>Ga0268299_1000308_pt1 | contig 171797 bp, 146 predicted proteins | sample NOBtaG_FD_193484 | JGI IMG/M metagenome (GOLD analysis project Ga0268299, IMG submission 193484) | Activated sludge microbial communities from bioreactor in Nijmegen, Gelderland, Netherland - NOB reactor | ecosystem: Engineered > Bioreactor > Aerobic > Activated sludge | place: Netherlands... | reverse complement strand
TCCACTCAGGCGTGTCGATCTCTCTCCACGCCCGGAGCCTGCTACGCGGCGCTCCGGCGCTTACCGCGACGGGACTCTCACCCGCAAGTTCGATGCAGCGTGAACCATCAGCTGCACATCCAGCTTTCGATTCGTCAGGACGTACCATCGGGGGATTCTACACACGCCAACACGTTCGCACTGGCAGCGGATTGCCGGCGGCACCCGAGTTGCCAGTGGCACCTGCATTGTCGCGACCCCACGGCACGAAAAACCCTCGATTGCTCGCGCGGTCGGATCACAGGTTTGATCACTGCATTGAGGCGGACCGCGACCATTCCAAACTTGGGCGGTTTGTGTAATGGCCGCGAAGCGTGTGGTTTGCTATTCTGTCACGTTCTTACGGTAACCAGGAGCGGGAGATTCCATCGACATGCCGACCCCAACCGCCAGCCCCACCGAGTGGCAGATCGCCCCGGCCATGCACGATTCGCTTGCCCGGCTGGCGGACACGGTGTCCCAGGTCATGGGCGACACCGTGCTGGGCCTGTCGGCCTTTGGTTCGGTGCTGAGCCCCGGTTTCGACGAATCTCTCATGACGGCTCAGTCCGTACTGGTGGTGCACCGGGTGGACATCGAGCGTCTCAAGTCGTTGGCGGCGCGGGGCCCCCGCCTGGGCAAACTGAACGTGTCCAGCCCGCTGGTATTGACCGAAGACTTCATCGCCGGCTCGGCCGACACCTTTCCGCTCGAATTGCTGGAGATTCATCAGCGCCGCAGGACCCTGCTGGGCCGCGATTGCTTTGCCAGTATTCACCTTCACGCAGAGCATGTGCGCCTGCAATGCGAGCGCGAGTTCAGGCGAATCCAGTTGCGCCTGCGACAGGGCCTGCTGGCCAGCACCGCCCAGACAGACGCGCTGGACGCCCTGCAGACCGATGTCGGGGCGCACCTGCTCCGCACCCTGCGGGGATTGCTCTGGCTGCACGATCGGACTGAGTTCGTCCCACGGCAGCAGGTGGTCGAGGAGTGCGAGCACATGCTGAAACTCTCGCTGCCGGGTCTGCGAACCGCGATTCAGTTGCACCTGGAGCACGGCTGGTCGGAATTTCAGGCGTTGTATGAAGATGTCGAGCATCTCGTCTCGGCGGCGGACAAGTGGTGAACGAATTGAATACGCCTCTGCGTCTGCCCCACCGCTGGTGTTTGTTGATCGTCCTGCTGGCTGCGCCGGCCGCGGCGCAGTCCGTTCGTCTGGATTCGTACGTCAATGACTACGCGGGCATCGTCGACGGCGCCACGCGGCAGCAAATCGAGATTGCTTTGCGCGAACTGGAAGAGAAGACCACCGATCAATTCGTGATCCTGACGATCCCCTCCACCAACGGGCGCGATCTGTATGAATACGGACGCGAGGTCTTCAACAAGGCGGGCGCCACCGGCAAGGGACTCGGCCAGAAGGGCAAGAACAACGGCGTGCTGCTGGTCATCGCCCACAAGGACCGCAACTACCGATTCTTCATCGGCGAGGGCATCGAGGACACGCTGCCCGATCTTTACACCGATCAAATTGCACAGGAGTTTCTGATTCCTCAGTTTCGCAAGAGCAACTTTTCCGGCGGCGTCCGCGACACCGCGCTGGCCATCGCCAACCGGCTGGCCGGGGAGGCGGGCGTGACGCTGAACAACAGTCCGATGCCGCAGGGCAGCAGGCGATCCAACAAGCCAGGTGGAAGAAACGCCGGCCCGGCGTTCGTGTTCTTCATCATGGTGGTGTTCATCATCCTTCAGGCGATGGCCCGCCAGCGACGGCACAGCCGGGTGCGCTGGGGCAGCAACGGCTTCTGGTCAGCGTTGTTCTGGAACATGGTTATCAACGCGGCATCCAACGGGCGTCGCCGCGGCGGAGGCGGTTCAAGTTGGGGCGGCGGGTTTGGCGGAGGCGGGTTCGGCGGTGGAGGCGGATTTGGCGGAGGCGGAGGCGGCTCGTTCGGCGGCGGCGGCTCCGGCGGGAGTTGGTAGGCGAATAATCGGCGCACGATCGGCAACAATACCGAGTGCGATATGAGCAATGAGCCGGTCGCCCTGGCGACCGAGCGAGTGCGGAAACGCGAAGAAGGAGTATCAAACATGAGTGCATCACGATTGATCCTGGTCTTGCTGGGCCTGATGTTCGTCGGCGCCTTGGGCCTCGGCGGCTGCGCCTACAGCGGCTACCGCGGCACGATTTCAAAGGATGAAACGGTGAAGAAGGCGTGGGCCGACGTCGAGACCGCGTTGCAGCGCCGCTTCGATCTCATTCCGAATCTGGTGGCGACCACCAAGGGCTACGCCGGACATGAGAAAGAGGTGTTTGTCAAGATCGCCGAGGCGCGAAACGCCTACGCCAGCGCGGCCACGCAGAGCGAGAAGGTCCAGGCCGCCTCCCTGCTGGACGGCATGATGCGCACGATCCTGGTTCAGCCTTTCCCCGAATTGCGGGCAAATGAGAATTTTCGGGCGCTCATGGTGTCGCTGGAGGGAACCGAGAATCGGATCAAGGAGTCGCGCACGAAGTACAACGACGCGGTCGCGGACCTGAACACCGCGATTCGCGGATTCCCCGGCTCGATTTACGCCAGTTGGTCGGGCGTGAAAATGGCCGAACCGTTCAAAGCCGACGAAGGCTCCAAGGTCGCGCCAAAGGTCGAATTCTAAGGCCGCTTCACAACCCCGACAGGAAGCGCGGGGCCGGATTCCGGCCGCCACGGAGGGCGGCCTTTACGGGACAACGTCGATCAACGACTCACGGGTCAACCCGACCCGGGACATGGCCCGTTCCTTGGCGGCGTTGTCGAACTTTTCATCGACGAGCGTCCATTTTCCGATGAAGGGGATCAGGACTTCCTGCCGCACGACGTTGCCGTCGTCGTCGGCCCAGGCGACTGCGCCGTTCGTCTCAATTCGGAAGCACGCCACGTCGACCCCATTGTGCTGCACCATCTCCCGCGCGGTCACCTTGGCCATCTGCGCCGCGAAGTCGATTGACTGATCGCGCAGCAGCGAGATCGGGTCCACGATGCGAATCCGCCAACTCTGGCCGACGTGCAGGCCCTTGAGATGCGTGAACGGACGCAGCGATTCACCCAGGCACTCCGACGCATCGGCGGGCAGCACGATGGTGCGGCGCATGTCGCCGACGCTCAATTCGCAGGCAAAGTCGTCGCCTATCCGCGTCGCACTGACCAGGACCGGTATGCCGACGCCGTGAAGCCAGAACACCAGCCGTTGAAGCGAACCGTCCGGGTCGTACCCCAGCGTGCTCTTGACCGCGATCGGCCCGCCGGCGGGCAGTCCCGGGATGACTTTGGCGATCTCAAATACCGTTAATGAAACGACCGCGGACTCCTGGCTGACGGTCAGCCACGCCGTGCCGACGCGATTGCTGCCCGCGTCGAAAATGGCGGTCTGTCGATTGCCGGGCGGAATGACGCGGGAAGGCGGGTCCTGCGGCCGCCAGAAGGGGTAGTCCCGCTGGAGCAGCGCGATCATCATGCCGACCCACAGGAGCGCCGCGACTCCGCCAATGATGCGATTCATGAGGCCCCGCCGGGTTCGATGCGTGTCCGCGTTGTGAAACCCATCCCCTCGTCGATACTATGAGCCGGTTCACGCAGGGTCAAACTTTGCAGGCACACGACCGGGCAGGCCGTCTGCCGACGACCGATCAACGCATCATGAACAGCCAGGCCGCCATTTCCGCTCTCGCGCCACTTGCGCCCACTCGCGCCCGCCGCCGACGATGGGCTTGGTGGATGCTGGGCCTGCTGATCGCGGGGATGATTGCGGCCGGCGTCTCGACCTCGCTGGCCCTGCGCACCCCGCACTGGTATCGCGTGCCGCGGATCGACGAGGCCCAGCGTCAACAGGTTCGCAACAACCTGCTCGGCGCCGAGCAGGCCATGACCGAGAGCCTCCGTCGCGGCGAGACGTTCGTCTATCAATTGCATCAGGACGATCTGAACCGATGGCTGACCATGCGACGGGAGATCTATCCGCTGGCAGACGAATTCACCCCGCCGCAATGGTCCGACCCCTTCGTGCGATTCGACACCGGACACATCACCGTGGCCGGGAGGTTTCGACACGAATCGCTCTCGACGGTTGCCTCGATTGACCTTAACGTCGAATTCAGAGACGGCGCGATTCATCTGACCGCCGGCACCGTCCGATTCGGCACGCTCCCGATCCCCGTACGAATGCTCGGACTGCCGCTCGATCGCCCGATCGATCGACCCGCCGAGAAGACCTGGCCGGGCAGTCCGCCGCTCGCCGGCGACTTGATCAACGGTGTCCGCGTCGGCGCCCGGGCATGGTGGAAGAACGGCGGTCAGGAATATGAAGTTCGAAATGTGTGGGCGACGCCGGGGGTGCTGAAGTTCGAGATTCAACCGCTTGGGCCGCACTTCGGACGCGCGGACAGGGACCAGGATTGATCCGCGGCGTCCACAAGCACAAGATCAAACCGCCCGACCAGGTGCTTTCCCGCAAACTCGACCGTCCAACGCGAACGTGACCGCGCCACGCAGGTGCAGGTGCCCTCGTCGTGGCGACGGACCGACCCGCGATTACCCGAGATCGGGCCTTCGTAGGTAAGGTAGTGCACACGGTGGTCCGCCAGGCGCTGCGCCACGAGCGGTGCGGCTTCCGCGAATTCCGGCGCGCAGGGGCATTTCCACGTGGCCAAGGCCTGCCCGTCCTGGATCATCAGGTCGAAGTGTCGTCCGACGCCGGGCACGTCATGGGCCAGCACGACAAATCGCACGGGAGAATCGGGCAGGGGTGAATCCATGGCAGACATGGTGAAATAGTAAGCAGGAGCGGCTTGCAGTGCGCCGCAACCGGGTTCACAATCCCGCATATCGCGTGAAAACGGCCGCAAGCGCGATGGCCAGGGAGGGCACACATGTCGCAGCAATTCGCATTCCAATCCCGTCAAGATCGCATCGCGCCGGTATGGCGCTTCTGCATGCTTGCCGCAAGTCTTGCCACGTTGACGGTTACCGGTTGCGGCGGACCCACGGACGAGATCCGGGATCTGAACGCGAAGGGCCTGGCGGAATATCGCGCCGGTCGATACACCGACGCCGTCGCCATTTTCAAGAAGTCCGCCGAGAAGGACCGCGAGCGACCGGAGGCATCCGTCTACATCGCGGATTGCTATCTGGCCATGAGCCAGGAGCGTTTCAAGGACGGCAACATCCGCGGCGCGCTGCGGTGGTGTGACAGCGCGATTGGTCAGTACGATTCAGCGGTCAGCGCGTTTCCCGGTTACAGCCGCGCCGTTCAGGGCAAGGCCGATGCGCTGAAACTCAAGGGCAAGCACGAAGCGGCGCTGGCCGTCGCCGATTGGGCGGCGAAGAACTCCGGCCTTCAATCGACCAAACTGATTCTCAAGGGTCGCGAGTACGCCCAGGAAAGCGACATGGACCAGGCCCAACTCGCATTTCGCCAGGCCGTTGCGGTCGAACCGAACAACGCGGCCGCCCACGCGGAACTGGGACTATTCTATCTAAGGTGCGGCAACAAGGCCGATGCGCAGGAGCACCTGCGGCGGGCCTATGAACTGGATCGCACGACGCCCGGTGTGACCGAGGCGCTGGCCCAACTGGGCGATTCGTCGGTTCGCGATTGACATCCCGCCGGCGAAGCACGGCTCAGGCAACACGCCATGCCGGAATTAGACGAACAAACACGTTACTCCCTCTTGCGGTATGTCCGCGGCGTGATCGAATCCCATTTGACTGGCAATGAGTGGCGGGAGGTTGACTCGCCCTGGGCCGCCGGCCTTCCCGTTTGCGGCGCCTTCGTCACCCTGCGCAACGCCGAACGGCTCCGCGGCTGCGTGGGAACCTTCGAGCCTTCAAGCCCCCTGCTGTCCACCCTCGCCAGCATGGCAATTGCCAGCCTTCAGGACCCGAGGTTTCGCGCAGAGCCCGTCAGCGCGCGGGAACTGGCCCACATTCGCATTGAACTGTCGCTCCTGTCGCAGCGAACCCGCATCGACGACCCCACGTCGATCACGCTGGGGCACCACGGTGTCTACATTCGACGCGGATCTCGAACCGGCTGCTTTCTGCCCGACGTTGCGACCGAACAGGATTGGACGGTGGAGGAATTCCTGTCGCAGTGCTGTGCCCACAAAGCGGGGCTGCCCCCGGACGCCTGGCGCTCGCCGGAAACGGAGGTTTTCGTGTTTTCGGTGTTGAAACTATCCGAACCGAAGTGACGTGATGTGATGTGATGTGATGTGATGTGTCGCGGCCGCAATGCAACGACACATGGCGGCAACCGGCCTCAACCGGAAGCCTTTGCAATCTGGTATTTCTTCACGCGGTATCGCAGGTTGTCGCGGCTGATGCCCAGAACGCGGGCCGCCTTGGAGACATTCCAGCCGTTTTCAGTCAGGGCTTTGACAATCATCGCCTTTTCGTATCCCCACAGCGACGATTCGTTCTTGTCCGTCTGCACCAGCGGCTGTTCGCCGATGATCTCACGCGGCAGATGGGAACGCTCAAGCACGCCGCCGTCGGCCAGAAGGACCGAGCGTTCAACCACATTCTGCAATTCACGGATGTTGCCCGGCCAGTTGTACGAGGCGAGCAGTGCCGTGGCTTCGTCGCTCACCCGCGGGCGCGGACAGCCCATTTGCGCCGAGGCCAGACCGATGAAATGATCCATGAGGAGCGGAATGTCCTCGCGGCGCTGGCGCAAGGGCGGAATGTTGATCGGAAACACATTCAGACGATAGAATAAATCCTCGCGGAACGCGCCGGTCTCCATCGCCTTGCGCAGATCGCGATTGGTCGCGGCGACGATTCGTACATCGGTCGAGATCGTCTTGGTCCCGCCGACGCGGACGAACTCCTTTTCCTGCAGAACGCGCAGCAACTTGACCTGGGTGCTCGGCGAGATATCGCCGATTTCATCGAGGAACAGCGTGCCCTGATCGGCCAGTTCAAATCGGCCCATTTTCTGGGCGTGGGCGCCGGTGAACGATCCCTTTTCGTGGCCGAAAAGTTCGCTCTCCAGCAAGGTCTCAGGCAACGCGGCGCAGTTGATCGCGATGAAAGGCTTGTCGGATCGCGGGCTGTTGATGTGAATCTGCCGCGCGGTCACTTCCTTGCCGGTGCCGGTCTCGCCGAGCAGCAGCACGGTCGCATTGCTGGCGGCGACGCGACTGACCATGTCCATCACCTGCCGCAATGCGGCGGAGTTGCCGATGATGGTCCCCTGGGTCTTGAGCGTTTCGCGCAGTCCGCGATTTTCGCGAACGAGATTCTCGTGCTTGGTTGCGTTGTTGGCGGCGTTCGCGGCAAGGTTGGCAAAGATCTGCAGCAGGGCCAGATCATCCTCGTTGAAGGGCGCTCCGCCGATCTTGTTCAGGACCTCGACCACGCCGATGACGTCGTTCTTGTACACCAGCGGCGCAGCCAGCAGCGTGCGCGTCTCGAAACTGCTCTTGGCGTCGATGCCGCGGAAGAAGTCCTTGTTGTCGCGAACGTCGCCGACGATGACGCCCTTGGCCAGTTGAATCACCCGGCCGGCCACGCCGAGGTTGGCGTCGAATTCCTCACCCAGCAGGGCCTGTCCCCGGTCGCCCACGGCGGCATTGAAGATCAACTTGTTGCGACGCTTGTCGAGCATGAGCACGCTCGACGCCTCGCAGCGGAGGACGGCCGCGGCGGTGTGGGCGATGGCCTGCAGGACGGCGGCAAGGTCCAGCGTGGCATTGATGACCGCCGATGCATCCACGAGGGCCGACAGGGAGTGCGGCGGCCAACTGCGATAGGCGGTCGATTCCGGCACCAATGAAACCTCGGACACGGGATTATCGGATCAGGTTGGTCCAAAAACGGGCACTTCGGCGAACCACGGCGGACCGTTTTGTCACCTAAATACTGGACAGAACGATAGTTTTGACCAATTGGGGTGTCAAGGGTAAATTCCCCCACCACCCTCCCCGGACCCCGAATCCATGAATTCCGGCCCAGCCCATGAACACCCCGAATCCGCCCAGCGTAATGGGAGCAGAGATACGGTGATTCCCACGGCGAACGGCGACCACGAACCGTCAGACGAGCAGTTGTTGGCGGCGTTCGTCGAAGGGGACGCAACCGGATTCGCCGCGCTGGTGGGTCGCTATGCGCGGGAATTGCACCCGTTCATCCTCCGATACGTGCGGGATTCGGCCCTCGCGGAGGATGTAATTCAGGAGACGTTTCTACAGATCCACGAATCGGCGATGACGTTTGACCCGTCTCGGCGATTTCGGCCTTGGCTGTACACGATCGCGGTCAACAAGGCGCGCGATTACCTCCGCGGCCGGACGCGAAAGCGCGAGGTGCCGCTTGCGAGTACGACGGGCAGCGATTCAGACGCCGCCAGTTACCTCGACTTTCTGGCGGACCCGGAGGGTGGCCCGGAGACCGGACTCGATTCGACGGAATTGCAGCAGGTGGTTCGCGGCATCATCAACGACATGCCGGACCACCTGAGGGAAGTGCTGGTCATGGGTTATTACGAGCGCTTCCCCTATAAAGACATGGCTGACATCCTGGGCATTCCGCTCGGGACGGTGAAGAGCCGGCTGCACGCCGCGGTGTCTTATTTCGCGGCGACCTTCAAGAAAACGGCCGGACGCACTGGGTTTGGAGAAGTACGTTAGGCCCGCGATGACCGCGGGGAGTCAAACAGGAAGTTTGAAGCAAGTATGAACACGCCGAAGCGCGATTCACAGTGGATGGGCGATCTCCTGGGCCACAGCCTGGGGCTTTGCGATGCCGAGGATCGGCAGCGGATCGAGGCGATGCTCCCGGATGGCAGCCAGCGCCGGCGCGTGGAAGCCAACATCCGCCGATGCGTGGCTCCCCTGGAAGCCGATCGCATTCCCTCCCCGCCGGCCGATCTGGCCGCGCGCATTCTCGATCGCGTTTCGCAGATGAACCGAACCTTGACCCTTCCCCGCCTTCCTGCGGTTGCCTCCGGCGAGACCGGTTCGACCCGCCCCGGCGGCACTTACATGGCCCTTCGCGAAGTCGTGGGTCTGGCCGCATCAATATTGCTGTTTGTCGGCATCCTCGTGCCCGGTCTCAATTCCGCGCGACTGGGTTCGCAGCGAACCGCGTGCATGCAGAATTTGCATGCGATCGGCGATGGATACATCCAGTATGTCGAGAACAACGGGGGTGCATGGCCCTACGTCGGACCGGCCCCGCAGAATGCGTCGTGGCTCGCCGGCACGCCGCAGCGCCTTTCCAACTCGCGGCACGCCTGGACCCTGGTGCAGGGCCGATACGTTCAACCCCGCGTATTCGCGGATCCGGGTCGTGCCGGTGACGTCCCGCTGGACCCCGCGTTCGTCAGCGATCAGAGTGATTTTCCCGATCCGCGCAACATCGGCATCGCCACGAGTTTCGTCCAGCAGCCGTGGCATGGCACGACCTTCCTGGCCAATCAGCCGCTTGCCGCCGACATGAACCCCCTCGTCGATGACCCCCAGTGTCGAACCGCCTCCCAGGCCGGCAACTCCCGAAGCCACGGTCCCGCCACCGGTCAGAACATTCTGCGACATGATCTCAGCGTGCGATGGTACACCTCCCCCCGGGCCGGCGTGGACGGCGACGACATCTATCGCATCATCGGCGTGCAGAAGTACACCGGTCTCGAACGACCTCGCGGCGAAAGCGATGCTTTCCTGATTCCCTGACCGGTTCCCGCAGCCACGCGCCACACCCAAAAAGTCCCATGTCGCGGGCGTCCCGGCGTCTCCGCCATCAGCATTCACCCCGTCACCGCCGGTCATCCGATACCCTTGGAATGAGGACCACGCTCCTGACCGCTTTGGTCATTACGACTCTCGTAGCAGCCGCAACGTGGACGGCCCGGCTTTCCTCGACGCCTGCCGCGGCGGTCGCAGGCAATCCGCGAGATGCTGCAACTTCCGCCGGACCCGGGCGCGACAGCGCAATCAAGCGCGTGCGAACGCCAATGGAAGTGGCCCAGGCGCTTCAGGCCGGCCGTTTGCCAGATGGGGATGCCGGTTCGATTTTTTCCCTTGTCGTGGAGTCGCGCCGGGAGGGACTCGCGCAATTGTTGACGGCAGTCGACGGCGTGCTCTCCGCGGATGCCTCGCTGCATGCACGTGTGCGGGAGCGCTTGCGCGTGAGCCTGCCGGAAAGTTGGAATCTCCGGGTGATCCAGGACAACCTCGGGCTATTTTCGACAAACGTGAGATTCATCGGCGAATCGATCGACGGCGACAAGGCGACGGTCACGCTCCAGGAAGGCGACCATGTCCCGCTGATCCATGCTCGATTCGTTCGCGTCGGCGGCCAGTGGCAGCACGATCCCGCGGCGGTCGATCCGGGCGTTTGTGAAGCACTGGACAGGCTGGCCGCGGTGATCAGGGATGTTGAGACGTCCGTCGAGCAAGGCGCGCCGTTTGAAAGTCTGGCCGACGCCTTTACGTTTCGAATTCTGCCGCGCATTGTCGCGGTGTCACGGGCGGCCACACCCGCCGGCACCCGTTAGAGGCGCTGGCTTCTCTCCAGCCGCGCGACGTCGCATTGCCCGCGAACGCACCAGCCCGGCGCGCAGCCGCTCGCTCAGCACCTCCGCGATTCGCTCGGCGGGCCAGGTCCGGACCTCTTCCGGCGTGATGGTCCGTTCGTAGGATATATACATGCGTCGTGGTGCCGGCAGGATCTGATCGCGCGGCCAGGCCTCGAACGCGCCATCGATGACCGTGGGGACAATTGCCGCCCCCGCCTTCTTCGCCACGGCCATGGCATTGGCATTGATATCGCTGATTTCGCCGTCGCGCGTTCGCGTGGCCTCGGGGAAGACGACGACGATGCGCCCGGCCGAGAGCCTGCGGAGCATCTCCTTGACCGCCGACACATCGGCCGCGCCCCGGCGGACCGGAAACGCATTCAGCGATTCGATGAGACGCTTAAAGACCGGATTGCGAAACAGCGAGTCCCGAGCCATGTAACTGCCCTCGCGATAAAGGGCCAGCGTGGTGGAGACGGGATCAAAGAAACTCTGATGGTTGCAGGCGAGCACGACCGGTCCCGAGGCGGGCACATTCTTCAGACCGAACACGCGCCCGCGGAAATAGATCACCATGACCCATTGCGCCAAAAAGCGCATGGCCCGGTAGTACAACCTCATTCCGGTCGCGGGATCGGTCATGTGGATAGAGTCAGATGGCTATTCTCCGCCAGCCGCGGAGGCGATCAGACCCTTGCCCTTCACTTCATCCAGCATTCGCTCGACGACTTCGTGGATGGCCATGTTGGTGGTGTCAATGTGGATGGCGGTGGCCGGTTCGAGCAGCGGCGCCCACTGGGCCTGATCGTTTCCATCGCGCTTGCGGAGGTTGTCCAGAATTTCGTCGTAGGAGGCCTCTTCGCCATCGGCCAGCAATTCCTGCAATCGCCGCGAGGCCCGCTTTTCGATGCTCGCACCGAGGAAGAATTTCAGGTCGGCATTGGGGAAGACCACGCTGCCCTGGTCGCGCCCCTCGGTGACCAGCGAACCCAGGTCCTGGCCGATGCGGCGCTGCTTCTCCACGAGCAACCTTCGTATCTCGGGGATGCGGGCCACGAAACTGGTCGCGCCGTTCACGGCCATCGATCGGATGGCTTCGCTGACGTCGGCGCCGTTCAGCGTCACGCGGGTGTAGGTCGGCCCGCAGTCCAGTTCGATCTGTGCCGACCGGGCCAGCGCGATGAGTGCCGCGTCGTCGGTCATGCGAATGGCGTCGTTGAGCGCCGCCAACGCGAGCGCTCGGTACATCGCACCGGTGTCGAGATAGGCGATTCCGAGTTTTGCCGCGAGTTTTCGCGCCGCCGTGCTTTTTCCCGATCCCGCCGGTCCGTCGATGGTGACGATCATGGGCGCCTTCCTGGTCGAAGACTCGTCGGCAAATCCCAGCCGCGGCGGGTCGCTGATCCGAGCGATCAAGATACTATAGTTCCCATTGCGAGCCGTCAAAACGATTCGCAAAGTTGACGGGATCGGTCGCATACCTACAATCGCGCGCGGCAGCGATCCAGTAACCCGCAAGGATGGAGGGGCGTTCATGGCACGATCCGCTCGAGCGAAGTGTGTTTCTCTCGTGGCGGCCGGCCTGCTCCACCTGACGGCATGCGACAACAAGCCGGCCGCTTCCCCAGGGGCCGCGTCCAACGGCGGGTCCAAGCCGGCCGCGGCAACCGGGCTCCGCGCATCGCCGACACCGGTGGACGCCGAGGACGACGCCCTCGCCCCGGGCTGCCTCCCCAAAAGCGGCGCGGCGGGCGACTGGACCAAGGTCTCGCCGATCAAGACCTATCCCGCGGCGGAACTCGGCAAACTGATGCCGCCGGAGGCCGCGGCACGATGCGCCACGTTTGGGATCAAATCCGCGGCGCGGTGCGCCTATGCCAGGCCGATGGGCACGCGGCATTCCCAGGCGGACGTCCTTTTGATTGAAGCGACGCGGGTCGACGATGCATTCGGACTGATGTCAATTCACTCCTCTGCGCCGGAGACCGAGATCGGCGGATGCATCATTCGCACCGAGGTGCGCGACGGCCTGCATTGCCACGCCTGGCAGGGCCTGACGTACCTGCACGTCTGGAGCGTCGACACCGACGATGCGACCGCCACCGCCGTCCGCAAACTCGTGCAGAACATCGCCTCACGCATTCAGCGCGAGGACACGCCCGCCCTGCTGGACGCCCTTCCGCAACAGGGCGCCATTCCCGGCCGCCGCTGGCTGGTGCGGACGCTGACCGCGCTGCCGCCCGATGCGCTCGGCCTGACGCCCGCGCCCGACTGGCAGAAAGTCTCGGAAGCCCTGAGCCTCGCGCCGGACACAATCGTCGCCATTTGTCAATATGACGTGCCGAAGGCCCGCCGACCGGACACCATCTGGGTGGTCGGATATTCGTCGGTTGAAGCGGCCCGCGACGCGCATGCCCGGTACGTTCAATATGTGGAAAAGGACCCGTCGCCGGCATCGCAGTCGACCAGCGTCATGGACCTGCGCGGCCGGTTCATGGCCGGAACCTGGAGCGCCGAGGAGGAGTCCATCCTGTACGTCCTGCCGCGGGTGATGCAACTTCTGCCGTCGTAATCGGCGTGTAATTCACGTCACGGACAACCGGCGATGATCGCCGCGACGAAGGGTGCGATGTCGACGCCGTCGTTGAGCGTGTCGAGGCTTATGTCGGCCCGATCGCGATCGGCAGGACTCGCAGCCGTCGGGTCAAGCAGGACGGCAATGAACGCCGGAATGTCCGCCGAATCCACGCAACCGCTGTCGTCCATGTCGCCCTTTAGCGGCGTCGATGGCGCGACCGATGCCGACAAGGTGTAGACGATCGGCGACAATGGCGTCGCGCCGGCCAAGGTCGGATCGTCCTGCGATTGAACCGTCAGCACGCCCTCGTACGGGCCCGTCACTGCACCGTCATCGTCAAAGCGGACCTCAAACGCCAGCGGCGTGGACGTAACCAGTCCCGGCGTGAAGCCCACAACACTGAACCGGGGATCGCCCGTGACATCGGCCGATAGCACGTTCAATCCGCCTTGCAGTGAATTGTGGTTGAAGTTGTGTACGGCAACGGGTTGGTTCGAAAATCCGCCGACGGGGTGCTCGCCAAAATCCACCGATGCGGCCAGCGTCTCGGGATCGGCCTCCGCGGATGGACGCGCGTGAGCCAGCACAAATCCTGAGAGCGAAATATTGAAGGTCGGCTGCTCGGGGGCGTTGGTACTGACGACGAGGAAGCCGCTGAAACTCCCGCTCGCGGCCGTGTTCATCGTGACAACGTGAGTGTTACCCACGCCGGCCGCGGCGCTCTGAGTTCCGCCCGGCGCGGAAAAGCCCGCGGGCGATGACAGCGTGTAGGAGAGCGCCATGCCGGGCGTGGGCGCGGTGTTGGTCACGGTGAGGTTGCGCGTGGCGGTCGCCCCGACCAGCACGAGGCCAAATCCGGGCACGGATGTAACCGTCGCCCTCGCAGGCGCGTTGACTTCCATGATGACCGGCATGTGGTCGGACGCGTGATAGAGCGCCGTGGCCGCTGCCGCGCCTTCGGGAATGACCGGGGAATCGATGATGTTCTTATTGAAATGCTGGCCGTCGTTGCCCCAGGTGCGGTAGGTGCCGGGGCGGTAGTCCATCTGGCCGCTCACGCCATCGGTCAGGTTGTCCGACACGAGTATGAAATCGAATCGGTCGTCCAGGCCGCCGCCGGTATAGGGTCCTCCGCCGGGCGGAAGCGTCAGCAGCGGACTCTGGGTGTGAATGAACGCGAAGGCGGCGTTGTTGTTCCAGTTTCCCGTCAGGTTGAGCGGGTCCTTCACGCGGCCCTTGTTGGTGGCGCGGGTCTCGGTGAAGCGCGTCCAGGCGCCCTCGCTGCTGTTTTGCAGGTTGAAGTCGCCGCAGGTGATGACGAACGCGCCGTCGGGGAGGTTTGCCTCGGCCCAGTTTCGATAGACATTCGCCTCAATCTCACGCTGGGACGCCCCGCCGCCGGACGAAAGGTGCGCCGTGAAGACATACATCTCGGCGGCGGTCGTCGTGTATCCGGCCAGTCGCACGCGATACAGCGACCAGTCGCGGATGCCGCCGGACGGCTGGGTCTGAATGTTCTGATTGGCCAGCAGCGTGATGGCGGCCGGCCGGTAGTACATGGCATTGTCACCACCACCGCCGGGGCCGTTGATGAACGGCGCGGCCACAAACCCGCCCGGGCCGCCCGCGCCGTTGAGGACATTCTGCACGAAGCCGAGATAGCCGCCGCTGGTCATCACCTCCTGCACGCAGATGATGTCCGGCTGAATGGCGTTCACGATGGTCTGGAAATGTGGCGTGCGCCCGGCATCGAACGTCGCGTCATCACCGTAGAAGAGGATGTTGTAATTGAGCACGCGAATCGCACTCGCGGGCTGGGCAATTCCCGCGATGGCGGCCGAAATGATGCAGATGAAAATCCAGAAACTGCGCGGTTGCAGTCGTTGCAGCATGCGTGTGAGGGCTTGAATTCTGATTCCGGGTGTCCTGATCATTTGCCTATTCTATGGCGCACAGGTCCCGGACAGCAGCGCCGATACGAATGGCCCGATATCCGACGCATTCACCGCGGTGTCGTTGTTCAAATCGGCGCAGGCACACGCCGGCCCCCCACCGGTCGCACACAACACGAATCCCTGGATGTCCCGCCCGCTGACCAGACCGTCGCCGCTGGTGTCGGCCTTGCAGCCGCAACTTGCGCCACAGGGGACCGCGGCGAAACCGCTGTTGCGCGGAGCGCCCGGAAAATTGGGCGCCACGGCTTCAAAGTCGTTGAAATTCTGGTTGGCATCCTGACAGCCGTCGAGTTTTCGCCGGGCCTGAAGCACGGTTGACAGGTCCGCCGCTGGGCCGGCGCCCTCAAACGTGATCGCGGTCGCGCCGTATCCGATCAGGTCGCGGACCGCCGACAGATCGTTGCCGATCGGCGTGGCGACCGCTTCCACCAGCGCCACGCGCCCCGCTCCCGCCGCCATGCCCGCAAATGTCTCGCCGGCCACCGCGTCCGGAGCGGGCAGCGCGAGCCCGGTCAAACCGGCTTCGCTCATCTGGACGAGCAGGTAGCCGCCGGGCGGAATCAGGCCGGCCAGCGGCACGACACTGTTGGCGAGGGAGAACCCGTTGGAAGCCGTTGCCGGCGCGTACTGCAGCGACCAGCCGGTCACATTCACGGTGGACGCCCCGCGATTGAATAATTCGACAAAATCCGCGTTGTACACCGCCCCGGCGTTTCCGCCCGCGCCATACACGCGATTGATCACCACGCTGCTGTTCGCATTGGCGTTGCAATCGGCGACGGTCAGGTTGATCGCCCCGTTGCCGGTGCGGAGCAGATGATCGACAACCAAGACCGGCAGGACCTTCACGCCGGGAGTGGTCGCACCGTCCACGTTGACGGCGGCTGTGTAAATAAAGTCGAATCCGTTGACATCGGGCGGCACGCCATTGTCCAGAAGCGGAACCGCCGACCCGCTGCCGATCGAAGTCAGATCCGCGGTGACCGTGAGCGGAATCGCACTGGCCGGATTCGCGCCGGGCACGATGGTGGCGGTCAGCCGGGTGGTCCCGCCGGGGCACACGGCCGACGGCGTTGCCGAGGCGATCGTCACACCCGGCGGCGTGTCGTTGATGGGGTCGCCGAGGACGGTGACGGCGTCGAAGCGAATGGTGCCGCTCGTGGCGTAATTCGTGGTTGCGCCGGTGCCCGCGGGCTGATACGCCATATTGGCATCATATGAAGAACCGTTGGCGACGAAGGCGTTGGGGCTGAATATTGACACAATGCGGAATCGGAAGGCTGCGTTGTTGGATGCCGCGGGAATACTGGTCAGATCCAGGGTCCGATTGTTGGCCCATGCCGTATTGGAAAAAGCCTTGGGACCGGTCGGATCATCGAAGTAGTTGACCCCGTCGGTTGAGTACTTCATCATCAACCAGCGCGAGGCGGAAGCACTGGGCATCGCATCGTAGCGCACGCGGATATTCTGGAATCCGGACGTGCTCACCTCGAATTGAACGCCGGCCGTTCCGCTGCTGAACAAGTTCGGCGGATAGGTCGACGAACCCCACGCCTGTCCGCCGTCGGTGCTGCCGGTGCCGCTGGGGAATTCGCCGCTGCCCGGCGCAGCGGTCCCGCCGATGTACGAGGCGGTGCCATTTCCGATGGCCGGCGGATTGCGCACGCCGCTGTTCCAGGTCCACTTGGCGATGGTGGACTGCGCCATGGCCGCGGCGGGCATCAGCAACATGCCACACAAGGCCGCGCTTTTGAATACGACCGTCGTCAAAATTCGGGAGATTCGCATGGTTTGCATCGGGCACACTCCATGTTTGCCTGTCCCCCCGGACGCATCGCGCCGGGCAAGCCCGGCCGCTGAATGGCCGCCGTTACGCGAGCGCAATCATACACAAAATGAAAAGGCCCCCGGTCGCATTTTCGCGACTCGAGGGCCTTTTTTTCTGATTATTTACCGATTGGCGCAACCCGGTTTAGGGGGCACAGGCACCATTCAGCAGGGCATTGATGAACGGCGTGATGTCACCCGGATCCGACGCTGAATCGTTGTTCACGTCGGCACAGGTGCACGATCCGCCGGCGGTCAGGCAGGCCACGAACGAATTGATGTCCAATCCGTTCACGACCGTATCGCCATTGACGTCGCCCCGGCAGGTGCAACTACCAACCGGGCACGGCGCAAGCGCCGTGGCCGTGTTTCGGGGCGCCGGTGCGAACGGGAAGAAGTCAGGTGCATTCTGATTGGTGTCCTGACATCCGTCCTGCAATCGGTGCATCGAGAAACTATTGGAGCCGCCCGCTGCGTGGAAGCCGCCCTCGAAGCAATTGGCCGCACTGCCGTAGCCGACGAGATCCATGATCGATGCGGCATTGCAGTCTGAGCCAATGGACGTCGTGTTGTTAACTAGGGCGACCTTACCGTCAGTACCGGACAGGTTAATCCCACCGATGAAATCCGCCGTGGGAAGGGCATCGCCACATGGCAAGCCTGCGCATGCATTTCCTGCTGCTCCCTGAACCAGGTAATACCCTCCGGAAGGCAAGTTGATGGGGCCAGCCGGCAGATTAATGCTCTGGCCAAACACACCACCCGCTGAGGAGTACTGCACCGACCAACCGCCAATGTCGACAGGTGAACCACTGCGGTTGAACAACTCGATAAAGTCGTTCCGGTACTGGGCACCCGTATTGCCACCACCGCCGTAGACCTGGCTGATGACCACGGTCGATGCCGCGTTGCTACAAGTGATAATGGTCAGCGTGTTGACGCCGGCGGCCGTCCGGTTATCAAAATCGGTCACCAGGTACGGCAGATTCTTGGCGCCCAATGTTTGACCAGACGGGACTGTATATTGGAATGTGTATGTAAAATCGCCCGGCACCCGGTCGCCGTTCGTACCGTCATCAAACAGCATCTGGGCACTGTCGCCACCGATAGCGCTCAGGTTACTGGTGACGCTCTGGATGCCGTTGACGCCTGTGCTCGCCGGGCTCACAAAGACAAGAATATCCACCAATCCGCCAGTGGTGCAGTGGGCCGGTGGTGACGCTATTCCGTTCGCGGTCGGGACACAGCGTTGAACCTCATTGATGACGACGTTGGTCGTTGTGCTTCGCAGTTCGGCATCGGAGATGATTGCCAACATTGTCTTCGTGCCTTCCGAGGTCGTCAGTGGGATGGTCGGGTTGAAGGAGAAAGTGTTGTCGCCGGCCACAGCATCGCCATGCCCGCCGCCCGGCCCGTCATCGAAGAACTGTTGTGTTGATGAACCACCAATGGCCGCGAGGTTGACCGAAACGGCGAGGCCGGTGCTCGGCGGGAGCGTACCAGGAGTGACCGCCACCGAGAGAATGATCTGATTGCCTGCACAAATTGGATCAGGATCGGCGGGATTCGCTGATCCGGTCGGCGGTGTTCCCGCACAGTTTCCAGTGTTGGAACTGTTGCGGGGCGTGGGTGCCAACAATGTGAAGTCAAGCTGGTTGTTGTTGGTGTCCACGCATCCGCCACCGTTTCGAATGGCCGCCGTGGTGTTTGTCAGGCTGGCCGTAGCGGTGCCTTCGAAACAGGTGGTTCCATTGTAAGCAACCAGATCAATGATGGTGGGATCCGTGCAATCAGACAGAATTGGACTCACAGTCCCTGTCAGGACAATGTGTCCGGCCGTCGCACTCATGGCGATCGTTCCGGTGACATCCGGAGTCGGAAGGTCGGTAGTGCCGCCCGTGCCCGCGGCCTCCTGTATCAGGAAGTAGTGGCCCGGCAAGATCGTACCGGACAGGGGCGTGATCTGACTAAAGGCGCCTGCAGCACTGGCATACTGAATGCTATATCCGGCGAGATCGACTGCGGCGGCACCGACATTGAATAATTCAACGAAATCATTCTTGTAAGTCGCTCCGGTATTTCCGCCGCCGCCGTATACTTGACTGATTTTAATATCTGTATAATTAATAGCCGAGCAATCCACCACGTTTAGGGAGAAACTCGCGCCTCCCGAACGGGCTAACGGCGCTGTTTCCTGAATTGTAAACGGAATTGTCTTCAGACCAGGGGTCGTTGCAATTGTGGGAGTGAACGTAAAGGTATAAGGTCCTGAATCGGTGCCCATTACCTGAGCAGCCGGCCCACCGATCGAACTAAAATCCCCTGTCACGGTATGCGCCGTGCTCGTCGGGTTGGTTCCTGCGTTAACGGTCACCGTAAAGTTGACGGATGTCGTCCCGCGGCACGCGGATACACGGTCCGTGGTACCGGCCCCACTGGGATTGGTTTGAGTAGTGCAGGAGTTAGTCGGACTTGCGGTGTTTCGCGGACTGGCGGCGGCAGATGCGAAGTCCGTTGAGTTAATGTTGTCATCGGTGCATCCTCCCACCGCGCGAAAGATCGCATTGGTTGTGCTTGGGCCAGGCGCGTTCGCTCCGCCTTCATTGCAATTAGCAGTGCCGCCGTAGCCGACGAAATCCTGGATCGCGCCCCCAGTTGGACATGTCCCCGTGAGGGCCGTCGTTGAGTTACATAAAGCAACCTTTCCGGCGGTTCCCGACATGTTTATCAACGGGCTCCCGATCAGGTCGGGAGTCGGCAATGCCGCACCGTTCGGGCTACCAGCTCCTTGAATCAGGAAGTACTGCCCCGGGTTAAGCGAAACGTTGGGAAGTGCGTTGACGGTCCACGACGAACCGGTTGCTGACGCATATTGAACCGACCAGCCGTTTAGGCTCTGGGCGGACGCGCCCTGATTGAAGAGTTCAATATAGTCGTTTAGATACGTTGCGCCGACGGTGCCGCCTGCACCGTATAACTGACTAATAACCACCTGGGCATTCACCGAACTCTGCGCCAAAGTCAATGCCGTGAGTCCTGCCAGGAGCCGAAGACCCCAGGCGCGTCTGAATTCGTTTGCTGCAAAAGTCACAAAATCTCCTCCTGTTTGAGCGTTGGCGAAGTCCGACAACCTCGGCGACGCCGGTTTCCCCATTCCATGTTTTCGATAATCCACGTGTGGTGTTCGGGCGAAGCCCAACAGAATCAACCACAAACGGAAATGTTCAGCGAATTGACCAGCCGAACCTGTAGCCCCTCCAACGGTCGGAACGTCACCCATTATACGGCAAGCGCACCCCATTTTGAAGCGATTTGGGCCTAATTCCGCGCGCAATCCGCGTGAAGGGATCGTTAAGCCGCGTGGGCCCTTGCGCGGTGGGTGTGAAATCAGGTCGACAGGCGGGTTGCCTTATCGTCGAATCCCCTTGTGAGGGCGTGATTTAGCGGTCCCGCTCGTCGCGCGACGGCGTTTCGCCGGCGGGCTGGGTCGCGGCGGCATCGCTTGCGGCCGGGGTCGGCGAATCCGCGTTCTTGACGGCATCGCGGACCGTGACGCTGCGCGGGTCCGGATTGTGTCCCACCACCACGCGGCCGCAATCCGGACAGATCGTGTCGCCGGACTTGCCGAGATGGTGATTCAGGATAACGAAGGTCGGCGTGTCCTTGGTCTGACCGTCCCTGGTCCAATAGCACGCTTCGCACGGAAAGCCGGTCGACTTCTTGCAGACCGTACACGGCACCGGCGGCGACTCGCCCTTCTTCAGGGCGTACATGAAGACATTTGAATCCCCGCTGCACATGAAGCGGCGCTGTGTCTCGACCGGCGCTTCCGCCTCGGCATGGCGGTAGTTCTTGTAAAACAACGCCCCCGCGCCGCCCAGCAGGACAATGACCAGCAGCACGCCTGCGCCACCGGACAACGGACCGCCCTTGCGCGGCGATTGCGCGACAAATGTCGACTCAGAGTGGGGAGGTTCTGCGGACATGCCTGCGATCTCCGATGGCCGGGCCACCGGTCAGCGTTGCCGGTGGACGCCACTGCCAGATGCGCATGATACCCCAATCGCCGGTTCGTCCAGCACGATTTTGTCGGAGGAACGCGTTTGGGCGGCGTCAGGGTGCGATTGCCTGCTGCACGAAACCGGCAACGTCCGACGCATTCACCGCCCCATCGCCGGTGTAGTCGCCGCCGAGAATGCTGCAGGTCGGATGGGTCGCGGCGTATCCGGCGGGGTCGGTGGCGGCCTGGGTGAACGCGGCGACGTCGGCCCCGTTGACCGCCCCGTCGCAGTTGAGATCGCCCTTGGCGCAGGCGGAGGTCACGCCGCGGAAGGTCGGCACGTAATCCGGGAACACGACGCCCAAATTCGGGTTGCCCAGCCGATGCTGCACGATCTCGCCGAGGATGTCGCGGAAGTCGATGGTGACCTGCAAATCCCGGCCCTCAAACAACTGACCCGGGGCCATGCCGGGCCACTGGGTGAGGACGCGTCCGCCGGCGATGCCCGGGCCCATGACGAACATGACGTTTCCGTGACCGTGATCGCTGCCGAGGCTGCCGTTTTCGAGGGGCCGGCGTCCGAACTCGGACATGACGACGGTCGTCACATTTCGCCCGTTTCCGGCAAAGATGTCGGCATGGAAAGCGCCCAGGCCATTACCGAGGGCGGTCATCAGGGTCGCCATGGTGCCCGCGGTGGACCCCTGGTTATTGTGGGTATCCCAGCCGGAGACGTCGATGGAAATGGCCTCAACGCCGATGTCGGCCTTGATCAAGGCGGCCGTCGTTTTCATAGCGTAGCCGAACGAGCCCGTCGGGTAGACCGCCCCGCCGGCGGGCAGGTAGCCCGCGAAGTTGATGGTATTGAGCAGATCGATGGTGGCCTGGGTGGTCTGGGCGGCCGATCTGAGCGGATCGTCCACCAGGGCATAGGCGCTCTGGATGACGGCGGCCCGGGCGGCGGTGCTGCCGACGGCGCCGGTCAAACCGAAGGTGTCGAGATCGGGCACCGGCAACGACAGCGGCGCGCCCTGCAGGGTGCGCTGCAGGCCGTAGCCGATGCCGACGCCGCGCAGTGTCGCGTTGGGCTTGTGCGGCGGCGCCACGGCCAGGTGGCGGCCGAGCCAGCCGGTGAACAGCGCGGGGTCGGCCGGCTTGCCGACTTCCATGAATCGCTGCGCATCGAAATGGGACCGCGAGGGATCGGTCGATCCGCAGGCGTGAACCACGAGCAGGTGACCCGACGCATAGGCCGGCAACAGCCCGGCGAGGGTCTGCGGAAACCCGAACTGGCCATCGAGATCAATCGCCGCAAAGGGGCTGCCGCTGTCGGGGCGCGGGACGTTGATGGTCGGACGCATCGTGTAGTAGGCGTCTTCGGTGTGCGGCGGACAGAGGGTGAGGCCGTCGGCGGCGCCGCGCAGGAAGATGGAGACGATGATGTCGCGGTTGGAGCAGTAGTCCTGCGCCAGGGCCACGCGCGGCAGCCACGCCGGCAGGGAAAGTGCCACGGCCGAGCCGCCGGTGGCCGCCATGAACTGCCGTCGACTGAGTCTGCGATACTCCGGGCATCCGCAACTTTCAGATTCATGCATCATGACATCCCTCATAAACGAGCCCGAATCCGGGGCGTGCGGACCGCCGGCCCGCATGAATTCTTTTTTAGTCTAAATCCACTGGAAACTCGGCATGGCCATGGCAAGGCCGACGGCCTCGCGCTTCTTGGTCAGCGACGGATTGTCCGGCAGCAGGTAGGCGCGAATGAGGTCCTTCTCGGCAGGGTCCATTGCGGCGCTGAAGAAGGCCTGGTCGATGCGATCGACCACCTGCTGCGCGGTGACGGTGCCCGCGAGCAGCACGTTGATGTCCACGGCGACGCCGGAGACGTTTGAATTCATCAGCGATGCGCCGAAGTTCCATCGCGGCAGGATCAGGCCGACCCAGGCGTCGAGGGTGTTGGGGTATCCGTCGGGCGGGCTCCAGGAAAACGGAAGTTGGCCGGCGCCGGTGAGTTGGGTGCGCAGGGCGTTGGTCGTGGTGATGGTGGCGCCGGCGGCGCGCATGAAGGACACGAAGTTGTGAAAGGGCCTCTTGTATTTTTGCGGCGCGGTGGACCAGTCCTGGGTAAGGAACAGCGTTCGCAGCATGGCCTTGATATCGCCGCCGGTGGCCAGATAAGTGGCGGCGACGGCATCGATCAGGGTCTGCGGCGGCGCGTCGCCCCAGAAGTGCCTGCACATTTTTCGAGCGATGAACTGCCGCGTGCTGGGATGGTTCGCGAGGATGTCGAGCACCAACTGGCCGTCGTTGATTCCGCCGCCGGCCGGAATGGGCTGACCGAGCACGACCTTCGCATTGTTGTCATGCTGCGCCGAATTGAATCGGAATGTCCAGCGAAGTTCCTGCGGGTTCGTGGCGGTGCCGTAGATCTGCCATCCGGTGAAGCAGCGTGCGACTTCCTGCACGTCCTGCTGGGTGTAGCCGCCGTCGGCGCCCATGGAGTGCAATTCCAACAGTTCGCGGGCGTAGTTCTCGTTGGGGTTGCCGGCGGTGCTGGTGATGTTGTCCAAATAGAAGAGCATGGCCGGGCTGTGGGCGCTGGCCGAGAGCATGGCGGGAAACGTGCCCAGGGCGTTGGCCCGGATGACATCGCGGTCGTCGATGGTCTTGAAGTACTGGTCGTTGCCGTTGTTGATGTCGATGTTGAAGTGGTCGCCCCAGAACTCGACCATGCGCTCGAAGAACTGGCGTTTGCTGAACGTGGCCCGCAGGATCGCGGCCTCGATGAGTTCGTTACGCACATTATTACCAGACAGCGGTATCAATTGATACGGCTGCATGGTCAACGTGCTGTACGACGCCAGCCGCGCGTCCATGGCGGCGTCGTCGATCGCCGCCGGGTTGAGGTGATATTCGAGATAGTCGTTGAAGCCGAGTGAATCCGCGAGGGCGACTTCGGCCTCGGTGCGTCCGAAGGTGAGGCGATCGACCAGCCATTGGGTCGACGAGGCGGGCGGACCGGCGCGCGCGGGTCGAGCGGTGAGCGCGCCCACCAGGGCGCCGCCCAGCCCAAGCAGAAGTTTGCGGCGGGAGATCGGTCCGCGATCACCGGGATGATTCGACGACGCGCCCATCCGATCGAGCAATGCTGCGAGTTCGGACATGAGTCAGCCTCCGAGGGCCGCGTTGAAACACGGCGAGGACAGTTGAACTTCAATTCAATCGCGTCAATCGCGACCGGCGGCGGAGCATCCATGCACCCGCGAGCGCCGACAAGCCGAACGCATGCGGTTCGGGCACCGGTTGGTATTCGATCATGAGCACCGGTCGCTTGAGCGGATCGATGTTTTCGCGCGTGTCGAAGCGCTTGGCGGTGAAAGGGAATTCCTCGTCGCCCAGCAGGAGCCATCCGAAGTTGTTGAGCGGCTGATCGAGCCATGACTGAACGTCCGCGGCAAGCGCCGGTGAGGTCCAGTTGTAGAAATCGACGCCGAAGATGATTGACATCGCGCTGGCATCCTGCGAGAAATCGCCGCCGGGCGTGACCCAGGTGTTGCCGGGAAAATGGGTGTGAATCCAGGTGGCATCGCCCGGCGCGGGCGGGGCGCCGGCGCCTTCTTCGCCGAAGCCGATCGAGGCGCCTTCGCCCCAGTCGGACGACACGCGGTGCAGTGACACCGGCGCGGCTGCCCCCGCGGTGCGGGACATGTGAAGGGTCAGCGTGGCATTGAGAATCGTCGACCCCGCCGGGATGGCGGAGGCGATGTCAAACGCCATCAATCCGCGCCGCGGCGCGCCGAATGCCGTCGTTCCCGCAAACAGATACTGGCCGGACCCGTTGGACAGGTCGCCCAACTCGGATTGGAAGAGCGTGTTGTCGGCGGCCGATGGCAGCGCGACCAGGGCCGCCGCAGCCGGCGCGGCCGCAGCGGCGAAAGCCAAAATACTGACAATTGACGCAATTTGGCGGCGGCGCATCGGCGTAACGGATTCCTTGTTTCTCGGACCACCCACCCTTGACGCTCGCCGCGACCGGGCTCGCAGGCGAAACCACTCCCGTTGATCCTACGCATCGAGCGACTGTCTGACCCGTCTGGCGAGGATGTTCAGGCGAATTCAATCCCATCCGGCCTGTGCAGGTAAGCGCGGCGTGCCACTGTGAACACCAAGCGGGATAGCCCGAGCGCGGCTTTCCCTACGTCAATAACGGCGGCACTTCTGTAATATTGCCGGGGACTTTCGCCGGGGGGCGGGTGGGATCAGTCCATGTAGCCGAGGTTGCCGAGTCGCTCAGCGACCTCTTCCAACTGGGATTGGCTCAGCACCGGGGTGTCGCGTTCGTCGAGTCGGCGCTTCTGAGGCGGCTCGTACTCGAAATCGATGGGACCGTCGAAGATCTGGGTGAGGACGCGGCCCTCCATGTCCTTGGGGACGCGCTGATCGAGGCCGGCGAGAAGGGTCGGGGCGATGTCGGCGATGTGGGCGCCGCGAATGCGCTTGCCGCGGGCAATGCGCGGACCGCAGGCCGCAAACACGCCGTCCAATCGATGGGTTCCCTCGAGGCGCTGAAGCGGAATCCAGCGCACCGGATCGCTGCCGCGGATCTTCTTAACCACGGCCAGACCCGGCGCCGGGGCGAGCAGAAGATCGGGCATCCAGTCGTGATCGCGCCGATCGCAATCGTAGAGTTCCTCGGTGATGTATACGTCGGTAAAAATCTGCATCGGCTTGCCGTCGCGGTCGCGGCATTTGGCGCTCAGCAGGCGGTTGCGAATTTCCGAGCGCAGGCGCTCGTAATCGCGCTCGTCCACGATGCCCTGCGGCTGGCGGCCCTTGAGGTTGATGTACAGGAAGCCGTAGATGCCGGCGTGAAGCACGCAGGCGCGCGTCCGGCTCCAGTCGAAGGCGAGGTCGTGCTCCAGGTTGTTCATGGCCGAGGCCAGCGAACCGTTCTTGGATCGTGACAGGCGTCGCAACCAAGAGGAGCCCCGGGCCCTGGCGCGGCTGACCGCGCTGCGCATGCCGAGGTAACCCCATTCCTTGAGCAGCAGATTGGGCTGGGCCTTGCCGTCGAGGCTGCCGTGACCGTGGTCCGACATGATCAGAATGGTCGCATCGTGTTCGGAGGCCAATCCGCGCAGTTTGCCCAGAACCACGTCGAGGCGCGCAAAGCAGTCCTCGGTCAGCGCGGCGCGCTCCGGATCCATGTCGCGGGTGCGCGGGTCGAGGTGCTTCCAGGCCTTGTGCTGAAGGTTGTCCACGAGTTTGAACAACACCATCATCACGTCCCAGCCATACTTGTCGCCGCAGAAGCGCGCCAGTTCATAGCCGCGGTCAAAACTCTGACAGATGTATTCGAGATTCTTCCGGAACAGGTCGAGGCCGCCCGTCGCCGTCCGCTCCCACTTCTTCTCGTGGGTGTAATCGGGATACTGCTTGAGCAACTCGGCCTGCAATTCGCGCGGGTGGGTGAAGTCCTGTCCGGGCGGCGTGTCGAATCCGCTGATCATGAACCCGTTGACCTCCTCGGGCGGAAAGGTCATGGGGACGTTGATCGAACCGACGCGGTAATTCTTGTCGCTCAGGATCTTCCAGATGGTCTCCTGGGCGATGCGGTGGTTGTTGTTGAACTCGAGCCGATTGGCCTTGGGGTCATAGCGAACGAAGTCGATGATGCCGTGTCGACCGGGCCCCTTGCCGGTCATGAAGGTGGTCCAGGCGGCCGGGGTGATGGGAGGGCGGGTGGACTCGAGCGGACCGGCGACGCCATCGTCGATGATGGCTTTCAGGTGCGGCATTCTGCCCGCTTTCATGAGCGGGTCGAGCACGTCATAGGTCGCGCCGTCGAGGCCGATGAGCAGGACGCGGCCAAATCGCGGACCGACGTCAGCGGAATTCTGATCTGCCTTCACCGTTGTTACGCCTCGAATCTCGATGAACAGCCTGGCGGCCCCGCCGCGCCGACGGAGCCCCTTCACATTCGCGATCCTAACGTCGCCCGGCGCGGGCCGCAATCCCGCAACCTTTGTCGGGACGCCTATTTGCGGCTATCCTCCCGCGTTTTCACACGTTTCAGGGTCCCCGGCTGCTCCCCATGCGATTTTCACGGGTGTGCATCGAGGCGATCGGGTACGAACTGGCCCCGGTCGTGGTGACGTCGCGATCGCTGGAAGAGCGGCTCGCGCCACTTTATCGACGTTTGTATCTTCAACCCGGACAACTGGAAGCCCTGACCGGCATCCGCGAGCGGCGTCAGTGGGACGGGCCGATGAGCATGGCCGAGGGCGCGGCTCATGCGGCGGCACATGTGCTGGAGACGACCGGCACGGCGGCCGGCGACATCGGCATGGTGATCTATGGCGGCGTCTGCCGCGATCATCTGGAGCCCGCGACGGCATGCGAGGTGGCCGATCGCATTGGCGTTTCCAATGAGACACAAATCTACGATGTATCCAATGCCTGTCTCGGCGTGATGACCGGCATCGTACAGGTCGCGACGGCCATCGAACTGGGCCAGGTTCGTCGCGGGCTGGTGGTGTCGTGCGAAACGTCGCGTCAAATTGTTGATCTAACGATCGAGCGTATGTCGCAGGCCCAGTCGCTGGATGACATCCGTCTCAGTTTGGCGACGCTGACCGGCGGCTCCGGCGCGATTGCGGTCCTGGTGAGCGAGGCGTCGCTCGCACCGCGCGGACACCGCATTCTCGGCGGATCGATCCGCAGCCGCGCCGAACACCACCGCCTCTGCCGCTGGGGACCGGACACCGGCATGCCGGCAACCGCACCGATGCAGATGATCACCGACGCGACGGCGGTGCTGGAGCATGGTGTTTCGCTGGGCCGGGAGACGTGGCGGGCATTTCTGGACGAAATGGGCTGGCGCTCCGACGAGATCGATCGCACCATCAGCCACCAGGTCGGCGCGCCCCACCGCGACACCGTCATGAAGGCGCTGGAAGTTCCGCTGGAAAAAGACTTTCAGACCTACGAGTACCTGGGCAACATCGGCACGGTCAGCCTGCCGATCACCGCGGCCATTGCGGAAGAGCGCGGATTCCTCCTGCCGGGGCACCGGGTGGCGTTCTGCGGGATTGGCAGCGGTTTGAACTGCCTGATCCTGGGCGTTCAGTGGTGAGGCGCTGATAACCTTTCCATTGGCCGTACCCAACTGCATCCCTTCACACACGCCCGCAAATCGACGCCGCGGTTGCGCCGGCTCCAGCACCGGCCTCTAGGGCGCGGCTGTGTGAACCAAATTCTTTGACAATCGTGGCGGCGTAATTTAGATAAACAGTACCAACTGCTCCTCCGAGGATGACGGGGACAGTGCAGCCACCTCTACATCTCAATACGCAAAGGCGGGCAGGGTCGGCCCCAGGGTGATCGAAGCGCGGACCCTCGCCCGGGCGCGCTCCCTGCGCGCCACACGCATCTGAAAACACGACCGGAGACTGCGCGGTGAGTTCGGATTCAGCATCCGTGCGCCGCGCGCCGGCCGAATTGGGAGACGGTGGCATGGTGACGGCAAAGCATTTTCGACGGATGGCAACTTTTGCGCTGGCGACGCTCGCCGGCTGTGGCGGCGGACTGCCGGGGCTGTTCAACGCCCCGCCGACGGCCGCGCTTACGGCATCTCAAACTGCGGGAATTCGGTCGGGCGGCCAGGTGACGGTCGACGCCTCCGCCTCCACCGATCCGGATGGCGACACACTGACCTTTGAATGGCGCGTGACCGGCATGCCGGGCGGCTTTTTCGCAGATCCCACCGCTGCGACGACTGTATTTACTGCACCTCCGGCACTTGAGTCGGTGCAGTTGAAGGTGTCGGTCGTGGTGCGCGACGGCCGGGGCGGCGAATCCACCGCCGAAGTCACGCTGGGGCTTGAACCCAGCGCCGAATTCGCCGGCGCGCCGCAGTCGGTCTCCACGTATCGCGACAAACTGACGTCTTCCGAGGCGTACCACCTGCTGCGCCGGGCGGCGTTCGGCGCACGGCCGGATCAGGTGCAGGCGGCGGTCGATCGCGGACTGGCTGCGACGGTGAACGAATTGATGCAGGTCGTGCCGGTGCCCACCGAAGTGGATGCGCTGGCGGCGTCGTATGACTCCGACATGCCGCGGCGCTGGCTGGTTCATCTTCTGGAGGGACCCAATCCCCTGCTCGAACGCATGACGCTCTTCTGGCACGATCGATTCGCGACCAGTCGGCGCGTGCTGACCGACCGCGATCGCCGCCTGGCCATCGCCCACTGGCAGATGCTGCGCAACAACGCGATGGGCAACTATCGCGTATTCCTCGAACAACTCACGCTCGATCCGCTCATGCTGATCTGGCTCGATGGCGCCAACAGCCCCAAGACCAAGCCGAACGAAAACTACGCCCGCGAATTCTGGGAACTGTTCACACTTGGCCGCGATGTGCTCTACACCGAGGACGACATCCGCGAGGCAGCGCGGGCCTTCACCGGCGTATTCCTGTTCCGCGAACAGAATCTGGATGCGCGACCGATCTTTGACCTGCAGCGGCACGATGAAACGCTGAAGAACATCTTCCCGACCCGGACCACGGCTCCGTTCAATTACGACTACAAGGCGGTCATCAACCTGACGCTGGCCCAGCCCGAGGCGCCGCGGTACGTCGCGCGCAATCTGTTTGTCTTTTTCGTTCACGCCAACCCGAGCGATGCCGTCGTGCAGGAACTGGCGGATGACTTTGTCGCCGGTGGTTTTGAAATTGCCCCACTCGTTCGAAAACTGCTTGCGTCACAGGCCATGTTTTCGCCGGAGGCAACGGGCAACCAGGTGTCGTCGCCGGTTGAACACGTTGTGTGCGTGGCCCGAACGCTCGACATGCACATGACCAGCGAAGATTCGCAGGGGTTCATTCTGGATCGACTCGTGACCGACCTGGTCGGCACCGGCCAGGAACTGCTGAATCCGCCCGGCGTCGAAGGCTGGTCGGAGGATCAGGGCTGGCTGCAGGACCAGTGGATCATCATCCGCGTCCGTGCGCTGTCTCGCACAATGGAGTACGGCCCCGACCGAACGCGCACGCTGCCGTTCCACCTGTTGCCGGCCGAGACGTCCTGGACCACCGCGGGCATACAGACGGAGATCGTCAACGCGCTGGCCGGTGCGTTTCATCTGCAACTCACCGAAGAGGAACGCCAACTCTACATCAGCGTGCTCAACCAGAACGGCCGCCGGCTGTTCACCGCGGAGTCGGCGAATTTCCGTCGAACCCTGGTGGTCGAATTGATGAAACTGATGGCCATGGATGACCGCGTCATCGTTCGATGAATGAAATACCGAGTCTCAACTGGAAATAATGGAAGTTTGCGCGTGCGAGCGCATCCCAGGTGCGTGACAAGATCCCAGTGGCAGCCAATCGAGGAGCGAATCATGTTCGGATGCAACGATTGTCGGCGGATGAGTCGGCGGTACTTCATGCGGACGGCGGCGCAGGGCGTCTCGGCGCTGGCCATTGCCGACCCGCTGCTGCGAACGGTGGCGGCGACCTATGCACAGTCCACCGGCGGCACGGGCAACCTGCTCGTTCTATGCCAACTCGCCGGCGGACTGGACGCACTGTCGTTCATGGCCCCCTTTCAGAATCCGACGTATGTCAGTCGCCGGCCGGACCTGGCCATGACCGTCGACGAGGTGAACCCGCTGCCCGACCATCCGGACGTCGGCATCAACAGGCAATTCCAGTTCTTTTCCGACCTGTACGCGCTGGGACAACTGGCGGTGGTGCAGCAGGCCGCCTATCCGCGCGGGAACGGCTCGCACTTTGAGAGCCAGGACATCTATGAATACGGCGTGCGAAATCTATCCTCCAAGACGGGCACCGAGGCCACCTGGTACGAGCGGCTTCGGCGAACCTATTTCAATCAGCCCTACGGCGTGCTGGACACGCAGCGAATCGGCGATCCGAGAAACTACGGCTATCCGGACACGACGACCGCCAAGGCCTCGCAGTTGGCGTTCGGCAAACTGGCCCGCACCAGTTCGACGCGCACGCCGATGCAGCAGGCGGTCCGCGCGACCTACGACAAGATCGACGTGAACGGCGCGGACATCCGCAGCAAGACGCAGGCGTTCGTTTCATCGGGCACGGCGCGGGGCGAGTTCTATCGCGCTGCCTCACTGGCGTCCGCGCAACTGGGTACGCAGATTCTGAAGGTGCGGTACGACGGTTTTGACACGCACAGTTCGCAGGAAGCCGCGAACGCAACGCTCTTCCCCCGCATTAATAATGAATTTCGTCAATTTGTGACGGACCTGCAGAACCTCGGCCTGTGGGATCGTACCTGCGTGGTGTTCTACAGCGAATTCGGGCGACGCAATGCCCAGAACGACAGCCCCGGCACCGACCACGGACACGGCGGGCACATGATCCTCGCCGGGCCGCGCGTCAACGGCGGATTGCACGGACAAGCCGTCACCACGGCCGACCTCACGCGGGACAACCTCGGCTACTACATCGACTTCCGCGCGGTGTTTGGGTCGTGCATTCGAGACTGGCTCGGCTTCAACCCGGCGCCGGTGCTGAACCTGGAGGGCGAGACCTTCAACGCCGAAGTGGGAAGTTCACTCTTCCGTTGATTGCGGGAGCCGGCACACCATCGTCGTCACCGTTGCGTGGGGCAATTCACGCGCGCGAACGCGACTGGAAGAGCCGTGCGCCATGGCGAGCATTCGCCGGAAAGGCATGATTACACTTGTACTTTTCTGCGAACAGGGCAATCCTCCCGGCTCTGGGCATCGCGACCGTGCTGGCTGCCGGCCTTGTCGCCCGCGCGGCCACGGTCCTTGAGCCGGGATTTACGGTCTTTCCCGTGGTGGGCGGACTCGACCAACCGACCGCGCTGGCCTTTGCGCCGGACGGCCGGCTGTTCGTGGCCGAAAAAGGCGGGACAATCCGGGTGGTCAAGGACGGCGTGCTCGCGGTCAGGCCATTTGCCGAACTCGAGGTCTGGAGTTTTTTCGAGTCCGGGCTGCTCGGCCTGACGCTCGATCCCGATTTCGCGACAAATGGCTATGTGTACGCCTTCGCCACGGTTGCGGCCGACGAGCAGCACATTCTCCGCCTTCGCGACGACAACGGCGTCGGCGTCGATCTCACCGTTATCAAATCCCACATTCCCTCCCAGGGCACGTTTCACAATGGCGGCTGCCTGCGCGTCGGCCCCGACAATCTGCTTTACTTTTCGGTCGGCGACAACGGAACGCGGGAGAACGCCCAGGACATCACAACGCTGTCCGGAAAAATCAATCGCATCCGGCTGGATGGATCGACACCCGAATCCAACCCGTTCACCACCATCAACGGCAGCCCGCGCACTGTGTTTGCGCTGGGCTTCCGAAATCCGTTTCGCTTCTGCATCGCGCCTGATGGCCGTCTTTTTGTGATGGACGTCGGCTCGGACAACCGCGAGCGCCGGGAGGAACTCAACGTCATCCGCGCGGGCGACAATGCGGGCTGGCCCGTGGTTGAGGGAATCGCCGATCCGCCCGTCGCGGGCTTCGTGCAGCCCGCGTTCGCCTATCACGACCAGGGCGCATCACCGACCGGCGTCGTTTTCTATGACGCCCCCACCGGCTTCCCCCTTGAATACTACGGAAATCTGTTTCACCTCGACTACACGCTCAACCGGTTGTTTCGCGTGCGCCTGGACGGCGACCGCGTCACCAATCACGACCTGTTCCTTCAGGGCGAGGGCGCGCCGGTCGATCTCGCACTGGCCCCGGACGGCAGTCTGGTTTATTGCGAACTGATCGGCGGCCGCATCATGCGCATCGTCTACGGCGACCCGCCATCCGCAGTGCCCGACATTCCGCCGGCATTCTGCGGCCTGAACCTGCCGCCGTTGTTCGTTGCGACGCTCGTGACACTGCCATTGGTTCGACGTCGCGTTCAGCGACGACTCCGTTAAGGTCACGCGCGGACCTGATCGGCGTTGACCTGCCCCGCCAAACTGATTCTGTTCGGGTATTGGTTCATCGCTTTACATCTGTTTTCAGACATTTATCTCATTGCGACTCCGGATCTCCTGAACCCCATCCGCTTCTCTGATAACGCGTGCGCTCTCATTGCCCGCATCTGATCTTCTCAATCGCTTCGCGCAATCTTGGAGTGCCCACAGCACGATCCTCAAACTGGGCGGATACCCTCCAATCCGCGAGTCAGGAGCAGATCAACATTGAAGCGGGATCGCAATGGGTGCGGTTTCCAGAGTCAACCGATCAAATGAACCACAGGAGAAGACGCATGTCGTATTTTTCGCGCATCAAGAGTCGAATCGTGCCGGCAATTGTAGCCGTCGCCCTGTCCATCTACGGTGCGGCCGCACGCGCCGATCTCATCGCGTACTGGAACTTCAACGGCCCGGCCAGCGGCGTGCCCGGAACTCCGAATCTGACCGTCAGCCAGGGCGCCGGAACGCTGGTCAACGGCCCGGCCCCCGACGAATTCCCGGCGGCCAATTTCGGTTCATTCACCGGGTCGGCCATCAACGCGCTGAGCGGTGACCCGGCCGGAGTGGCCCTTGCCTTTCAGGGCGGGACCGGCACCGCCAACAATGGCAAGAAACTGCGATTCGAAATCAGCACACTCGGCTTCCAGGGACTGGTCATGAGTTTCGCAACCCAGGACACGTCCACCGGATTCCAAAGCAACCAGGTCGCTTATTCGACTGACGGAACCACCTATGTGAACGTCGGCGATCCATACAATCCGGTCACTCCATTTGCACTGCAGACCGTCAATTTTCCGGCGGAAACCGACAATCAAGCCACGCTGTATATTCAGATCACCTTCAACGGCGCAACCGGTGCCACCGGCAACAACCGAATCGACAATGTGCAGTTCAACGCCGATCCGTTCGTCATCGGCGGCGCGTGCTGCAATGATGTCACCTGCTCCATTCAGACCCAGGCAAACTGTGAAGCGGCGTCCGGCATCTACAACGGCGACGATAGCACATGCTCGCCCAATCCCTGTACGGCGCTTCCATCGGGCGCCTGCTGCGACCTGACGCTCGGCACCTGCACGATCACCACCACTGCCGCCTGCTCCGGTTGGTACCAAGGCGACGGTTCATTGTGTTCACCGAATCCTTGTCCGCCTCCTCCGACTGGCGCATGCTGCGCGAACGGCGTCTGTTCGATTGCCACGCAAGTTGCATGTGTCGCGGGAGGCGGGTCCTATGTCTTTGACAACGCGGATTGTGGCCCATTTGTCTGTCCATGTATTTCGGCAACCGATGCACGGTCTGTTCCTGACGGCGTCGGCGTCAGCGTTTGCAATGTCACGGTGACTTCTGTGACCGACCTCATTTCCAGCACGTCCACAAAGACCATCCACGTTCAGGATGCTTCGGGCACGCTGGGCGTGCGCGGCATCACGGTGTTCGGTTCCAACAATGCGATTGATACGCTCGACTTTTTTGTGAACGTGGGCGACACGTTCACGCTGTACGGCGAGACCGACAGTTTCAACGGTCTCTTCGAAATCGCCGACACCGCCAGCCATCCGCTTGCGAGCACCAACATCATCCAGGGCCCCCCGCCGACCCCCTACAGCGCTTCCCTCGCCGATCTCCAACCCGCGACAGACACGGCGGAGCAACTTGAGAGCGTGCTCATTCGCACCGAATGTGTCACATTCGTCGAAACGGGGACCTTCGCGGCATTAACCAATTACAACGTTCAGGCCGGCGCAAACACGGTGGTCGTACGGATTGCCACCGCAGATCTCGATCTCGTGGGCCAGCCGATCCCGATCGAGCCGATTCGAATTACTGGCATCTTCTCTCAGTTCGACAATGCCGCGCCCTTCGACGGCGGATACCAGTTGCTTCCGCGAAGCATCGCGGACATCGAACCATGCACCTCTTCGGGTTGCACGACCTGCCCCGGCAACTTTGACGGCGAACCCACGCGCGACGGTCGAGACATTCAGGGCTTCGTGAATTGCTACCTCGCCAATGTCGGTCAGGCGCCCGCGTCCGGCTGCGAGTGTGTCGACATGAACGGTGATCTTTTGGTCGACCTGGCCGACATCACCGATTCAAGCGTGGGGATTGTCGCCGTCCTGCTCGGCGGCACGTCCTGCCCGTAACAGACCACGCCTCCACCCCACGGCGGCATGGATATTCCAGACCTCTCCATGACCGCCATCCACCGCCCTCTTTGCCACACTCGGCAAGGAGGGCGTTCTCTTTTGGGGGTAACGGGCTGAACGCCATCGGCACGCTGCATCCGCGATGGGTTTCGCAAGAGAGAATGACTATGGGATCACTTCGTTCAGCAGAAGCGGACCATTCTGCTTGCCGATCGGGAAGATCGAATTGTGCAGATCGGCCGTCTTGAACTCCTGGTCGGCGAGCAGCGTGCTGGCGGAGCCGGTCGTGTCCATCAGGTCGGTGATGTCCGTAGTGTGTTCGAGTCCCAGCAGGTGCCCGGCCTCGTGTGCCGCGACGTTTCCGATGGCGATGCCGATGCCCTGAATCGTGGGCAGCGACGAGAATGGATCGGAGAAACCGTCCGTGAAGACAATGGCGTCATCGCAGTAGTCGCCATTGTCGTGATCGACATTTTCCGCCATGCCAAAGGCCGAGGCGCTGAACCCGCCAAAGAACATGGTCGAGAAACAATTCGGCGGGGGCGGTGGATCGTCGCTGGTGATGACCTGAATGCCAAATCCCTCAAAATTCTCACGCACCGTCGCGACTATCTGCGCCTTGATCACGCCAGTCCTGCCCGTGTAGGCCGGATCGATATCTGCCGCGTCGAATGCGGAGAGGTTGAAGTTGCCGACGTTGGGAATGCTGATTGAACCGCCGGCGAAGTCCAGCACGAGGTACTGCACGGCAGGCGGTGATACACCGGCGCCGCGCGTGATCGTCACCTGGCCGGTGTAGCCTCCTGTCGTGTTTCCGAAGGCCGACTGCGTCACGGCGAGAAAAAAGCGAACCGACGCAGTCCGCACACGCTGATCGATGACGGACTCCAGACGATTGTTGTCCAGGTCCAGATCATCGTTGAGGGCATACAACTCCTCGTCTGCGTTGAAGAGGGCCGCCAACGGATCCAATCCGCTGCCCGGCGACGCGGACACCGTGACCTGTATTCGATCGCCGACGGCGCAAGGTCCAAGGTCATACACTTCAATGCGATTTCGTGTGATCGTCCCGGAGATATTCGCCGTACCCGCAGAGTTCAGCACCAGCAGGGCCGCTGTGGAGAAACTGGTGCCGCCCGAAGGCAGACCCGGGATGTTGTTGATGGGACATCCTGTTAGCAGGAGCAGCAGCGGCAACACCAGCGCGGCGCAAGCGAGTCGTTTTTGATTCAAGTGGGGAATTCTCCGTTCGGCAGACGGGTGCAAGGGTGCCTCGATGGCGGCGTTTGCACCGGTTGCGAGCGGCGACGCCAGACCTAGATCAAGTATTTGGCGGTCATCGGTGTCGGTCAAGCGCGGCGGCCACCCAAATGCCGAAATCGGCCCGGAATGGCCCTTCCGGCGCTGCCGAACCCGCGGATTACAGTCCGACGAGTTGGATATCGCCGTTGGTGGTCCGTGCCTCAATCTGTCCCCCGCCGTCATTCAGCACACACCGCAGAACGTCCGCGGCCGTGGTGAGGTTGGACACACGAAACGCAGTGAGGTCAGCGGCGACCGTGCCGCCCATGGCGTCAAGGTTGAGTGCCGCATTGGTGGCGGGCGACAGGGCCAGGTCGATTCCGGCGTTGGAGGTCTCGACATAGACCGATCCGCCGTTGGGAGGCGCGATCCGCAGGACCACGTCCGCGTCGGAGGTTTCGGCGCGAATGTTGCCGGCGACGTTCACAATTTCGATCGGCCGCTTGGACGTCTCCGCGACGACATTCCCGATGATGCTGTTGAGATTGATCGCACCGTTGTCGGTCCGAATCTCCAGGTTGGCGACCAGTCCCTTCACCTCGACCGGTCCATTTTCCAGAATGATCTGCGTCGGCACCGATGTCGGGAGCGTCAGCATGACATCGAACGCTACATCCGCCTTTTCCACGCCGCGATCCAGATCGACGCCGATCTCCAGCCGTGCCGGATCGACAAACGACCGGTCGACCGTCAATGCGGACTTCGTCAGCAGCGATTCGAGTTGCTCGCGATTCTGATTGGGCTTGATGACGGTCTTGGTCAACTTGAGCGTCGGCGCAGCGCCGGCCTCGATGGTCAACACCACGCGCCCCGTGGGGACGTCGATCCGCATGGTGGTCACGCCGCCGAAGTCGATGGCGACGGTTCGCCGCTCAATCCACGGCGCGTTTGGATCGATGCCGTCGGGCAGTACGACCGGCGCGCCGTTGCCGGGGTCATCGGTGCCGCCGAATGGCGTGAGATTGACGGTGCAGGCTGCCGCAAACGACAGGCCGGCGGTAAGAACGACAAGGCGCGCAATTCGATTGTTGGACACGGTGCGTCTCCCTCTTGTGGCCGAGCGAAGCGATCACTGGTGTTATCGGCGATCGGACGGGGTATCTGAGACTGCAACGCAGTGTCCGATAAGGTTGGGATTGGGCAGGGCCCGGTGCACCATACGCGGCGCGTCGGAGCCAAAGCGGCGCGGCGGGCGAATGACGGGCAGGACTGTCGCTTAATCGACCACGCCGCGGCGCGACCGGGAGCGGACGTTGTCCAAGACATTCATATAATTGATGTAACTGTCGTAGGGCGACTCGTAGGGGTTGAAATACTTGTGCACGTCGCCATCGGCGAAGTACTTGGTGCACATGTAGTAGAAATGGTCGGACGTCAGGCATCGCCGCCAGTCGTGCAGCAACTTGGGGTCGCCCTTGGCCTTGATGGGCCCCTCCAGTTGATAGGCCTCGTGCAGGGCGTTGGACTGCATGGCGTTGCCGAGCCAGGCGGACAGATCGCGCTCGGTGTCGGCCCAACTGGTCATGTGCGGGGCGTCGTACACCCCCACCGGCTCATACGCGTCGGCGACCTGGCTCGGCGTCTTGAAGTCGTTGTCGCGGTACTTCATGATTTCGCCGGGCATGTGATACAGAAAGTCAAATATACCCGTGTCGCTCCACTGGTGCTCGCCGAAGGTCTCGTAGTCCATGAACAGGTTCACGGTGTAGCCGTTGCCGTTCACGTCGTTGACCCACTTCGCGAACTTCTCCGCGGTCAGCGGCCACTCGGTCCATCCGCGATTCGAGAATCGAAACGCGATGTCATCGGACAGGCGGTAATTCTTCAGCAGAACCGCGATTTTCGCCTCGGGATTCGGCGGGCGATAGACGTAATTCGGCGAACGGTAGCCGAGGATGTGATCGGTGCCTTCGGCGATGACCGCCTTGAAGCCCATGCTGGCTGCGGCCTCGCCCACCTGGTTGTTGTAGATCAACTCGGTGTTGCGAAACACCGTCGGCTGGTAGCCGAAGAGGTTCTTCACGCGGTCCATCTGCGCCCGGATCTGCTCGATGAACTCGTTGCGCGAATACAGGAATGCGAGGCTGTGATAGTAGGTCTCGGCGATGAACTCGACACAGCCCGTGCCCGCCAGTCGCTTGAAACTCTCCATCACGTCCGGGCAGTACTGCTCGAACTGATCCAGCACAACACCGGTGATGGCGTAGGAGACCTTGAAGCGGCCTTCGTGAACCCGGATCAGGTCAAGAATGCACTGGTTGGCCGGCAGGTAGCACTTGTTGGCAACCTTGCGGCAGATCTCGGCGTTCTTGTGCTCGTCGAAATAGTGCGGATCGGTGTCGAAGACGGAGTACCGTCGCAGGCGATACGGTTGGTGAACCTGGAAGTAGAAGCAGACCGAAGCCATGTGCTGCGCCCGAGGGGGCCGGCGATGGCCCGGAGGGATTGTAAGCGGACGGGATGATTCGGCAATGCGGCCGTGGTTCGCTGATTGCTGAGTCAACGTCAGTTTCGACGGAAGCCCCTAGCGGCCAACCAGTCTTGCTTAATTCAATCTGAATCAGGCTTTGGCATCTCCGGCCGAGGATGCATGCCCTGTAGGCGCAGGGCGCGGCTCGCGACGAACCAACGGGTGGCCGCTATTCCTTTGCCGCCGTTGAGCATCATCCACAATCGCATCCAGGTCGTCATTGCAGCGTCGAGCGAGTTCCTCGCGCGCTTCGCGCACTTCTTCGACAACGGGATCAGTCCACATGGCAATGCTCCTACATCAGTTCTTGCGGCGTACAGATGGCCGGAGGCGCGACACCGCAGGCTTCACATATCGATTCTATGCGCGAACGGAGTGCCGCATTCGCCAAATGAGCGCAATTCCACGTCAGGAGGTAGTCAACCCCATTGGCCGCAGCGACGGCAATATGCAGCGCGTCGGTCTTCGCCTTAGGGGGAAGCGGAACGCCGTCCAGAAGTGCCAGGGCCAAGTGCCTGCACGATTCGTCGACTTCAAGTACAGGCAAGTCCCGAAGGATCTCGAGGCGGCGCGCGGCGGCGTCTGGATCTCCAACCTCGGCCTCATCGAGTACGAACTGCGAAACGAAGAGATCGAAATCGACACGCCTGCGATCCCACCATTCCCGGGTGATTTGTTGATTGGCCATGAAAACGATGTCGCGACTTGGCCGTGCCGTAAGGTAACTTGGAATGGTCGTTTCGATGTAGACCGCCGGCCTCATGTCACCATGCTATCACAATCGCAATGTCATGGGCATCTCGGCGTCCTCATAACGACACTGCTAAGATGCCCCCGTGAACACGCCCCCGCTCAAACCCGACGATTCGCCCGCCCTCGGCGGCGTCATCCACACCTACCAGAAATACGACCCGCAGCGCTTCCCCATCCCCCGGCCGGACGCGCCGGACATGGTCACGCCCGCGTTCGAGCACATGCTGGCCCACGGCAACATGCGCGAGTGGACCGAGGAGGAGCTCGCCGAAGCCATCGAGCTGGACCCGTCGCAGATCGCCGGGCTCGGTCCGAGCATCGGCTCGCTGCTGGCCATGCTCGAAGAGCGAAAGCGGAAGATCCTCGCAACCTATGAGACCGATTCCGCGCGCAAATTGGCCGATGCCGCGTACAAGCAAAACGCCGGGGCGATGAAGCCGCCGAGCGCCCTGAAGAACGCGTTCGCGCACGCCACCAAGCACGAGCAGATTCGCGACCTCGAACGCATCTGGTTCCGCAGCGACGAGACCACCGCTTTCGGCCGCGGCCTCGTCAAGCTGATCGAGCACCTTGGCCACAAGTACGAGATCGAGGAATTGGCCGCGAAATACGCCTTCACCGGACGCAAGCCGCTGACCGTCGAGCAGGCCATCGCCGTGAAGGAGGAACTGGAGACGATCGATCGGCTGATCGCGCAACTCAAGGAGGCGGCGAAGAACGCCAAGCTCTATCTCATCAATTTAGACGAACTAGGCCGCTTCGCCGAGGAGGCCCAGCTCGACGAGATGGCCGAGATGCAGCGCCGCGTGGCCGACCTCTTGCGCGAAATGGCCGAGCAGCAGGGCCTGAAGCGCGAGGGCAATCAATTCAAGCTGACGCCCAAGGCCTTCAAGCTCTTTCAGAACAAACTGCTCAAGCAGATCTTCTCGCAGTTGCAGGCCTCGCGCACCGGTCGGCACGACAACGTCGTGACCGGCGACGGCGCCGTCGAGATGCAGCGGACGAAGCCGTACGAGTTCGGCGACTCACTCGCCAACCTCGACGTCGTCGCCAGCGTCACCAATGCGGTCATTCGCACGCGAACCGAGCAGCCCACGGGGCAAGCCGCGCGGTCCGGCGGCACCGCGGCCCCATCGCCCCTCCGCCTCCTCCCCGCCGACCTCGAAATCCACCGCACCCGCAACAGCCCCAAATGCGCGACAGTCGTCTGCATGGACATGAGCGGCTCCATGCGCTGGGGTGGACAGTACATCAACGTCAAGCGCATGGCCCTCGCCCTGCATGGCCTCATCCGCACCGACTACCCCGGCGACTTCGTCGACTTCGTCGAGATCTGCACCCTCCCCCGCCGCCGGCACGTCTCGGAGATTCTCGAACTGCTCCCCCGACCGGTCACCACGCATGACCCCTGGGTGCGGCTCAAGGCGGACATGAGCGACCCCGACCTGAGCGAGGCCCATATCCATCCGCACTTCACCAACATCCAGCGAAGCCTGTCGCTGGCCCGGCAGATGCTCCAGGTGCAGGACACGCCCAACCGGCAGATCTTCCTCATCACCGACGGCCTGCCCACCGCCCACTTTGAAGACAACTGGCTCTACATGCTCTACCCGCCCGACGCGCGGACCGAGCACTTCACCCTGCGCGAGGGCCTGGCCTGCCGCGAACAGGGCATCACCATCAACGTCTTTCTGCTGCAGAACTGGAACCAGTCGCACGAGGACATCCAGTTCGCCCAGCGCCTCGCCGAGGGAACCACCGGCCGGGTGATCTTCACCGCAGGGAAGGAGCTGGATCGGTTCGTGGTGTGGGATTATGTGCAGCGCAGACGGTCGATTGTTGGGTGAGCCGTAAGCCATAAGCCTTAAGCCATATGCTAGCCATGAGCCTTGGGCCTTGAGCCATGAGCTGGATCGGCTCCCTCTCCCTTGAGGGAGAGGGTCGGGGTGAGGGTGTCGGTCGACCAGCAGCTAAAAGAAAGCCCCGGCCACGCACCCATGTCGGATGCGCGCCGGGGCTGTTGGATTACAAACGTCACTTCTTCCCACTGATCACTGACAACTGGCCACTGACCACTCGCCCCCGCGGACGACTTTCGGTAAGACCGGGAAAAGCCATTGGCCTTTAGCCATAAGCCCTCAGCTGGGCGGCGTTGGATTGGCCCCCTCTCCTGGATGGGAGAGGGCTGGGGTGAGGGTGATGCGCAGCGCGCCGTTCGAGGCGAGAGTTGCCGACGCCCGCGAATGGTGGCTCAGAACCTATTGAAAATCGCACCCCGCAACTATTGCATTGATTTATTGGGACATTTACAATAGTAAAAGCTCGAGCGGTAACCGTCGAAGCTCGACCGTCTATGAGCGACGACAGATCGACCAGATTGTCTGGTCGGTCTTCGCTGCCCTACGGATGTCGACGGAATGGCCGCAGACGTGCGCAACTGAACGAAGATGAGTGCGGCCTGAGGGAGCGTTCATGTCTTCGCAAGACCAAGTTGAGCTTTCGCACGCGCGGTTCTTGTTGACTACCGCGCCCGTGTCGGTCTCGTCGGAAGATCACGGAGATTACCTACGCATTACCCTCGACAGAATCTACGGTGAGAAGGAATTCGGCGACGTAGACATACACGAAAATGGATCAGGAATGCGTTATGTGAGTTGGACCGAAGTCGGCAAGGTTATGGAAGTGCTAGTGGATGCTTACGCGGACGATTGACTGACGTTTGGCCCGCAATCCGATTAGGTTCATTGTCTAGTGAACATGGATTTTGCGAAAAGGAGAAAGTCATGGCTTATCCGGTTGGCATTCCCAAGGCCGTCGAGGATGCGCTCAAAAGGACGACAACAAAGGACTTGGCGCAATTGCGAGACGCGTTTGCGGCCGCCGCAGCCACTCCCGAATTGAGAGATGATGCTGCGAGCGCCGCGGCCCTTCTTAGCTACGAGCTTCATTTGCGGGAAGTTGAGCCTGTCACGCGAAAGGTTGCTCGCGGCATCAACATTGCGGTCGATTACTGCAAGAACAATCCTGAAAAAGTTGCCAACGGTGTCGCCACAGCCGCAGTTGCGGCCGTCGCCGTAAGCCTTGGCGTTGACATCGCAAAGAAGGCGTAGTGCCAGGGATTCTCCCGCGTCACATTCAATTGGCCCGATCAAGGACGATCAAATTGAGAGGGTTGGATATGATTCGCCGGTATCTCGACGGGCGCTATGCACTGATCATGGGCACTATGGCATCCGTGTCCGCTGTGGGGTGCAGTGGGTCGAATGGAATGTCCTCTTACCAGGATTCCAGTCAATGGCATTACGTCCAAGAGACTCCGCAATTCGACTCGCAAATTGCTGGCGCGTCCACACCCGCGAACACTCCGTCCGGGATTATCGAGCAAGACGACTCGTTGGGAGTCTTTAGCGGTAATCAATACGATCCGAATTCAATAGCAAATCCGTATGGGCAATTCGGAAGTCCATACAGTCCTAACAGCATTCGAAATCCATATGGAGCTTACGGAAGCGTGTATAGCCCGATGAGCGCCACGAATCCATACGCCGTCAACGCTCCGAAGTTATTTGCTGCGGATGGAACCTATTTGGGCATGATGAGCGCGAACCAATATCACCCCGATTCGATCAGTAATCCGTATGGTCGATTTGGAAGTAAATACAGTCCCGACAGCATCAACAATCCCTACGGACAATACGGCAACAAGTACAGCCCGTTTAGCCCATGGAACCCCTATAGCACACAGGCACCAAGATTGGTCGCACCGTGAGTCGCTCCGTTAGTCCCCATCATCCGCCCCCTGGCCGAGGGTGTCGAGAATCTGCCTGGCCGTGCGGTTGAGCATGGGGTGGACGAAGTCCGGGGCGATTTCCACGAATGGCTCCATCACGAACCGCCGCTCGTGCATCAGCGGGTGCGGGTTCGCTGGTGCGTGAATCCCTTCTCGCACCCACTCTCGTGGGAATCCTTTCCCACGTCCGTTGCCTTGCCTCGCAGCTTGAAATACGTGGGAACGGATTCCCACGGCGCGGTGCTTGCGAGAAAGGATTCTCGCACGAGCATAAATCTCGCACCAGCGAGAATCCCTTCCTGCGCCCGTCAGAACTCCAGCACATCCATCTCCATGCAGACCTCGCTCCGTCCTGCAAACCAGCCTGCCGAACTAAACCACCAATCCTCCGGCGCTGCGACCAACCCCTTCCGGACGGGATTCTCATGCAGGTACCGCATCTTTTGCTCCATGACCGGCCGCGTCGAAATCGCCTGCGGATGAAAACCGTCTTCCCAGAATGAAAACTCGCCACGCTGCCGCCGGGCCCGCTGAGCCGCCCGGTCCAGCCACCCCAGCAGCGTCTCGCGGCGATCCTCCAGCAGTCGCTCGTGGATGGTCCGCGAGGTGAATCGCTTGAAGTCCCGCATCATCGCGTGCAGATCGTCGGCACCAGCGATGAGGTGCAGGTGGTTGGGCATGGTAACGTAGGCGAAGAGGCGCAGGCCCTTGTGCGCGCGCGAGTAGTTGAGTGAGTCGATCACCGGCTCGATGTAGCGCGACTCGATGAAGACCGGCGTCCAGTCGAGGACGGTGATGGTGCAGAAGTAGGGCAGGTTTTCGTCCGCAATGTACCGGGCCACGAGGGAAGGCTATCGCGCGGGCTGACTCGCGGGAAGGGATTCCCGCGGACGTGCGTGCGAGAAAGGATTCTCGCACGAGCATTTCTAGTCCCCGTCATCCGCCCCCTGGCCGAGGGTGTCGAGGATCTGCCTGGCCGTGCGGTTCAGCATCGGGTGGATGAAGTCCGGGGCGATTTCCACGAATGGCTCCATCACGAACCGCCGCTCGTGCATCAGCGGGTGCGGGATGGTGAGGGCCGCGCTGGAATGAACCTCGTCGCCGTAGATCAGGAGGTCGAGATCGATCGTCCGCGGCCCCCACCGCAGGTCGCGCTTGCGGCCCAGCGTCTCCTCGATCTTCTGGCACACCGCCAGCAGCCGCGGGGCGCTCAGGGCCGTCTCGATCCGCGCGACCGCGTTGATGAAGGCCGGCTGATCGGCCGGGCCACCGACCGGGTCGGTCTCGTAGAGGGACGAGACCTTGGACACCGAGATGCCGCGCGTGGTCTCCAGCGAATTGAGCGCCGTCGCGATGTTCTTCTCGCGCGCGCCGACGTTGGAGCCGAGGCCAAGAAACGCGGTAATTCGAACTGTGCCGGGCACTTTCAGGCCAACCCCCTTCTTAACGCGGAACGCGGACGTCGGAACACTTCAAACGCGGAACGCGGACGTCGGAACGCGGAACAGCAAAGGCAGACGCTGGTGCGAGAATCCGTTCTCGCACCCATCTTCGCGGGAATCCTTTCCCGTGTATTGAACGCTCTGGCAACATTAAAGACGTGGGAAAGGATTCCCACGGCGCGGGGTGCGAGATAGGAATCTCGCACCAGCGGCACCCTCACCCCAGCCCTCTCCCTTGAGGGAGAGGGAGCATTGCCGCGGGTCACCATTTCAGACCCGCCAGGCGCTCGAGGGCTGCGGCAATGCGCGGGGTCTCTACGGTCAATGCAAAGCGGACATACCCATCTCCGCCGGCGCCGAAGCCGATGCCGGGGATGGCCACGATGCTTGCGTCGTCCAGCAGGCGGCCGGCGCAGCGCATCGAATCCCACCCGGCCGGACATTTCGCCCAGACGTAGAAGGTGGCGCGGGGCGGATCGACCTTGAAGCCGAGTTCGTTCAACCCCGGCACAAGGGCATCGCGCCGCTGGCGGTAATTCTCGCGAATCGCCGCGATCTCCGGCCCGTCGATCGCCTTCATCGCGGCGACGCCGGCATGCTGGATCGCGTTGAATTGACCGCTGTCCACATTGCCCTTGATCTTGGCCAGGGCCGCCAGCACATCCGCATTGCCCGCCGCGAAGCCCAGCCGCCATCCGGTCATGTTGAAAGTCTTGGAGAGCGAGTGCATCTCGACGGCCACGTCCCGCGCGCCGGGCACCTCCAGAATCGAATGCGGCCGGTCATCATCGCGGAAGTACATCTCGCAGTAGGCGGCATCGGAGCAGACGATGAAATCATGCTTCCTGGCCAGGGCGACGCACTTCTCGTAGAAGTCCATCCCTGCGACCGCGCCGGTCGGATTGTTCGGATAGTTGACGAACATGAGCGACGTGCGCTCGAGGACATTCGTCGGGATCGCGTCGAGATCGGGCAGGAAGCCGCGCTCGGCGGTCAGCGGCATGATGTAAGGCTCGCCGCCGGCGAAAATGGTGGACGACTGATAGACCGGATAGCCCGGCTGCGGCACGAGGGCCACGTCGCCGGGGTTCACCACGGCCAGCGGCAGGTGGCCGATGCCCTCCTTGGTGCCGATGACGGTGAGGATTTCGTTCTTGGGATCGAGCGTGACGCCGAAGCGCTTGGCGAACCACGTCGCGACTGTTTGTCTGAATTCGACGACGCCGACGTCGGATGGATACCGATGGTTCGCCGGGTCATACGCGGCCTCGGCCATGCGGTCGATGATGAACTTCGGCGTGGGCCGATCGGGGTCGCCGACGCCGAAGTCGATCACGTCCTTGCCGGCGGCCAGGGCGGCCCGCTTCTTGCGATCGATCTCGATGAACAGATAAGGCGGCAGTTGATCCAGCCGAGTCGCCCGCGAAAACGCCATGATTCGCACTCCGTTGCAAGACCCGGTGGGGCTGAACGCCGATGACGCCCCAGCCCACCGGGTTCGCACGAATTGTAGGGCCGGGGTCGGTCGGGTCAACGGAGCACGCGACGCGGCATGGGCAGGATTCCGGCGTCTCCGTAGAATCGTCTGCATGCCCGACTTTCGCGTCTATATCGCCGTGAGCCTCGACGGCTACATCGCCACGCCCGACGGCGGCGTGGCCTGGCTCGACGCCTACGATTCCGATGCGTTTGATTTTGCCGGCTTCATGAAACAGATCGGCGCGATCGTGATGGGGCGGCGCACGTTCGATCAGGTGCTGGGCTGGGGCGAATGGCCTTACGCCAGTCAGCGCGTGATCATTCAGACCCATCGCCCGCTTCCGCCCGACTGTCCGCCGGGGGTCGAGGCGTACTCCGGGCCGGTCGAGCCGCTGGCAGATCGGCTTCGCACCGAGACCCGCGGCGATGTCTGGCTGGTCGGCGGCGGTGAGTCGATTCAATCGTTCCTGCTGGCCGGGCTGGTGGACCGCTGGCAGATCTTCGTCATGCCCGTCCTGCTGCACGCCGGTGTGCACATGTTCCCCAGCAGCGCCGCGCCCGCGACGACCCTTCGCCTGGTGCAATCGCGATCCTATTCCAACGGCGTCGTCGAGCAGGAATATCAAGGCATCGGCGAATGAGCCTGTTGCTTCAGGGAATTCTCGGCCGTGCATGCACGGATGGCCGGCGATTCGATTGCAACCGCCCTGCCCGACCGTTTACATTAGTTCAATGACAAAGCCCATTGCCGGCTGCCTGGCGGCCGCACTCGCCTCCCTGATCATCGCAGCGACGACCTCCACGGCCGCTGCCGGCGTCGCCTGGTGCCTTAAGAGCGACATGAATGGCGACCGGCTGCGCAATGCCGCCGATCTGCCGTTGTTCGTCTCGGCGTTGGTGAACGGACCGGCCGACGATCAACAGGCCTGCGCCGGGGATTCCACGATGGATGACCGCGTGGACGGACGCGACATCGCGGACTTCATTCGATACCTCGTCGCCCCCGACACCGACGGCGACGGCATTCCCGATATTTTTGAGACAAATGACGGCATCGTTGCCGGGCCGACCGCCATCGGCACCGACCCTGCGGATGACGACACCGATGGCGACGCCATCCGCGATGGCGACGAGGTCTACCCCACCACCGCCGGGCTGGACCTGCGGTCCATGGGGGCGAACGCGGTGCGAAAAGACATCTTTGTCGAATCGGACTGGTTTGACGACGGCGCCCACACCCATCGCCTCAACAGCACGGTCGTCTCGCTGCTGGTTGCCGCATATGCCGCCGCGACGACGCCCAACCCCTACGACGCCCCGCCGGGCATCGGGCTGCACATCGACTATGGCCAGGGCGGCGCGTTCACCGGCGGCAACCTGATCCCGGGCGGCGACACCGTTGTGCTGTTTGATTCGGAGTTCAATGTCTACAAGGCCGCCCACTTCAACGACAATCGTCGCGGTTATTTTCATTATTCGATCAACTGCCACCGCTACAACTCCGAAACCAACAACAGTTCCGGCGTCGCGGAGTTGAACGGCAATGACTTCATCGTGTCGCTTCAATCCAGCCTTTCCAACAGCAACGTTTCCAAGACCTTCATGCACGAACTCGGCCACAACATCGGCCTGCGCCACGGCGGCTTCGAGAATCGCAACCGCAAGCCGAACTACAACTCGGTGATGAATTACCGATTCCAGTTTCCCGGGGCCGACACCAACTGCAACGCCATCGGCGACGGAATCCTCGACTATTCGCACGGCCTGCGAATCCCGCTGGACGAGAACGACCTCGACGAGACCCAGGGCGTCTGCGGCACGGTCGGCATCGACTGGGATGGATCCGGCAGCCTGACCAGCGGCGTCCAGCGCAACATCAACTGCAACACCGGCACCCACCAGCCCTGCGGCACCGGGACCAATTGCAGCGACTCAACCTGCAACGTTCTGCTGGATTCGGATGACTGGTCCATGATCTACTTCGCCGGCATCAACGGCGGCGACTTCGTCGGCCCCGAAATCATCGAATGCCAGGACACGCCGTAGCGCCCCCGCATATGCTCACGCCCAGTTCCTGATCGAAACCTCCCCGACCCTTCACCCGCGTTATTCCCTCTTTATCGTGCTGACATGCGCGCCTTCTATCCTTGAGGTGAAGGAGTCTGCACACCATGAGAACCAAATTGAGTGCGAGTTTCGGTTTCGGCCTCGTCCTGGCAGGCGGCATACTGCTCACTTCCAACGGATGCGCCCTCTTCACCGCTCAGCGCGTGGGAACCTTTGTCGCCACTCAGGCAGGCAAAAAGGTCGTCAAAGACATCAAGGAAGACCACGACCAGAAGAAGGCCGCCGAGGCGCAGCAGCAGCAGCAAGGCTATTCGCAGGACTCGTCGCAGGGCGAGTTGCAGCCGATGAATTAATGCGTCGTAACGGCTTCCGAATGCACGGCGACGGCCCGCTATTTGGATAGCGGACTGCCGCTTTTTTTTTTTTTTTTTTGATGAATCTGGCGGCGGGTACTTGGCTCGCCAAACGCCTTGCCTGACGCCAGGGGGTTCCACAACTTCTCCGAATCACGCGTCAGGTTGACCTCCGCCGCGGGTAATCAGCATGTCCGACCCTCGCCGGACCTGGAGACTGATACCATGAATCCGATTCTCGACCTATTCAACCTGTTGGCGCAGGTTTCACCGGAGCTCGCAGAGGTATTCGGCATCGTCGTGCTGATGCTGATGAATTTCATTGGATCGATGGCCGGTCAACCGGGATTCTGCTCGTCGCCGGCCAACTGCCTGTAACGAGCTGACAAAAAGAAAGGGAGCCGGGTGCATTGAGCGCCCGGCCCCCCTTCAAGGGTCCTCGTCTCGTGCATGTCAATTAGGGGACATTGGGATCCAGGTCGTTCGGATCGCAGGCGGCGCCGACGCCGTCGCTGTCCAGATCGATCTGGCCCGGATTCGAATCATTCGGACAATTGTCGCACACATCGCCAACGCCGTCGCCGTCGGCATCGGCCTGGCCGACATTGGCATTGTTGGGACAGTTGTCGCAGGCGTCGCCGACGCCGTCACCATCAGAGTCTTCCTGATTGGGATTGGCGTTGTCGGGGCAGTTGTCGCATGCGTCGCCCACGCCGTCGTTGTCGGCGTCCTGCTGATCGGGATTGAAGATGAACCTGCAGTTGTCGCATGCATCCCCGTCGCCATCCAGATCCACGTCCGTCTGAATCGTGTTGGCAACCGCCGGACAATTGTCGCAGGCATCCCCGACATTGTCGCCGTCGGCATCGGCCTGGTTGCCGTTGGAAACCGACGGGCAGTTGTCATCCTGATTCAGCACGCCGTCGCCGTCGCTGTCCAATGTGCCGCAGCCCGGAAGCAGGGTGGCGGTCAACAGACAACAGGCGACAACACTCGCCGACCGAAGAAATCCCATTGTCATACATGCTCTCCTATCGATGCGCGAGGATTCTGCCCGCCGCGTGCGGCGAGTGGCCCTCGTTTTGGATGCACATGCATCCACACCAAACGCGGACGCCCTACTATGCGCCGCGCGTCTCTCGCGGAATTGAAATACCTCTAACTGTCGTGTTATGTCTGCAACTTTGGCGTGCGCTAAAATTGCGCCTGCAGAAAGAACCGCGTCATTATTGGGCCGTGACTTGAATCTTGCGGCGCGATTCGACGTGAATCAAGGTACGCCCGGCAACCAGACCGCGCACGGGTTCGGCGCTGTCGGCCTGGAGTGCATCGATTCGATCATCGAGCATGGTCAGGATCTCGCTGCCCTCCTGCGCCAGCGACTCGGCGGACAGGCGCGCGTCCTTCAGCGTCTCGTCCAGGCGCTCGCCAAGCCGGTTGAGCGCCACGGACAGCGCCGACGTGACCGCGCCATGGGCTGCCGCTTCCACCGAGGGACGCAGCCACCGCTCCAGCAACGTCGGGAACAGCCAGAGCAAAAAGACAAACATCGCGCTATGGATCGCAAAGTCACCGCCGAGAAAAGACGCGCGACCGGTCGATGCCTGCCAATATCCCACGATGACGGCATACGCGACGACGCACACCCCGGCGCCCGGCAGCAGTTTCGCGGTGCATTGCAGCGCCGATTGCATGGCCCGTCGGGGTCCGGACGCGGCCAGGTGCGGCGTCGAAGCGGCGAGCGATCCGATCCAGCGACCCATCTCCGCGTGAGCGCGCCGTGCGAGGGAATCGAGGCGTTCGCGGATCGGCGCGGCGGCAAGACCGGAGAGGCGAGCGCGGACCTCCACGGCATCGAGACAACTCGCCAGTCGATTGGCGGCGGCTTCATCCCACAAGTCAGCCGCGAACAGCGCGGCATCATCCGACGACGTCGCTGCGAGCGGTGTGTCCTGACCGCGCAGGAGAATCGTGGCCCGGGAGATGCGAGTTGCCATAGATGGGGAACGCGCGGCGATACGCTGGGCGGCGACCTGAATTGCCGGCATCGCCGCCTGTTGGATGATCTGCGCGGCGCTTCGCCAATCCGAGCGCGCGGCCTCGCGCATCTGGTTCCATGAGCCGTCGTCGCCGAGTCTGGCCATCGCAACCCGCATCACGCCGCGCAGATCCTGCAAGCGAGTCCGTTCGACCTGCTGATTCAGCAGCACAACGCCATGCTCGTCGAGAAGCCGGGCAATGCGGCGATGAATGACGTCCAGTTCGTCGGGCGTGGGCGTCGCGCGCTTCGAGCAACTTGTTGTTGCGACCAAGGGGGTCTCGAATCCGGCCTCGCCGAGCAACCGCGCAAAATCGTCGCGCTGCGCCGCGTGGCCCTCGTCCCAGCGATTGAGAATGAACATCCAGCCGTGGCGATCGCCGCGCTCGCGCAGCACGCGCCAGCCGGCGTCGTCCTTGTAGCGTTCCGGACTGACCACGTAACACACCAGGTGGGTGTGCGGCAGCCAGGCGAGCGCGCAGCGGCGGTTGGCCTCCTCGGTGCTGTCAATGTCCGGTGCGTCGATCCAGACAATTTCGCGACATGCGTCGTTGTGATGCCGGCTGACCTGCACCCGGTCGAGGGGCAGTTCGGGTGGAAGATCCGCCAATTCAATCGACGCATGTAAATATATCGTCACTTCGCGCGATGTAGGACGCTCCACCCCCACGCGCGCGATGGACTCGCCGGCGATGCGATTCAGCAGGCTGCTTTTGCCGACGCCGGTACCGCCGAACAAAGCGACCACAAGCGGCCTGAACGCAGCATTCTGCACCAGGTCGCCGGGGCGGCGCGACTCGACGCCGGCGAGCCGCTCGGCGTCGTCCGCGGTCAGCCAGCCCGCCGCCCGGCCCCGTTCGATCCAGGCCCGTGCACGGTCAATCAGTGCGCGAAGATCATCCACCATGCGCTGCCCCCCATTCCGCCATTTGCCGATCGGCAGCCGCCAGCGTTGCCGGCTCGATGGGTGCGAGCGCCGGATCATCGAGCCCGCCCAGTAGCGCGGACAACTCGCGGGTCAACGTGTCGTCAACCAGGGACTGCCGCACCGCGGCGAGTTGCCGCGCCTTGAGGTTGCGGGCGACATGCCCCATGCGAAGTCCGGCCATTTCCTCAACCAGCATGGTCGAGAGGGCAAAGGTGGCCGGCGCGTAGATGGCGTCCAGCGGCGTCAGCCCGCCGGTCTTGAGCGCGAGCACCAACAGGCCGACATCCAGCGTGGTCCGGGCGGTGCGCAGGGCCGCGAGTTTGACCGGACTTTTTTGCAGACCCTCGTATAATTCACCCGCCGCGACATGAATCTCGCGGGTGATCTTCTCGTGATGCGCCTGAAGTGCCGTTGAGAAGGCTCCAGCCAGACGCGGCTCCTCGGCGGCCAGCCGCTCCGACAGGGCCCGCCAGACCGCGTGACCCGCCGCCTGGGGATCGGCCTTGCGCGCCGCGTCGCGGGCCAGCGTGGTCAACATCGCCCGCGACGCCTCGATCAGGATTCCGGCTTCGACATCCGCCGCACCGGTCGCGGCGCCGCCCCCCGCCGACACTGCCGCGCGGGTGGTCGCGAAGATTTGCCGGATCGGCCACGTCACGGCACGTCGCATCTGGCCCAGCGCCCCGCCGAGTTTTGGTATTTCGATCAGTGTCAACAATTCGAGCGTCGCCCTGCGAAAACTGTCATATCGCTGCGGATGGTCGAGGTAGTCGCGTCGATAGGTCGTGACAAACTGCTCCGCGGCTACGGCCACGCCCTCCCGCCATTGGGCGAATGCCGCATGCTGCGCCCGAAGCGGCGCCGTCCACTCCGACCAGTGCCGTCGGACGAACGCCTGCTCTCCCGAATGCCGAAGCGCGCTCTCGGCCGGTTTCGCAGTCGCCTCAATGCCATGCAGGCTGAACACCGCGTCGCGCAGCACGGACGCCTCGCCGTTCAGCATGGCGGGGTCTTCCATGCGACGGGCGTCATAATCGAGGGTGAACACGCCCGGTCGAGCCGCCGGCCATTCCATTTCGCGCAGCCGGCCTTGCAGCGACTCGCGCAACGGCTCCAATGCATCGGGTGTCATTTTGTTCAGAACGATCGCCGTCGGCCTCCGAAGCGGCGCGAGCAATCGCAGCATTGTCCAGACCGACAGATCGGCGTACTTCTCCTTGCTCAGGACGACCACGTACGCATCGGCCCGGCCGAGCAGTTCCAGAAGGCCGCGTTGATAGACACCCGCCGAAATAGAATCGAAATCCGGCGAATCCCACAGCACCAGCCGCCGCCCGGCCGCCGGGTCGTCGAGCGATTGAAGCGAAAAGTGCAGGGCATCCGGCGGGACATCGTCGCCAAGATTGCCGCGCGTGAACCCCGGAAAGAGATCGGCGTTGGAGACGTCGTCACCGCAACCGATCGCAAACCCATGCGGGTGCCGCGTGAACCCGGCGAGCGGGCTGACCTGGGCCAGCCGGCGCCCCAGCAGCAGATTGACAACCGTACTTTTTCCAGTCTGCGTGGGCCCGATGACGGCGATTTCCATCGCCCGATCAGCGCGCCCGCGCAGCGCCGCGTGGCGCAGCACGCTCTCCCCCAGCCGCAACGAAGTCAGTCGAATTCGATTGGATTGCGAATCGCCAGGATGGGCCTCGGCGTGTTCCTTGAGCCGGCGCACGAGGTCGCGGATGGGGTCATCGCGCTGCGAGTCGGCATCAGGAATGTCTGTCGGAGGCGACATTGCGATCAATTGTAGTCGAACATACGGCGGGCGATTGCGGTTCGAGGCGGTCGCTCCGCCGGCCGAACCACCCAGTCCCCTGCCGCTCGCTTCGCTTTCCGGCGTGAGTGATCAGCACAGGGCCGCGTAGGTGAGCGCGGTCAGGATGATGACCTTGGCATGATTCTGAAGGTACCGCGTGATGGCATCGGCTATGACGCTGACCATGACCGGACCCCGCGGCCGTCGCTCGCGTGCGGGCGAGTCGAACGGCGTGCGGGAGACAGTGGCATGGCGGGTGCCCCGGGGCGGATTTGGTTACGTCCTGAAATGAATCACACAAAGTGTGGGCGCAGCGCGAGTTGCGACGCGTCGCGTCAAACGAACGCCATCGCGACGTGTGCGGGTGATGCGGAGACGATGCAATAAGTCAACGCGGCTGTTGCGATTCCGCGACGCACAGGCAACTGGTGGTTGGCTTGATATCGGCCCTGGCCCAGGCCGATTGCAGACGCGTTTGGACTTCATCCGCCTCAGTGGTCGCCCCGCGCGCGGCCAGGCACTTGGCCAGGCCCTGAAGGGACCAGCCATTCTCGGGCCAAGCCTTCAGATCGTCGCGATAGACCTGTTCGGCCTCGGCGACGCGGTCGGCGTCCAGAAGAAACGCGCCCAAGGTGTGCCGCACCGGCTGGATCCACTCCGGCGGCTCCATATAAAGAAGATCGTCTTCAATGGCGACCGCCTCGCGCAGGGTCTTCACCGCCTCGTCCATGCGCTTCTCGCGGTAGGCGATCTCCGCGTCCAGCACGCGCTCGGCGATCGACAGCACCTTGTGGGCCGGGTTGATGCCGGTCAGCGCCTCCTGCGGCACGCGCTGCTTGGCGGCGAGAAATAAATCCCGCTCAACCCTCGCCTTGTCAACGCGACCTTTCGCGGCATAGGCCACGCCGCGGGCATAGTGATACTGGGCCATCGAGATCGGCAACCGGCCCCGCGGCTTGGGGCGATTCAACAGGTCATCCCAGCGTCCGAATCGTTTGAGCACGTCGAATTCGATCGAAAGAAACGGGTCGGCAAATGCCGGCTGGTTGTCGATAAAGTCCTGCGGAATGGCGGCGAGCATCTCCCTCGCCGCCTTCAGCGCCGCATCGCCCCGACCCTCCATCATGCACGAGAACGTGAGGAAATGGCGATTGTGCGCCATGTACATGTTGTAAAATCCCTGCCGTGGTCGCATCGCGCGGTACTTCGCGTCGGCCGCGATCGCTTTCTCGTTCATGTCCGAGGCCTTGGCCCACTGCCCCACCTGCACGTCTATATGCGACGGCATGTGTACGAGGTGACCCGACAGCGGAACCATCTCGCGCAGGCGATCGGCCGCGGGAATGCCGCGCTCGGGATTCGGCGACGCCTCGACCATGTGGATGTACAGGTGGTTCGCGCCGGGGTGATTCGGATTGATCGTCAGCACATGATCCAGCAATGCGATAATCGCAGTGGTGCTGCCCTTGGGCGAACCGTCCTTGGCCCAGTAGTCCCACGGCTGAAGGTCCATCATCGCCTCGGCGTACAGCGTGCCGATGTCGGCGTCGTTGATATCCATCTCGTAGCGCTGGCGCATGGCGGCGGCGTAGGCCTCGTCGAGGTGACGGCGATCGGCGGGCGCGTCGGCGGCATAGCGCGCCGCGACCGCCTCGATCAGTTGCTGCTCGGGGTAACTCGCATGCTGCTTGACGGCACGCGCCTGCTCAACGGCCGCCCAGGCCGCCTTCGCTCGCTCCGGCGGCAGGACCGGATTGTTGATGTGCGGCCCGTTGCACAGGGCGATGCCCCAGTAGGCCATCGCGCAGTTGGGATCATGCCGGGCCGCGGCCTCGAACGCGCGAATCGCCTCGTCGTGGTTGAAGGCGTAGGCCCACGTCAGGCCCTGATTGAACATGGCCTGCGCCTCGGGTGATTGCGTCGTGACGGCCATGGCATGGTGGCCCAGGCCGTCGAGTTTCTCGGGCTGCGAAGCCGTATCGGCGATCCGGCCGGTTGGCTCGTGGCAGCCGTTAATGATGGCCAGTGTGATGACGATTGGGAAAACAAGCGTCCGCTTCATTAGTAACTCTCCAGGCTAACGGGCTGCAATTATAAAGAGATCTGCCGCTTGGTCCAGCTTTTCTGCGCGAGCCACCGCCTCTATCATGCGAAACTCGAAAGAAAAAAGGATCAGGCTCATTGGTTCAAGACGCGGCTTTGAGTAAAGCGCAGAATCTCGCGATCGAGCGTCAAGAAAAATCAACAGGAACCCTCCCCATGTCCAAAGACTCAGCCAAAATGGAGAAAATCGTCGCCCTCTGCAAGCGGCGCGGCTTCATCTTTCAATCCAGTGAAATCTACGGCGGCATCAACGGCTTCTGGGATTACGGCCCGCTCGGTGTCGAACTCAAGCGCAACGTGATGAACACCTGGTGGGATTCGATGGTGCACCATCCGCCGCTCGGTCCGAACGGCGAGTTCGACATGGTCGGGCTTGAGACGTCGATCATCATGCACCCGCAGGTTTGGAAGTGCTCAGGGCATTTTGATTTGTTTGCAGATAAGAAGGTTGACTGCACGGCTCAGGGATGCAATGGGCGCTTTCGCGCTGACAAGGTGTATCACATTGAGCTGCGCCGCCCGGGACAGCAGAACACGTTCGCTGTTTATTCGGCCGAAGCCGACAGCACAGATGCGGCCATCGAAGATTCGCAGAAGAATGCCGAGAAGCTTTCGAAAAAACACGGAGGCGGCGACTACTCGGCCACTGCGACGCCGCTGATGACGATTTGGAGGTCCACGAATTCAGTTGCAAGTCTCAGTTGCCCCAAGTGTGGAGCGCCGGGCACCCTGACGCCGCCGCGCGACTTCAACCTGATGCTAGAGAGTTTCGCGGGGCCGATTCAGAGCGAGGAGAACAAGGTTTTCCTCCGCCCCGAGACTGCGCAGGGCATGTTCGTCAATTTCAAGAATGTCGTCGACACTTCTCGTGTGAAAGTCCCCTTCGGCATCGCCCAGATGGGCAAGAGTTTCCGCAACGAGATCACCCCGCGCAACTACATCTTCCGCTCTCGCGAATTCGAACAGATGGAGATGGAATTCTTCTGTCACCCAAGCGAGTCGCAGGCCTGGTACAAATTTTGGCGCGATGCGCGGATGAAGTGGTACACCGACCTGGGACTCTCCAGCGCCAACCTGCGCCTTCGTGAACATGATTCTGACGAATTGTCGCATTACTCCTGCGGCACCTCGGACATCGAATACGCCTTCCCCTTCCTGGCCGATGGCGACTTCGGCGAACTCGAGGGCATCGCCCATCGCGGCGACTTCGATTTGCGCAGCCACGCGGAAGGCAAACTCGTCGCAAAGGACGGCCAACTCGTCGTCGAGACCGGCCCCGACGGCAAGCCGAAGTGGAAGGGCAGCGGCAAGGACCTCAGCTATTTCGACGACGAGCGCAAGGAGCGCTTCGTCCCGCACGTCATCGAGCCGGCCGCCGGCGCGACGCGCAGCACGCTGGCGTTCATCTGCGAGGCCTACAGCGTGGACGAATCCCGCCCCAGCCCCGAAGTGATGAAGTTCCACCCCCGCCTCGCGCCCATCAAGGCCGCGGTCTTTCCGCTTGTCAATAAAGACGGACTGCCGGAGATTGCCGAACCGCTGTACCGTGCGATCCGCAAGCGCTGGCCTTCGCAGTACGACGGCAAGCAGTCCATCGGCAAACGCTACGCGAGAATGGACGAAGCCGGCACCCCCTACTGCTTCACCATCGACGGCCAGACCAAGGACGACGGCACGGTGACGGTGCGCGACCGCGACACCGGCGCGCAGGAGCGGATTGACAAGTCGCGCGTCGTTGAATTTTTGGCGCAGAAACTGGACGGGTGAACCTACCACGCTCAGCAGGTGTCGAGCCGGTGCTTCGCATGACAGTGGCGGGACGCCGCACCGGAAGATGCCGTGCGGCTATTTCACGAGGCCATGCATCGGAGACGGACTCCGTCTGAGTTCAAGTCATGGTTCCGTGAAGCGTATTGCCGGCTGGAACTTGAATCGAATGTCATTGAGCTCTGGCACAACACCGCCTTCCGCGTGAGGCAGAGGTGTGTGGTACCGGCGTTCCACCCTGCGACTGCTTCCGTTTCTACGCGCACTACTCTCGCAGCAACTGCTCGACAAACCCAGCGATGTCTGTTCCATCCACCAGACAATCACTGTTCATATCGCCCAACGGCCGTCCGCTGACAGCATCCGTACTAATGTCGGGGTCATTGCCCGGACAGGCGTCCATCGAATCCGGAACGCCATCGCCGTCGTCGTCGTTGTCGCACGCGTCAAGAAAACCGTCACCGTCCAGGTCGGACAACGCCCCGCACACGACCCCCAGTGCCCCCGGGACACCGCCGGCCGCGGCGCAGGCAACGGGCGTCATGTTGCTGCACGTTTGGTCGTCCATGCAGCAGGCGCCGACCCCGCAGAGTTCCGGGGAACAATCGATCGAAGGGCCCACGATGTGTCCGCCCTGCGCGGCACAGTTGGATTCGAACACAACAATGCATGTGCCATTCGAAAGGCAGCAAGTCACCTGCGGATCCAATCGGCCTTCGATGGTGAACGGAAAATCCTGGGGATTCGGAGCGGGCGGCGCAGGAGTGCATCCGCTCGCGCCCGCGTCGACAACCGGTTGAAACGCCGCCCCGGATGATGACAACACGGCATTGGCGCCAGGCTTTCCAAATGCGCCAATGATGGACACCGGAGGAACGAATGGCCCCGACAACGGCCCCCCGGTGAATTCAAACGATATCCAGTATGTTCCCGCGTTCAGAACGAGCCCCTGCATATCGATGACCACGCGCTGCAGGCGGCGAATGCACGTCGCCTCTGTTTGCGACTGCCGATAGACATTCGTAACGATTACGGCTGTCTTGAAAAGCGATGATGTCGCAATCACGGATTGACCGGGCATCGACGGTTGCACCGAGTGGACGCGCACAGTGGCGGCGGTGATGGTCGGACCGGCTGCGTTGGTTTCGTAGGCGTACAGCGTGATGGTATTCACAAACGAACGGCCGGTGAGCGAAAAGTCGTCCGCCAGGATGAAGGCCGACTCGGTCGCGGCCGTGTATCCGAACGAATTGAGACACCGCGTCTGGCTCTGCAAGAGACTCTGCTCGCCGATGCACGCGCCGGCCGCGGGCCCGGTGGCCGGTTGGCCGTTGTCCCACAGGACGGCGCAGCCGAAGACGCCGCAGTCGGTGCCATGACCCTGGTAGACGCCCTTCGCCGCTTCGCAGTCCGCTCGCACCCGTATCAAGCAGGAGCCATCCAACAGGCAACAGGCGCCCGCGCACACGACTTGGGCACACATCGATCCAATGCCGAGGAAATCGCCGCCGTCCTGCTCGCAGGCCAACTCACTCACATTTGCGCACGTGCCCGTTGGATCGCAGCACGCCCCAAGACAAAGCCCCGCCGCGCAGTTCACGTTGTTGCCACGGTACGTCCCGCCGGCGGAGACGCAGTCGGCCCCGCCGACCTGAGCGGACTGAAGGCACGACCCGTCCGGCATGCAGCACGCCCCGGGCTGAGGACAGGACACGCCTGCGCAATTTGTATTGTCGCCCTGGTAGGCGCCGCCGGTCGACGTGCAGTCTGCCCCGCCGAGTTGACCCGCCGATTGGCAGGCGCCGGTGGGCATGCAACAGGCACCCGGCTGAGCGCAGGGATTCGGCGAGCAGTCCGTTCCGCCACCCATGAACACATGGCCGGCTATGGCACATTGAAGATTGTTGTCGTACTGGCAACTCCCATCCGGACTGCAACATGCGCCACAGTTGGCAATGCAGGGAATACCCGGCGTGCAGCACTCCGTACCCAGACCATGCCAAACGCCGCCAAAAAAGTCGCAAGCGCCCTGATTGGCAACGTCCAGACAATCCCCGCTGGGCTGACAGCATGCGCCGGTCTGAGCGGAGGCATCCGGCATCGGCAGAAATGAGGTGAGCAAGATCAGAAAAATTGCGCCGCGTGGAGTCGAAGACATGCGGTGGTCTCCTCTGAAATACGCTGAGGCGCGACGCCAGGAAAAGCGTGGCGCGAAAGCACGCGAAGGGGCTGATCAGATCTTACCCGAAAACAACAGTTAATCGCTGAATTCGTTGGTCAGATCGAATGCGTATGGGCCAGTGCAGACCAGTGGCGAAAGGTCAAAAACATGGAAAACGGGCCGTTTCTTGAGGGAAAAGTGCGGCTCGCACCGATCAAACCCGCTGTCCTACCACTGGAGGACAAGGACGGTCTGCCAGAGATTGCCGAACCCTGGTACCGCGCGATCCTCAAGGGCGAGCCGGCCCAATACCACGGCAAGCAGTCCATCGGCAAGCGCTACGCGAGAATGGACGAGGCCGGCACGCCGTATTTCTTCACCATCGACGGCCAGACCAAGGAAGACGGGACGGTCACGGTGCGCGACCGCGACACGGGCGTGCAGAGCCACATCAGTAAGGACGGCGTGATCGAATATCTGCGGGATCGACTCGGCGCGCCCTGAGTGGCTTCGCATGGCCGGGAACACCTGGAATCCCATCAACGGTAACACCTACGGCACGTGGCTGCGCGGTGATGCGCGCGGCTGGCGTGCGCGACAGAATCGCGAGCACTACGAAGGCGATGACAAGAAGCCGTTGAATGCGCCCGCTCGTGCGGAGCCTGCCTCACCATTCAGGAGCACGCCGTTTCCCGTCTCCCGCTGTTGCGTGTGATACCGCGTCCCATCACGTTTTCGGTGCGTCGTCTTGCGTCGCCTGCGCCGGCAGGTCCCATATCCGGGCAACACAGCGAACCCCAATTGTCAATTTCGCGCGACAAATCGTTGGAAAAACAGGCCCGACCCGGGATAATCGGTATCGAACGGTCGCGTACGACGCCGGTGCAGCTCGCATCGGGTGTCCGGGCCGGTCTTGGAATAATACAAACGTAACAATGGTCGTTTAAGACAGGAGTCGGTTCCAATGGTTCTGACAAGGTCGACGTCTGTGCGCAATGGAAATTGTGCCGCCGTGGCGTTTGCAGCCCTGATCATGCTCGTCGGCGCGGCGTCGCCGGCCCGCGCCGCGGTGTTCACCGTCACGAACACCAACGACGCCGGGGCAGGAAGCCTGCGCGCCGCCATCGAACAGGCCAACCTGGCCGCGGGCGCGGATCAGATCGAGTTCCAGGCAGGCCTCGCCGGCACAATTGTGCTCGCGAGCACCCTGCCGACCATCACCGAAAACGTCACCATCACCGGCCCCGGCCCGCGCCTCATCTCCATTTCGGGAAACAACAACCTGCGCTGCATGATTGTAGACTCATCGGCGACCATCATCGGGTTGCGGCTGGCCAACGGCTTCACCGATCGAGGAGGCGGCATCGCCTTAAACGCCGTGGCCGGCAAACTGACCGTGAATGACTGTCACTTCGATCAACACGTCGTGACCAACGAGGGCGGCGCCATCTGCGTATTCGCCGGCAGTTTCGACCTCGAGCGGTGTACATTCACCACCGATCAGGCGGCGGGAAGCGGCGGCGTGATCTGGTTCGGGCAGGGCGGAGGCACGCCTACGGGCCGCATTGTTAATTGTACGTTTGTCAATAATTTCGCGAGCCAGAATGGCGGTGCCGTGCGGCAGTCCAATGCCACCAGTTATGACACCACTATCTCCAACTGTACTTTTGTCGTTAACAACGCCGGCGCGGGCGGCGGCGCCATTGCCATTGCCGGCGGCACCATGTCCATCCGAAACAGTCTGTTCACCGCCAACGCCGCGGGCGGCAGTCCGGGCGGACACATTCGACAACAGGCCGGAACCATCAATTCTCTGGGATTCAACTTGTTCGGACATCTGGACGGCACGTCCTTCATACCGGCCGCATCTGACAAATTCGGAACCGTGGCCGCTCAACTCAGCACCGGCATTCTCATCGCGTTTCCGTTCAATAATGGCGGATTGACCGACACCCTGCCGCCCGCGAACAACAGCAGCATCCTCATTGATGGCGGCGATCCCGTCGGACCGCCCGTCGCAGACCAGAGAGGTTTCCCGCGCGTCGGCTGCGCCCCGGACGTCGGCGCGTTTGAAGTTCAGACCGTAAGCGATACCGACGGCGACGGCGTCATCAACTGCCTCGACACCTGTCCGAATACGCCGGCCTGCGCATCGGTGAATCAGACGGGCTGCCCCACCGATGGTGACGGCGACGGCGTCTTCGATGGTTGCGATCAATGTCCCGGCACCCTTGCCGGCGATCCGGTCGACGCAAATGGCTGCTCGACCGCGGATGAAGACGGCGACGGCGTGCTCAACGACGCAGACGCCTGTCGCGGAACCCCGGCCTGCGCGATTGCTTCAGTCAATGCGGCCGGCTGCCCGGCCGATGCCGACGGCGACGGCCTGTTCGACGGCTGCGACAACTGCCCCGGCGCGAATGACCTCACCGACACCGACGCCGATGGCATTCCGGATTGTCTCGATGCATGCCCGGCCATCGGCGACACCGATGGCGACGGCGTGCAGGACTGCCAGGACGGCTGCCCCGCAGATGGCCTGAAAATTGCCCCGGGCGCCTGCGGCTGCGGCGTCGTGGACGCCGACACCGATGCCGACGGCATTCCCGATTGTCTCGATGCATGCCCGGCCATCGGCGACACCGATGGCGACGGCGTGCAGGACTGCCAGGACGGCTGCCCCGCAGACCCGTTGAAGCTTGCCCCGGGCGCCTGCGGTTGCGGCAATGTTGACACGGATGCGGACGGAGATGGCGTGGCCAACTGCTTCGACGGCTGTCCGAATGACCCGGACAAACTGGATCCCGGCGTGTGCGGTTGCGGCGTGCCCGAGGCCGACGACGACGGTGACGGCGTGCTGAACTGCATCGACACCTGTCCTGCGACCCCGGCCTGCGCCGTCGTCAACGAGCAGGGCTGCCCGATCGATTCCGACGCGGACGGCGTCGCCGACGGCTGCGACCAGTGCCCGGGCACCTTCGCGGGCGACCCGGTTGACGCAAACGGCTGCTCCACCGCGGACGAGGACGGCGACGGCGTGCTCAATGATGCAGACGCCTGTCGCGGAACGCCGGCCTGCGCGCGAGCCTCGGTGAATGCGACGGGTTGTCCGACCGATGCCGATGCGGACAGTCTGTTCGACGGCTGTGATCTATGCCCGGGCGCCAATGACCTGACCGACACCGATGCCGACGGCATTCCCGATTGTCTCGATCTGTGTCCGAACGTGGGCGACACCGATGGTGACGGCGTGCAGGACTGCCAGGACGGCTGCCCGAATGACCCGCTGAAGCGGGATCCGGGCGTCTGCGGCTGCGGCAATCCCGACAGCGATGGAAATGGCAACGGCATTCCGGATTGCATCGATCCGCCCGCCCCCGCGCCCCAGCCAACCCCCCCGGGCAACCAGGGCGGGCTCCAGGTCTTCATCCCGCTGGCCCCGCTGATGCCCGGCGGCCTCTCCTGCGGATACGGCCTGCCACTGCCGTTCTTCATGTTGGCGCCGGCACTGATGGTGATGGGCGGCGCGATCAGGCGGAAGCGCCGGCGATCGTAAACAATGAGACTGATGCTGCAATTGACATCAGACGACCGCATTGCGAGAGCACAATGCTAAGAAGTCTGTAATGATGCCACAAGGCCGCCCACTCGGGCGGCCTTGTTTGTTTCTGAGTCCGCACACTTCCAAGAAGCGCTTCGAGACAAATTGGCTATTCCAAGCGCGACTGCCGTTTGCGTCAGAGACCGGCCCTTCAAACCTCCAGTATTGACTTAGACCCATAATTCATGTTACGCTGAACAGCGAAGCGGCGCAATTCAAACGCCAAGTGGTCGCATCCTTTGATGGATAGGGTGATCGCCGCACAATCCAATTAAACCATCCCATGGATGCCGACCGTTCAACGCTGCGAGGGGTTATGAAAGGGACTGGTTTCGGATCCGTTGCGTGGCGTGGATCGCGACACGGTGCGGGATCCCTCCGAATCGTCGTGGTATTGAATGCGATCACCGCACTTGTCGCACATGGTCAAATTCCCGCATCGCAGAAACTGACAGACTCGGACTGGGCCGGCATCCGCGCGACCTATGACGCGAACCGCCATACAGCGTTCCCAGTCAATGGCGGATTCCAGACACGAAACCCCGGGCAGCAATGGCAGACGTTTTTTGACGGACATGGATTTGTGACCGCGCCCGACACCGCCGGCTGGTCATGGGGCCTGGAACTGAGAAGTTTCGGACGGGCCGGAGCGCAGCGCGCAACCGTGCAAACGGCGTGCGTCGAGGCAACCGGCTCACGCGTGGCATACCAATGGAACGACGCTCTGACCGAGTGGTTCGTCAATGATCATCGCGGCCTCGAGCACGGTTACACGGTGCAACAACGGCCGGAAGCACCAGGCGGCAAGTGCGATTTGCTCCTCTGGTTCAGCCTGGCAGTGCGCGGCGACCTGCGCCCAATGGTGAGCGCCGACGGACACGATGTGACCTTTGTGAACGAAAGCGGCGCAGCGGTGGTGAACTACAGCGGCCTCAAGGTCATCGACGCCGATGGCGTGGCGGTCCCGGCGTGGTTCGAGACAACTGGCGACGAGTTGCGGTTGAATGTCGACGATAGTATCGCGCGCTACCCAATCACCATCGACCCCACGGCTCAGCAGGCCTACCTCAAGGCATCCAATACCGGGGCTCAGGACGGCTTCGGCACGGCGGTCGCCATCTCAGGCGATACCGTGGTCATCGGCGCGCCCAACGAGGACAGCAGTGCAACCGGCGTGAATGGCAACCAGGCCAATAACTCCGCCCCCAATTCCGGTGCTGCATATGTCTTCGTCCGAAGCGGCACCACCTGGACGCAACAGGCCTACCTCAAGGCCTCGAATGCGTCCGTCATTTCCTCAGACGACCGATTCGGAAGCGCCGTGGCTATCTCAGGCGACACGATCGTGGTCGGTGCCAAATTCGAAGATAGCAACGCCACCGGCGTGAACGGCAACCAATCCGACGACAGCGCCTTCAACTCCGGCGCTGCGTACATCTTTGTCCGCAGCGGCACGACCTGGACCCAGCAGGCCTACCTCAAAGCATCGAACACCGGCGCCGACGACCACTTTGGCATTTCGGTGGCCCTATCGGGCGACACCGTGGTTCTCGGTGCGGAGCACGAAGACAGCAATGCCACGGGCGTAAACGGAAATCAGGCCGACAACAGCGCTGCCGTTGCCGGCGCCGCCTATGTCTTCGCTCGCAGCGGCACGACCTGGAGCCAGCAGGCCTACCTGAAGGCGTCAAACACGGAGGCATTCGACAAGTTCGGCTGGTCCGTAGGAGTCTCGGGGGACACCGTGGTCGTCGGGGCCTACGAGGAAGACAGCAATGCTACAGGGGTCAACGGAAATCAGGCCAACGGCGTCGAGGCATCCGGAGCAGCCTATGTCTTTTTCCGCAATGGCACTTCGTGGAGCCAGCAGGCCTACCTCAAGGCTTCGAACACCGGGAACGGCGATTGGTTTGGCTACTCGGTGAGCATGTCGGGCGACACGATCGTGGTCGGATCGCCGTTCGAGTCGAGTATTGCCACTGGTGTAAATGGTGACCAGAATAACGACAGTCACCCTTCGGCTGGCGCGACATACGTCTTCGTCCGCGATGGCAGCACATGGACCCAACAGGCTTACATCAAGGCGTCGAACACGCCGAACCTGAATGACCCCTTTGCCGGCGGCGACCTCTTTGGCGTCTCGGTGGCCGTGTCGGGCGACATGCTCGTCGTCGGAGCGACCAATGAAGACAGCAACGCCACCAGCGTGAACGGCGACCAACTGGACAACACCGGATTCGATTCCGGCGCGGCCTATGTCTTCACTCGCGGCGGAACAACCTGGAGCCAGCAGGCCTATCTCAAGGCTTCAAATGCCGAGTCGTTCGAATATTTCGGCGAACCCGTGGCCGTCTCAGGCAACACCGTGGTGGTCGGCGCACCAATCGAGGACAGCAATGCAACGGGCGTTAACGGAAATGAGGCGAATAACGATCTGGCTGATTCTGGCGCAGCGTACGTCTTCGTCATCGAATCCTGCACCAGCGTCGGCGACATGAATTGCGATTGCGCAGTGAATGTCGCCGACGTCCCAGGATTTGTGCAAGCCCTGGTCGATCCCGCCGGTTTCTCCGGCTGCAACATCCTCAACGGCGACATGCAACCGGACGGCAGTGTCAATGGCCGCGATGTGCAGGGATTCGTGAACCTGTTTATTCCTTGACCGAGCGGTTAGGCTAGGCCACATTGGTCCAGATTCGCCGGAGCCGGCTCCGTTGCGCGACAATCGTCGTTAATATTCCCCTGCACCGTCACGAGGCAATGCCATGGCATATGCAATTTGTGCTTCACATCCGGCCCGCCGCTCAGGCCGACCGGTCATCGTCGCGCTGGCCGCTTTACTGGGCGCTGGGATATCGTCAACGAACGCCGCCGTCTTCACTGTGACCAATGTGAACGACGCCAATGCCGGAAGCCTGCGCGCTGCGATCATCGCGGCCAACGGCGCGGCCGGCGCCGATGAAATTGTATTTCAGGCTGGTCTGACCGGCACAATCACGCTGGCAACCACCCTGCCGGACATCACTGAGAACGTAACCATCAACGGCCCCGGCCCGCGCCTCATCTCGATAACGGGAAGCAATGCGCGGCGCTGCATGGTCGTAAACTCCTCGGCGACCATCATCGGGTTGCGGCTGGCGAACGGTTTCGCCGATCAGGGAGCCGGCATCCGCTTTAACGCCGCCAATGGCACGCTGACGGTCCATGACTGTCACTTCGATCAACACCTGGCGACCGCCGACGGCGGGGCCATCAGTGTTCTCGCCGGCAGTTTTGAACTTGAACGCTGCACATTCACCACCGATCAGGCCGCCGGAAGCGGCGGCGTCATTTTCTTTGGACAGGGCGGCGGCACGCCGACCGGCAGCATTATCAACTGTACGTTTGTCAATAATTTTGCATCAGTCAACGGCGGCGCCGTGAGGCAGGCCAGCGCCACCGCCTACGCAACCACGATCAGGAATTGCACCTTCGTGGTTAACAACGCCGGCGCGGGCGGCGGCGCGATCTCCGTGGCCGGCGGAACCATGACCCTGCTGAACAGCCTTTTTGCCGCCAACGCCGCCGGCGGAAATCCCGGTGGGCACATCGGCACAACTGCGGGCACGACGACGTCACTTGGCAACAATCTATTCGGCCATCTGGACGGCGCGAACTTCGCTCCGGACCCGACTGACAAATTCGGAACGACGGCCGCCCAGCTCAATACCGGCATCCTGATCGCCTTTCCGTTCAACAATGGCGGATTAACGGACACCTTGCCGCCCTCCAACAACAGCAGCATCCTCATCGACGGAGGCGCCGTGACCGGCGCGCCAGTTACCGACCAGCGCGGCTTCATTCGCGTCGGCTGCGCGCCCGACGTCGGCGCCTTCGAAGTCCAAACTGTCACCGACACCGACGCCGACGGCGTGATCAACTGTCTCGACACGTGTCCGAACACACCGGCCTGCGCGTCGGTCAACCAGACCGGCTGTCCGACCGACTCCGATAATGATGGCGTCTTCGACGGGTGCGACGCCTGCCCCGGCACGCTGGCCGGCGACCCGGTCGGTGCGAACGGCTGCTCTACCGCCGATGAAGATGGAGACGGCGTGCTCAATGATGTTGACAATTGTCGAGGCACACCGGCATGCGCGCTGGCCTCCGTCAATTCGGCCGGCTGCCCCGCCGACGCCGACGGCGACGGTCTCTTCGACGGCTGCGACAACTGCCCCGGCGCCAACGACCTGGCCGACACAGATTTGGACGGCATTCCCGACTGCCATGACGCCTGCCCGCTCGTGGGTGATACCGATGGCGACGGCGTGCAGGACTGTCAGGACCTATGCCCGGCCGATCCTCTGAAGATTGCCCCGGCCAACTGTGGCTGCGGTGCTGCGGACACCGACACTGATGCGGATGGCACGCCAGATTGTATTGACGGCTGCCCGAACGATGCGGCCAAGAATGCGGCTGGCGCTTGCGGCTGTGGCGTCGCCGACACCGATTCGAACGGGAATGGCATTGCGGATTGCAACGATACACCGCCAAGTCCGGGACTAACGCCCTGCGGCGCGTGCGGCGCAGGCGCGCCGATGGTGTCGCTGGCAATATGTGCTCTGTTCGCGGCTCGTCTCCGACGGAGGAAAGGTTGCGGGCTTTAGGCTGCCGCCTACACCTTCTTAATAATCACCGCCGTCAGGTCATCCGCCTGAACCGTGCCCTTTGCGAAGGCCAGCACGGCGTCATAGATCGCCTGGATGATCTCGGCGCACGGCCGGTTGCGCAGCGCCGTGACGATTTCACCGATGCGCTGCGTGCCGAACTGCTCGCCGTCGTCATTGACCCACTCAAAGAAGCCGTCCGTTACGAGGATCATCATGTCGCCGGGCTGCATGGTGATCTTTGACGGCTCGCCGTAGGGAAAATCCCGCACGATCCCGAGCGGCACGCCGCCGGCCGGCATCTCGCTGACCTGATTCGTTGACGCCTCAAAATAGAGCAGCGGTCCGTGACCGGCGCTGAGGAACGTGAGCACGGAATCGGCCGGGCTGAGCCGTCCGAAGAAAGACGTCACGAAACGATCCCCCGGAAGGTCGTCGCTCAGCAGATTGTTGACCAGTTCCACGACCGCCCCCAGGTCCGTCAGCACCGACACCGCCCCGCGAAACATCGCCCGGCACGGCGCGATCACCAGCGCCGGGCCGATGCCGTGTCCCGTCGCATCGGCCAGCATGATTGCGACGTCGCCGTTGGCGAGCGTGAGAAAATCGAAGCAGTCGCCCCCGGTCTCGTCGGCCGCCTTGTTCCAGCCGGCGATCTCAAACCCGGCAACCTCGGCTGCCTTGGACGGGATGTAACTCTGCTGGATCGAGCGGGCGATGTTGAGATCGCGCTGGATTCGCTGCTTCTCGGCATATTGATCCAGCAGCATCTGTCGCTGAACCGCGACGCCGACCTGCGCACCAAAGGTGTGAACCAGTTCCTCGTCCCACGGATCGAAGGAGCCCTCTCTCTTATTGAGGACCTGGAGAACACCCACCGGTTCGTTCTCGAAGCCCAGCAGCGGGAACGACAGGATGTTGCGGGTGTGATATCCTGTCTTTTTGTCAATTTCAGGATTAAACCGTTCGTCGGAATACGCATCGGGCACGTTGATGATGTGACCGGTGCGAATGACCTCGCCGGCGATGCCGCGGCTGGCGCTGAAACGAATCTGCTCCACGCCGGTCGCCATGCGGCTGTACAGTTCGTCCTTGTCCTTGTCGTACAGGAAGACCGTCGCCCGATCGCATTCGAGTACGGCCCGCGCGGCCTGTTCCACCTTGGCCAGAATCGGCTCCAAGGTGAGCATTCCGGCCAGATCGCGTGAAACCGCCAGCACCGCCTGCAGATCATGCAGGTGCTTCTCGTGAATCGAGAGATTCTCGCCGTGGCCGGTCAGCATGGGCTGGGCACTTTGAATACCAATGTCTCACCGGTCGATTCGACGCGCGTCGCCTCACGACAACCGGTGCCGGGTCGTGCTGGCTGCATCTTACACCCGATGGCGCCGTCGCGAGAATTGCGCTCTTCCGGCGCCGATTCGGCCGCATCTCACCCCGCCTCGACCGCCGGGCCCGTCCCGATTCAGAGGGGTTTCTCACCGACGGTCAGAAAGATCGGCACCAGGACGCCCTCTTTCTTTTGACGAATGTCGGCAAGCCCGGCATCGGCAAAGTAGCGGTGCATCACCGACCAGGGGACGTGGTGAACCGGGGCCTCGGGCGTGCTTTCGCCCCGGGTAATGAAGACGTCGAAGACCACCCAACCGATCACGTTGTCCCGAAAACCGTCGATCAGCATGAGCCGGCCGCCGGGACGCAGCACCCGGACCATTTCGCGGATGGCAAGGGCCTGATGCGGATAATGATGAAAGGAATTGCTACACGTCACGACGTCGAAAGATGCGTCGGCAAAGGGCAGATGTTCGGCATCACCGTTGACAAACCTCGGTGGCGATTCGGGAATGGCGGCCGCTTTGTCGCCCGCCACGCCGCACATTTCAGCGGAGTAGTCCAAACCGACCAAACGGCGGCTCGGTAGTACGCTGGCCGCCACCCAGGCCACCCAGGTCCCGGTCCCCGAGCCGATGTCGAGAAGATCAAACGGCGCAGGATCGTCGCGCCGCCACCGATACAACGCCTCCATGAACATCCGATAAGTCGGTTGAAACAAAAGGTGCTGAACGATGGACCGGTCATAGGTCCGGGCCCATCGATCAAACTCTGATCGGGCATTGGCCTTGACCTGTGTGGAGGTCGCCGAGGCGGCCACGGGGCCGGTTCCGGGAGTAGCGTTTGAATTGGGCTGTTCTGCAACGTTCATTTCGGAATCACGGGGACTGCCGCGGACGCTGATCACCGCGCCCGGCGGGTCTTATCTCATCGACGCATTCGACTCTCAAGCCGCGCGATCGACACGAACCGTTCACGCATTTGCAAACTCGCAAGCGGCCGGCTTCATCCTAAAGTCATCGCCCGCGCCGGGTCGATAGTTTTTTGCCCCGACGTTGCACTTGACCCACACGCAACGTCGCGCTCGCCCGCACCGGGGAGTTGACACTCATGTCGAAACCTGAACTCATCGATCGCATCATGCAACTCAATCGCACTGCGCGACGCGAGTTTCTCCAGGAGTTCAACGAGAACGAACTGGACGACTACCTCCGGCAACTTGAGTCGGTCATGCCGCGTGTCGAACGCCGCATTCCCGCCACCGCCCCATAACTCTCTAGCAGTCTTGATCCAGCCGGCGGGGTGACCCAGGCTGCTCTTGCGCATCAAAGCGCTGCTTTTGCGCGTCGGAAGATCTGCGACTGCGGCCATTTTCCGCCGGACCGCACGATCTCCTCGAGATGTTGCCGGGCCTTGGCCTTGCCGCCTTCCATGCGGAGGGCGTCAGCGGCCCACCATCTCGCCACCATCTCCTCCAGCGTTCCTGGACTGCCGATCTGAGCGGCATCGTCGAACGCCGCGACCGCCTCGCGATAATCGTAGGTGTATTCGGTCGCCAACCGGCCCTTCAAGATGGCCGCGGCCCAGCGCCGCGTCCGGTCGGCTCCCGCCGCCTGGCGAGCCTCGTCCAGCCTCGCCTGGCACGACTTCACCAGGGCGCGATCGACCGACGCATCCTGGCCCAGTATCGAATAATACATTCCGACGCCCGTCTCAAACGCGCCCCGTTCACCGGATTCCCCGGCCGGCACATCCAGCGCCGACACCATGCCCCGCGCCGCATCAAACTCCTCGCGCTGCTCGTAGATCAGATAGGACTCAACGTCGCTTCCGGATCGACCCATCGGCGGATACAGCACTTCCAGTATCGAGGCCATGGCACGCGGGCGAGCCTGTGAGAGGATCAATCGCGCGGTCCCCGGAACCGGCTGTTCGGCGGCGCTGGAGGAGGCCAGGTAGAGTTGATAGAACGCCTGGGCCGACACGGCGCCGGCCGAAGCGGGCTGTGGCGGGGCCTGTGCCGCCGGCGGTGAAACACGGGGTTCCTGGGACGTCGGAGTCGCCGCGGATTCGACCCCGGAAGCGGACCCGCCGTTCAGACCACCGGGCTGGTCTGCCGCCCTCTCGGCTCGCTGGTCCGCAGGCCTGGGGACATAGTGCCCTGACGTCTTTGGTGCATATGCAAAATCCCTGGACTGCTCCCCCTGCCGAGACGGGGGTATGGGGCGCACCGTCCGCTTCGGCGGGTCCCACCAGGTGGTGTCCCAGTTCCAATCCACATCCGAACAACCGTGCAAAGCGATGGCCAGCAGACCGAGCGCGGCAGGCGCGAGAAGCCGGGCCAATCGATAACGCGTTATGGGAATTGCTTGCATGAAACGGCCCATTCCGACGGCTCACCAGCGGCGGCCCCTGCCGCGGCCTCTCGTCCCATTCTGGAATTGGGAGAATTGTACCGGTCTTGCGGCCTCAGGGTCAGGGGCACGATTTCTTCAGACCTGCGCGAAATTCCGGACCCCGAATGCGCGAAGGACCCGTGGGAATTGGATGAAATTCACAAAAGGCATTCGCCTTGTGAAACAACCCGGGGTAACATCCGCTGGAGAGCAGGGAAAGGGCGAAAGAACACGCGAGCCGCGGCCGTCAGCGCTGCAGGCTCACATCGAATTCCGACCTCGATGAACAGCGCCCAAATCCTGTGACCATCGCGCAGTTTCCGTACGCGCATTCACGCGCGTTGGCGAGCGAGGGATGGAGGCGGGGAATGTCACGACTGGCGCAACGCGGCGCGGCGCGTGTTCTGCTTGACATGAACACGCAATGTGATTTTCTGCTCCCCAAGGGAGCGGTGCCGGTGTCCAATCGGGCGGCGGTGGTCGAGCAGGTGCGTAAACTCATGAACTGGGCCCGCCTGTCGCGCATGCCCGTCATATCGACGCTTGACTGCCATCGACCCGGTGAGTCGCTGCAGGGCCTTCCGCCCTACTGCATGGATCGCTCGCCGGGGCAGAAGAAACTCCCGTTCACCCTGCTGCCCAAGCGCGTCGTGCTCTATGGCGACAATACCCTGGATGTGCCGAACGATCCGTTCCGTCGATTTAGACAGGTCATCGTCACCAAACGCAATCGCGACTTTCTATCGAATCCCAAGGCCGACCGGCTGGTGAACGCGCTGGATTGCGAGTATTTCGTCATTTTTGGAATGATCGCCGAACATTGCATCAAGGCCGCCGCGCTCGGGTTGATGGCCCGTCAGCGGCGGGTCGCCGTTGTCACCGATGCCTGCGGCCATTGGAGCCGCTGCGAGGCTGAACTGGCCCTCTGCCAGATTGAGGCAAAAGGCGCCGTCCTGGTCACGGCCGACGAACTGATCAACGGCCTGGCCGATGAACGACTGCGTGCCGCCTCACCACCGAGATCGGCCGATGAAGATCTCGCGGAGGGCGACGACATCGTCGAGGATATCTTCCACGAACTTCACGACGAGGACCCGGCCCGCGCCGACCTGGAGTTTCGCGGCCGGCGGACCATGCTCAACGAGAAGCGTCGCAGCGATGCCAAGCGCTCCTGCGGCGTCGCCCATCGACGGGAGGTGCCCAGCAGCGGAAACGCTCCGAATGCCGGCAACGACCAGCCCGGCACGCCCCCGGCTGACCCGTCACCCAAATCGCTACAACCCCGGCCCAAGTCCCAACGCCCGTCGCGCAATCCGCGCAGTTGAGCAATGTCGGGGAGATCCGTTTCGCGATGGCGCCCTGCCGCCCTTCCTTCCTTTCGGCAATCCAGTTCACCTGCCAGTTCATTGCGTGCTGCCGACGACCTGTTGCCATCTCGGTCCAATTGGCGTAGAACGGGCCCCAAGTCATAATCCTCGCACAATCGGCTGAATTCTCAGGCCGCCGAATGGCCGTCTCGGAATCTGGTGCGTCTTATCCCGGGACTTGGGCCCGAAGCCCGATCCGCGCTTCGTGCGTGGCACGCAAATTGCCAAGAGGGGCTTGAATTCGGCCGCATGCGCATCTGGTTATTTGATGAACTTTGTCACGTGACAATTTTTACATTATTGCGTCGAAACGTTACGCTGTGGAAGGCTCGATCGCGTCCGACCCGCGGTACGTTTCCACGGTATGGACGTTCGTGTTCACCCGGGCCTCGCAAGGAGGGTTTCTGTATGAAAATAGCCTTCGGATTTCTTGACACCAGGCCATTTACAAGGAGGAGGTCACCATGAGAGATCGTAGTCGTTTGTGGGTGCTATCCCTGCTCGCCCTGGCGCCACCGGCGCTGGCAGAGAGGCCGCCCGTGGTGTTCAGCCATCACAGGATTGACATGAATTCGGGGCGTCACGCCAACAACGGTCCGACCGAGACCATTCCTTTCATCGATGCGATCACCGTCCCGGATTCGCAGTTCATCCGCGTTGCGATCAGCGAATACAACCTGGGAGCCAAGAGTTACATCCTCCTGCGCTCCCTCGGCGACCTCGACGAGCAGCGACTCGATGCGCAGTCGCTTCCAGTGTGGCAGAACCGCTCGGCCATCTTCAATGGCGACGGGTTGATTGTGGAACTCCACGTCGCGCCCGGCGAGTCCGGCATTTTTGTCGAGTTCTCGCAGGCCCTCGGGGGCCATTGGGAACCGCTGGACTTGCCCACCCCGCACAGCCAGTGCGGCCCAAGTGATGACCGAGTGGCCACCACCGACAATCGCACGGGGCGGATGTATTTCGGCGGATGCACCGCCTATCGCGTGACCATCGGACCGCGCGCCGGCGTCACCGATGAGGAGACCATGCTCACTGCCGGCCATTGCGTGGATTTCGATCCAGACAGTGGCGGACCCCAATTGCCGGATGGTGTTCTCGATCTGAGCGGTGTTATCGAGTTCAATGTCCCGAACTCGACAGCCGGCGGAAATCCCATCGCAGCGCCTGCCAATGATCAATACCCCGTCGTCACCGCCGGCGCTCGCTGGAACTTCGATGGTTCCGGCCAGGGACTCGGCAAGGACTATGCGGTCTTTGGCGTCGGTCGAAACGCAAATACGGGGTTGCTTCCATTTCAGGCCTACGGGTTTCCGTTTCGTTTGACTCGCGAAGGACCTGCCGCAGGCGCGACGATTCGAATCACCGGTTACGGCGCTGACACGGGGACTGCCAACCGAACCTGCCAGACCCACACCGGGCCGTATGTTTCGGAAACCGTATCCGGCGCCAACATCTGGCACGCGTACCAGGTCGATACGGAAGGCGCCAATTCCGGCAGCCCAATCATCTGGAATACCAATGGCTTGGCCATCGGCATCCATACGAACGCCGGGTGCAACCTCGCGACAGGCGCCGGCAACTCCGGCACTTCGTTTGAGCACGACCCGTTGGAAGTCGATCTGCGTGCGTACGTCCAATCGCTGGCGCGGTTCGTCGACGCCGGCCACCCGCTCCGCGTTGCGGAGGAAGGAACGGTGTATCGGCCCTACAGCACGGTCTCGCTGGGCGCGTCAGGCATTACCTCCGGCGGCATCCTCAGCATTGTGACCGGTGGCTACAACACCGTCGCCGATCGCGCCCTGATTGCGGGCACCGGCAACAAGGCGATGACGCTGGTCGCGCCGTGTGGGTCGGTCAGAATCGGCGCGCCGTAGTTCGAGCAAATGCACTTTTTTCTGGCAACTGGTTGGTTTGTATTTAAACAGATTCGGCCGCGCGTCATACGCCGGCCCTGATGGAGAATAAGAAATGACTTGTGCAGTAAAGACACTGATGGCATTGCCTTGCATTGCGCTGGTCCTGGCGGCCGGCACCATTGCCTTTGGTCAACAGGCCCCCACCGCCGGAACGCCGGCCAAGCCCCTGACCAACGAGGAGCGCGAGGCAATCGAATCCCAAAACTCGCAGAACAATCCGGCCGCGCAAATTCCAGCCGCGGCGGAAGCGCCGAACACCCCGACCACCGAAGCACCGGTTCAGCAGCGCAATCCACAGGTCAGCGCGCCTGCAGAACAGCAGCCGGTGACGGGCGGCACATCGGACGGCAACGGCGATGGCCCGACGCCGCACGCCCCGATCTTGAACACGCGGCGCCTGAGTTATCAGGCCGTGTTGACCGACAACGCCGGCAACGCTCTGCCCGGCCCGACGGTCAACCTCAGATTCAGAATTTACAACACGGTGCCGGCGATAGTCGAAGGCCCGATCGATGTCTTGAACGTGCCGATTAACAATGGCGTGGTCAGCACGCTCTTTGACGTGTCGGCCGCGACATTCGACGGCAGCGATCGCCTGTTGGGCGTGGCCGTCAATGGCGGCCTGGAATTGATTCCGCGGATCCCGCTGACCGCGGTGCCGTACGCCCTGCGCGTCGATCGCGTGGCCAGCGAAGAACTGGATGACAACATCGTTCTTGGCCGGGGCTCCGCCCCACTCGCCAATGGCGCATTGAGCCTGCAAAACGGCGTTATGGCTCAGGCAAGCGTGGAACTGAGCGGCAGCGCCCATCGCATCAGCACCTATGGCCTGGACGGACTGGAGCAGATCCGACTCTGGGGACCGTCGTGGGGCGAAATCTTGCTGAACGACGATACGGACAATAATACCACAGTCTTACTTTCCGCGACTTCCAACTCCGGCGGATTGCTGCAACTGCGCGATGCAACTGGCGGCAACAGCCTCGCCCTCGCGGGCAACACCGGTCGCGCCGATGCCGAGGACGGCTATTACCTGAACAACAACGTGGGCGGCGCGGCCGCGCTACGTGGCCGAATGGTCTCGGAGGCCGCGGGCGGACGCGTTTACCTCAACGATGAGGCCGGCACGCTGGCCATGTGGATGGGCGCCGCGTCGAATGCCGGCGGATTCCTCCAGTTGTATCAAGCCAACGGCACCAGTCTCGGCATGAACGTCGACGGCGACGCCAGCGGCGCCGGCGGCGGCGGCGTACTCAACATTTACTCCGCGAGCGGCTCCTCGCGAATCACCCTGGACGGCGACGCGACCAACGCAAATGGCGGTGCGCAGATTTCGGCCAACCAGGCCGATGGGAGCACCGGCGTGATCATCGATGGCGACTTCACCAATGCAGATGGTGGCGGCGCCGTGTCTGTCCATGACGCGGTCAGTGGAACGCGAGTTCGAATGCTGGGTGAAGGCGTCGCCGGGGGCGGCGAATTCCAGGTTTTCGATACGGACGGAACCGAGACCGTCGAGATCATCGGCGCTGAGACCACGACCACCGGCGGCCAGATCGTCATCCGAAGTGCGGACGGCATCAGCCAGATCGAACTGGACGGCGAGTTTGGCGGCGTCGGCGATTCCGGTCGCATCATCACGCCCGTTCTGCAAATCACCGGCGGCGCGGACCTCTCCGAGGAATTCGACATTTCCGGCGACTTCGAGCCGGGCATGGTCGTCAGCATCGACGAGCACCATGCGGGCAAACTGATCAAGAGTACGTCGGCCTACGACGCGAAAGTCGCGGGCGTGGTGGCCGGCGCCGGCGGCGTCAGGCCGGGCCTCATCATGGCCCAGAAGAACAAGGACGAGGTCGACGGCAAGAACTCCGTCGCCCTCACCGGCCGCGTCTATTGCTGGGTCGATGCTTCGTTCGGCGAAGTCAAGCCGGGCGACATGCTGACCACCTCGGCCACGCCCGGTCATGCGATGAAGGTCAGCGACCATTCGCGGGCCCACGGCGCGGTCATCGGCAAGGCCATGCAGCCCCTCAAGAGCGGCAAGGGTCTGGTCCTCGTACTCGTAAACCTTCAATAAGAAAGCGGTGAACCATGAGAAAGAAGATTCCGAAACTGCTTGGACTCGCCGCATGCCTGTCGTTGGCCACGCTGGTGGTCGCGGATCAGCAGCGTTGCGTGTCGATCGGGTCGGCCGGCGTGCGAACCACCACCCCCGGCCCGTCGTTCCACAACGTCGGCCAGATGGTGATCGGCATTTCGTCGAACGCGACGGTGACCGCGTACCATGGATGCCTGCATTGCCTGCGCATTCAGTCAACCTGCAAACTGGGTGACGTCAACGGAGACGGCAACGTGAACGGCCTGGACATTCAGCCGTTCACGGACGTCAAGGTCTCGGGCGCGGGCACGCCCGGCGAACTCTGTGCGTCATCCATGACCATCGCCCAGTTCATCGCCCTGCTGCTCGCGCCGTAAGAGGCCCGTTCTGTGGCGAGCGTTCCAAGTCTAATGCTCGGCACGAGCACGGTTGTTTTTATCTGACTCGGCCCCGGTGCGGAAATCCGCGCCGGGGCCGGTCTTGTTTCACTGCGTCATCCATTTGAGCAAATGCCTGGAGGCCTTTGACATTGCTTGCATGTCACATATGATGAAGTCATGATTATCGTGCGTTTTCCTGACGCGGTGTCGGAGCGGCGTGCCATCGCGCACCTTGCCGGCAGGTTCAGTTTCACCACTCGGGCTACCGGTGAGACGCTGGTTCCTGAAATGGCACTGGCGTCACTGGCGGCCCAGGGAATTGCTTTTTCCGTAGAAGGCGTCGCTTCGTATGAGCTCCGCGTTCCGACGCTACGAGATTCTGCTTCCGCTTAGGTTTAATGACGGACATCCCGTGTCGGACGAATTGATCGCCGACACGGTACTGGAGCTCCGCCAGTATTTCGGAGCGGTATCGTGCGAGACCCAGACGATTCGAGGAGTATGGCAACATCAAGAGTTGGAGTTTCGTGACGACCTCATGAGAGTATTCGTTGACGTCAACGACACTCCGGAAGCACGGACGTATTTCGTGGAGCTCAAAGGGCGACTCAAGTCTCGATTTCAACAGTTAGAGATTTGGATGACAACGTATTCAATTGAAATCATTTGAATCAACGTACCGGCGAATTGAAGCCTAGAATAGATACGAACACATGGCCAAGAAGAAAAAACTCCCCAAGCAGCTTGCCATCCTCGACGAGGATTTGTGCACCGGATGCGACGCCTGCGTCACGGTCTGCCCGGTCGATTGCATCGACAAGATTCGCGACCCGCTCAACCCGCGTTACGCGATGGGCATCTGCACGATCGACCTGAACGTCTGCATCGGCTGCAAACTGTGCGCCCAGGTCTGCCCGTGGAACGTCATTACGATGGTGCCAACAGAGCAGGCCATCGCCGATCCAAAAATCGCCGCCCTCGTCGGCGAAGGCGAACCCACCGCGGCGTAAGCCTCCGATCAATCCACCCCTGTGACTGCAGCATCAGACGGCGACCATACGCCAAAGCGACTGCATTGGAAACGTCAATCCCGATTGTGGGAACAGTCCTCCATCTATGCCGGACCCGCGCGGAATCCGCGCTTTTTTTCTTCGCTCATTCCGCCGGATTGCGCCGATGAATCCTGCACCCATGCTCGCCCATGCGCCAACTCCCACGCTCGTTGCGCTCGATTGGGCGGTCATCGCCGCCTACCTTGTGCTGACCACGCTCATCGGGGCGAAACTGGCCGGCAAGCAGTCCACCATCCGCGACTTCTTCCTCGCCGGGCGCAAGATCCCGTGGTGGGCGATCTCCGGCTCGATCATCGCCACTGAAATCTCCGCAGTGACGTTCATCGGCGTGCCATCGCTGAGCGCACGCGCCGGCGGAAATATGACCTACCTCCAACTCGCCATCGGCGCGATCGTCGCCCGCATCGTGGTCGCCTATGTGTTCGTGCCGCGCTTTTACGAGCAGGAGATTTACAGTCCCTACGACTACGCCGGGCGACGGCTCGGACCGCGCGTCAAGACCGCGACGACCGCCCTGTTCTTCGTCGGCGGCGTGCTGGGCCAGGGGGCCCGGGTGTATGTGACGGCGGTGATGCTGTCGGTCATTGCCGGTATCCGCGCCGAACACGCCACGATCGGCGGCGGTCAGGGCGACCTCATCGTGGCGATCTGGGTCATCACGCTCTTTTCGATCGGCTGGACGATGCTCGGCGGCATGACCACGGTTATCTGGACGGATGTCATTCAGTTTGTCGTGATGCTGGGCGGCGCGGTGTTTGCGCTGTATTGCGCGATCTCGGCCGTGCCGGAGACGATGTCGACAATCCTCACAAACGCCACGGCCGCCGGCAAGTTCAGCGCCCTGAATCTCAGTTGGGACTGGACGGCCGAGTACACCCTGTGGTGCGGCCTGATCGCGACGCCGTTCCTGAACATCGCGGCGCTGGGCACCGATCAGGTCATGGCCCAGCGCATGTTCTGCAGCAAGAATCAGGCCGAAGCCCGCAAGGCCGTGCTGTTCAGCCTCGCCGGACTGGCTATCCCCGTCATTATGCTGATGATGGGCATTGCCATCGGACAGTACTTCGAACACTTCCCCATGACGCCGGCGGAGGCGGGTCGATACAGCCGGCAGTCGAGTTCTATTTTCCCCATGTTCATCGTCCGGGCTGTGCCGATCGGCATTCGCGGCCTGATCGTCGCCGCCATCCTTGCATCGGCCATCTCCACGCTCGAATCGGCCCTGGCGGCCTTGTCGCAGTCGTCGGTCAGCCTGCTTGGGGGAAGCGAGGGCCGGCGTACCGGCCTCCGCCGCATATTTCGCAACGACATCCACCTCTCAAAGGCGTTTGTCGTCGTCTGGGGACTGATTCTCGGCTTGATGGCGATGGGCTGCATCCAGATCGGCCAGCGATACAACAGCGTGGTCGACCTGGCCCTGGCGCTGGTCGCCTACACACTCGGGCCCCTGCTTGGCGTCTTTCTGCTTGCGTTCCTGCCCGGCCGGCGGACCGACCGCGGATTGCCCTGGGCCATACCATTGGCCATGCTCGCCGTCTTCGCCGCGTCGGTGCGCGATCTGCGCGTGGGGCCGTTCGGTCGTGCGGGCGTTCTTGAAAACTGGGACCTCGCCCGGGTGATCGTGATGGGCGCATGCGCGGCGGCAATTCTGATTGTCTTCATTCGGCGCACGACCGACCTGCCCAGCGTGGCCATCATCGTGTGCACGGCGCTGGCCATCGTGGGCCTTCACCATGCGGACTACGGCATGACAACGCTGACCCAGGCCGACGGCTCCGTCCGGCAAGTCGCCAAGACCCTCGCATTTCCCTGGAACTTCCCGATCGGCACGATCATCACCCTCGCGGTGGGCTGGGTGCTTGGGCGGAGCGCCCCGCGCAAATGATAACGCGTCGCGATTTCAACGCCCCAGCACGGTCGACGATGGCGCAAGGGTTAAATGTCCGATCGATGGAATATAAGGCGACAGGAAGGGAAAACAGGTGATAGGAAGAACTGTCTGGCTTGGAAGGATCATCCTGACACTTGTGATCCCTTCCGAGCGATAATGTCCCCTTAACTCCCTTTTCAGCCGTGTGTCGTCGATCAGTGTTGCGCTTTGCCATTCGTGCCGTCCGTTGCGGCCGATTGTTTGGTGGTGAGTGAGTTCCTCAGGCGATGTTTGAGCTCATCGAAAATGCGCTCAATCTCCGGCGATCTCCCCAACGTGGCCCGCCGCGCCTGCAAGGCTGCCAGTTGTTTCTCAATCGTCAGAGCGGCACCGCCGGTTGACGGTTGGGTGCTGCTGCCCGATGTGCCCACCGCGACGGCGTCTTGCCCATCTACACGCGTCTTAGATTCCGCCGCAATCTGGAGCTTGAGGATGTCCCGGTCGACCTTGGCCATTTCCGCATCCAGACGCGCTCGAATTGGCGCAGCCTTTTTCCGACATTCATCCAGAATGCTCTGCGCTGCCGTTCGCTGCTCGTTAGAAATCTGCTCCCGAACCTGGTGCCCCTGCGTCGCGGTGTGCTTCAATGCCCACCGCCGAACATAGACTTCCCAAAGGTCCGGTTGGTCGGACACGCCGGCCAGACCCAGGCTATCATTCGGCAGGTGCCACCAATCTGGGTACTGACCATCCCCCAACGCATCCATCCGCGCGCGAAACTGCTTCAGCGGCGTGAGGTCCTGCGAGTCCTTCATCTGGTCCCATGTTGCCTGATCGACGGTCGCCCCGCTGCCGATGTAATAGAACGCGCCTTTGTGGTCATGCCTGCGAATCTCCATGCCCATCGGAAGACCCAGCGAATCCGGAGACAACACTTGAGGGTGAGTGGGCCGGTTGAATTCAACGTTCGTATATTGAAAAATGACCTGATTGCCACTCGCGAGAGTCGTGCGAATGACCTCAATTGGCCACCAGACTCCATCGAACTCCGACAAGCGGCAGTGCGCCTCGCTCGAGAGCGACCGCTTGCCCTCTTTGTTGGTAAAGAACTCACGGCAGGCGAGGATCGCTGGACCCTTCGTTATGTCTATGTCCCATTCGTAGTCATACGAGGTACCATGTCGCCCCTTCGGTGTGCGTACGATGACGCGTGCGATCGACGCACTTGCCTTCTCTAACGAATAGTCCATGTCTTTGTCATCAAGTAGTCGCGCCGCAATCTCATCGGGCTCGGCGTTCTGAAACTCGACGCTGCGCATACCGGGCGACCGCGGATCCACAAACGCCCGCCATCGTTTGAACATTGACTCTTCCGCGTGGTATGCCGAGGCCCAGTGACTCCAATAGGAGTCAGCCTTGCGGTCCAAGTAATGTGTCTGAGGATGAAACGCCGACGCCACACCAACAGCCGGCCTCAGTGAGCCGGCTTCGCGGAACATGATCCCGTCGTCGTCCCCGAGGTCGGTCAAAAGAAGTCGCCCGTGACTGAATGACACATCAGCGTTTGTGACATGAGGAGGTCTACCGGTTGATCGTCGCTCGGTGCGCAAATGAAAGCGGCACGTCAAGAAGTCGCTGCGCTGCGCAAACGCCTTCGCAAGCAACTCACGAGCACTCACTGAATCGAGCATTGGAGTTTGCGGCTGTCCGACGCTAACTATTACTGTCATTACAATAAGTCGAAGCACAGGACTACTCCAATTAGACGCCGCACGCAATTAACACTCAAGAATCAATCGTCATTAGATAACATCGGTGCAACAGAGTTGTGCCTTTGACCACCATCCAGGCACGTTCACGGTCCCATTGTCCTGTTCCGCACAGGGATGTTGACCATCACAGGCGACGCTGCCCTCCTCCGTCTCGCATTCGTATAGCACATAGCACGGATTTAGAAACTCTTTGTAACAATGACCCGTGCACCAAATCTCACAACATGTTCCAGTTGGCCGCGTACCGTGACAGGTGGGACAGTTGAGCTGCCGAGTGTATGGCGGACTGAGCGGCCTTTGCGAATCAAATCCTTCACACTGCAAGGTGCTCTCATTGCAGGCGCATCCTTGCGAATAGAGTGGTGTGACACACATCTCAAAATATTGAGCATCATACAGACAATTGCCCGCACAGGGACAATTGCAGTGTTCTCCTGATATTAGTAACGGCTGCGTGGCAATTACGGTCAGCAGGATCACCGACAGGACTGTTCGCTTGACCAATCGAGTCATCGAATTTGCCTCCACGCGGAACGGCCATTACGTCAAACCACTTGACCGTTCACGCTCCTGCAATCCTCCGCAGCGCTCTATTAATCACGACGTTCGTAGATTCGCGGATGGGTACCGCCGCGTTAGACGATAGTATTGCCAGCGCCCCCCCCAATTCTGTCAAGAAAAAAATGAGAAATATGTTGCGTTGACGCAATTCATGAATTCTCGCCTTTGTAAGTCGTGATCAGCACTCGACTTAGACCCAGTATCGGATACTTCAAAGTGCGCGTTCTCACGACGTTGATACGCCTGTCTTACGTTCATCCCAATTTCGCCAGCGGAGGCCATTCGAATCGATTACTGCTGCGTTGCCTCGCACTTGATTCCGCACGCCGGCGATGTGGCCGCTCCGCCCGCCAGCAGGTTCCGATGCAGTTCGACGATGCCCCGGCCGTTGCACTTCCGGTCGACGGCGCTGTTGTAGGCACGCCGAATTTCCTGATACAGGTTGAGGTAATACTCGTTCGGTGGCTCGCCGAAGGTACTCTGCGTACCGATCTTGTTCTCGGTCCACATCATGAGCCGCTCGTCGGCGTAGGAAACGCCATGCACCCAGTGGGCCAGGGTGGTCCCTTCCTCGTTGATCGAGGCCACCTCGTTGACCTCGTCGGAGTAGTATTGCTGGGTGTTGCCGGACAGGTCGTCGGCAAACGCGATCCGGCGCCCGAGGGCGTTGCCGGTGAAACGTGCCACCCGGATGGTCTTGGTGTTGTCGTTAAGACCGGTCAGGCGGTTGACCCGGTGGTAGCGGCGTGAACGCAAATCAAACGCGAATGCGAACAAACGGCGCGGCCCGTTTTGGCCGGGATTTGCCAGCCCTCCCCCGCCGCCGGATACTGGCGTTCATCCTGATGGCGATGAGGCCCGGGCATGTCCGTTGCGGCGTGCTGTCGGCTCGCGGCGGGATGAATAACAGGCCGAACCTGTGGAGGATTTTCATGCGACGCAGTTCAACCCTGATGGCAGCCGCACTCATGCTTGCGGTGTTCATTTCCCCCGCCCGGGCCGGCGACCCTCCATTCCCCTTCAAGCAGATCGTTCTCGACAACGGGCTGAAGGTGATCTCGCTTCAGGACGACTCGTGTCCGATCGTGGCGGTGCAGGTGTGGTACCACGTCGGCTCGAGGAACGAAGAGCCGGGGCGGCAGGGCTTCGCCCACATGTTCGAGCACATGATGTTCCGCGGGACCGACCGGCTGAGCGAAACCGGTCATTTTGACAACATTCGCAAGGTCGGCGGAAACTGCAACGCGTACACCGCGTTTGACCAGACGGTGTACGTCAACCAGGTTCCGGCCAATCAACTGGAGATGGTGCTCTGGCTCGAATCGGAGCGGATGGCCTTTTTGAAAATCGACGACAAGGGTTTTCACACCGAGCGCAAGGTGGTCGAAGAGGAACTGCGTATGGGCCACAACCGGCCCTACGGCCGCGTGGCCGAGCGGCTGCTGGCCGCGCTGTTCGAAGATCGGCCGTATGCATGGACGCCCGGCGGGCAGATTTCGCATCTTCGGGCGGCCGATGTCCAGGAACTGGCGGCCTTCTGGAACAAGTACTACGTGCCCAACAACGCGACGCTGGTCGTTGTCGGCGCGGTCAAGCATGACGACGTGCAGGCCCTTGCGAAGAAGTACTTCGCGTGGATCCCCAAATGCCCGAACCCCGTCCAGCCCGTTGTCCGGCCGTTCAACAACGACAAGCCGTGGCCGCCGATCGAAATCAAGGAGGAAAAGGGCCCGCTGCCGATTCTGGGCGTGGTCTATCCCACCGTGGGCAACAGCCATCCGGACCAACTGCCGCTTGAAATTCTCATGGGCATCGTCGGCGGCGGAGAATCGAGCCGGCTGTATATCGACGTGGTGAAGGACCAGAAGATCGCGCAGATCGCCCTCGGCGGCGCACTCGCACTGGAGGGCGGCGGTCTGGCCGGTGCAGGCGGCATTCTCCTGCCATTGGTCGGCGACAAGACCAAACTCATGAAGACCATCGACAAGCACATCGAACAGGTGGTCAAGAAGCCGGTGACCGCGGCCGAACTGGCCAAGATGAAGAACCAGATGCGCCGGAGCGAAGTCGACGGGATGCTGACCGTCGCCAGCAAGGCCGGCAAACTGGGCCAGTACGCCGTGCTCTATGGCGATACGGATCGCATCAACCGGCGACTGGCCGAGATCGACGCGGTGACGATCGAGGACGTGCAGCGCGTCGCGAAGACGTATCTGACTGCCAACAATCGCCGGGAGGTTCGCGTCGAGCCCAGCGCCGGCGGGATGTTGAAGTCGATCCTCGGCGGCAAGAAGAAGGCCGCTGACAACGAAGACGAGGGACCTCCCCCGCCGGAGCCGAAGGACAACCGGATCGCCGATCGCACCGGCCCCAAGGCCAAGGCCGTACGACCCGCCGGCGAACCGGATTCACCGCCCGTGGCCGGCCCGATATCGACAAGCCAGGATCTGTCGTCCGTCCGCCGAAAACTCCTGTCGGGGCTGGAAGTCGTGGTGGTGAGCAATCACGAAGTGCCGATGGTCTCGTTCACCCTGGGCATCAAGAGCGGCGCGTGGTCCGAGCAGAAGCCTGGCGTCGCCAACATGACCATGAGCATGCTCGCCAAGGGCACGACCACGCGCGATTCCAAGAAGATCGCCGAGACCCTGGAGAGCAACGCCATCAGCCTCTCCGGCACGGCCGGCATGGACACGGCGGAAGTCTCGGGCTCGGCGCTGGCGCCGCAGATGGAACTGGCGATGGAACTGCTGGCCGACATCACGCTCAACCCCGTGTTTCCCAAGGACGAGTTTGACATCCTGCTGCAGCAGACCACCGTCGGCCTGCTGATTTCCACCAAGACGCCGGAATACCTGGCCGACCGCGAGTTCCGCCGCCAACTGTATGGCGATCATCCGTACGCGCGAACGGTGAGCGGCGAAGTGGAGGACGTGCGGACGATCAAACTCGACGACATGAAGCAATGGTGGAAGACGCACGTGCGACCGGACAACGCGGTGCTGTACCTCGCCGGCGACATCAAGATCGACCAGGCCGTGAAATTGGCGGAGAAGCACATCGGCGGCTGGAAGGCCGACGGTCCGTTCACGCCGCCGACCCTTGCCGCCCTGCCCGGCCAGAATGCGACGCACATCTTTTTGTATGACCGCCCGGGCAGCGAGCAAAGCCAGATCCGCGTGGGCCACCTGAGCATCAAGCGGGACCATCCGGAATATGCCGCGGGTCGGGTGCTGTCAAACATACTCGGCGGCGGATTCAACAGCCGTCTGAACAAGGCGATTCGCATCGAGAAGGGCCTCACCTACGGCGCACGCGGCGGCATCGCGGCGCGGCGGTTTGCCGGCGAGTTCCAGATCAGCACCTTCTCGAAGACCGCCACCACCGCCGATGCCGTGAACACGATTCTGGAGGTGGTCGACAAGATGCAGGCGGAAAAGGCGGACGAGGCGGAATTGAATGATACGAAGACCTATATCTCGGGCGCCTTCGCCGGCGAACAAGAGACGCCCGATCAGATCGTCAACCAATTGTGGATGATCGAGACGCAGGGTCTGCCCGCCGACTACTTCAAGCAGTACCTGGGCCGCATCAATTCGACCACGCTCGATCAGGTGCTGAAAGGGGCGACCGACCTGATCCAGCGCAAGAAACTGGTGATCGCGGTCGTGGGCGAGGCGGCCAAGATCAAGAGTGATCTGGAGAAGATCGCGCCGGTGACCGTGGTCAATGAAGAAAAGCCGACGAAGATGGAAGACAAAGCCGAGACGTCCGAGCAGCCACAGACGTGATTGTTAAGCGTGACCGCGTTTGGGCAACATTGATCCGATGGAGAGCCATTGCGTGCAGACCATGACAAAGCCAGAAAACCCCGCGACGCGAACGTTCGGGGGTCAACCCGTGAAAGTTCCCCTTCTCGATCTGAAGGCGCAGTATGCGCAGATTCGCGACGAGGTGCGCCCGCTGATTGACGAAGTATGCGAATCCCAGATGTGCATCATGGGGCCGCACGTCAAGGCGCTGGAGGAGGAGATTGCGCGGTATTGCGGCGTCAAGCACGCAATCGGACTGTCCAGCGGCACCGACGCGATCCTGCTTGCGCTCATGGCCCTGGGCATCGGCCCGGGCGATGAGGTCATCACCACGCCGTTCACCTTTTTCGCCACGGCCGGCTGCGTGGCCCGGGTCGGTGCGACCCCGGTCTTCGTCGATATTCTACCGGCGTGTTTCAACATCGATCCGGCAAAAATCGAACAGGCCATCACCCCGCGCACCAAGGCGATCATTCCTGTCGATCTATTCGGACAAATGGCTGACATGACCGCCGTCATGGAGATCGCCCGGCGTCACAAGGTCGCGGTGATCGAGGACAGTGCCCAGTCGATCGGCGCGCGGCACAACGGCAAAGCGGCCGGCCAGTACGCATGTCTCACCACATTCAGTTTTTACCCCAGCAAGAACCTCGGCTGCTTCGGTGACGGCGGCATGCTGGTCACCGACAACGACGCACTCGCCGAGCGCTGCCGCATCCTGCGCGTGCACGGATCGGAGCCCAAGTACTACCACAAATTCATCGGCGGCAACTTTCGACTGGATGCGATTCAGGCGGCCGTGCTCCGCGTCAAACTCAAGCACCTCGACGCATGGAGCGAAGGCCGACGATGCAACGCCGCGACCTACGACCGGCTCCTGGCCGATCTGCCTATTACCAGGCCGGTCATCTATCCACACAATCAGTCGATTTACAATCAGTACACCATTCGCATTCCCGGCGGACGGCGCGACGCGGTGCAGAAGCGGCTCGGCGAAATGGGCGTGGGCACGGAGATCTACTACCCCCTGCCGTTGCACATGCAGGCGTGCTTCGCCTACCTCGGCCGCAAGACAGGCGATTTTCCGGTCGCCGAACAGGCCGCGCTCGATGTGCTGAGCATTCCCATTTATCCCGAGTTGACGTCCGAGCAGATGCAGGCCGTCGCAGGCGCGTTGGCGGAGGCGCTTCGTTGATTCCATTTTTTCCAGCATTACAAGCCCCGCCGGAGTTGAGAACCGGCCGGGCTGAAGCCCGGGGTTCGTTCCGCGCCATCCGCAGCCGCCGGTCGGCATGGGGTATCGCCGCGTGCTGGGCTGTCGCCACCCTGGTCGCGGGCTGCGGTGATGTGTGGACTGATCCGCTGTCGACGCCGCTGCAATATGACAAGGGCCTGATTGTCATGTACCCGGGCGCGCTGGTCAGCGACAGCGAGATGCTCGGTTTCTGGACCGGCCTCCGATTCGCCGGCATCGATCAAGCCATTGAAGTCCAGCAGTGGACCCCTCCGCTGAGCAACGAGATCGACCCGATCGGCACGTATCAACTCAACCGCGAAACGGCGGTGGTCGAGGCCGGGCGCATTGCCGACTACGTTCGAGCCCACCCCCATGCCCCGGTGACGCTGTTTGGTTACTCCGCCGGCTCGATGTATGCCATGATGGTCGCGGCTGAACTACCCGCGGATGCGCCGGTCGATCAACTCATCCTGCTGAGCAGTTCGGTCTCACACAAGTACGACATCGCACCGGCCCTGAACCGCTCTCGCGGCGGCGCCGTGGCCTATTGGTCGCCCAATGAGTTCACAATTCGCCTGCTGTTGGCCCTGATCGGCAATACGGACCTCACCCGCGATCCGGCCGCCGCGTACACCGGATTCGACAGCAACGACGCACGCCTGACGCAAATCTGCTGGACGCCCGACATGCTGCTGCGGTATGGCCACATCGGCGAGCACAGCGCATACATCTTCAATCTCGGATGGATCATCGACTACCTCGCGCCGCATGTGCCACGGTCAAAGCCCTGAGGTCAGGCCGGGTCGTTGACCGGCGCGGGGTCGGCGGCGTCTGCATCCTGCGCCGCAGGCTCGGGCAATTCCACGTTAAACGCGGCGCTGCAGGGTTGAATGACGGGGACGGCGGCCTCTTCGACCGGCCTCGGCGCGCGCTGCGGCATGAAGACATCAGCGACCGTCTGCGCCGAACATGCGCGAACCAGGATATAGGCGAGCGTAGCAATGTGACCGGTGACGGCGATTCCCGCGATCCAGAGCAGGGCCACCGGCTTACGGCGGTGAACGCAGAGAATCCAGGCCGCCGCGAAGAACAGGCCCAATTCCAGTTGAAACAGCGAATAGACGCCCCAGTTGTCGAAGAGCACGGCCCGAATCTGGCGCAGGCTGGGGTGCGGGCGCTGGCGCAGCGCCATGACGAGACCGGCCGACAGGGCGCCCAGCAGCACCGTCGACGAGAGGATCACGATTCGCAAGGCCCGTGACATCCGTGTTCACTCCGGGCGCCGGCAGGGCAAAGTTTCGCTTTGTCTTCGTATGGCAAAGTTTCACTTTGTCTTCCGCCGGGCGCGGCAAAATGCCGCGAAAGAGCCCGTATTGTAGCACAGCGCCGACTGGTTCACCGCCCGGCCGGGCTCTTTGCCGAATCAGGGAATGGCCTCGGGGGCCATGTCGATATATTGGGTATAGAAATCCGTCATGGCCACGAGATCGAGGTCGTCGAGATAGAACTGCCGGTTCCAGGTGACCAGGCAGAACGGGTGCACCATGCCGCTGTAGGGCGCCACCACCAGTTTTACATTGCCAAAAGTCGGGCTGGGCGGAAACAGAATCGGCAGCAGGCTCAGCAGGGACTTTGACAAAGCGGCCTGCGGATAACTGTCGTCGTACAGCAGCACGCAGTAGCCGTGCTCCAGGCTGTGCACCCAGTGTCCGGGGTTGAGCGGCCGGCAGTAATAGCCCGTCGACGCGGGTGTCTCAAAGTGCGGGCCGCTGGCGGGCGGGTTGGTCATGTAGGACAACACCGTGTCGTCGGGAACATGCAGGCGGCCCTCGTTGGGCACGCGCAGGATGAGCCGCGCCGGAATGTCATCAGGGGAATAGACACCGATATCGACGGCCGCATCGTTGATGAAATCCGGCGCGGGATCGGATGAGCCGCCGCCGCAGGCCGGCTGATTGGGGTCGCAGACCGGATGCGATTCGGTCGGCGCCGACTTGCAAAGGAGGATGTCACAGCCCGTGAGGCCGGCTGCCAGACAGACCAGCCCCACTGCCGCCGCGCGCTTCAATCGAAAGCCCATGTGCATCCCTCACACCCTCACCGGCCCAGCCTGACCCTGGGGCATTGCGAACGGTACGCGATCCTGTCTCAGGGTGGACGCCGATTGCGAATCATCATATCACTTTGGCGAAAGGGACCCAAACGGTTGTGTCCTGCGCGCGGCCGAAGCAAGACGGTTGCGGAAAGGAACGGGTGTGAAAATGCGGAGGAAACTGAGATGGCTTGGCGCAGGACTTCTGGTGCTCGGCGGCCTTGGCGCTTACGCGGAAGACGCCGGACCCGGCGGCCCATCGGGCAATCCAACGACCGTCCCCGCGGCGCGCGGCGCCGGCCCGACGACTCAGCCCACCGGCGGGCACACGTTTCCCGAGTCCTGGATCGGTCACTGGAAAGGCCCGGCCACCTACGGCGACGGACAAAAATCGACACCTTTCACGATGGAATTGATCGTCGCCCCGGACAAGCCCTCCGACAACGGAACCTTGCGCTACCGATGGACGATTGTCTACGATGGACCGCAAGGACGGCAGACACGCCCGTACACCCTGCTGGTGAAGGACGCCGGTACGGGGAAATTCGCGATCGACGAACACAACGGCATCGTGCTCGACGCCCGGCTTCTCGACGGCACGCTGATTTCGCACTTCTTGATACAGGGCAACCGCATCGTCACCCGTGAACGGCTGGAGGACGCCGGTGCGCCCGACGAGAGGATCACCGTTGAAATGGTAACGACGCGCGAAGTCGACGCGGCGAAGACGGGCGGAAAGTCCGGCGTGCCGGAAGTGCTGTCATGGACACCGGTGTCAATTCAGAAGGCGACACTTCGCCGTGTGAAATCAGACGCGTCTGATGGAAAGCAGGACGCCGATTCGAATCGGCGCTGACCATGCGGATTCCGGAACGATCAATCGGACACCGGCTGGGTCGTCGCGGAGGGACCCGCACTCGGCTGGGACGACGCCCCGCCGAAGCGCGGACCGCGCAATTGGCCCTTCAACTTCCGGTCGAGAAATGAGTCGTGGGTCGGCGTTTCCCATGCACACACCCACATTCCAGCCAGCATCGCCCCACCTTCGACCAGTCGTTCGTTGATCAGGGCCTTTCCCGGGGCCTTCTGCAGGTCGCCGGATTTTTCCATTTCGTACAGCGGGACCATCTGGGCATGCGATGCCTTGAGGTAGGTTGCGACATCCTGCCAGCATCGGTCGGGCGAGACCTTCACCGGCGGCTTGGCGGGACCCGGCAGGTGGTCGCGCGTGAAGCCGTGCCGCTGTAATACGCTCCCGTCAATGTAGGAGTGAAACCGCTTGCTGGTGCCGAAACCGCGCGGATTGTCGCCGACCCAGCCGTTGTGATGCACCGTCAGGTGCAGCGGCTGCGCCCCATCGCCGATGAAATGCGACAAAATGCCCATGTGATACACGATATTCTCGCGGGCGCTCGCCATCATTGCGTCTGTCACGGCGGCACGGTTCGCTTCAAACGTCCTCAACGTCGACCAACTGGACACCACCTTCCAGTGCAACTCCGCGATGGAATAAGGCAGCAGACCCGGCGTGCGATAAACGTAGTCCTTGTCGGACTCGGGCTTGTAGTCCTTGGCCACTTCGGGATTTTTGAGCCGGAATTCGGCCAGGGCGTCGGTGAACTGCCGCCGGAGGACGGGCATCGTGTCGATGGTCATGCCGTAGGGCTCGAGCAATTCAAGATCAATGTAGTGATCGGGCTTGTTGATGTGATCGACTTGCAGGGCGTTGACGCCGCGCCAGCGATCCGGCTCGGCGCTCAAGTACTCCAACCGGGCCTGCACCTCGGGAGTGCGAATCCAAGCCGGCATGCTGGCCGGCAGGCTTTGAAATGCGAGGCGGGTGATGACGACGTGGCCTTCCTCGTCCCAGGCGGTGACGCGTGCCGTCGCGCCCAGGACGACGATGCCGGTCATCAACACGAGAGGCAATCGACTGCGGTATCCAATGGACATGGTGGCATGCTCCGCGACGGGCCGGGCTGGATGCCGGGCCAAGCGTGAATCATACCGTGGACACAGAGGTTGGTGACATGAGATCGCCGAGACGATCCGCCCACCGCTGCGCTCTTCCCCCTCATCCCGGCGCTTCAGGCTTTCGGTTCGCACGCCCTCAGCCTCAAAGGAGAGGGAGAATTCAGTGCCCGCCGCGAAAGAAGGTGCCGAAGGTGCGCAGCAGGATGACCACGTCGAGTTCGATCGACATGTGCTTCATGTAGAAGAGATCGAGTTGCAATTTGCGACGCGCGTCGGAGATGGTCGAACCGTAGCGGTAGTTGATCTGGGCCCAACCGGTCAGACCGGGTTTGATCAGGTGTCGCTCGGCATAGAACGGGATCAGCGAACTGAGCGGCTGAACGAACTCGGGCCGCTCGGGCCGCGGGCCGACCAGCGACATCTCGCCCTTGAGGATGTTGATCAACTGCGGCAATTCATCGAGTCGCGAGCGCCGCAGGAATCGCCCGACGCGAGTGGCGCGCGGGTCGTCGGGTGTCGCCCAGGTTGAGCCGCCATTCTCGGCATCGTGCCGCATGGTGCGAAACTTCATCAGGGTGAAGTGTCGCCCGCTTTGGCCGACACGGGTCTGTCGATAGAGCACGGGCCCGGGGCCTTCCAGTCGAATCACCAGCGCGATGATCGGCCACAACGGAAGCGAAAGGACCAGTCCGACCGAGGCGATGCAAAGATCGAACATCCGCTTGAGCAGGGCATGCTCTTCGCGCTGACCCTTCAAGTCGGCCGCGAGAAACCAACTCGAGCGGATGTGCGCAGCGGGCACCTCGCCATAGGTTTTCTCGTAGAACGTGGTTTCATTGGTCACGCGGCAGCCGCGGCGCAGACACGCCAGCGCCGCCCGCTGATACGCAGGATCATCCGCCGCACGATCCGCGACGACGACCTCGGCCACGTCATGTTCGCGACAGATGTCATCAATCTCTTCGAGCCGACCCACGTTGGGAATGTCGCCGCCCTCACCGGCGCCGCCGGGAGGGTGGTGCCCCACCAGCCCCACGAGGCGATACCCCGGAACCGAACCGCGTCGCACCGAGCGGATGATCTGTCCGGTGCAGGGCCCCTGTCCGATCACCAGCAATCCGCGTTGAATGGAGCGGATCGCACCGTGGGCCAGATTGCGAAACAGCCAGGCCGTGATCAGGTAGAACGCGACGCCGGAGGCGGCGGACCGGCGGCTCATGCCTGAGTACATCAGCAGATGCAGCACGGCCCAGGCAGCGGGCATGGCAAACGAGGCGGTCAGCAGACATCGCGAGAGGATGCGGCCGCGCGACCACAAGGTGCGATTTTCATACAGGCCGAAGACGCTGCCGGCCAGCACGATGGAGGAGGCGAGTACGCCGAATGTGGCCCATTGATTGGGATCGATGAGAATCGGCGTTGAGCGATCCCACCAGACAAAAAGGCGCGTCCCCAGACCCACGCCGATGCAGGCGAGGAAAATGTCCAGCACCATCCAGACCATCGGCGGCAGTTGAAGCAGGCAATTGCCCAGAAAGGTGCGGATGTCCGAACGCGCCTTGGCGGTTCCATTGCAAACAACCGGCGCGCCGACGCCGACCGGCAGGTCGCGCGCCGAGGGTATGTCGATCGAGATGTAACTGTGTGTGCTCACGCGCGGCGTCACCCTATCCAAAATTGAATATCGGAGTTTCATATCGGAGCCGCCGTGGTGGTGGGTAAGAAACTATCGGAAGCCGCAGAAACTGCGCGGCGTCGGCAAGGAATGCCGCTTGCGTCCACCGTGCCGGCGCATCGCAAGTCGGACCCGCCAACCTCCGATAAGTCCCGGGGCACGGGCTACAGCAGTCGGTCGACCACCGGAGATTTCAGTCGCATGTCTCAAACCAGATCCTACGCGGCGTCAGTCGTACTCCTTGTGGTGGCAGCGCTTGCCGCCGCCGGCTTGTCGGCGGGCTGCCGATCTTCAAGTTCTCAGTCAGTTGTCGAGTCCAACCCTCCGCTCTCCAGCCCGGTTCCGCCGCAGATGTGCAACCTCGGCGTTGACCCGAGCAGTCTCTCAAATGCCGAAGGGGCGCTGCTGCTCTCCGGTGAACTTCCGGCGATCCAACCACCGTGCGGAATCGCAATTGCCCGCGTGGAGTGCCACGGATCGAACGCCCAGCGGCCGCTTGGAATCGAGCCCATCGCGCCGGAGCGGGCCGCATTCTGGAACCAACTCGTGGCGGATCTTCCGGGGGTGCGCGAAGTCCTCGTGCTGCGCACGCTGGGCATGGATCCGCGCGGCATCGCCGTCAACGATCTGCTCCGCGCGGCACGCAATCAGGACTGCACATACCTGCTCATTTATCGAATCGCCGATGATGCCAACAACTCAGCCGTGGTCCAGGCCGTGCTCTGGAGCCTCGAACCGGAGCGTGCTGTGGTCGCGTTCAACACCAGCATCGAACTGCCCGCGTCGGTGATCGAGAAATGCAGCGATAGCGACTATCGCCATCTGCGCGAATGCGATGCGTCCTACCAGGTCGAGGCGGAATTGCGGCAACTCGTCCGCGACACGCTTTGGGACATGGCCGCGAAGTCCCGCACCGGCGATGGACCCACCTCGCGCCCCAATCCATGGAAGTCCGACCAACCGATTCTGCCTCGCGATGACTCGCGCTACCGCCGCTACTTCATGCGGAGCGGGACATGACGGACGTTCACGGGCCGCGAATCTCAAATGAGCCGATCGTCAATTTCGCCTTCCGCTGGATGGCCGATCTGGCATTCGCGCTCTTTGTGCTGTCGATTATCTACATGTCGTTCGTACCGTTCGACCTGGCGCTTTCGCGTCCGGACAAGGGCTGGCGCGCGGGCCGGGTGATACTCGGATTGGCCACCAGCCCGTTCAACCTGCCGGACATTCTGGCCAACATCGCCTATTACGTTCCGATTTCGACGCTGGGCTTCTTTGTACTGCGGCGCCGCATCGGCTGGCTTGCCGCGACGCTTGTCATCCTGATCGCCGGATCCGCGATGAGTTTCGGCGTCGAATTCGCCCAGCAGTGGACCCATTCGCGCGTCTCCTCGTGGGCGGACTTTGCGGCCAACACGGTCGGCCTGGTGCTGGGGCTCGGGCTGGCGTTCGTTTTGTACCCCTTTGCAAGACTGTGCGCGAGGGGCGCGGGCGAGGCGATATCGAGCGACCCGCTGGGCAGCGCCGCAAAACTGCTCGCCTGCATGCTCATCGTGATTCACGCACGCCCCCTCGACATTGCGACGGACATTCCGCGGACAGTCTTGAACACCGTTCGACATGGCGACTTCAGTCCGACGGCCCGATGGAACATGCTGAACGGCGCCGACACAACGAAGCCGAACATCAATTTTCCGCGCACGTCCCCGCCGACGGCACGCATGCGTCAGGAATATGTGCTGGACCAGGCGGCCACGGCGGCGGGCTACGGGCTGCTCGCCTGCTTGATCGGGCTGTCGATGCGGCGTCAGGGCTCGACCTCGTTCGCCGCGACTCTTGCCTGGAGTGGCTTCGTCACCCTCAGCCTCGCGGCAATCATCACCGGACTCCGCATACTGATGCTCAGCCACGGATTGGATACCGCGCACATGCTGTGCGGCGTCGCCGGGTGGCTGCTCGGCGTGACGGCATCGGTGAGCATGATGAGAGGAATGCCGCCCATTTCGCGAAATGACCGCATGCCGGCTCATCCCGGCGTGGCGGACATTCGCATGCTGGTCGGTTCGCGCTGGCTGCCTGCGGCAAGCATCGCGGTGGGACTCTGTGTTGTTGCCTACGAATTGATTCCTTTCGACTTCTCCGCATCCGCGGCGTCAAGCGCACGTGCATCAGGGCGCATCATCCTGGTTCCGTTGAGTGGACAATTCGCAGGCTCGGTGCCGAACCTGGTCGCGGACCTCTCCGGCAAGTTCCTGCGTTATGCGGCGCTGGCGGTGTGTTGCGTCGGTCTGATGCCGGGGCACGCGCGAATGCGCTGGCGCTGGCGTGCGCTCGTGGTGACGATTGCAACCGGAGCAATCGTATCACTGCTTCAACTCGTTCACCTGTTCCAATTGAGTCGAACGTGTGATATCACCAACGTGTTCATTGCAACCGGCGCGGCCGGATTCGCGGCCGTCCTGCTCCGCGCCCTGCGCGATCTGCATCGCGCATCGCCACGTCTGGTGGACGACCTGCTGACGCGGCAACTCATTGAGGGTGAGTCGTTCGACAAGAACGCACTCACGGCGCTTCGCAAACGACGCAGCGGTGCTTTCCGGAAGGAAGAGGCGCAAGCCGCTCCACGCGATTGATCCGAACCTCGACCGGGCCGATTCGAGAGACAAGATCGTCCCGGATCTTTTGAATTGCAGTGTCCGAGAGTGGCCGGCGCTCGACCACGTACACGTCCAGGTCCAGTCCGACGCGCTGCACCACGCGAAACTCGGCAATCTCGCGCAGATTGCGCAAGGCATAGATCGCAGCCAGCCCGTGGGCGTATCCGCCGGCGGATGTGCGAAGTTGATCCGCACGACGACCTTCTATCGCCGTCAGTGTCTGCAGTCCGCGACCGCATGGGCAGGGCTCGCAGCCGAGAAGGGCATAGTCACCGGTGCGGTATCGAATAAATGGCATGGCCGTGGAGTCGAAGTGCGTCACGGTCACTTCGCCGCGATGGCCCAGTGGCACCGGGCGACCGGCATCATCCAGCAACTCGACGATCATGCACTCCATGGAGACGTGATAGGCCCCGGCAGGACACTGCTGTGCGATGAAACCGGCGTCGCGCGCGCCATACTCGTCCGCGACCGACACGGCGAAGCACTCCTCCAGCACCGCCCGGTCGGCCGGCAGCAACACTTCGCCAGTGGTGAAAATCGCCCGAAGCGCCGGCGCGTTCGGCCGAATACCGGAGTCGAAACTGAATCGGGCGAGACGCGCGAGGCTGCTGGGGTAGCCGAAGAGGTGTTGCGGATTGAATCGCGACAGGGTGGCAAGATAGCGAGCCATGGAGGCGGCCGTCATGTCAAACGCACCCACCATGCGGTGATTGAGACACCAATCGCGCAAACGACGAAGGCGGTCGCCGGCGCGCAGTTCGATGGGCGACCCCCACAGGTACAGTTCGCGCATGCCGGGCTGAATTCCAAACCACGACCGTGCCCGGATGCGCGAGGCCTGATCGGCCGCCTGCCGGGCGCGATCGATCAGGAACGTCAGCGGCTCGCCGGTGCTTCCGCCGGTGGTCATGGGGAACACGCGACCCGGGCTGCTGCGATCCACGATCTCAGACTGGTGTCGCTCGATGTCGTTCTTTGAGAGCGTCGGCAGGCGCGCGAGATCGTTCAAATCGGCGGAGCGCGGGTGCAGCCCGGCCGCCGCGATGCGCTCGCGGAAGAACGGCGATCGTTCGGAAGCGTGCGCAAGCAGTGTCCGCAATCGCCGGGTCTGCAATTCCCGAAGCGATGCCTCCGGCCACCACTGTGATGCCGCCATGTCCGCCGCGCGGCGCAGCGTGTCGCGGCCCATCAGGCGCTCGTGCAGCGGCAACAGACATTCGCGAATGATCAGGGGATGCACGGTAGAACGCCGGGAGCCTCCTGCATGTCTGCGGAGGCGGACTTGTGAACCCGTTGAAGCCAGGATGAGAGCATCAGCACCTTCCATAGGGTCGGCCCCGCCTGCACGGAATTGGAGGCATGGGCGGCCGAGAGACTCCGAACGGCGGGAAGGTTCATGTAATCGCCCAGTTCATCTCCGCCGATTGCGTCCTCAAGCCTGCCGCGCAAACCGTTGCGGAACCACGCATCCAGCGGAACATCGAAACCGCGCTTGCCGCGCCGCGTGCAGGCGCCGGCCGTCGCGCGGCGCGCGTCATCGGCCGAGAGTCCGTCGCACAGATGCGCACGTACGGCGTCGCGCAGGGGCGCCTTGCCCCGGCCGCCGCGCATGCGCCGGCCCGGGGCGATCCGCCAGCAGAACTCGACAAACCGATAATCCAGCATCGGCGACCGCACCTCCAGGCCGTGGGCCATCGAGGCGCGATCGACCTTCGCCAGAATGCCGTCGGCCAGGGCAAATCGCATGTCGACATATTGACATTTTGATAGATGATCCGGTGCGTCGCAGCGATGGTAGGCGCTCCGCGCCGTGTCGAGCGGGTCGTAGTCGCCCAGTTCCGCGCGTACGTCCGCGCCCAGCAGGCCCATGGCCCGAGATGGCTCAGTCGTGCAGATCGACCGGGCGTGTGCGGTGGCCGGATCGTCGGCGATGTTGCGCAGCGTCCGGCCGGCCCGGAGGGGTCGCGGTAGTCGCGATCCCGATGGGTACAAGGCGGCGGCCGGAAGAAAAATCGCTCGCCGGAGGGGAGTCGGCAGCACGCGGCGCACGCGGTGCTCATTGACGTCAAAGCGGTAGCGGCGATAACCCGCCAGCACTTCGTCCCCGCCGTCGCCCGACAGCGCCACCGTCATGTGGCGTCGGGCGTTGCGGGCAAGGTAGAACATCGGCACGAGCGAGGGATCGGCCAGCGGCTCGTCCAGATGCCAGCTCTGCTCATCGAACAACTGCGCCGCGGACACGCGGACGGGGCTTTCGTGATGCTCCGACCCGACGATCGAGGCGATGCCCGCGGCGTGTTGACGTTCGTCAAATCCCTCGGTGTCGAAACCGCAGGTGAACGTGGTCAGCCGGCGATCGGACATCTGCGCCATCGATGTGACGACCGCGGTCGAATCCAGTCCGCCACTGAGAAACGCCCCGACCGGCACATCCGCGATCATGCGCTTTCGGGTCGCCACGCGCAGTTGAGCCCACAGCGCCTCGGCCGCGGCCTCGCGGGAGAGATCGCACCACCCCGTATGGTTCAGGTCCCAATAGGCTCGCACGCTCGCCCTTGCCTCGCCGTACACAAGGCAGTGACCGGGCTGCAACTTTCGAATGCCGCGATAGATGGTCCGCGGCGAGGGTATGAACCCGAATGTGAGATAGTCTGCCAGGGCCGCGGCATCGATCTCCCGCGGCACGCCGGGCGCCGCGACCACGGCGCTCAACTCGGACGCGAATACAAGGCGACGCTCGTCAACATGATAATACAGCGGCTTGACACCCATTCGGTCGCGGGCCAGCAGGCATCGCTTCTGCCGAACATCCCACACCGCCAGCGCGAACATGCCGTCCAGCGAGTCTAGGCAGGCATCGCCCTGCGCCGCATACAGATGCGGCAGGATTTCACTGTCGCAGTTTGTCTTGAAAGTGCAGCCGTCCGATTCCAGCCGGCGCCGAGCGTCCGCGTGATCGAAGAACTCGCCGTTCACGATGGCGCGAATGCGGCCCGAAGCGTCCGACAGGGGCTGTGCGCCGCCGGAAAGGTCGTTGATCGCCAGCCGCCGGTGGCCAAGCACGGCACGATCATCGCAATAATGCCCTTCGCCGTCCGGTCCGCGATGACGCAACCTGGGCAGCATGGATCCCAGGGCCAGCCGCTCGGCCGGACGAAGTTGATCGAAGGCGATGATGCCGGCAATGCCGCACATGGAGACTCCCGGAGCGTCTGCGTGGACCGCGCGCGTCGGCGCGCGACAGATGAAGGAAAGTCAGCAACTCCTCGAATTATCGGCATGGTTCTGAAAGGGCTGCACGCCGTGCGTCGTCAGTGCTGACATTGCGAGGGTTGCGCCGGAATTTGTGAGCCGGCGCCTGCTGCGCGATACTGCCGCCTGTCAAAAGTGCCGACGGGGGCGCAATCCCGGCGCGACCCCATGCGAAAGGACGCCTGTATGCTTCTATTCAGCCGATACGCCCTGCCCACTTGCGGTGTGGCCCGTCGTGCCGCCGCGATGATGCTCGGCATGGGACTGGTCATCATTGCCTCGCGAATCAACGCCGATCCGCCTGCCACGCAGCCCGCGCGCTCCACTGCAGGCACCGCTGACGACGCCAAGCCGGCAGCGTGGACCGTCGCCAAACTGCGCGAGGAGGCGGCCAAACTTCGAACGCTGTACCCCGCGGCCATCGTGCAGAAGTTTCTCGACGCCGTGAAGGACCTGCCCGCAGTCGAACCACGGACACTCGTCTACAATCGGGACGCGATGAAGGCCCGGCTGATTCCCAAGGGTCCGCCACCCACTACACAGCCGGGGGAGCGCATCCTCGAATTGTCCGAACAGTATTACTACAACACGCGCTATGGCACGCCGCTGGCCTACGCCCGCCCCATGCAGATACTGGCGGACTCCGGGCTGAAGTCGCTGGCGGGAACAAGAATGTTCGACTTCGGATACGGCACGATCGGACACCTGCGATTGTGGGCGTCCTGCGGCGCGGAGGTCATCGGCATTGAGGTCGATCCCACTGCCGAGGCGCTCTACAGCCTGCCCGGCGACACCGGCGTAATCAAGGGCATCGACGGCGCACCCGGCGGCAGGATCACGCTGGCCACGGGTCGATGGCCGGCCGACGCCCACACGCGCGCGGCCGTCAAGACCGGTTGCGACGTCATCATTGCGAAAAATGTCTTAAAGCGAGGGTACGTCCACCCGGCGGAGCCGGTCGACAAACGCATGATGGTCGAACTGGGCGTGCCGGATGCGGAGTTCGTGGCGGCCGTACTTGACAGCCTCAAGCCCGGCGGCCGGTTCCTGATTTACAACATCTGCCCGGCACCCAATCCGCCCGGCAAGCCCTACATCCCCTGGGCCGATGGACGCTGCCCGTTCGATCGTGCCTTGCTTGAAAAGCATTTTGACATCGTCGCATTTGATCAGGATGACAGTGTGCCGGTCCGGGCCATGGCGCGGGCGCTGGGCTGGGACCAGGGGCCGTCGGCCATGGATGTTGAAAAGGACCTCTTTGCTTGGTACACGCTGTTGGTCAAACCGGCGTCAAAATGACCGGCCGCGGCAGAATTGGCCTGCAACGCTTGCGACAATTCGGTCCAATTGGGGCGATCTCGCCGCCGCCACGGTGCTTCCGTCCACCAACATCACCCTGCGGCGGGCAACCCGTAACTTGCCTTTCTATAAACACTTAGGTTCCGACTTGTTCCCATAGCCATTGGAATCTCACACCCCCTCTCAGGCAATTGCTGAGCCCGATCGCCCCCCGATTTTCATTGTCATTCCGGACTCGCGACATTAAATTAGTGTGACCAAGGGAGCACTCGTTCGGAGGCGCTGCGTAGCCATTGGAATGGGTGGGCCGTCTTACCTCGCGGGACGGCTGTAATCGTTGCGCAGTCCCTTGTCGTCTGAATCGGATAGGGCATAAGGACACCGGTCGCCCCGGGGTGAATGTGGGCGTCCGGCGGAGGGAATGCCGTGCCGGATTCCATGCGTCAATACGCATGTCGGGTAGCGCGCCAACGTCGCGCCGCTTTTTCGTTGATTGAACTCCTGATCTGCATCGCCATCATCGCCCTGCTCATCGGGCTGCTCATGCCGGCGCTGGGCAAGGCCCGGGAGCGCGCCCGGGCGACCGTCTGCATCTCCAACCTGCGAATGATCACCCATGCGACGGCGATGTATACCGACGACGACTCGTCGCACCTGATTCCCTGGTACACCTTTCCGCAGAATGACGGCTGCGATTTCGTGTCAAAGTTCACGCCGTGGGTGTTTGGCGGGTTCACGGCGCCGGCGCCGCGCGACATCGACTTTGGCGCAGACAGCAGCCTATACCCCATCCAGGTCCGACCCCTGAACCGATTGCTCGCCCCATCCGCCGAGGGCTTCGGCGATCAGATTCAGATTTTCAAGTGCCCGAGCGACCGAACCACGACGACGCCTGTCGTCGACACGGCCGATCCCGATGGCAAGTTCAAATTGGAGGAGGACGCGGTACGGCCGTCCTGGGTGGCCAACGGAAGCAGTTTCACGCTGAACACCCGGTTCATGGATGAATACGTCGCCGACGAGGGCGATGTGTTTCAGCCCAAAAACGCCAATCGATATGGTCGCAAGATCGCGCCGCACCTGGTCGGCGGCAAAGCGTCGATGTTCGTTCTCTGGGCCGAGACCGAGTTTTACAACACCACCTGCGGCGCCGTGGACGAGACCCTGCTCAGCAAGGCGCCCGATCTGCAGAACGGCTGGCACAACGAATACGGCAAATGGTCGGCCGCTTTCGCCGACGGCCATGTCGAGTACAAGTATTTCGACACCCGCCTGACTTCCGGCCCCGGCTGGACCATCTGGCAGCCGCGCTGATCCGGCCCCCCCTGTTCACAGGCCGTAGATCGGCCCGAACTTTCCGGTCACATAACTCAGGAACGGCCGCACCGACAGCGGAGACCCCGTCACGCGTTTAACCAGATCGGACGCACGGAAGCACTGTCCGTGTCGATGAATGTTGACGCGCAGCCATTCCAGCAGCGGCGCGAAATTGCCCCGCCGAATTCGCGCATCCAGGTCCGGCATGGCCTGGCGGGCGGTTGCGAAGAACTGCGCGGCATACAGGTTGCCCAGGGCGTAGGTCGGAAAGTAGCCGAAGGCCCCCATGGACCAGTGGATATCCTGAAGACACCCGTCGGCATGATTGTCGGGCCGAATGCCTAGCAAGTCATGCACCTTCTGATTCCAGGCCTCGGGCACGTCCGTAACCGCCAACCGCCCCGCCACCATTTCCCGCTCCAGTTCGAAGCGGACGATGATGTGCAGGTTATAGGTCACTTCGTCGGCTTCGACCCGAATCAGCGACGGCTTCACCACATTGATCGCCCCATAGAACGCATCGAGCGAAACGTCGCCAAGGGACTGCGGAAACGCCGCCACGGCCTCGGGGTAGAACTTCTCCCAGAATGGAAGCGAGCGCCCGACGAAATTCTCCCACATCCGCGACTGCGATTCGTGAATGCCCAGCGAAACCGCCTGCCCCATGGGTGTGTGGACGTGCGCCGGATCCAGTCCCTGCTCGTACAGGCCGTGGCCGGCCTCGTGCAACACGCCAAAAATGGACGGGTTGAAAAAATCTTCGTGGTAGCGCGTGGTCAGCCGAACATCGTGCGGCGTCGTTCCGCTGCAGAATGGATGTGTCGATACATCGATTCGACCGGACTCGAAGTCGAAGCCGATCGCTTCCGCCAGCCTCCGGGCCAGCGCTTCCTGGACTGCTCGCGGGAACTGCCGGTGCAGAACGCCGTCGTCGGGCTGCCTCGGCGATGCAGCGAGACGTTTGACAAAATCTGACAGCGGCCCGCGCAGTGCCTCGAAGACGCCTGCTACTTCCGCCGACGTCGCCCCTGGTTCGAACTCATCCATCAGCGCGTCGTAAGGCTCGCTCTTGAAGCCCACCCGATCGGCGACTTCGCGTTTGAGCGCCAGCAACTCCGCCAGATGCGGCGCAAACCTGCTGAAATCCGACTCCCGTCGCGCCTGCGCCCAGGCCCCCTTGGCGACCGAAGACACCTGCGCAATGCGATGCACGAGTTCCGAGGGCAACTTGACCGCGCGCTCGTAGGATCGTCGGATCTCACGGATATTGGCGGCCTGCTCCGGCGGTGCGTCGTTCTCATTGAGCCCGGCCAGACACGCCCCGATGCGCGGATGCGTCCGCCGCTCGTGGGCCAATTGCGCGATCGCCGCCAGTTGTTCCGCCCGGGCATCGATGCCCTTGGGCGGCATGTAGGTCTCCTGGTCCCAATCGAGAACGGACTCGATCGACGACAACACACCGGCCTGTCGAGTCAGGTCGATCAATTCTGCGTAGGCATTCGGCATTGAAACACGCTCCTGTCGGCCGCATGGCACGGCACATCCCGGGAGTTTACATTGTCGCATTCACCCATGCGCGAGACAGCCGACAGATGACGAACCCTTCAGATATTGCGCCGCGCGTACTGTGCATCGAGACCTCGGGGCCGACCGGCTCGATTGCGCTCGGGGCCGGCGGCCAACTTCTTGCGGAGACATCGTTTGCGGCCACCGCCGGTCACGCCCGCAATCTGCTGCCCTTGGCCGACCGGCTTTGTCGCGAGGCCGGCTGGAAACCGCGCGACCTGAACGAATGCCACGTGTCCATCGGGCCGGGCAGTTTCACGGGGCTGCGGGTGGCCGTCACGCTGGCACGTCACCTGGCACTGGCCTGCGGCGTGCGCGTGGTCGCGGTGCCGACGCTGGAATCGATTGCCTGGAATCTGGTGGATGCGGAGCCAACGGTCCGCGGACCGATCGCCGTCTTCGTTGAAGCGCGAAAGGGCATGGTCTTCGCGGCGCGATTTGAAGTGACCACCGGCACGCTGACCGTGCTGGACGGCCCCGCCATGGTGACGCCGTCGCAATACCTGGCAACGACGCCACGACCGTCACATGTGACCGGCAGCGGCGCGGCGCAGTATTTACAGTTGCTCAAGACGAACGGAATCGAGATCGCAGCGGAGCCGCTGTGGGCGTCCCGAGCACGCGGCATTCTGGCGCTCGGCAGCCGCAGGGCACAATTGGGATTCTTCACGGAACCCTCTTCGCTGACGCCGTTGTACGTACGTCGGCCCGAGGCAGAGGAGTTGTGGGAAAAACGCCAGCCGACCGCCATACCGGACGCGAAGTCCACGCCGCCGCCAGGCTAGGGCCCCAGAACCAGCGGGTTGGCCTCGGCAATCGCGTTGAAGAACGCGACCAGAAACTGGTTGATCGGCAGGGTGAACGACGTGAACACGGTGCGCAATGCAAAGAGCGAGGCCTGCTCCGTGCACGCGCTGATTTGAAACGCCGTGCATGCCGCCAGGGTTGTCAGCACGAGTCGACGCCGCTTCGCAAAGAATCGAATCACGGGAATGCTCCGGTTTCATTGATCGCCCGGCGCAGAGCCGCGGCAGTCTATGCACGCCGGTCATAACAGTACCCTGCCCAATACGGCATGTCGAGGGCGGTGCAGCCAGTCGTCACGGAGGTTGCAGACGGTTCCGCATCTTTCAACGGCCCCGTTCGTTCACCAAGCGCCCCCATTGGGACACAAACATGCGGAACGAGCCGATTGGGAGTGGAGAGGCCGACGCGCGAGGAAGGTGCGGATCGAGCAAGTCGGAGTTGACATCCTGCCCGGCCAACCCAACCGGGTCGAGCCGCGGGTGGTGAAACGAATACCGAAAAACTACAGGAAGCCTAAAAAGCCAAGAGCCGAGGCGCGCCGACTGACCCATTTCGTAAACGGCTAACTAAACGGCGTTCGTGACTGTGCGTATTTATTATTTATTTGGTTGTGTTAATTGTGAGTTTAATAAGAGAACCAAGGCCGGAGGGGTCGCGCCCCAACGACGGCCGCGGCAATTCTCGCCGATTCGACTCAATGGCACTACCAGGGCGCGAAGACGGGCTCCGAACGTTCCGCCGCGCTTGTCGCCACGGAAGTCGCCTTTGTCTTGGCTTCGTCGACCTTAAGAGACCTACCGCTGTGGTCCTGGCCATTCAGGGCGGCGATGGCTGCAATCGCTTCGACGTCTGTAGCCATTTCGACGAATCCGAATCCCTTGCTCTGATTCGTCTTGCGGTCCAATGCAATCCTTGCACTGACAACAACGCCATGAGGCGAGAAGAGTTGTAGGAGGTCCGATTCGCTCGCGGTGAAACCCAGATTTCCCACGTAGATTTTTTTGCTCATTGGCTTCTCTCCAGTGACTTTAGGCGATCAACCCGTCTTCTCGCCTTCAGGGTCAGAATGAAGGAGTCCGATGATCCGGACCTGATTGGCGGGAGGGGCGAGAGAGGAAAAGAAGGGGTTTGAAGCCGACTGATCTATCACAAACCCAGGAAACTCGGTCGTCAAACCAGCCGTTTGCACTATAAGGGCGCCAGCTCGAAAAATCCACGAAAAAGTAAATTGAATGAACCGAGTTAATTCCAGCCCACATTTCAGTCGCGATTTTAGAGATGTGTTAACACGAGTCCGCCTCCTTTGAACTTTGCGTGCCACCCCGCACGGCTTGTTCGGACCGATCGACAGGGTGGGTGGCGTCCGTGTGGCCCAGGCCATTGCTGCAGTCGGATCAACGACTCCGTCTCAAACATGTTTTTTCGGTTTGGTCATCAGACTTTCTCGCCCGCTTGGCGTGAGCAGTGGTATCCTGGTGGTCGCGCGTCTGCTGAGATGGAAGCACAATGTTGGCCTGTTTTGCATCTTCATAGGCTCAATGTTCGGGTATTTCGACATTCCGGTCTGCACACTCCGGGGATTGATGCGGCGAATTTGAATACTGCCCTTTCGACGTGGACAATGCGTCATCAGGGCAATCGCATTCTCGCCTCTTCTGCGCCTTCATGGAGTCGCAGCGGAACACGCACCCGCATTCTTGGCATCGCCAGACGGATTGCATCCAACCGGCCGTGGCTGAGAAACGACCAACATTCGAGAATGCGATTGCCCTGAATGCGTCATGAGTTGACTCGCTTGCTATTGCCTACCGCTGCATTACAATCGCTGGTATCGAGGGACTCGGCCGGTCTCAGCGTCGCTCGCCCAGAAATCCGCGCCGTAGTTCCTTTTCGGATGACTAGATAAAGGGCAAGTCGCCAAGGCGACAGGCTCGTTAACGAGTAAGCCGACCTCTTTGAATGCCGCCAAGGCAGCCAAGCAGGTCGGCTTTTTTTTGTTTGTCAATATGAACCTGAGCTGCAGACCGTAGGCGCTCGATCGGTCAAGGATGTTTGTAGTTTATTGCGAGCAGGAATCCGTGGGCGCGTTGTCGTAAGCCAAAGCGGAGGGAAATTATGAAGGCTTTAGTTTACCTTGGGGCCGGGAAGAAGGCCTTGCGGGATGTCCCTGACCCCAAGCTTCAGTGCGCAACGGATGCCATCGTGCGTATGACGCACACCACCATCTGCGGCACCGATTTGCACATTCTGAAGGGAGACGTCCCTGAGGTGACGTCGGGGCGTGTGCTTGGACACGAAGGGGTCGGCGTGGTCGAGTCGGTGGGGCCGGCCGTGAGCACCGTCAAACCCGGCGATCGCGTGATCATCTCCTGCATTTCAGCCTGCGGCATTTGCGAATCCTGCCGGCGCGGCATGTACTCACATTGCTCGACCGGCGGCTGGGTGCTCGGACACACGATCGATGGCACGCAAGCCGAGTTGATTCGGACGCCACATGCGAACGTCAGCCTTTATCGCGTGCCTGAAGGCGCCGACGATGAAGCGTTGGTCATGCTCTCCGACATTCTTCCAACCGGCTATGAGTGCGGCGTACTCAATGCACGCGTCAGTCCGTCCGACACCGTGGCGATCGTCGGGGTGGGACCAGTTGGCCTCGCAGTCCTTATGACGGCGAAACTCTATTCGCCGGACGAGTTGATCGTTATTGACACGGATCTCAATCGGCTGGAGGTGGCCCGCGCGTTCGGGGCCACGGCCGTGATTGACAATGGAAACGGCCGCGCCGCCGATGAAGTGATGCGTCTCACCAGAGGCCGCGGTGTTGATGTGGCGATCGAGGCAGTCGGCGTGCCCGCAACGTTCGAGCTCTGCCAGGAGATCATCGCACCCGGAGGTCGAATCGCGAATGTGGGCGTGCACGGCCGTGCGGCGCCGCTTCACCTTGAGACGCTATGGTCGCGAAACATCACGCTGACCACGCGACTTGTCGACACAGCGACGATGCCGGCGCTGCTGCAATCGGTCATTAAGGGGCGGATCGAGGCCAAGCGGCTGATCACGCATCGCTTTCAGTTTGATGCCATGCTTGAAGCCTATGGCGTGTTTGAAAACGCGGCCTCAACCAAGGCACTAAAGGTCCTGGTGACGGCATGACCAATCGCAACGCCCTGCAATCGTGGGAGTCGCTTCTTTTCAGCCAAGTGGAGGAATTGGACGCCAGAGGCATAATCCTGGCGCAATGGCAACTCTCGTGGGATACGTTCGCTGAGCAAATTGAAGAGATATACGAATCAATGCCCCCATTGAAGGAGAAAAATCACGATGTCAACGAAATCAGCCCGGATTGCAGAGTCTGAAACAGGGGCGACACGTAAAGCCCAGGCCGCCGCTGTAAGCGATGACCGAATCCGCGGACACGCGTACGAGATTTTTGAGGCCCGCGGAAACAACGGCGAAATCGGAGATTCGCTGAGCGATTGGCTTCTGGCCGAACGAAACCTGCGTGCGTCCGCCCAGTCCCAATGTTCAGACCACGTGTTGCCGAGCCCGAGGGCGCCAGGAGTATTGGGCTGATCTGATATGCAGTAGTCATGGCTAGAGGTCAAACATCGAGGGCTTTCGATGGAAATCGCCGTATCGCTATGGGCTGAAGCAGGCTTGCCGCTGGCTCGGACGTTCCTCACGATGGGACAGCAGGGCTTTCCCCTTGCCCCCGAGCAGCTCGCGCAACTAACAAACCAGCCAGTGAAGGATGTGCAACTGCAATTGGAGGACTACCTTTGTCGCTACGATTTTGCAACGCACGACGATGACGGCCTGTTCTCGCTCACGCCAGCCGGCTTCGCGAAACTGAATGGCGATGCACGGCCGCTACCGAAAGCAGTGCTGCGCGCTCGGCGTACTCCGTCGCGGCGAGAGACTCCGCCTGTTCGCAGGACATACAGGACGCACAAGGACAGTCATTGTTATCCATCTGTCTAAATGTTTATTGCCCCCTCGGTCGCGTGGCGATCCGCGCAACCAGCGGCTCGGCTTGAGCTTTAATTTCGCCATGAACGGATCGCGATCCACATGCGCGGCCTGCCAGAATGGATGCGAGGATCGCCGCTCGAACTGGGAACGGATTGCCTTCGGAACCGCACCTATACTCCCAAGGTCATTCGACACCGGATATTTCTGAATGCGCACGCCGACCAAACCGATGAGCATTTTCATGAACCCGCGCGTTGAAACTCGCGAACGAGCCCTGCGGCTGGCCGTCCGAACAGGAAAGGCCGTCGATCTCGATTTCATCTGGGGCTCGCAGCGACACGAGGGATTCGAGGCGTGCTTCGGCAACCCCAAGCCCGACTGTCCGAAAACCTGTCGCTGGTCGGCCCGGTGCAAGGCGGTCGCAGCCGAAGCGGTTCACACACCCTGGGTTGCCGACGACATGCCCTACCCCCGCTTGACCGGTTACCCGTCTGGCGCGCGGTCCAACGCAGTCTTGTCCTTGCCGCTGGCGACGCGCTGAGACGGCTTCCGCCGCGTTGCTTCGCCAGCCACCGCAATCCCCCGTTCAAGTCCCTCGCAGGCACGTCGCCGTCCCGTTGACGGTCCCGCTTTGCGCGTCTAGTCTGCCCGTGCGGTCGGTTGCGCCGGCCGCAAGACGACCCGCGCAAAGGATGCACGACCTTGGATGCCGCCCCCGCCCAAACGAAGACCCTCGATCAGAAGCACCACTTCCTGCTGAGAAAGCTCCATTCGCTGTCGGGAATCGTCCCGGTGGGCGCCTTCCTGGTGGAGCACATGCTGACGAACTCGCTCACCTTCGTGGGTCCGGAGCGGTTCAACAAGGCAGTTCTGGCGTTGCACGATCTGCCCTGGCTGATCGCGCTGGAAATTTTCGGCATCTTTATACCGCTGGCGTTTCATGCCCTGTACGGCATCAAGATCGCAATGAGCGCGGACTACAACACCGCGACCTACCCATATCTCGACAATCGACGCTATACCCTGCAGCGCGTGACCGGCTACATCGCGTTCGTCTTCCTGATCATTCACCTGGCGAAGTTCCGGTTCGCGCACCTGATCGGCTGGGGGCCGGAGTTCATGAGCCCCGCCCTGCCGGACAAGTTCGCCCTCACACAAAACGGCATCCTGCACTGGTCGGTCTGGGGCATCCACATTCCCGCGGCGGCAACGATTGGTCTGTATCTCATCGGTCTGTGGGCGGCGTGCTACCACTTCGCCAACGGGATCTGGAGTTTCTGCATCAGTTGGGGCATTACCGTGGGCACCAAGGCCCAGAAGCGCGTCGGCATCGGCGCGGCCGTCGTGGGCATCACGCTGTTCGTGTGGGGCTGCCTGGGTCTGTATGCGCTGGCGACGACCGAACACCAGAGCAAGAATCCACCCGCGGCGGCGGCGACTGGCCCAGTCGAATAGGGTTGGCGCTTCCTTGGCGTCTGTTTACGTTCGTGCCACATGAAGGTGCCCAACGCAGACAATGCTGAGATCTCCCCCCAAAAACTCAGTGAGTACCTGCTCAATACGACTCATCGGCGCGGTGCCGCAAAGGCAAAGTTGCTGATCGCAATCGGTTACCGAACGCACGAATGGCAACGGCTGGAAGCCGATCTTCGAGCCCAGCATCTCTCGCTCGACGTTGATGCAACGGTGGACAACGAGTACGGCCAGCGGTTTGAGATCGCCGCCGGGCTTACCGGACCGAACGGCAAAGTCGTGCCCTTTCGCAGCATCTGGCAAATAGACACTGGAACTGACACGCCAAGGCTGATTACAATGTACCCGGAGTAACGTAATGGCCTTCGACCTGTTCCAGGATGTGATTCTCACAGGCGACGTAGCCTCGTATGACTTGCGCGCCGGAGACGTCGGAACGGTTGTTGAGCATCATCGCGTCCCAGGCCGCGAGGACGGCTACAGCGTTGAGTTCTTCGACATGACCGGTCGAACCGTTGCAGTTGTGCTCCTGCCGGTCAGCAAACTGCGTGCCCCCACACCGTTGGATAGACCCAGTGTGCGAGCCCCGGCGGCGGTCGTGTAAGCGTGTCGCGCGGCGTGATTTGACCCCTGAATTCGGGCGTCCTGTTCGTTACCGGTGCCGCTACGCGTGTGTTCGATTGCCTCAATCACCTTCTTGCGTTCGCTTGGAAATTTCACCGATTTGTCGTTTTTTCAAGAGAAAGCCGCTGCCGCAGCCACCCCAGGGCGCACTTGGCGGTCCGGTCGCGGACTTCGCTGCGCGTCAGGTGCTCGCCCAGGCGGACTTCACGCACCTCCGTCGCGTTCGCATCGGCCAGCCCGATATAGACAAGTCCCACCGGCTTGATCGGCGTGCCGCCGGTCGGACCGGCGACGCCAGTTACGGCGATGGCATAGTCCGTTCCGCTGACCCGGCGACACCCATCGGCCATGGCCCGGGCGACTTCGGCGCTGACCGCGCCGTGCTGTTCGATCATCGCCGCCGGCACACCCAGCAAATCAGTTTTTGACTTATTTGAATAGGTGACAAACCCCTGCAACATGTACGCGCTCGAGCCGGACACGTCGGTGAGCCGCTTCGCGATCAGGCCGCCGGTGCAGGACTCCGCGGTGGAGACGGTTCGACCGGCGGCGATCAACTGCCGACCGACGGCGTCCTGCAGGGTTTCGTCACCCTCGCCGAAGACCCAATTGCCCAAACGCGATCTGACTTCAGCAACATCCGCCTCCGCAAGTCGTGCTGCCTCGTCGGGAGCATCGGCGAAACTGTTGATTCGAATGGAGATGATCAGGTCGGCGGCGCTGGTGCCGACGGTCGGATTGCGGCCGCGCTTCATCAGGTCGGCGATCTTTTCGCCGATCTCAGCCTCGGCGCCACCGTAAGTGCGGAGCAAACGCTGCACGCAGGCGCGACCGCCGCCGAGATTATGCAGTTGCGGCAGGATGTCGCGGGTGAACATGGTTTTCATTTCGCGCGGCACGCCGGGCATGCAATAGACGGGAGTATTATCCAAGTTGGCCCGAATGCCGGGCGCGGTGCCGCAGGTGTTTTCGATCGGCGCGGCGCCGACCGGAAACATCGCCTGCACGCGGTTGGCAGAACTCATGGTGCGGTTGCGCGAACGAAAGAACTCGGCAATGCGATCCAGACTCGCCTGATGCAGTTCCAAACCCACGCCCATCGCGTCGGCCAGCGCCTGTCGGGTCAGGTCATCGTCGGTCGGGCCCAGTCCGCCGGTGATCAACACCAGTTCCACGTCGCGCACGGACGCGGTGATCGCGCGCCGGATCGGCTCGAGGTCGTCCGACACGGTGACATGCTGCTCGCACACGATGCCCAGGCCGGCGAGTTGCGCGCTGAGCCACGCCGCGTTGGTGTCCACGGTCTGACCCATGGTCAATTCGGTGCCAATGCTCAGGATGTGGACCTTCACGGCTGGCCCCCCAACAGTTCCCGCTTCAACGGCGACAGGCGCTGCTCAAACCACTGCGAGCCCAGTCGGGCGGAAAACTCATCCTCTCGACCCCGCGCGGCCGCCTGCATCCACCGCGCATCGGCGCTGGCGTGAACGGCATATGCCGCCAGCGCGAGGAAGGCGGTCGTGCCGCAGATCATCGCGGCGGTCCGACGTATGCCCCGCAGCCGCCGAATATTCAATACAAACGACAAGAATGCGCCGGCCGCCGCGATCAACAGGCCGGCCCACATCGGGTGCATCCATCGATCGGCCCACCGCGAGAACACCACGATCCACTCCGGTGGAGCAAACACCAATACCATCGGCGCCATCGGCACAATCAGCGCCAGCCGGGTGCCCCAGGGCAACTCAAATGGGCGGTCATGGAATCCCGAAAAACCGACGCCAGTATTAAATCCAATCAGGGCCGCCAGGATGGACATGTGCAGCGCCCAGTGATCGGAGAAGGGTCCGCGCGGCGTGGCCGTCCCGACGACGACGTACACGCTGAGGAGGATCAAGCCCTGTGCAATCAGCCAGTGAACCACCTGCGACTGCCGCGTTCGCTCAGTCATCTCCTTCTGGGAACCCATGAAGGGCGACAGGACGAGCGAAAGGGCATAAGCCCCCGCCGCCCCCGCCGCCGCAAGGCCCAGCGCAACGGCCGCCATCAGCCACGCCTGCGTCGAGCGGTAGGCCTCCGGGGCAACGGCCGATCGTGCCCCGGATGGATCGGCGCGATCCATCGGCGCCGCAGCCGCGTGATCCACAAATGCGTCCCGAAGTTCCATCAACGCTTTGCGCCCCGACGCGCCGGCGGAAAGGTCGCTCATCAGCAGGTCAATGCACAACAATCGCGTCGGCACGTCGGGCTCGGACTCGATCACCTCCCACATGACCCGGCGGAACCACTGTCGGCATTGCTCCGCCTCGTGTGGGTCGCCTGCAGCGTCCAGCGCCGTGGCAAGGGCGGAGAGTCGGCGGTGCATGATGGGAAACGCCGTCAGGTGCGAGCGAATGAGAAACGCCCCTTCCGCGTCGGCGATGATCATCGCGACTTCCGGGCGGCTGAAGTAACCGCGATAGGCCGCGTGAAGGACGGCGCGAATTTCACGGTTGTAGGTCGACGCCGTTCCCGACGGCGGCGTCAACTCCAGGATTGTCGACATCTTCTGAAATTGCACGCGCGCGCCTTCCGCCGTGAGCGGTTGCGACGGCTGCGGCCGCTCGTCGGGCGCGGTCAGGACCATCGCGGCGACCAGCGAGGTCAGATCGTTGTGCGAGTCCTTGAGTTTTGCATCCATCGCCGACGCGGCATCGATCGGCCCGCCTTCCGACGCCACGACCGCCCGGAGCATGGCCTCCAGCGAGTCGCGCTGCCGCGCGATGTCACCCCGGTTCAACGTCTCCTGGATCGATCGAATCAACCCCTCGCGACCGCGGTGCAGGAGGAACGCGCCCGGCGCAGGTCGCTCGTTGTATGCGCTCCATTCCGCTTTCTGCACGGCGCTGTAAAAACTCGTCGGCCGCTGGATCAGCGCAAGAAAAATGGCGCCGGCCGAAAGGGCCAGCGCCATCCAGAGAAACTCTGAGTAGCGGCGCAGAAAGGGATCCCGCGCTGCGGTTGCCTCACCGCCGCCGGAGTTCGAGTGTTCCTGTTTGCGACGGCGGCGATTGGACATCCACGTAGTGCTCGGGCGGCGTGTAGTGATAAGGCGACAACGCCTCCTTGTGACACAGCCGAACGATACGTTCGACCAACTCCCGCTCGTTGTCAATCGTGCTGTGATTGACCATCAACGGCGTCACGTCCGTCCCAAGTTCCTGGCCGGTCACGCCGGCGCCGCACCAGTAGTGGTCATACCAGTAATACGGGTGCGTGTGGGCGACATTGCTTGCACGGGTCGAAACCAGGTCGGCGCCGGGTTTCGGACACTGGCTCGAATCCTGTCGCCAGTTGTACACCTTCTGAGCGTTGTGTCCTACAGGAATCGCCGTCGGTGACGCCGCTTGTGCCTCGCACTTGCCGTCGTCGCAGCAGCACGTGCTGCAACACCAGCAGCAACCCTCGGGCCAGTCCTTGTTGCGCGCATCGAGCGAGAATACGGCTTCGATCAGTTTGGTCTTGTGCTTCTGGGCGTAGTGACGGACGACCTGCGTGCAGAGGAATGCGCCGTGGCCGTGACCCACCAGAATGGCCTCTTCGCTGGGCCTGCGGTCGATGTCCCGGACGACGCGCAGCCAATCCCGGGGACTGTATACCTCCGTCGCGATTTCCTGATCTCTCAACTGCTCATGAATGCGATACAGCCCTTCGGAATGGTCTGCATCAGAGCCCTTGATGATGTACACGCGCGGACCGGTGTAGCCGAAGCGCGTCGGCTTCTGGCACCCGACCGCACCGATCATGACAAACACAAACGATGCAATGACGAGCGCGTTGCGAACACTTCGCATGGAATCCCCCCTGCCGATGGCGACAACACCCGGCGCGGTGTCAACGCGTTTATCGGCATGCCCGGGGCGGGTCATTGGCGGTATTCGGGGAACCGGCGCCGGGCGTCACGCGGCGAGGTCGAGTCGGGCTTTATCGGCCGGTCGACAGGGGCAGGGTTCGACGATGCTCGGTGAGGGCTTCATAGAGCCGAACGTGCGCATCGACCATTCCGCCGACCGAGTGCCGCTCGCGGGCATGGACCTGCCCCTGCTCACCAAGCCGCCGCGCAAGGTCCGGATCGCCCAGCAGTCGGCGAAACGCCATTGCCAGCCCGTCCTCGTCGTCCTGATGGAATATCAGGGCGTTCTTCTCGTGCTCGAAGCAGTCATACATGGAACCCTCGGCGGCGACGACCGCGAGGCCGTCGGCCAGGGCCTGCACCGGTTCCTCGCGGACTTCGTGCACGGCGCTGGGCAGGCAGAAGATGTCGGCGCTCCTCATGGCACTGCGCCAGTTGTCAATATTACCGGTGAAGATGACGCTGGAGCGGATGCCCAGGGAATCGGCCACCTGCCGCCAATGGGTCTCGGCCGGCCCTTTCCCGACGACAAAAACGAGCAGATTGGGTGACTGCTGCGCAGCCTGTTTGGCCGCGCGAAGGAGCACCTCGCCGGCGCGCGGACTGCGCAGCGGGCCCATGTGAATGATGGTGCGCGAGCGGTTCGGCTCGCTGAAGACGGCCGGCTTGTCGGACAAGACCGCGCCAAATCCGATTGTGCGCTGTCGAACCGAGGTGCCTGCCACTTTTTCCAGCCGCGCGGCCAGTCGATTCGAAACCGTCACGACCGCGCCCGCCTTTCGCAACCCCGCGAGGACGTCCACATCGTCCAGGCCGTGCGTTGTCGACACCGTCACGGTGAGTTCGGCGCCGATCGCGGTGGCCAACTCCACTGCGTGCGGAAGCACCGTGATGTCCATCGCGTGAATGACGACTGGCGTCGAATCTCGCTGCGCCTCGATGCGCGCCGCCACTTCCCGAACCAGTTTGTGACGCGCCCAACGCCTCAGGATCCAAGGCGGTTCCGCATAGGTCACCAGCGTGGTCGGCCCGATATCGAGCGCCGACACGCGCCGATGCTCCGGCACGACGACGATCGACTCGACGCCCTCCTCCTGGAGGGCAACCTGAAGATAGCGCAATGAACTGGCTGCGCCTTCAAGCATGGTCCGGCCGGCGATGAGGCAGGCGATGACGCGGGGCGTCTCGGGTTTATCGGCGGTCTGCGCCATTCCCCTATCTTACGATTCGCGACAGGTGAATTGCCCCAAAATTCGCGGCCCGTCCGCGGCGCCCGCCGGCACGGTTCCCGCGATGCGACTTGACAGGTTCTTCGGACTGCCGCCTAATCGCCCGGCGCAATCGTGCCCCGAGGTCGTCCCCTTTCATGGTCACCCAAAGCCCACCCAAATCGGTCGCCATCGGAGCCGATCATGGCGGCTTTGCACTTAAGAAGCAGTTGGTCAAGTGGTTAACGGACAAGGGGTTTGCCGTCGAAGATGTCGGGACCTATGACGGCGCCACCTGCGACTATCCGACGATCGCCGCGGCCGTTGCCCGGTTGGTTTCGACCGGGAAGTGCGATCGCGGCGTGGCGGTGGACGGCGCCGGAATCGGGTCGTCGATCACGGCCAACAAACTGCCCGGCGTGCGCGCCGCCCTTTGTTATGATGTCTCCTCGGCGCGAAACAGCCGTGAGCACAACGACGCCAACATCCTGACGCTGGGGGCCGGGCTGATCGGACCGGCCCTGGCCGAACAGATCCTGGAGATCTGGCTGGCCACGGCATGCACCGCCGAACGTCACGTGCGCCGCGTGCGAATGATCGAGGACATCGAAGCCGGCGCCGGCGACTCGACCTGCGGCTGTCACGCATCCGGATCAAGGGAAAAACAACCCGTCGCGGAACCCCGCATGAGCACGTCACCGATTGAATCCCTCAGCCAGGAAGACCTTGCCCGGGTGGCTGCGCGCATCGCGGAACTCATGGGCAATCCCGCCTTGTTCGGCGCGGGCTGCGCGTGTTCATGCTGCGGGCCCAACTGCGCAGGACGCTGCGCCGAGCGCGACCCCGCAACGATGCGCGGTCTCAAGGACATGGGCGCCGGCCGCATCGGACATTCGCTCGGCGGCGGACCGGTCGCCGCCGACGTGGCCGCCCTGATCGATCACACGCTGCTCAAGCCCGAGGCTACCAGCGCCCAGGTTCGCCAACTGTGCAAGGAGGCGCTGGAGTTCGGTTTCGCCTCTGTATGTATTAATCCGTCGTACGTCAAACTTGCATCGAGCATGCTCAAAGGCTCGTCCGTCGCGGTCTGCACGGTCGCGGGCTTTCCGCTGGGCACACATGTCCCGGAAATCAAGGCGCTCGAATCGCGCCGCGCCATTCGCGACGGCGCTTCGGAAGTGGACATGGTCATCAACATCGGCGCGCTCAAGAGCGGCGACGATGATCTGGTGTATCGTGACATTCGGGCGGTGGTCGAGGCCTGCGAGGACGGCCGCGCCATCTGCAAGGTGATCATCGAATGCGCCCTGCTGACGGATGACGAGAAGGTGCGGGCCTGCAAAGCCGCGCGCCGGGCCCGGGCGGATTTCGTCAAGACCAGCACGGGCTTTGCGTCCGGCGGCGCGACCGCGGCCGATGTGGCCCTGATGGCGGAGGTCGTGCGGGGCACGGGCATGGGCGTCAAGGCCGCGGGCGGAATTCGGAATCTGTCGGACGTGAAGAGCATGGCGGCGGCGGGCGCAACACGCATCGGCGCGAGCGCGGGAGTGGCGATCATCAAGGAAGCCAAGGGTGGCGCGCCGGCAGCGGCGACCGCGTCGGCCGGAAAGTATTAGGTAGTCTAAATGAAGCATGTAGAATTGAGAATGGAGAATGTAGAAAGAGAGCGTTAGAGACTCGACAGCAACGGGTCTTTTCTACATTCTACATTCTCCATTCTTCATTCTACCTTTTGCAGTGTTTGGAGTTTTCTTATGGTGGACCTTCGGTCTTATGTATTCCTCGACTCCCTCCAGCCCCAGCACGCCTCGTTCGTCGCCACCATCGCGCAGGGTTTTCTGCCGACGGCCGGCCAGGCTTCGCTTTACGTCGAAATTTCGCCCGGCATCGAAATCAACCGCATCACCGACATCGCGCTGAAGAACACGCGGGTCACGCCGGGCATGCAGATCGTCGAACGCGTCTACGGCTCGCTTGAGATTCACTCCGACTCGCAGGCCGACGTCCGCGACGCCGGCCGGGCCATTCTCGCCGCCCTCGAATTGAAGGAGACCGATCGCCGCAAGCCCAAGATCATCTCCAGTCAGGTCATTCGCAACATCGACAGTTACCAGACCCAACTCATCAACCGCATGCGGCATGGCAACATGATCCTGCCCGGCCAGACGCTTTACATATTGGAGGTCGAGCCGGCCGCGTACGCCGCCCTGGCCGCGAACGAAGCGGAGAAGGCGGCCGCGATCAACATCTTGGAAGTCCGCGCGTCGGGCAGTTTCGGGCGCGTGTACCTCGGCGGAGAGGAAAAGGACATCGACGTCGGTTATCGTGCCGCCGAGGAAGCAATCCGCGGCGTAACCGGCCGGTCTGACGAAGGCAAAAGTCGCGAGTGAAGGATTGGTTTCACTGGCCACTGAGCACTGACCACTGGCCACTATTCTGGAGATTTCGATGGACGCATTGGGCATGATTGAAACGCGGGGATTCGCCGCGATGGTCGAGGCCGCCGACGCGATGGTGAAGGCCGCCAAGGTCGAACTGGTCTCCTACGAGAAGATCGGCGGCGGATATGTGACCGCGATCATTCGTGGCGACGTGGCCGCGGTGAAGGCCGCCTGCGACGCCGGCCAGGCCGCCGCGGCGCGGGTCGGCGAAGTGGTCAGCGTGCACGTCATCGCCCGACCGCATACGAATGTCGATACTGCCCTGCCGCTGGGCCGTTCGGATCAGTCGAAGAAGGCCGGCAAGGCCTGACCTCGGAAACGGCCGTACGGCAGGTCTGAACGGCGTCGGCCCGGCGCGCGACGTGTCGCGCGCGGTCAGCATGATGGATCGCACTACCCAACGGTGACGGCGTATGTTGCTCGCAAAAGTCATTGGCACCGTGGTCGCCACGCGCAAGGACCCCAGCCTGACCGGGCTGAAGTTCCTCCTGCTCCGCAATGTCGACATGGATGGAAAGCCGACCGGTGCGACGGTGGTCGCGGCGGATGCCGTCGGCGCCGGCGTCGATGAAATGGTGCTATACGCCAGCGGCTCCAGCGCCCGCCAGACCGCGGCCACCGACAAGAAGCCGGTGGACGCCGTTGTCATGGCCATCGTCGATCAATGGGAGATCGACGGCCACGACAAGTACAAGAAGTCTGACGACCGATAGGGCAAAGTCCCGCGTTGCCCCAGGGAGAGCAAAGAGTTCCTTTGTTCCGTCCGCACAGAGAGTCGCCTGAAGAATTCGACCCCGCATGAGCGCCCGCCTGAACGACAACGCCATCGACGCCATTGCCCGGCAGGTGCTCGATCGCATGCGCGCCGGCACGCCGGCAGTGCCGCAGGCATCGATGGAATCAATCGGCCGCGCGGGTGCGCTGCCGGCTGGGGTGTTTCGCACCATTGACGAATGCGTCACCGCTGCACGCGCGGCGTTTGTCGAACTCTCCAAACTCGGCCTGCAAAAGCGCATCGACATCATCGCGTCGATTCGCGCGGCGATGGAAACCCATGCGGTCTCGCTCGCCCAGGAAGCCCACGCCGAGACTGGCCTGGGCCGCGCCGAGGACAAGATCGTCAAGAACCGCCTCGTCACGCGCAAGACCCAGGGACCGGAGGTCCTCGTACCTCGCAGTGACACCGGCGACCACGGCCTGACCCTGATGGAATGGGCCCCCTTCGGCGTCATCGGCGCGATCACGCCGACCACCAACCCGACCTCGACCATCATCTGCAACACCATCGGCATGGTCGCCGCCGGAAATGCAGTTGTCTTCAATTGTCATCCTAATGCCAAGCGCGTCTCCTGTCGCAACGTCGGCCTCATCAATGAGGCCATCATGACAGCCGGCGGCCCGCCCAACGTCGTCACCGCCATGGCCGAGCCGACGATTGAAAGCGCTCAGGAGTTGATGAAACACCGCGGCATTCGCCTGCTCGTCGTCACCGGCGGCCCGGGCGTGGTCAAGGCGGCCATGGCCAGCGGCAAACGCGCGATCTGTGCCGGCCCCGGCAATCCGCCGGTCGTGGTCGACGAGACCGCCCCGCTCGACAAGGCCGGTCGCGACATCGTTCGCGGCGCTTCCTTTGACAATAACGTCATCTGCACCGACGAAAAGGAAGTCTTCGTCGTGCAGTCCGTCGCCGATAAACTGCTGAAGGTCATGGGCGACAGCGGTGCGATTGTGTTGACGGAGCCGCAGACGCGCGCACTGACCAATGTGATATTCGAAGAGACGCGCGGCCCGCGCAAGCCCGGCGTCATCAATCGCAAGTGGATCGGCAAGAACGCCGGCGTGATCCTCGCCGAGATCGGCCTCCGTGTGCCCGACAGCGTGCGGCTTGCCGTCATGGACGTCGAGGTCGACCACCCGCTCCTGTGGACCGAGCAACTCATGCCGGTGCTGCCGGTGGCGCGCGTGAAGAATGCCGACGAGGCGATCGATCTCGCAGTGAAAGCCGAACACGGCTTCGGACATTCCGCGGCGATGCACTCGATGAATCTCGGCAACCTCAGCCGCATGGCCCGCGAAATCAATTGCAGCATTTTTGTGAAGAACGGCCCGATTTTCTCCGGCCTCGGCGAAGGCGGCGAGGGCCATACTTCGTTTTCGATCGCCAGCCCGACCGGCGAGGGCATGACCGGCCCGCTCACCTTCTCGCGACAGCGACGGTGCGTGCTGGTGGACCACTTCCGCATTGTGTGAGGCACCGTGAACGACCACCCGGCATTGGCGATCGTCGAGTTCAGCAGCATCGCCGTGGGCACGCGCGCGACCGACGCACTGGTCAAGAAATCGCCGGTGCAATTGCGCCGCGTGGGCTCGTTTCAGCCGGGGCGATTTGCGTCGCTGTTCACGGGCGGCGTCGCCGAGGTCGAGGAGTCATTCGTCGAAGCGCTCCGCATCGGCGCCGAGGCGCTGGTCGATCGGCTCTTTCTGGCGGACATCGAGGAGACCGTGCTGGCTGCTGTGATGGGAGAGAATTTTGACTGGGGCAATGGCGATTGCCTGGCCGTGATCGAATCCTCCACGCTGGCCGGCGTCATTGAAGCGACCGATGCCGCGATCAAGGGCGCTCGGGTACGCGTCATTCAGATGCGTCTGGGCGACGGACTGGGCGGCAAGGGCATTTCGCACCTGCTGGGCGAGCAGGCCGATATCGAGGCGGCCGTCGAAATCGGCTGCCATATAGCACAACGCCCGGATCGTTTGATTCAGACGTCGATCATTCCACGACTCGACGCCGATGTCCGTGCCGCGCTGACAGCGTCGACGCGATTCAACGGAGGGCGCGCCTGATGCTGCTGGGCCGCGTTATCGGAACCGTCGTGCCGTGCGTGGTGTACGAGGGCCTCGCCGGCGTGCCGATGCTCATCGTGCAGCCGCTCGACAAACTGCAGCAACCGACCGGTTCCCCAGTCGTCTGCTGCGACGCAACCCGCATGGCCGGCGCGGGCGAGTTGGTCAATTACGAAGGCGGCAAAGAGGCGGCGTTCGCCCTCGACCCGTGGTTTGTGCCGGTGGATCATACGATCCTCGCGATCGTCGACGGCGTGGACCTCACCGAACGCGACGCAATCGGAGGCCGCCCATGATCCTCGGTGTCGTTCGCGGCTCGATGTACGCGACTATTCAGCACAAAGCGCTGGGCAATCGCCGCATGCTGCTCGTCGACCACCTCGACGGCGACGGCAAGCCCACCGGAAAATACGTGATCGCGATCGATACCGTTGACGCCGGCGTGGGCGATCGCGTTCTGATTGATGACGAAGGCGGCGGCGCTCGCGAGGTACTGGAAATCGGCCAGGCCCCCATTCGCACGGTCATCGTCGGCATCGTCGATGCGGTCGACTGCGGTTAATCGCGAAGACACCGTCGCGTGCCACCGCTCTGTGAGCGGTGCGTCGACCAAGCCGTGTGAGCCATTGAAGCGATCACCCATCCGAAAGCGTGGACGTGTTTTCACCGCTCACAGAGCGGTGGCACACCGTCAATTCGTCATCTCGACTGAGGCAGCCTCGACCGCGACCGATCTAAACAACGTCTCTTCGCACGCCGTCAATTCCCGCTTCCGCCGACCCATTACCAACCGGGCCACCACGGCCGCCTTGTCCACGTCCTGCCGCTGCGGCCCCGCATCGGTCAGCCACGTGAAACTCGGCGTGAACTTCGGAGCATATTGACTGACTAAAATATTGCTTGCATAGCCCACCACGCAACCGGTGGGCAGCCGCGTGCCGATGCCGGTCTTGACATGATCGCCGATGAACGCGCCGATGAACGTCTGCCCCGTGTCGACCTCACGGCCGTTGATCGCCACGCGCACCGAGCCGTAGGTGTTTTTCAAATCGCTGTTGACGGTGTCCGCGCCGAGGTTGACCCATTCGCCAACGTAGGAATGGCCCAGAAATCCGTCGTGCTGTTTGTTCACGTAGGCGTGGAGAATCGAGCCCTCGACCTCGCCGCCGACCTTGCAGACCGGGCCGATGCTCGTGGCTCCGCGAATCGACGCGCCGGGTTGAATAATACAGCCGTCGCCGATATACACCGGACCCATCACGGTCGCATTCGGACTGATGGTCACATTCTCGCCGATGACGATCGGACCGGCCTCGGCGTCGAGCACAACGCCGGGTTTGATCCTGCTTCCCGCACCGATGTGAATCGCTGATTCGGAAATCAAATGCGCGCCGGGATACACCTGGCCGAGCCGCTGCTTATGCATCGCGTGGGCCTGACGAACGATCTCGGGCTCGTTGGCGTGCACGACCTGCCACGGGTGATCGAACAGCGTATAGACAGCCGGAGGAATGGTGGCGGCCTTGAGCGAACCGAGCGCCTGCCGCACACGAGCCGGGTTCAACCAGGCGTCTGGCGAGAGTGTGTCGACGGTCGCCTTGTCGAGCATGGCGGCGAGCAGCGTCTCGCCCAGCCAGGCGGCAGACCCCTGCGGCACGTCGAACGCCTCGCGCACGAGCATCCGCCCGTTGACCCACAGTTGGCTGTGATCGGCGGGCGCGCGATTGACCGCCCGCGGGGCGGCGTACTGGGTGCGCTGCCGCTCGTCCATGACGGCCGCGAGCGCAGGCCGCACGAACAGCGCGTCCGCCTGGCGACCGAAGGCGCGCTCGATCTTTGATAGCAGATTGTCGAAACCGCAGCGAAGATTGAACGTGGCCCGCGGATAAACCAAGGGCAGGAGGGAACGAAACCCGGCATCTTCAAACACAACAAGGCTGATCGGCTGCATGCGGCGCAGTATAGCAATTGAACAGGGCCGGCGTGTTCACCCTCCCGCCGATCGGTTCCGATTCAAATCCTGTATGAAAATCCGGCCACGAGCATGCACGGTCAAGCGGCCCGTGCCGCACGGCCGAACTGCGTCGACACATCCGTCGGCACGTCGCGGCTGAGCACGTCGCTTTCGGTGTCGGTTACGGCCACCACGTCTTCGATGCGAATGCCGAACTTGCCCGACAAATAGACACCTGGTTCTACCGTGACCACCATGCCCGGCTCCAGGACCGTCTTGTTGCCGGTGACCAGATACGGGGCCTCGTGGACGTCCAGGCCGATGCCGTGACCGGTGCGATGGACGAAGTAATCCCCCAGGCCCGCGGCCTCGATCACGCGCCGCGCGGCCTGATCGACCGCTTCGCAGGTGGCGCCGGGGCGAATCGCCTCGATCGCGGCCGCCTGTGCGTCCCGTACGACGCTGTAGGCCCGGTAGATTTCATCGGACACGTTGTCGACCGCGAAGGTTCGGGTCATGTCGCCGAGGTAGCCCTCGCGCTGCGCCACGAAGTCGACGATGACCGCGTCGCCACGCTGGAGCATCCGTCGTCCCGTCCGCTGATGCGGGACCGAAGCGCTCGGCCCGGTCTGCACCAGATCACCCCAGGCCGCGATGTGCTCTTCGCGCAACCGATCCATGGCTTCGGCCAGGGCGTCGGCCTCGCTGATGCCGGGGCGAATCACGCCGGCCATGGCGGAGTAAATGCGACCCGTGTCTTTGCACGCCGCGCGCATGGCGTCGATTTCGGCCGGCGACTTGCGGATGCGCACCGATTCAATCACGCCGACGTCGCGGACAAGCGACGCGCCCGGCATCGCGCTCGTCAGACGCGCCTGGGTGTCGATCCAGGTGTGACCGTCCAGAAGAATGCGGCCGGCGGCGAGGCCAATTGTCGCGGCGGCGGATGCGGCCGCGGCGTAGGCGTCGTCGGACTCACCCCAGGTCAGGATCGGACTGCCGGCCGGAATTCCGCGCACCATGTCGGCCTCGAACTGCGGCACGACGAATGACAACCGCCCGTCGCTGGACAGGAATGCGCAAACCAGCCGATCGGACGGCGCCAGCGGCACACCGGTGAACGCCAGCAGGTTGGAATCGCGAAATAGAAAAAGACCGTCGGCTTGAATTTCGCGCAGGGCCCGCGCAGCGCGATCGATGTGCTCTCGCACCAGCGCGGGCTGGATGGCCGGTGGTTCAATGTTGATCAGATTCGATGACATGTTGCTCGCCCAGTCGGGAGCGATCGAAAACAACCGCCTGATGACCGCTGCTGCCCACCCATTGCAGAAGCGCCGCAGTTAACGGAAAACGACCCATGAAGGCGGTTATTCGCTGCCCAGTGCAGATGATGATAGTTTAACGTTATCAAATGTCAAGCGAAATTCGGCCACTTTCACCCGATTTGCGAACCGGTGACCGCCTCCCAACCGGCCGATACCACTCTCGCACGGCAGGCAAACGGCCCGACGGGACCGGTTTGAACGATTCAAGGGACCGGCTGGTTTCGCCGGGATGAGAAGATGATGACAGACTATCGCTACGCACTGGGAATTATCGGTACCGGGCACATCGCACATATTCTCGTGAGCCGCTGGCTGGAATCCAACTACCTGGCCGGCGACCGGATCACCGTCACGCCCTCCCGCTCGCTTTCGGCGCATCCCTTGAACGTCAACGTTGCCGCCGATGCCGCCGAAGTCACTCGCCAATCGCGCGTGATCGTGTTCTCCGTCACGCCTCAGAAATTCAACGCGCTGGCCGAGACGCTCCGCGGCACAGTGACACCCGACCATCTGTGCATCAGCGTGATGGCCGGCGTGAGCACCGGGCACATCGCATCTCAACTGGGTGGCGACGGCATTCGGGTCATCCGCGCCATGCCCAACCTGCCGTTCGGCCTCGGCCGCGGCGTGACCGGTCTGTATCGTGGGCAGTCCGCCACGCGCGACGACATGGAGGAGGCGCTTCACCTGTTCTCGGCGGGCGGCGCAACGGTCACGGTCGAAGAAGAGGCCTTGATGGACGCGGTGACGGCGGTCGCCGGATCAGGCCCGGCGTATTTTTATTATTTTGTCGAAATGATGATGGCCGGCAGCGTGGCGGCGGGCCTGAAGGCTGAAGATGCACAGGTGCTGGCGGCCCATGCCTGCGTCGGAGCCGGGGCCATGCTGCTGCAAAAGGGCGCATCGCCGCAGGACCTTCGCGCCGCCGTGACCAGCCCCGGCGGCACCACAGAGGCCGCGATGAAGATGCTCCGCGAACGCTGCGTTTCGGATCATGTGGTGGAAGCGGTACTGGCGGCGTTCAATCGGGGCCGGGAACTTGGAAAGCGAATTGTTGACTGACTGTTGTCTGCGCGATTGCAAGACCCGATCTGACGTCTCACATCAGTGTTTTGCTTGAAGCACTACTCCGCGCGGGGATGCGTGCCCGCGGCGTTGGGCGCAGGCGGCATCGCCGGCGAATGTCGCAGGCGTTTCCCTTCCATCAGAAAGGTCACCCGCCCCATCGCTTCATCCCCCACCAGCCGCGTCAGCGATCGCCGGGCTTCCTTGAGAAATGTCCGACGGGTGACGTGCGTCAGCAACACGTGTTCGTTTTCGAGTTGAGACAGTATCCGGGCGACGTCGCGCACGTGCATGTGGTAGCCGGCCCGGGCGCGCTTGACGTGATCGGCATCGAAGAAGGTGCATTCCATCACGAGCACCTTCGCGCGGCGCACGGCGTCGATCTCCAGCCACCGTCCTTCCGCCGTGTCGCCGCAGTACGCAACGATCGGCACCTCCAGGCGATATTCGATCTCAACGCCCTGCTTCTTGAGTTCGACCAGTTCGGGACCGGTCTTGCCGGCGAATTCCGGCTTGAGTTTATGACGAACGTCAACCAGAACGAATCCCAGCGCCGGCACGCCGTGGTTGATCTCAAACGCCCGCGCCACCAGGCCGCGGCGCAGTTCATGTTCATCGCCCGGACGCATGCCGATCAGTCGCGCCGGCGCCTGGTGGCCCTCGATCTTCGCCCAGGCCCGCAGCAGATCGCGCACGGGTTCCACCAGCGTCGCGGGCAGAAGGCAGCAGCCCGGCGCAATGCCGATGAACTCGCGCTGACTGAAGTAGTAGGCCAACCCCGCGGCATGGTCCATGTGCCCGTGCGACAGGAGGACATGATTGATCGGCAGGATTTCCGACGGCGCCTTGCCGACATCGAAGCAGGCGTCCAATTGCGGAAGGGCCACGACCGATTCTTCGCCGGCCACGCTGTATCCAAGGATGTGGACACCGCCCAGTTCGTGTTCCACGAGCGATCCAGACAAAAGGCAATCTCTCCAGACCCGGCGATTCGCTTCGATGTGAAACGTGGAACCGGAGCGACATCTTAACCCCATCGCCGACGGCGCCGAAGGAGCGATGGGCAGGTCTGAACACCGATCGACCGAGGGCAAAGCAGGGTCCGGAAATCGCGCGGAATTTGCTTGACACTCCGCCCGTTGTGTTCTATGGTTCGCCTAAACACCAGATGTGGGGGGCCGTACGCCGCGATCGCGGGACATCTGGTCGGGCAATGCCGGCATCGAAATGCAATGTCCGTATTGCAAAGAGCAGCGCAGTGACAAGGTGATCGACTCGCGGGCCACCGAGGGCGGCGCAGTCATTCGTCGGCGACGGGAATGTGTCGCGTGCAACCGGCGGTACACCACCTATGAACGGGTCGAGGAGACGGGCAAACTCTGGGTCATCAAGCGGGATGGCAGTCGCGTCACCTACGAACGAGACCGTGTGCTGAGCGGATTGCAGCGGGCCTGTTGGAAGCGCCCCATTTCCCATGAGGACCTCGAAAAACTGGTCATCGATGTCGAGGAGGAAATTCACCGAAACTTTGACCGCGAAGTGCGTAGTGAATACATCGGAAACGCGGTCGCGAATCGACTGCGCAAGCTCGACAAGGTCGCCTACCTGCGGTTTGCAAGCCTTTATCACAAGTTCAAGCAGGTCGACGACTTCATCGAGGAGGCACGAAACATCATCGAGGAGGACCAGCGCGACGCGCGCGGTCAACAGGACCTTTTTAATGAATGAGCCAGCTCCAGGGATGGAACTTCGCGTACGGAAGCGCGACGGCTCGGTTGAGCCGTTCTCGCTCGCAAAGGTCACACAGTGCATTCAGGCCGGTTTGCTCGCGGCCAATGACGACGACAACGCCCGCTCGTGTGCCAGGGTTCTGGCGGAGGCGGTGCAGGATTTCCTGGCCAGCGAAGGCGACGGGCCGCATCCCGCCTCGCGGATCCTGGAGATGGTTGAACTGGTGCTGACGCAAACCGGACATTCAAACGCTGCGGTCCAGGCGGTGCGGTTCGCCGAATCGCGGCAGTCTTGTCGCCGACGTCTGCTGGTTGCATCGTTTCATCCGCGCGACGGCCGCCTGGTGCACCGCCGCTGGGACAAGGGACGACTCATCGCCTTCCTCCAGCGAGAGCATCATCTGGTTGGGCCGACGGCCCGCATGATCGCCGGCCGGGTGGAATTGCTGGTGCTCAACTGCCAGATGAAAACGGTCACCGCCAGCCTCGTATATGGCATGACCGCGAGCGAATTGCTGGCGTGGGGCCTCGCATCGGAGGCGTTGGCCGTCAAACGAACACGGGACCCACGAAAGAGCGCGGCGGTTCGCGATCGGGCGGACCCCGCATAAGGAGTTCTGGCGCGGTCAAGGACACCGCCACGGCGAAGCCATTCACGGACGATTTGCAATACTCAAACTTTGCTGGCTTCGCCGACTTTTTCACATGCCTGTCGCAAAGCGTCACCCTTGTCAGCGCCACGGCGGGGTCGGCCCTTTGCGGCAGGCTTTTTCATTGCCGAATGCCCGCACGAGTCCCGCTGCCGGATACCTTTTCGGTGTAACTCCAACTGGCTTCGGGTGACAATCCGTTATCGTATTGCAAGGCCGTCCTGAAGCAGGATGTCGCCCTGCATTTCTGACGACGGAAACCAGCCTGCCCGAATTCATGGAGGCGCAGCCATTACGATCAACGCTGACAAATTCCGCGTGCCGGAAGGCAAAGACATCAAACTCGGCAAATGGCCGACGCAGGTCAAGCCGTTTTACAAATCGAAGAAGCAGTACAAAGAAATGCTGGCGGCGCAGATCGCGGAACTCAATGAACTGCAGCGTCTGCACTACGCCTGCGATCGCTACGCGCTGCTGATCATCCTTCAAGCCATGGACGCCGCCGGCAAGGATGGCCTCATTCGGCATGTCATGTCGGGCGTGAATCCGCAAGGCTGTCAGGTCTTCAGTTTCAAGCACCCCAGCGAAATGGAACTCGATCACGACTTTCTGTGGCGCACTACTCAGTGCCTGCCCGAGCGCGGCCGGATCGGCATTTTTAATCGCTCGTACTACGAGGAAGTCCTCATCGTCCGGGTTCACCCGCGCATTCTGCAAAGCCAGAAACTGCCCGACGCGGAATTGGACGATGCATCGATCTGGAAGGGGCGATACCGCTCGATCCTGGACCTTGAGGCACACCTGCATCGCAACGGCACTCGAATCGTCAAGTTGTTCCTGCATCTTTCCAAGGATGAACAGCGCAAGCGCTTCCTCGATCGCATTGATGACCCCGACAAGAATTGGAAATTCAGCCTCGCCGATGTCCAGGAGCGAGAGTACTGGAAGCAATATCAGAAGGCCTACGAAGACTGTCTGAGCGCCACGAGCACGCGGCATGCGCCGTGGTATGCCGTTCCCGCGGATGACAAAGAGAACGCGCGTCTGATCGCCGCCGAAATCATCCTCGACGCATTCCGTTCCCTGGACAATTCGTACCCCAAGACCAACGACGAGCGCAAACGGGAACTGAAGTCGATCCGGAACAAACTCCTCCACGAGGACCGGGGTTGATTTCGGCGTCGAATCACCGGGATATCAACTTCACATCGGCCTGCCGGTTGCCCTGATCGTCGCACTGCGTGCCTGCGACCCGGCCATTGGCGTCGATGTTGCCGCACAATGGACATTCCGCCCAAAATCGCTTGATATTCCCGCCGTGGCGGGTGGTGGCCTTGGACGCCTATCATCCGACCGTTCTCCCACCACCTGGGGCGTAATTCCGAAACCATGCCGAAACGGGTCATCATTCTCGGTTCCACCGGCTCCATTGGCCGCAGTTCGCTCGACGTCATTGGGAGTCTGCCTGAGGACCTGTCGATCGTGGGCCTGTCGGCGGGACAGGGCTGGGAAGCCCTGGGCCAGCAAGTCCTGCGTCATCGCCCGCCGGTCGTGACGCTCGCTGACGAGGTCGCCGCCGGGCGGCTCAGGGCGTTTCTGAAAGAAAAGCGGATTGACACCGATGTGCTTTGCGGGCCCGACGCCGTGGAACGCATGGTCGAGACCGCGGAATGCGACTTCGTCCTCTCCGCCATCGTGGGCATTGCCGGGCTTCCGGCCACACTTGCCGCGGTGCGCAAGGGGCTGTCGGTCGGACTGGCCAACAAGGAATCGCTGGTCGTCACCGGCTCGCTCATGGTCGAGGCGGCGAAGGCCAGCGGCGCCACGCTCATTCCGGTGGACAGCGAACATTCGGCGATTTTTCAATCGCTGCACGCCGGACGGCACGAAGAGATTGAACGGCTGTTCCTGACGGCCAGCGGCGGGCCATTCCGGACGTGGACGGCCGAACGCATGCGGACCGCGAAGGCGGAAGACGCCATGCGCCACCCGACCTGGAGCATGGGGCCGAAAATCACGATCGATTCGGCGACCATGATGAACAAGGCCCTCGAGATTATCGAAGCCAAATGGCTTTTTTCGGTCGATGCGGATCGTATTGAAGTGGTCATTCACCCCGAGTCGATTATTCACTCGATGGTCGCGTTTCGCGACGGGTCGGTGGTGGCGCAAATGGGACGTCCGGATATGCGAACGCCCATTCAATACGCCATGACCTACCCGCACCGCCTCGACGGACAATGCGAACGGCTCGACTTCTCCAAACTCGGACGGATGCACTTCGAGCCGCCCGATGCGGAGCGCTTTCCCGCCCTGCGCCTGGGGCGCAAAGTGGCGGAACTGTCCGGCACCGCCGGCGCCGCGTTCAACGCGGCCAACGAAGCGGCCGTCGAACTGTTTCGCGCCGGCCGAATCGGCTTTCTCGACATTGCGTCCCTGGTCGAGAGCGCCCTTGAACGACATACGTATGACCCGCGTCCCGACCTGGGTATGCTCATGGCGGTTGATCGTTGGGCCAGAAATGAGGTCTCACAATGCTGTCCGGTGTAGTTGAATCGCCCGTTCTCGCCGCTCTGAATCCCATTGCGTTCCTGGAAGGAGCGTGGCCGTACCTGAAACTTGCGCTGGGCTTTTCGCTGGTGATCTTCGTTCACGAGATGGGCCATTTCCTCGCGGCCAAGTGGGCGAAGGTGAAGGTGGACCAGTTCGCGATCGGCTTCGGCCAGGCCCTGGTCTCCTTTCGCAAGGGTCTGGGATGGCGATTCGGCTCCAGTTACGACGAAATGACCCGCCGGGTGGACGAACACCTCGAGGCGCGGGGGTTGCTCATTCCGGCGCAGCATCCCGGGGAAGAGCCGGTGCGCACGGCGACCGATCGGGAACGCGACGATGCCGCACGGGAAATGGGCATCAGCGAGACCGAGTACCGACTGAACTGGATGCCGCTGGGCGGCTATGTGAAGATGATGGGCCAGGAAGACTTCGTCGTCGACAAAAGCGGCGAACTCAAGGTCAAGGAAGACAGCAATAGTTTCACCAACAAGTCGATCGGTCAGCGCATGGTGATCGTCTCGGCCGGCGTCATCATGAACCTGATCTTCGCCGCCATCGCCTTCACCATCATCATGATGATCGGCATCGATGCGTCCCCCGCAGTCGTCGGCCCGGTCGTACCGGACTCCCCGGCCAGCCGCGCCGGCTTGCAGACCGGCGATCGCATCACGGCGATCAACGGCAAGGAAATCCGCAGTTTCATGGATTTGACGAACGGCGTGATCCTGTCGGACTCGGGCGAGGAACTCACCCTCGACGTGGAGCGCGACGGGAAACTGGTCGACCCCAAGCCCCGGCTTTATCCCGAATACAAGACCAACGAGAGCCGCCGCCAGATCGGCATTGGTCCCGGCATGAATCGCCGCGTGCTTCTTGCCGGACTCACCGAGTCCAAGGATCTGCCTGCCGATGTCCTGCATCCGAAAGATGAACTGTTCCAGGTGATCCTGCCAGGCGGCGAACGCAAGGAGTTTCTGGACCTGGGCGTTTTTGCGCGGGCCATTCAGGCCGGGCGCGGCGCCCCGGTCGAACTGGTGGTGCGACGTCCGAAGAACCCCGACGCCATGTCGGATGAGGATCTGCTGCACAACCGGCCGGTGGAATCGAGCGAGGTGCCGGTCAAGGTCAGTGCCATGTGGACGCTTTGGCCGCAGACCCCAAGTGATCCGAGCACCGTGTCCATACTGGGCCTGGTCCCGCGACTGTCAGTGATCGTTCCGTACAAGACGTTTGCCGCGGCGGGCGTTCAGCGCGGCGATGTCATCAAGCGGATTGCCGACATTGAAAACCCGTCGATCACCGAGTTCCAGAGTGCCATCACCGAAAACACCGATGGCAGCGTCGCGGTGGAGGTCGTTCGATCGGACTCGGCGAACAAGGGCCTGCCTGCGGCATTCATCCAGTCGATCGTGGAAAATCGCGCCACCCTCGCGCAGGAAGCCTTGAAGGATGCCGACAAGGCCCTTGAGAAGATCCAAACGCTGGCCGGGTCCGTTGCCCTGTCGGACAAGGAAAAGGCGACCCTGAATGATGCGCTGGCCAAATCGGTTGATTCGGCAGCGCTGATCCGCTGGCTCGATGAGATTGACGTGATGCAACTTACGCCGATCAAGGCCAAGGCGCCCTTCGCGTTGATCCAGAAAACCAAACCGTCGGTGGATGCGCAGGTCGCGCCGCTGGACGAGAGCCAGATCGTGGTCGCGAAGGTCATCGCGACCATCGATGGCAGGACCAGTCCGGCGCATGCCGCCGGGATACCCGCCGGTGCGATTATTACGCATGTCAATGACAAGCCGGTGCGCCGCTGGTATGAACTCACCGAGCAATTCCGGGCGGTCAGCGGACAGGAGGTCGCCATCGGTTATCGCGTCGGCGCCCGAACCGCCGAGGCAAAGATGACCATTCCCGGCAACATTACCGCGGCACTGAATCTGGCCGAGGGCACGCGCATCGTGGCCATCGACGGCAAGTCGCGTGCGACGATCCAGGTCGCCGAGGGCAAGACCCGCGACGTCGCCCTGCCCGATTGGCAGGCCATTCGGCAGATTCTCAGGGACTCGGTCGGAAAAACCGTCAAGGTCGACTACGTCACGGCGGAGGCCGTCAAGGGGTCGGGAGAGTTCACCGTCACTGCGGACAACGTCGATCCCTGGCTGGCACGCGTGAATTATTACGCGCTGGCCGTCATCACCTGCGTGCCGCTGCACGAGCGCCTGATTGAAACCAATCCGATCAAGGCGGCCGGTCTGGGCTTCAAGCGGGCCTACGACAGCACGGTCAACGTGATTCAATCGTTGCGGCACGTCGTGATCACCCGCGAAGTCGGCACCGAAAACCTCAGCGGACCCGTCGGGATCTTCCGCATGGGCGGCCAGGTGGCTGAATCCGGATGGACAAACCTGCTGATGTTCCTGGGCATGATCTCCGCCAACCTCGCGGTGATTAACTTCCTGCCCATGCCGATTGTCGACGGCGGACTGTTTCTGTTCCTCGTGCTGGAGAAACTCCGCGGCGAACCGGTCAGCATCAAGACGCAGATCGTCACGCAACTGGTGGGCATCGCGCTCATCGCGACGCTGTTCATTCTGGTGACTTACCAGGACATTTTGAACTGGATCAGTTGAGCAACGCGAGTCGCCGCGACGTCCGCCCCTGCTCGGTGAAGCGGACGGTCACGGAGCCGCCCGGAGCGGCGCGCACAACGAACGGCCCCCACGCGTCGCAGGCGCTGCGCCCCACCACTTCGATCAGCCGGTTGGGAGAGACGCATGCCTTGTCGGACCGACGCGGGGCCGCGCGACCGGCGAAGGCGCCGTCGAGGTATACGAGAATTTCGTCAGCCGTCTGATTTTCAAACACCACCGCGGCGGCCTTCGCCCCGCCCGGGGGGCAGGCCCGCGCGTGTTTTCCCGGCTGGCTTGAGATCAGGACAATTCCCGCGGCGGTCACGAGGACCGTTCGACACGCAACACAAGACATGACGTGCCTCCCCGGCGAGTTGGCTGGAGAGCGCATCGACGGAAGGGGCGGCCGCGGATGAGAAATGCCGGAAAAATGCGGCGGCAGAGGGGAGATGCCGGCCCCCGGCGCAATCAGGCAGCACGGTTTCCGGCCAGCAGCGCCAAATAGACGGTTTGCTTGAAATTCGGGCTGGAGACGGCAGAATCAGCCGCCGAGTTGCGACATTTGCCGGTTCCCGAAGTAAGAGTGCACCTCGGGCTTGAATGCCACGCAACGAATGAAGGCCTGCCTCAGTTCGTGCACAGTGCCGTCCGTCGATCCGCTTGCGGCATCGCGCAAAATCGGCCGCAATTCAACTTCTCCGCCGTCAAAGAGGCAACTGCGCAGTTGCCCCTCGGCGGTGAGACGCAAACGGTTGCAGGTCGCGCAAAACGGTTTGCTCATCGCGCTGATGAACCCGATGCGACCCCTGGCCCCCGGGATCTTCCAGACCACCGCCGGCCCGTGACCGGTGTCGCGTTGAGTCGCTTCCAGGGGACCGAATCTGGCTTCAATCCTGCGACGAATGTCTTCTTCTGCGATGAAGCGCTGCTCGTATTCCCCGCCCAGGGCGGTGCGACCCAGCGGCATGTACTCGATGAATCGAACGGTGAAATCCGTTTCAACGGTCAGCGCCGCGAAGTCGGCAAACTCGTCATCATTCATGTCGCGCATCGCCACGCAGTTGATCTTGGGATGACGAAAGCCTGCATTGACGGCCGCCCGGATGCCGCGCCAGACCTGGGCGAGGTCGGCGCCGCGCGTGAACGCCGCGAAGCGATCGGCCCGCAGCGAATCCAGGCTGACGGTGAGTCGATCCAGACCTGCGTCAAATAGATCGACCGCATGCAGGTCGAGCAGCGCGCCGTTCGTCGTCATCGACACTTCCGGTCCGCCAGGCAGGGCCTTCAGCAGTGCGACCAGGCGGTGCAGATCGTGCCGAACCAGCGGCTCGCCGCCGGTCAGTTTGAATCCGCCGATGCCCAGGTCCATCGCCGTCCGTGCGATGGTGACAATCTCTTCAAAAGTCAGCAGCCGCTCCCGCGCCACCCAGTCGAGTTTGTCCTCGGGCATGCAGTAGACGCAGCGGAAATTGCATCGATCCGTCACGCTGATCCGGAGTGTCTGCACGGCCCGAATGTCGCGGGGACCGGTGATCAACCCGGCCTCACCGGCGCGGGGATCGGCTGCATCGAGGATCGGCAGTGCAACGGCGGACATGCACGTATCGTATAAGACCGGGCGGTGAAAGTCCCGCGATGGCGGCGGAGTTTGCCGCCGCCATCCATCGTTGACCCTGGTGCGGACCGGACGGAGAATGGGCTCGCGGTCGGCGATTCCAGTGCGGCAATGCGGCTTGTGGCCCGCAATACCGGACATGGGAACCCTGCGAGCGTGCGTGCGTCTATGAGTGATGTAGGGCCCTGCAGGAAGGCCGCTGGCGTGGCGCAGACCGTTGATGACACCGACCTGGTGATACAGTGCCGGCGTGGGGACTCCTCCGCCTTCAGCGGTCTCGTCGACAAATACCAGGACCGATTGTTCAACACGTGCCTGCGGCTGTGTGGAAACCGGTCCGACGCGGAGGACTTTGCGCAAGAGGCATTTGTCAAGGCGTTTTCGTCCCTTGACCGGTTCGATGGGAGGGCATCGTTTTACACGTGGCTGTTTCGGATCGCGGTGAACCTGACGATCAGCGCCCACCGCAAGAGCCGTGTTAAGCCCGTGCTGTCGTTGCAGGGTCGCACGAGCGATGGCGACGGCGACAGCATGGCCGACCGAATCCAAGGACGCGTTGCCATGCCCGACGAGCGATGCGTGGAAAACGAGCGAGACCAGGCGGTGGCCAGGGCGCTGGCGTCGCTGGATGAGGAGCACAAAACAGTCGTTGTGCTTCGCGACATCGAGTCGCTGGGATATGCGGAGATCGCCGAAATACTGGACGTGCCGACGGGCACCGTAAAATCGAGATTACACCGGGCGCGCTTGGCGCTGCGGGAAATGCTGGGTCCGGTGCAGGGTCTGGCCTGACGAACAAGACGATGAAACCAACGGAAGCACAATTCGAACAACTCACCGCCTATCTGGATGGCGAACTGAGCGAATCCGAGCGGCGCGAAGTCGACGCGCTTCTGGCGCGCGATCCCGGCGCGGCGGCCCTGCTCGAATCGTTGCGTCAGGTGTCTGAATCCGTGGCGGCCCTTCCGCGCGAGCACGCGCCGTACGGCCTTTCCGCGGCCGTGCAGGATCGTATGGCCCGCCGGTCGCTGCTCGACGGACGCAGTCAGGAGTCGGGTCGCCTTCCGCCGCTGGTCATGTGGATGAACCGGCTGGCTGTCGCGGCATGCCTGGCCCTGGTCTGCACGGCGGGGTGGCTGGGAATGCAGAATCGCGTGGCCCACGCCCCGGTCCCCGCCGCCAACGAGATCACCCAAGGGCCGGACGTGCCGCTGGATTCGACGTTTGCGGACGCGCGCGAAGTCACGGCACTGAATGCCTCGACGGAATCCAACGCCGTCCCCACGGGCGGCGCATGGGCGCCGCCGCTGTCGTCGGATGCGCCCGCAAACGGCATGGTGGCTGCCGTCTACCAGGGCCCGGGCGAGTTCGAGCGCCGCTTGATCAAGACGGGCGTCTCTAATTTCGACATTCAACGGGCCGATCTATCGAGTTTCTCCAATCGAATCGTCATCGAGGCCGAGGACGCGGAGACGCGTGACAAGATCGTCAGACTGGTTGCCGACATCGCCCGCAAGAACGAGATCCCCGACGGAAACACGGAGCGTCTGCCGGAGCCGGTGCAGGCCAGGCAGTCCTTTTTTGTCGTTCAGTCGCAGGGCAACACCGCTCCGTCGCCGGGCTCGGAGGAAACCTGGATCGGTGTCAACGCGCCCCCCAAGGCCGCCGCCGAACTGATGGCCTGCGTAAGTCAGGTGCAGGAGGAGAGCCGGTCGCCCATTCAAATGGCCGTCAACGGCTGCATGGTCGAAACCCCGAAACAGGCGTCGCATCTTGTCACGATGAACGCGGCACGCAATCAACGGCTGCTCAACCCGATCATGAAATCCGAACCGCCCGCGGCGGTTGCTTCAGCGCCGCCACCTTCGTCGGCCGTCCCGGCGCGTGCTTCCGGGGGCGCGCGAAGCGCCGGGATCAAGCAGGTTGAAAAAGAGAATCTGAAAGAGGATTCGACCCGCTCGGTGGGCGGATTCCGCAAGGACACCGACGCCAAGAGCCCGGGGTTCACGGAAAAGTCCGAAAGCAACGCCAGGGACGAAGGTGCGCGCGCCGACGCTGTTCACGAGGATGACGTCGAGATCGAGTCGAAGACGACCAAGCAGCCGCCTCCTCAGGAGGCCAAGGTCGTCGACCACGATCGACCGGAAGAAGTCATCACCAAGGCGAACGGACAGCGCGACGCCGGTTCGGCACGGCAAGCCTCTCGCGAACCGTACGTCGGTGGGCGCGCAGCGGCCTCGCCGGCAACAAGACCGGCGTCCGGTGCGCGCGAACGTAAGCACGACATGAAGGATGACACCGGCGTCGCTTTGGAGCCGCCCGGCGACGGCCGCATGGGCCCGCATCCACCTGACGTTGCACCGATCGATGGATGCGTCACCCTGTCCATTTGCGTGCGAAACCCCGTAACGCAGCGGGCCAACGCGGGTCCGACCACCACCTCTCAGGCTTCGGATACACTTCGGTCGCCGGCACCCGCGCAGCAGCGCCAGACGTCCATGCCGGCCGCCGGAGCCGCGCGTGACTGATTCGTCGGACCGCCCACCCAAGCGTGGAAAAAAGGTTCGCGTCGATCTTCGACGCAATCGCGAGAAATCCGCGCGCGACCGCACCGAATGGACCCGGCTCTACCGCTCCGGCTCCAAGAAGGCGGACGATGCCGCCCAGGGCGAACAGGTCCGCGCCCGCGGCGACCTGTCCCGAAAGCGCACGATCATCGAATCCGAATTCGTCGGGGCCTTGCGCGGCACGGCGGTTTCGATGCGCGGACAGATTGTGGAGGTGCATGACGGCCAACAGATCTGGGCCTGCACGGCGAGGCGGCTCCTTCGCAACCGCCTCATCGACCAGCGACACGCCATTGTCGTGGGCGACCGCGTGGTCTTCACCGCGGTCGAGGTCGGCGGCGAGGCCAGCCGGGCGGTCAGCAGCGAGCAGTCGCACCCGGAGGGCGTCATCGAGGCGGTCGAGCCGCGCACCACCACCCTGATCCGGCAATACGAGCGCCGCCAGCATGTCATCGCGGCAAATGTCGACAACGTTTGCGTCGTAGTCGCGGCGGATCAACCGACCTTGCGACCGCATCTGATTGACCGCTACCTTGTCGCCATTCACAAGGGCGGCATGCGCCCGGTCATCTGCATCAATAAGGCGGACCTCGATCAGGAGGGCTTTGCCGCCGAGGTCTGCGAGCGATACCGCACCATCGGTTACTGCGCCATCCTCGCATCCGCACCGTCGGGCCAGGGCGTGGAGGCGCTGCGCGTGGAACTCAAGGACCGCACCTCGGTGCTCGTGGGGCCCAGCGGCGTCGGCAAGAGTTCGCTGATCAACGCACTCGATCCCTCGTATCAACTGGCCGTGGGCAAATTGTCCGACCTGCAGCGCGGCAAACACACCACCACCACCGCCCGGCTTCTCAACTGGGCCTTCGGCGGTTACATCGTGGATACACCGGGCATCCGCCAGTTCGAACTTGCCGACGTGGAATCGGCCGAACTGGAGGCCTATTTCAAGGAGTTTGTCGATCTGATTCCGGATTGCCGTTTTCCAGACTGCACGCACACCCACGAGACGGATTGTGCCGTCGTAACGGCGCTGGAAGCCGGAAGAGTTCACCCGGAACGGTACGACAGTTATTGCCGAATGCTCGAGGAATGCCGCGAGAAAGAGGCGCATTGATTCATCCGCCCAATCCTGGCACGAATCGACATTTGACTTGATCAAGGAACCCTGCGCTTGTCCAGCAAATCCGTCCAGCCCGAAGAATCCCGGCAATCGCAAGCCATGCTCGTGATTGCCGGCTGTTTCATCGCGCTGGGGGTTTGCATCGGCGCTCGCCTGCTGCCCTGGGGTTCGTTGCGAATCTTCGTCCTCGAAATCTGGCCGGCCCTGCTCATGGGGCTTGCGTCGCTCGGCCTTGGCGGAATCGCCATGATTTGCATGGGGCTGGGTCGCGCCGCACCGCGCTGGCGCGTGGTGCTCGGCGGCGGCATTGGATTCGGGCTCCTCGCACTGCTCGTTCTGGGGCTGGGCTCGCTGGGCCATCTGTCGCGCCATCTCTGGCTCGGCATCGTGGGCGCGGCAGCCGTTTTGGGCGCGGGTTGGGTCGTCCACGCGGCAGTGACCGCACGTCTGGCCCCGAACCCCGAGCCGGCCGGCGGCAAGGTCGCCCCGTGGCTGTGGCTGCTCGCAATGCCGGCATTGGCGCTGGCGCTCTTTGCCGCATCGTTCCCGCCCGGAATTCTGTGGGCCACTGAGGGCAACGGCTACGACGTGCTTGAGTATCACTTTGGAGCGCCGCGGGAATATTTCGACGCCGGCAAAATCCAGTTCCTGCCGCACAACATCTACAGCAACTTCCCCTTCAACGTCGAAATGCTGTACCTGCTCACCTTCATCCTGCGCGGCACGCCCCACGAGTCGGCGTTCGCCGCGCAGTTTCTCAACGTCCTACTCGCCGGTTGGGCGGTCGCCGCCGCATGGCTCGCCGGACGCACGCTCAGCCCGCTTGCCGGTCACATGGCCGGGGTCCTGACCGCAACCTGCCCGTGGCTCGCGTGGTTGTGCGGCGTGGCGTATGTCGAGAATGGCCTGCTGATGTTCACGGGGTTGGCAGTGGCCGCGTTCCTTGAGTCGGTGCGCGGCGATGCAAGCCCGGCGAGGCCCGTGCGCTGGATGATCGCGGCCGGACTCGCGGCGGGCCTGGCCTGCGGCTGCAAGTACACCGCGGGACCGATGCTGGCCGCCCCGCTGGGGATTGCCGTGCTCGTCGTCGCCATTTTCAGGCGCAAGTGGCTCATGCCGATCGCGTTCGTGGTTGCCGCCGCCCTCTCATTCGCCCCCTGGCTGATTAAGAACTTGGTCTATACGGGAAATCCGGTCTTCCCACTGGCCCGCACGGTGTTTCCCGAGCGACCTGACGTGTGGACTCCCGACGGCGCGGCCCGCTGGCATGAGGGGCACTTGCCGGACGAGGATCATCGCACCGTCGCGGGCCGCCTCTCAGCCATTCGTGGCGAGGTGATCCATCGGGGTCGATTCGGCACGATTCTCTACGCAGGCCTGGCCGCCGCACTGGCATGGCCGCTCTTGAGTCGAGCACGCCGTGATTCCTCGCCGCGATTGATGGCCGCGTATGGGACCCTGCTGGGATGCTGTGCCTGCGCCCTGGTGACATGGCTGGCGGCGACGCATCTGCAGGACCGCTTTCTCGTGCCGCTCGTCATCCCCACCGTACTACTGGTCGCGCTGGTACTTCAAGCCATGCCGCAGCGGTTTCAAAACGCGACCGCCCTGGTCCTGACGTCCGGCCTGTGCTTGGCCGGACTGGTCCGAACGCACGCGCTGTTTGAAGACCAATATGACTACGCCAACTATCGCAAGATCCCCGGTGCGTTCACCATCGCCAAGGCCGCGATCGGCGAGGATGGATCGTACGATCCGCGTCAACTGGTCGAGGCGATTCGCGCCGGCGTCTTTGCAGGACACGAACACGTGCCCCTGTTGATCGACTGCACCGAGCGCACCGGCCGGGTGTTGATGGTGGGCGATGCCCGGGGATTCTATCTCAACAGCAAGGTGGACTATTGCGTGGTCTTCAATCGCAATCCGCTGGAGGCCGCCGCACGGCGGTACCGGCCGCGCCGCGTGCTCGAGTGGCTGAAGGATCGTGGATACACGTTTATATATGTTGACTGGATTGAAATGAACCGGCTGCGCAACAGCCGCTACGGATTCTGGGAGCCGATTGACGAGGCCTTCTTTGCGAAACTGGTCGAGGCCGGCCTGCAACCGGTGCGTCAGGTGCCCATCAGCGACCGAAACCCAACGCCGCGGGCGACGCTCTTCCGCATTCCCGAGCAACTCCCACAGCCCAATCTTCGCCTGATGTAACCGGGAATCCAACGCCGCCATGAGTCGAGATTATGACAAACTGACCGCCCTGATTACGACGGGGGCGCCGCGCGAAGCGGCCATGCAAAGCGTGGTCGATCTGGTCTGGGACCACCTTCACATAACGGGCGTTTCGTGGATCGGGTTTTACCTGCACGAGGGCGGCGAAGACCTCATCCTCGGCCCCCGGCGCGACAAACCGGCCTGCAGCCCGATCGGCCTGCATGGTGCGTGCGGCCGCGCGTTCCTGACAAGGCAACCGCTGATCGTGCGCAACGTCGCGGACCTCGGCCCGAATTACATCGCCTGCGACCCGCGTGATCGGTCGGAGGTGGTCCTCCCGTGCATCGACGCGAACGGCCTGTGCTGGGGCGTGCTCGATGCCGACAGCCATGAATTCGCCGCATTTAACGAGCGGGACGCACAAGGCCTGACCGCCCTATTGCGCGCTGCCGGTCTCACCGCGTAACCCGTTCTTGAATGGCGCGAACAGCAGCACGCCGAACCCGCCCAGCAGATGCCCCAGACCGACCCAGGCCGGCCACGCCGTCGCGCCATGCAACGGATCGATGTGACCGGTGCGCATGAACAGCAGTCCCTGCAACAGCAATGCCCCCCCCATCGCCGACCATTTCCACGAACGACCTCTGCGAATCATGAGGCCGAAAGCCGTGGCCCACAGGATCAACTCGCGGACGAACGGAAACACCTGCACGCCGTATGACAGTCCGATCAGCGAGTTGGACGCCACGGTCGCATAGTTCACCTTGGTGCCCTGCGACGTTGCGACGATCGTCTTCTTGCGACCCGGCCCCATCCACTCCCCTTCGCGGGTTTTCACCCAGACGTGGCGAATGTCGGTCACCAGTTCCGCGTGATAGCCGAATCGCCGCATCAGCGAGGCCGCCATCACCGCCCGGCCGTCGCAGTCCTCGCGAATGATGCCATCAGACCGGGATCGTGCGCGTTCGAACATCTCGGCGACCGTCGGCATGTAGTCCGCACAACCCCACTCGTCCCAGTCCCAGGCGTACTTCACTTTCTCATAGGTGAATCGCTCGATGAGTTTTTTTGCCTGCGAGGCGGGCAGGCGTCGCGGCGCCGCGCCATTGGTGCCGCCGGATTCGTTCGTAGGCGCGGTCGTCGAGACGCGGGTCTTTTTCAGGGCCTCGTCAAACCGCTTCTGCAATTCCGCATCCCATGCCGCGAGTTCAGGCGCATCCGGCGTCACCATCCGATCCATGTGTCGAATTCGCTCCTGCTGGCGCAGCAGCACGCGCGGATCGGGGAACAACACCAGGCATGTCACGGCCGCGAAGACGCACCATTTCAGCGGCATCCGCACATACCAACGGGACCACGCGCTTCGTCGAGGAATGCTCTCGTTCATGTTCTGCATCCGCTTTCAGAACCCGCCACACCCGGGGCGGGTCCCTCGGCCCCGCGCTTGCGTCGGGGTCTTGATTACCTGCTTCCCGACGTTAAGAAATCCAAAATGCATTCGCCGAACTCGGGCAGGTCCGGCGGCCGCCGCGCCGAGATGTGATGGCCGTCCACCACCGTGGGCGCATCCTCCCAGATCGCACCGGCATTCGTGAGATCGTCCTTAATGCCCGGCGTGCTGGTCATGCGAACGCCGCGTACGATGCCCGCCGAAATGTTGATCCAGGGGCCGTGGCAAATCGACGCGATGAGTTTTTTCGCGGCGTTCATCTCGCGCACGATCGACAGCACGGCCTCGTCGCGCCGCAACTTGTCGGGCATCCAGCCGCCGACGACGACCACGCCCGCGAAGTCATTTGCGCGAAGGTCGCGGATGGCCGCATCGCTCCGGCACGGATAGCCGTTCTTGCCGCGATAGACCTTGCCGGCTTCGCTCCCGGCCAGAACCACCTCGTGGCCGGCCGCCTCCAGCCGCAACTTCGGGTACCACAGTTCGAGGTCCTCGTAGTCGTCGCCGACGAAAATGAGCACGCTGGCGTGGGTTGGCATGTGTAAACTCCCTGGGTGACGAAATTGTAAGCCGGACGAGCCCGATTGGGGACCGAAAAACGCCCGGTCTTTTTCCCCCAAACCGCCGGGATCGGGAGGCCCATCCAACCCACTTTTCTATTGGCGCGCCGCCACCCGCGTTAGAATACAGGCGTGTACGCACAAAGCACGACCCACAAGACCCTGCTCGATCGGGTGGCGGCCGGCAGCGACCCCGGTGCATGGCCGGAGTTCTGCGCGCGGTACGAGGAGTTGATCCGCCGATTCGCCTTGCGCCGCGGCGTGGTCGGGGCCGATGCCGACGACGTGATTCAGGATGTCCTGGTGGCCCTCACCAAAGCCCTGCCAGGGTTCGAATACGACCCCGCGAAGGGCAAATTCCGTTCGTACCTCAAGACCGTGGTGATTCGCACAATTCTGAAAAAATCGCGTGAGAAATTCGGTGAGGTGGGGCTAGAGAATCTTGAGGAGGCCACGCGCGCCGCGGCTGACGACGCGGATCTGGACGAACTCTGGGAGCAGGAATGGCGGCAGCAGCACCTGCGCCGGGCCATGAAGACCGTGGAGAGCGAGTTCAACGCCAATGACCAAGCGTGCTTCACGGCGTATGTGGTCAACGGTGAGGATGTCGCTGAGGTTGCCGCGAAACTCGGCTACTCCGCGGCGCAGGTATATCAGTGCAAATATCGCATGATGACGCGGCTGCGCGAGGTGATCGCACTGCAGGTTGAGGATGAAGGGTGAGTGTGCCACTGGCTGCTCGTCAGCCAGTGCAACGCACCAGAACGCGACCCCATGCCGGGTGCCATGCCGATCCGCCAAGGCGGATTGCGTCGGCATGCTTGCGCTAGGTGTGATCGGTTGCGCGCGGTCGCACTGGATCAAAGCCGGGCTGCCCTCAGCCCGGTTAGCGTGCGTGGATGTTCTCTCGCGCGGAACGCAGCCGCGCGTTCACCGGCGTGAGGACACGCCGGCTCTGACCATGGCCAACACCGCACCGGATTGCGTCTCCATTCATGAACACACCGTCCACCTGGTTTGAAAACGACGATTTGCTGACGCGGGAACTGCGCCGCTTCAACGCGCCGCTCAACGGCGTGCCGAGAATTGTCGGCTACGACAATTTGAAGGAACTGCGCCGCGGCGGACAGGGCATCGTCTATACCGCCACCCAGACGTCCACCAAGCGCAAAGTCGCCATCAAGATTCTGCTCGACGGCGTGATCGCCTCACACGAAAAACGCCGGCGATTCGAGCGAGAGATCGATCTCATCGCCACGCTTCGCCACGCCCACATCGTTCGGGTATTCGACAGCGGCGTGACCGATGACGGCCGCATGTACTACATCATGGAGTACATCGAAGGCAGCGGGCTGGACGAATGGCTGGACCGCATTCATGTCAGAGCCGGGCTGTCCTCAGCCCGGTCGGCATCGAGCAACGGGACTGCCGCATTCAAGCCGCTCATCGAGATGTTCGTGAAAATCTGTGAGGCCGTGCAGCACGCCCACCAACGCGGCGTGATTCATCGCGACCTTAAGCCGAGCAATGTGCGCATCGACGCGGAGGGCGAGCCGCACGTGCTCGACTTCGGCCTGGCCAAGGCCGCCAACGCGACGGACGAAACCGTCGTCAGCGAAGCGGGCACTTTCATGGGGTCGCTACCGTGGGCCAGCCCCGAGCAGGCCGACGGCGACGCCGCCCACGTTGATATTCGTACAGACGTCTATTCACTCGGCGTCGTGCTCTATCAATTACTGACCCTGGAGTTTCCCTATCCCGTGACCGGGCCGACCCGCGACGTGCTGGAGAACATCCGCACGCGCATGCCGCGTCCGCCGCGCGAGATCAATCCCGCAATCAACGAAGACCTGGCGACCGTCACGCTGAAGTGCCTTTCGAAGGAACCGGAGCGGCGATACCAAAGCGCGGGCGAACTGGCCCGCGACCTGCGCCACGTACTGGCGGGTGAGCCGATCGAGGCCCGGCGGGACAGTGCGTGGTATTCGGTTCGCCGCACGCTCAACCGCTACCGCACGGCCGCCGTGGTGACCGGCATCATGTTGTTTGTCTCTACGGGCTTCGCAATCGGCATGGCGGTGCTGTGGACCCGCGCCGTCAATGCGGAGAAATTGGCGGCCGATCGACTCAAAAAGACAGAAGAGCAGATTGAAAAAAAGGCCAGAATGGCAGCGTTCCTCGACAAGACGCTGCGGGCCATCGACCCGTGGAAGCACCCCGGCCGCGACATCGGGCCGATGCGCGAAATGCTCGACGCCGCCGCAACGCGACTGGCCGCCGAATTCAAGGATCAACCCGAGGTCGAAGCCGCTCTATCGGACACACTCGGCTGGGACTACATGACGCTGGGACTGTCGGAGCCCGCCGAGAAGTTGCTCCGCCGATCGTACGAATTGCGAAAATCGACACAGGGCGAAGAGCATCCCGAAACACTGGAGTCCGCCAACAACCTCGCCCAGTTCCTCACTGAAAAAGGCGACTACGCCGAATCGACCGCCCTGCTGGAGAACATACTGGCCATTCAGAAGCGCACGGTCGGCCCGGAGCACTGGACCACGCTGCGCTCGATGAACAACCTCGGCTACAGCCTCGACTGGCAGGGCAAGACCGAGGAGGCCGAGAAACTCTACCGCGCCGCATTCGAGGGCCAGACCCGCGTCGTCGGACCGCGCGACGCGGAGCGGCTCAACTCGCTCAACAATCTTGCCATCTGTCTGCAACAACTTGGCAGGTATGACGAAGCCGACCCGCTCTTCCGCGAGCTCATCGAAATTCGCACCGCCATTGGCGGGCCGAGTGATCCCGAAACCCTCCGCGCCCGCATGAACTACGCCCAATCGTTCACCAAGAGCGGTCGCGCCGCCGAGGGCGAGCGGCGTCTGCGCGAGGCCGCGGACGCGATGGAGGCGGCGCTCACCGCCAGGCATCCGCTGACCATTGTCGCCATCACCAACCTTGCAGCAGTTGTCGCCGATCTGGGCCGGCTCGACGAGGCCGCAGCCCTGAATCGAAGGGCCTATGAGGCACAGGTCGCTTTCGCCGGGCCGGACCATCCGTCCACGCTGATGAAGAAGAACGAGTTCATCACCACGATGATCCAAATGGGCCGCTGGACCGAGGCCATCCCGCTCGCCCGCGAACTGCGCGAGCAGTACGCGCGGATGTTCGGTGCGGCTGAATGGCGGACGCTGACCATCACCGGCAACCTCGCGTTCGCGCTCAATCAAACGGGCGACGTGGCCGAGGCTGAAGCGCTGTGGAAAAGCAATCTCGAACTGGCCGACAAGCACGCGGGCACCTCGGCCGAGCCGCGCATCGCGGCCAGCGCCAACCTGGGCGCGCTCTACGCCGATCAATCCCGCTGGCCCGAGGCCGAAGCCGCCTTCCGAGAGGCCATCGCCCAACAGGTCGCCATTGGCGAGGCGGGCCACTGGCGCACGGCCTTCATGCGCGCCGGACTCGGCCGCGTGCTGAGCGAGATCGGTCGGCTGGACGAAGCGGAAAACGAGTTAACGCCGGCGTTGGCAGTGCTTCGCAAAGCGCTGGGCGACGATCACGATAAGACGAAGAAGGTAAGGCAATACGTCGAGCGATTGAGGGATAAGCGAATGGCTGTGCCTGATTGATCATTCAGGCTGGGATTTCGAACGTCCCCATTATTACATATTGACACTATGTAACCATGTCTCCCCAACGTTGACATGACTGCCGAATTCGCGGCGACCCGCGTTCGGAGCGCCTTCCCCTCCCGCACGGACGGGGCTCTGACAGGCAACCAGGCACCGGTGCTTCCGGCTTCGACTTTCTTATTGCTTACGGCTGCCTTGCCTAATCCCCATCGCCGAAATCGACAAACATCTTGGAAAGCAACTCCAGCGGCAGGCCGACGACATTGGAAAAACTACCTTCAATCCGCTCCACGAATGGATCATCTTGATCCTGAATGCCGTAGGCCCCGGCCTTGCCCTTCCACGCGCCCGTATCCAGATAGGCCTCGATGGCCGATGCCGAGAGCGGACGGACACGAAGCAGGGTCTGGTCGTAGCGAATCAAGCGCCGCCCGGTAGACGGGCGCAGCAAGGCGACGCCGGTGATGACGGTGTGGGTCGTGGCGGCGAGGCGCTGCAGAATGCGCCGCGCGTCGTCGCGATCGGCGGGTTTGCCGATCACATCGTCGCCGACGACCGCGATGGTGTCGGCGCCGAGGATGACGCAATCGTGGAACGTATCAGAGAGGCTGGCGGCCTTGAAGAACGCGAGCGATTCGGCGTGAGAGGCCGGATGCGGATGCCGACTGGGGGTGGGCGGCTCGTCGATCAGCGGCGTGGCGACGCGAAATTGGTATCCATTCGCACGAAGAAGCGCCTCGCGGCGCTCGCTGCTGGATGCGAGAATCAGGCATTCGGGCTGCAAGACGTTCATACCTGCATTCACAATTACGCGATCTCGCAAATATCCTGTCGCGCGACGTCCACGGCCGGCGCATCTACGGACGCGTGATCGCGTCACCCCGCGAAATTGCCCCGCGCCGACACGGCGGCGGCACGTGGATGATCCACGTCCCTTCAGAAACACCGGCAACGAGCCCGACCGACGCCGGCGCAGGCCCGACGTAAACTAGTTGCCCCGGCGCTACTGACGCCCCGATTCTACCCGGTCGGCCGATCAGCCATTCTTCGCGCTCCGACACCCGCGCCACACGGCCCAGGGAGACGGGCTCCTGCATGGCCGGCAAGGCGGCGAGCGGAACAACGGTATCCCAATCGCGAACCTCGGCATCGCTCCCGGGGCGCGTGGTTGCCAGCAGGTTCCGGGGCTCGGAGGACGTTGCGCGGGTCGCGCCGCAGTAGTCCACCTTGACGGTGTCGATTTCCAGTTCCGCAATCACCCGCCCGTCGCGCACCACGGCCAGATGCCCACCGACCTCCAGTCCGACATCCTCGCCGCCGTTCATCAGGCAGTAGTCGCCCTCCCGGCGAAACACGCGCAGTGGAATCCGCCCCTGAGCGACATGCTGCCCGGTGCGCAGCCGAACGGAATCACCGACGGCGATGGCGCTGGCGGAGAATGCCGGCGATTGCAGGGCAATCGCGAACCGCCCGCGCAATTCGACAACCTCGACACAGTCCACATACTGCCCGGTCCGGCGAACCTCCCAGTGCTGCCCCGCCGCAACACCATCGCGCGGCCCCGCCGGAAACCAGACTTCAATGCGATCGGACTGCGGAACCGCCTTGACAAACAAGACGCGCGTCTCCAGTGAGTCCGAACGGATGTCGGCCGGACCGGGCCAGAGATGGGCCTGATCGCCCTCGGCGCAGGTCACGTTTGACACCAGCGGCACGATCGACGCGAGGCTGACCCGGTCGCGCGCCTGGGCAATCGTTGCCCGCGCGATGGGAATCTCATTGCGCAGCACCAGGAGCCGGTCGCCGGCGCGAAACCCGTCGAGGCTCCCGCGGTCAAACCACGCGGTTGCCCCGGAACGGCTGCGCGCGTCCAATCGCGCCGTCAGCGTCGCGCCGGGCGGAAGCCAACTCCGCATCAACGCGCCGACATCGCGCGGCACGCGCAGCGCGACGTCACCGGCGGCAGGCAACACGCCCTCACCCTCGACCTTGGCGGCGAAATGCGATTCATCGTGAACAAAGACCCGGCCGACGGAGAACGCCCCGTCCCGGGCGGTCAATACCATCTGATCGTCCAGCGCGACACCAGACTCTTTGGGCGCATCGAATACGACGATTCGCCGGGCACGATCGACCGTTCGGACTTTGAACTGGGACAGACCGATCGGGGTCTCACCCGCGGCACACATGCCGGCCGGTCCTGAAAGCGCGAGCAGTAGAACCGCGACGAAGCGTGCGGGAGTTCGAACTCGCTCAACGCGGCTCATCGACGGCGTCGCCGCTCGCCGCGCTGCGCGCACGCTCCAATTGTCCGTCCACCGCTTCGCCCACCCGCTGAACATCCATCCGCTCCATGCACGCATGCTCGAACCCGCACTGATGCAGATGTCTAAGGTAACACGGTGCGCAATCGAGGTCGAGGCGGACGACCGCGTCGCCACGCCGAAAGGGGCCGGTGCGATCGGGATTGGTCGGCCCGAAGATGGCGGCCATCGGCCGGTCGAAGGCAGCGGCCATGTGCATCGGCGTGGAGTCCCCGGTGACCACGACCGAGGCCCCTTCCACCAGCACGGCCAACTCCCGCAGACTGGTCTTGCCGCACAAGTTCACCGCCGCCCCGCCGGAATGGTCGACGGCGGTTTGACCCCGGGCGACGTCGTCCTTGCCGCCCACCAGGATCGAAGCAAATCCGTGCCGCGCCCGGAGCCGCTGTGCCAGTTCACCATACCGTGCCGCAGGCCAGCACTTGGTCTCCCAGCGCGTCGCGGGAACCAGCACCGCATACGGCCGAGCAGTCTCGCCAAGGGCCGAGGCGAGAAGATCCCCGGCGGTCGCACGGTCGTCCTCGCGCATGCGAAGGGTGAAATCCCGGGTGACCGAGTCGAAGCCCAGCATCTTCGCCACCGCCCAGTTGAAATCGGCCGCATGCTGGGAAGTCGACGGTCGATTCGCGACATGGCTGTGAAAGAGCCTGGACAGTTCACGCGAGTTTGGAAGGCCGATGCGCACCCCCGCTCCGCTGACCCACGCGAGAAACCCGCTGCGAAACAAGCCCTGAAGGTCGATGACCAGGTCGAAGCGACGCCGGCGAAGCGCGGATGAGAAGTGAATGAAGTCCCTCAATGCCGACGCGCTGCGCCACATGCTGCCGTAACGCTTGCGGTCGAAGGCGATGACCTCGTTTACATCCGGGTCGGCGGCCAGCAGATCGACGAATGGCGTCGCGACGAGCCACGCAAGATGAGCGGCCGGATAGCGCTGCCGCAAACCACGCAAGACCGGCAGCGCGTGGATGATATCGCCCGGCGAACTCGGCTTGATGATGAGAATTCGCGAGAAATCGCGCTGGTCCAACTGGGTCATGATGCCGGCCCGAAGACCAGGACGCGCTCCAATCCGGCCGCGTCGCGACGTGTGGTGCGATGAACCAGCCCGGTGTCGCGGGCGAGAATCTCGGTGACCGGCAAGGCCTGACCGTTGCCGATCTCGACAATCAGCCCGCCCGTGGGAGCCAGGACCGCTCGAAGACCGGCCGCGATTCGACGATAGAAGTCCAGCCCGTCGTCCCCGCCGTACAGCGCCATCGCCGGCTCAAAGCGACGCACGTCCTCCGCCAGCAATTCGGGCCGACCGGCCGGAACGTAAGGCGGATTGGAAACCACCAGGTCGAACCCGCCTTCCGGCGCGGCACCGCTCGGAAGATCCAGCAGATCAGCGGCAATGAATTTTATATTTGTCGAAACTGCGTGCTTCTCCGCGTTCCTCGCCGCCACCGCGAGCGCGCCCGGCGACAGGTCGGTCGCCGTAACCCGCGTTGTCGGCGATCGTTTCGCCACGGTGATGGCGATGCAGCCGGACCCGGTGCCCACGTCGCACACCGTCCTGTTCGCCGCCGCGGCTGATTTGAGCCATGCCAGCGCCTCTTCGACAACCAGTTCGGTCTCGGGCCGCGGAATCAATACATCGGGCGTGACTTCAAAATCGAGCGAGTAGAACTCCTTGCGTCCGATCAGATAGGCAATCGGTTCGGCCCGCGCCGCCGCCTTGACCATCTCCCGAAACCGCCCCAGCGGCCCGGCCTCCGGGACATGGTCGAAACGCGCGTACAAGTCTATTTTCCGGCAGCCCAGGGCATGCGCGAGCAGCAACTCGGCCCGCAGACGCGGCTCGTCGAGGCCCTTTGATTGAAAGTGACCGCGCGTCCATTTCAGGAGCCGGTCAACATTCCAGGGTTCGGTGGTGGCGGACGCGTCGGGCATGGGGTTCCCAGAGAACAGGTTTTCGGTTTTCAGTTGTCGGTCTTCGGTTTCAGGTTTTCAGTGACGAGCACTCACTCTTTGACTGACAACCGATACTGATAACTGACAACTATATGTTCACGCCTTCTCGTTCATGAACCGCATGAGCCGCGCGACTTCGCCCTTGCTGCCGACGATCAACGGTGTCCGCTCATGCAGGCTCTTGGGAATCTTGTCCAGGATCCGCGAGCGCCCGTCGGTTGCGACACCGCCCGCCTGCTCGGCCAGAAACGCAATCGGGTTCGCCTCGTACATCAGGCGCAGTTTTCCGCCCGGAGCCTTGGCCGTGGCCGGATAGAGGAAGATGCCGCCGCGAAGCAGGGTGCGATGGAAGTCGGCCACCAGCGAGCCAATGTAGCGCGATGTATAAGGGCCGGCCTCCTCGGTCTTGCACCAGTCGAGGTACTTCTGTACGCCGGTCGGGAAGGAATTGTAATTCGCCTCATTCACGCTGTAGTGCTTGCCCGACTCCGGCATCTGCACGTGCTCGTTGGCCAGCACAAACGCCCCCACCGATGGATCAAGCGTAAACATGTGCACGCCGTCGCCGGTGGTGTAGACCATCACCGTGCTGGAACCATAGACGATGTAGCCGGCGGCCAACTGCTTGTGACCCGGCTGCAGCACGTCCGCGGCGGGGTCTCGATCGTTGAAACCGCCCGGGTCGCGCTCGAAGATGGCAAAGATGGTGCCGACCGAGACGTTGACATCGATGTTGCTAGATCCGTCGAGCGGGTCGAACACCACCACGTAGCGCCCTGCCGCGCCGCTCTTGGTGATGACGTTTGGCTCATTCAGTTCTTCCGAGGCGATGATGCCGACGTTTCCGCGATACGCCAGGCACAGTTCAATCGTTCGATTGGCCAGCAGATCCAGTTTCTGTTGCTGTTCGCCGTGAACATTGTCCGCGCCCGCGGCGCCGAGCACATCCAGAATGCCGGCCCGACGAACCTGCGCCGAAATGATGCGGCCCGCCAGGGTGATGCCCGACAGAAGCCACGAGAACCCGCCGCTGGATGTCGGATGCGCCCGCTGCTGTCGAATGATGTGTTCTTCCACCGTCATCAGGTGACTGGGGCCGCCGTTGTCGTCGAAGGCAGTTGCCATGGTGTCGCTCCAAGTGCGCCGATTCGTCCATGCTCGATGCGGCCGCGCCTTCTGTTCGAGTCGCCCCGCCGCACCGCGATCGATGGACCCTCCAACATCCTACCACCGCCGGTGGCGGATGCGAAAAGCCGCTGACGTATCCGATTGCGGACCCACGGGCCAGCCCCGCGCCGGGATTGGGGCGTTATAATAGACCGCTGCCGGACGACGCCGGCAGACAGGGTCCACGCCGGACGCACTCGGAACGAAAGGGTCGCTTCGCACGCATGTCTCAATTCCCCTCGATGACGCTGTCACAAGGCATGAGGATGGAGCAGCGGCTCACCGCGCAGATGATCCAATGCGCGGAGATCCTGCAACTCCCGCTTCAGGCCCTGGAGGCCCGCGTACGGGAGGAGATGGAGAAGAACCCGGTTCTCGAGGAACTGGAGCGCGAAGCGCCGGTGGACACCGCGCCAACCGAGGCCCCCCCCGCCACGGAGGCCAACCAGGCTGAAGCCGAGGGTTTTGAACGCCTCGAGGACATGGGCCGCGCCCTTGAAATCGACCCCGGAGACCTGCCCTACGGCCGCGTCTCGTCGGGCGGGAATGGCGACCGCGACAGCAAAATGGATGCCATGGCCAACACGGCGTCCCGCGACGAGAGCCTGCACGAAACCTTGACCAGTCAATGGGGCGTGGTGGAGGCCAGCGACGCGGTCCGTGCGGCGGGCATTGCGATCATTGAGTGGATGGACGACGACGGCTACCTGCGAACAGACGCGGAGCACCATCCGCGCGGCGCGAACAACGATCAGGGCGAGGCGACGCCGCTGGTCATCAAGCGCTCGCCGGACGAGTCCCGAGACCTGTTGGAGCAGATCGCCCGATCGAGGACGCCGGCGCTCGATTCCGAAGCGCTTGCGGAAGCCCTGCAACTCGTGCAATCCCTGGAGCCGACCGGCGTGGGGGCACGCGATCTGACCGAATGCCTGCTCATTCAGTTGCGCGCCAACGAGGAGGCCGACCCGCTGGTCTTCGAACTGGTCGAACAACACCTGGACGCACTGGTCCGTGGCCGCATTCCCGAGGTCGCGAAGGCCCTCAAGCGTGAGCCCGAGGAAATCAAGTCGGCGCTCAAGACCATCGGGAAACTGAACCACCATCCCGGCCTGCTGGTCAGACCCGTCGATGTGCCGCGGGTGAACCCCGATATTTTGGTCGACTACGCCGAGGACTTCGACGGCTACACCGTACGACTCGCCCGCGGCAACAACCCGCGACTGGGCATTTCGGCCCACTACCGCGCCATGTGGCAGGACCGCACCCAGGACAAAGAGGCCCGCGAGTTCATCAAGAAACGAATCGAAGCGGCCGCCGCGCTGATCGACGCCATTCAATTTAGACGGGATCGACTTCTGGAAGTCGGAAAAATCATCGTCGACAAACAGCGAGAATTCTTCGACTACGGTCCGCAATTCGTCAAAGTCCTGCGCATGCGCGACGTCGCCGAGCAACTTCAGTGCGACCCCTCCACGATCAGCCGCACGGTCGATGAGAAATACCTGCAAAGCCCACGCGGCATCTATCCCCTGCGCATCTTCTTCACCGGCGGCACCGAGCAGGCCGATGGCGAGAGCGTCAGTTGGGACGCAGTGAAGGCACAGGTGAAGGAAATCATCGACGCCGAGGACAAGGCCAAGCCGCTGCGCGACGACGAAATCGCGGCACTGATCGGCGAGCGGGGCGTCAAACTCTCGCGCCGCACGGTCGCCAAGTACCGCGCCCAACTCGACATACCCGCATTTCAAGCCCGCAAACAGGCGTAGCCCCGCGCCTTGTCCGTTTCCCTGCACCCGCTTTTTCGGACGCTCCGCGCACCGCAACAACCCAAGTCGTCCTGTCGCCAGACCGATAAACGTCCTGTCGACCAGAAAAACCGCGCGCGGCACGCGACGGATGGCGATGCGCATCGCGAACGAGCCGCGACCGGGGTTAAGACGAGCGACTGAAACAGGAGCGATGCCCGTGCGATTGCAGGTCATTGAAAAAGACGCGAAGTTCTCGTGCGGTTCCTGCGGCGCTTGCTGCGACCAGCCGTGGCGCACCGCCATTGAGGCCGGCAAGGTCGACGCGCTCGATCAGCACGACTTTTCCAAGTACCCCCAACTCGCCGGCAAGCGCTTCTACCATCCGCCCACCGACGGCCGCCCCGGCTTCTTCGATCTCGCCAAGGGCGAGGGCACCAAGTGCATCTTTCTCGACACCGATCGCCTCTGCATCATCCACAAGGAACTCGGCGCCGAGGCCAAGCCGGCCATGTGCCGCCAGTTCCCGTTGCTGTCCAGTCGCACTTGGGTCGATGAACGCGTCTCTCTGAACTACGCATGCCCCGCTGTGCAGCGCGGCGAGGGCGACCTCCTGACGGATCAAACGGACGACATCGCCCGCGTGGTTCCGACGTCCGGCCGGCCCGCGCAGCCCGACGCGCGCATCACACTGACCGGACGCATCACCCTCAGCCTCGCGGAGAACGATGCCCTGCTCGATGCAATTTCGACTCGCTTTGACGCGTCGCGCGCGGCCGACGTGTGGGCGCGCTTTGCCGAGTCGCTATCGCTCATTGGCGATGTCGCGGCCTGGAAGTTGCGCACGCCGTCAAACGAAACCGACCCGCTGCTGATTGCCTCGCTACGCGATGGAAGCCCGCTGCCCGATTCCGCCCCGTCCGCACCGGTCGAGCCTTTTGATCGACCCGCATCCGCCCCGCTGGCCGCGCGAATGCTCTTCGCAACGACCCTTCAGCCCGACACGGTTCCCGCCGACCTCGCCGGCCGCATCGGCCTGCTGGGCAAGCTCACGTTGATTCCGAAGCTGATGTCGCTCGCGAATTTCTCCGGAACTTACGCATCGCGCGTCCTCGCGCGAAACGTGACGATTCAGCACGTGATGTCCCACCCAGTCGCGCCGAACCTGGACGCCGAATCGATGGCCCTGATTTGTCGATATGTTCGGTCGCGCTTATGGCAGCGAACGCTGGTCGGCACCCGGCTGACCCTCCTCGCAGGGATCCACCAGCACATTCACGATGTCAACGCCCTGCTCTTCTACGCCCGCGCCGAAGCGGCCGCCGAGAACGCCGGGGTGCTGACCCTCGCACACATCCGGCGCGGACTCGCCTGCGTGGAGTTTCACCTCGCGAATCAGTCTCGTGTATACGATCAGGTCCTGAAGAGCTGGCTGCGCGGCAAACTCGACGACCGGGCGACGGCATCCTGCAGCCTTCGCCTGATGAGGCCCAATCCCGAATTGGTGACCGACCGCTAAGCATCGGCATCGTAGCGTCAGAATGACTAATTTATCCTGTCGGTCGTAAGGCCGAGAGGGAAGAAACTACGAATTTGAAGATAACGGCCGAGTTCTGTCCATCGATTCTGGACAAGGCCGGTGCCCGCACATTATCATGGCGATCTCGCAATGCTGCCTGTGTTCGACTGGAAGGTCAGGCCATTTCGTGTTGCCACGAGGGGGAATACCACATGCTATCAGTTCGAACTGCCGTCTCGGTGTCGTTCATACTGGCCGTTCCAAGCTATGTCGTCGCCCAGACGCCGCCCGTCGTCGGCAGTGGAGCCCTCGTGGCCCACTTCCGGGCCGACGCGACGACTGTCGCGACGGATCCCCAAGGCAACGTCATTTCCTGGACCGCCGCGAACAACAATGCCATCATCCTAAATGGCACAGGGACGCCCCTTTCGAACATTCGTTTCAACCCGACTGGGATGAGCGGCAAGCCGACTGTGGAAGTCCATGACTTCACTGGACAGGATCGAGTCCTTTCCGGTTCTATTGCAGGCACCCGCACCGCGACCACCATCATCTGGCTGGGCTATTTCAGCCCCACCCGCAACGGGGCCCTCGGCGACGGGTCCGGCCAGTACATTTACTGTTACGGCGCCGACGGCCCGGACGGTTCGCAATTGGACATGCAGATTGACAACAACAACGTTGAAGTTTTCGGCGGCTCGGGCACGCAACTCGGCGACCCCATCAATCAGTGGAACTATCAATACAGCGTGTGGCGCGCGTATTACGGTACGGGCACGGGTAACGGGCAGGCGATTTTTGTCAATCGTATAAACCTCAACCTGCCTCCCACCATCACCGCCAACTTCAACGTGACCGGTAACCTGATGCTATTCGGATTCCAGAACTCGACCGGGGCTTCCGGAGGATTCAACTTCGTGGGCAACCTTTCTTCGCTACTGATCTACGACGGCATCCTGAATGCAGCCGACACCCTCGCGATTGAGAATTTCCTCGCGTGTCAGGCATACGACTTTGATTGCAACTCGAACTTACTGAACGACGTCTGCGAGACGCACCCCTGCCCGAGCTGCCCAGGCGACGTCAACGCCGATAATTGGATTGACGGCCGAGACGTAGATGCCTTCGTCGACCTCCTGCTCTCAGCGTCCCCTTCAACCTGCGGCGACATGAATCAATCCGGAGGCGTTGTCGACCAAGTCGACCTCATGCTTTTCATCTGTTCGATGCTTGGCGGCGCGCGACCCTGCGTTTGATGCGAGCCAATAGCCTGGACCGCACAGTGATTGGATTTTCCAAAAAAAAAGCCGAAGCGCTTGTTAGAGAAGCGCTTCGGCGATTTCGTTTTCACATCAGAGAATTCTGACGATTGCGTTTACTTCCTTGCCGCCCCATACAACTCATCCACCTTCTTCCAGTTCACCACGTTCCACCACGCCGTGATGTAATCCGGCCGACGGTTCTGGTAGTTCAGGTAGTAGGCGTGCTCCCAGACGTCCAGCCCGAGGATCGGCGTGTGGCCGGTCATGTAGGGGCTGTCCTGGTTGGGCGTGTTAAAGACTTCCAACTTGCCGTCCTTCACCGCGAGCCAGGCCCAGCCGCTGCCGAAGCGCGTGGTCGCGGCGGCCGCGAACTTCTCCTTGAAGGCGTCGCACGAGCCAAAGGTCGACTCGATGGATTTGTAGACTGGCGTATCCTTTCCATTCGACCCGCCCGGGCACATGATCTGCCAGAAGAGGCTGTGGTTGGCATGGCCGCCGGCGTTGTTGATCAGCACCTGGCGGACGCTGTCCGGGGCGCTGCTGATTTCACGGAGCAATTGCTCGACCGGCTTGGCGGCGAGATCGGGATAGGATTCAAGGGCCTTGTTGGCGTTAGTGATGTAGGCCTGGTGATGCTTGCCGTGATGGATTTCCATCGTCTTGGCATCGATGTGCGGGGTCAGGGCGTCAAATGCATACGGCAGCGGGGGAAGCGTATAAGCCATGGGTTGTGCTCCTCTTGGAATGAAGTGGTCGTCAAACGCGAGAAACTCTAGCGCGGGCGAGGAAATGGGTCAAGGCGAGCCGCCGCGGCACCCATCGGGTTCGACGCGGTTAAGATGGTGACATGAAGGAGATCAGTGCTACCCTGCTTCGTGACAAAGGACATTCGATCCTAAAGTCAATAGGCCCTGAGGGCGTGTTTATTACAAAACGCGGCCGTCGGGTCGCCCACCTTGTGCCCTACCTTAACGATTGCCGCGATTTGATAGGGTGCATGAAAGACCGCATTAAGATCAAGGGCGACATCCTTTCGACTGGTATTCGCTGGCACGCTGAATCGTAGGAACCCGGTCAGCCAGCTCGGAGCCAACACTATGAACCGCCCCGCACGACGCCCCCTGCTCCTCATCGTCCGTGACGGATGGGGCCACAATCCCCATCCCGAGTGGAATCACGCCAACGCCGTGCACCTCGCCAAGACGCCCGTCGATGAGCGGCTGCGGGCCACCTTTCCCTGGGTGCAGATCAAGACCTGCGGCGAAGATGTCGGCCTGCCGGCAGGCATCATGGGCAACAGCGAGGTCGGTCATCAGAACATCGGGGCCGGCCGCATCGTCGATCAGGAGCAGATGCGGATCACCCGCACGATTCGCGACGGATCGTTCTACAAGAACGAGGCCCTCGCCGCCGCGTTCGATCATGCCATGCAGTCCGGCGGCATGGTGCACATCATGGGCCTGGCCAGCGACGCCGGCGTGCACTCGGCCCTTGAACACCTGTACGCCCTGCTCGAATTCGCCAAACGTCGTAATGTGCCCGGCTACCGCGTCCAGTTTCACGCCTTCGGCGACGGCCGAGACACCGCGCCGCAATCGGGCATCAACTTCATCCGCCAGATCGAAACGCGCATGGCCGAAATCGGCGTCGGCCGCGTGGCCACCGTGATCGGCCGCTATTACGCCATGGATCGCGACAATCGCTGGGACCGCGTCGAAAAAGCCTACCGGTTGCTCATCGCCGGCAAGGGCGACCACGTCAACTCCGCCGCCGAGGCCTTTCAGCGTTACTACGACCACGCCACCGACGCCACCCGGCACGGCGACGAGTTCATCGAGCCAACCGTCATCGGCGAGCCGAATCCGGTCCGCCCCGGCGATTCCGTCATTTTCTTCAACTTTCGAGGCGACCGGCCGCGCGAACTCACGCGCGCGTTCGTTCTGGACGCGTTTCCCTTCTCCGTGACGGATAGAGATGGCAGTCTTCATGAATACGGCTTTGCCCGCGGCCCGCGCATCCAGGGCCTGCATTACTGCACGATGTGTGAATACGAGACCGGGTTGCCCGTGAAAGTCGCCTTCACGCGCCCGCCGAGAATGGAGAACATCCTCGGCGCCTATGCGTCGAGCCTGGGCTGGAAGCAGTTCCGCTGCGCCGAAACCGAGAAATTCCCGCACGTCACCTTCTTCTTCAACGACTACCGCGAGCCGCCGTTCGATGGCGAAGACCGGCAGATCATCGCCTCGCCCCGCGACGTGCCCACCTACGATCTCAAGCCGGAAATGAGCGCGCTGGCCGTCACCGAGGAGATGCTCCGCCGCATCGAACTCGATCGCTACGATCTGATGATCCTTAACTACGCCAACGGCGACATGGTTGGACACACCGGCAACCTACAGGCGGCGATCAAGGCGGTGGAAATCGTCGATGAATGCGTCGGGCGGGTCGTGGGTGCCGTGCTCGCCCGCGGCGGCGCGGCCATCGTCACCGCCGACCACGGCAACTGTGAACAGATGATCGACCCGGCCACCGGCGGCCCGCACACCGCCCACACGACGTACGACGTCGACCTCATCGTGTGCGATGATCGATGGAAGGGCGCCGTCCTCCGCACCGGCGGCCGCCTGGCCGACATTGCCCCAACGCTGCTGGCCCTGGCCGGCGTGCCACAGCCTGGCGAGATGCGAGGGCGTTCGCTGCTGGATGTATAGGGTCCGCCCTTCGCCGTGAACGTCGGATCAGAGCGTGCCCGGCCCCGGGCCGGTGAGCGCGCGCAACGCCCCGCCGGTTCTCAACCACACGCCGGCAAGACAGCGATACCCGTGCCTACCGGCATGAGGACACGCCGGCTCGGATCACTGGTATTGCGATTGAAAAGGAAATGCCTTGCTATCTCTTGCATGCTGCGGCTACGATTTCACACACACCCGGAAGGCGACTTCGATGTCAACGACCGTCGCGCGGGTGCATGCGTGAGGTCATGGATGATGTCACAGCGTCTGCTTTTCGCCCCCCGTCTGACGATCTGCCTTGTTTTCACCGCGATGCTTTGCGGCTGTCAGAATGCCGACAACACCTGGCTCTACGCCGGCCGTGATGAATCCCCCGCCGCGCCCGCGCCGGCGTTTCCCTACGTGTATCCCGCCGACGCGCCGGCAATGGATGTCGCGGATCTTCAGCGATTCCTTTCGCGCTATGAGGGCAAGACCGTGGTGCTCGACGTGTGGGCCGGGTGGAACCGCCGCTGTCGCGAAGAGATGATCAGCCTTACGCAGTTGCAGGCCGAGAACGGCCCGTCCGGCGGCGTACAGGTGGTGTCCTGCAACCTTGATTCGCCGGACTTGTGGAAGAACCACACAGTGCCGATCCTCCATGGCGCTTCGGCCAACTTCCCGTGCCTCGTCGTGAAGCGCGAGTCGCAGGGCGAACTTCGCAACTGGCTGGGCCATGCATGGGGCAACGACCTGCCCGCGCGATTCATCATCGGGGCCGACGGCAAGGTTCGCAGGGCCTACTTCGGAAACGAGTCGATCGACGCCTGTCTTGCGGATGCACGCGGAGAAGGATCATCGCCGTCGCCTTCGCTGGAGCCGGAGGAAACGGTCAGCACCCCGCCGACGGAACCGGGCGACCACACCGTCGGCACGATGCAGATTGATCCTTGAAACCACTTCGAGAGACGAAGCAAGATGTCATTAATAACCTCGGTCCGCCAAACCGGTTGGACTTGCGCTGTTGTTGCAATCACCCTGGCCGCGTCGGCGTGCGATCGTCCCGCTCCGCATCCGGCGCCTACAACCCCTGCGGCATCTGCGCCCGATCTCCCGACACCTCCCCCGCCCGCCGCCGCAAAGTTATCACCCGAGCACGGCGAAATCGTGTCCCGGTCGGAAGCGGCCTTCGATTTTGCCGCTTATCTCAAACCACGCGATGATGTGGCGGAGACGCCGACGGGCAAACTGGCCCCGCTCATGGGCATTCGCGTGCTGAAAGACAAGGAGAAGGCGCCCCCGGGTCGACTTCCGTGGCCCGCGCATGCTCCGGACGACGAAGATGCCGCACCCACGCTTTACCATGTGACGGACCAAGACAAATTTGGAAATGAATCGCTCGCTCGCACGAGTTTCATCTGGTTCAGTCGGGATGACGCCGTCATGAACTCCGTGGACTCCACCGCCGCTCCGATACCTTACACAGCGGTCAGTTTCACCGTCGATCGAAGCGGAACCACGATTGTCGCCCGGGTCATGCAGTCTGGCTCGACCGTCGATCGTTACTTCGTAACCGAATCGCTGGAGGCTGCCGCCCGGAAGGAGTTCGGTCCGCCGCTGACCGGTCGCCGCTATTCGATCGAACGAGGGTTATCCCCAGTCGACGACAAGCCGTCTGGCTCGACGCCGCGCCAGTCCCTGGTGCCCAAGTTGTTGTTCTCAGCGCCCGAGCCGACGGGGCCCTGGGTTTACATCGATGGCGAGGACGGATTCGTGACCACCGTACACTGCCGTTGCAGCGCCTCTCAGATAAAGGTCTTCACGGACAAGGTTGAGTTCGACATTAAGCCGGTTTCGGATATTCCCGCGTCGATCAAGGTGCCCGATTTGTCGGCACAAAGTTCGGCGGCCCTGCGATTGCCGTCCGCAATTCCATGACTGGTCAATCGGCCCTCCGCCGATCGAGAAACTGTCGCGCCCAGGCATCGGTGAGAGCAGCACGCCACAGCGCGAGCGCAAGACCCGCTTGATGCTCGGGATTCGTCGTTCCCGAATCGAACTGTCGAGTCAATTCTGCCACACCCTTCGAATCAAAGCACCCACGATCGCGAAACGATGTCGATCCGATCAGATCGCCCCACCAGGTACGAAGCGAGCCGCTCATCCATTCGTACGTCGGCGCGGTGAAGCCGATCTTATCCCGCCGAGCGAGAATCTCGTCGGGCACGATGCCGCGCATCGCCGCTCGCAAGATCCGCTTCGTCGTCCCATCCCGCAACTTCAATTCCGGCGGCGCCTGCATCGCCGCTTCGACGAACGTGCGATCGAGCATCGGCACCCGTGCCTCAATACCGAAGGCCATCGAATTGCGATCTTCAAACCGAAGCAGACCGGGGAGGCTCTCGGAAAGCAGAATGCCCCACAAATGTCGCGATAATGCGGGCCCCTCCTCCAATGCAACCATTGGCGCCGGCGGCGAGATCCCCAGCGCGGTCCACATGTCGGCGGCCGGATCCGCGTCCATCAAATCGCGATCCAGCCAGATCTGCCGGCGAAACTGCCGTCGCGTCGACATGCCCTGTCGAACCGCGGCCGGCAGGGCGTGAGCCAGGGTTCGCGCAACCAGCGACCCATGCGAGAACGCCGCCGGCGGCACCCGTCGGAATTGCGACACGAGGCCGATCCACCGCCCATGCGTCAGGAAATGCGCCAACATCGGGGGCCAATACCCCTCGTAACCGCAAAACAACTCATCGCCGCCCTGCCCATCCAACAGTACCTTGACGCCCGTTTCCCGCGCCAGCCGCATGACTTCCCATTGCATGTAAATCGACGGCGAGCCGAATGGCTGTTCCTGATGTCGAATCAACGCGTCGATATTGGTCAACAGCCCCTCGCCGGTCGGCGAAACGGTGTGTCCTCGAAGCATCGGCGCCGCCGCGAGGACCGCCTGTGCATATCGACTCTCATCCAATGGCGAGCCCGGCAGCGTCGCAGTGAAGGTGTGCTGCGACCAATGCGACTGCCCCGTCGCTTCGCGCGCCGCCAGCATCACCACCGACGAACTGTCGATCCCGCCGGACAGGCACGAGCCCACATCGACGTCGCCGGTCAGGTGCGCCCGTACGGACGCCGCCAGCATGTCTCGAATCGGAAGGGCCGCATCATTCTCATGCTCGTCGGTCATTCGAGCCGGCGCGCGGGTCCACGCCGGCGCGGGCTGCCAGTATCGCGTCGCCCTGGCGGCAAACTCGGCGGATGTCGATCTGCGCAGCGGCCATTCAATCGCACACCCCGGCGGTGCGGCGTAGATGCCGTCGAAAAAAGTCGAATTGGCGTGATCGACGCTTCCTGCGATCAGGAAATCCCGCAGCGCGGACTCGTTCACGCCACGCATCGCGCCCGACAGCGTCAGGAGCGGGGTGATTTCCGACGCGAACGCGAGCCCCCCGTCAAATCTCGACAAATAGAGCGGCTTGATCCCGAGCCGATCCCGCGAAAGGACCACGCGCCGCGCGATCCAATCGACGACCGCCAGCCCCCACATGCCCTCCAGCCGCGAAAAGCAGTCCATTCCCCAGGCGCGGTAGGCGGCGAGCAGCACCTCGGTGTCGCTGTGTCCGACAAAAGTCGCGCCGCGCGAACGGAGTTCCCCGCGCAATGCACCGTGGTTGTAAATCTCACCGTTAAAGACGATCCAGACATGCCCGTCGGTCGAAGACATCGGCTGATGCCCCGCCGACGACAAGTCCTGAATGGCCAGCCGCCGCGCGCCAAGCGCCACGTGACAGGGAAGATATCCCCATGTCACCGGCTCCTGGGGCCGGCCAAGTTGGCGCTGTTGAATCGGCGCCCCATTCAGGCCGAACACCACCGCGCCGCCGTCGTCCGGCCCACGATGATGTTGGACCTGCGTCATCCGCGTGATCCACTCGCCCCCGCGTGGATCCAGTTCGTCCATGATCAGGCCGGCGATGCCGCACATCTCAGGTCCCGCCTTGTGACGGCGCGGCGGGCACAGGGCGATCGCTCAGTTGAGAAAACAAGTCGGCATACCACGCTGCCACCGCTGATCGGCTGAATCGCTGACGCCCCCGCCGCGCGATGCCCTCGCGGTCGGAGGCCCCCGCCATGTGGGCCATCTCCTTCAATGCGTCGGCGATGTTTTCGACATCGCCCGCGTTCACCAGCAGACCGTCTTCACGGCCGACGAACTCGGCACAGACCGTGCCCCAGGTCGTGATGACCGGCAGGCCCATGCACAGCGCCTCGGCGACGACCATTCCGAAGGACTCGCCGTATGTCGGCAGAATGAGAAAATCCGCCTGGGCCATTTCGTCGCGCAATCGCTCGCGCGTCAGATGCCCGCAGAAATGCGTGCGGCTGGCCATGCCCGCGATGTTGAGGCGTCGCAGCATCTCGTCTTTCAGCGGCCCCTCGCCGACAATCCGCCAATGCAGCGAGGTCAACTTCGATCGGGCGATCGCATCGACCAGGTCCATCGCCCCCTTGCTCTGCACGAGTCGCCCGACGTAAAGTCCGCGCACCGGTCCGCCGCCGGCCCGATGAGCCGGCACAGGGCCATCGGCAAAGATGGGCGAAACCGGATTTCCACAAATCAGAACATCGCGCTTGATGCCCTCGGTCTTCATCTGCCCGCGCGTCGATTCGCTGACCGCCACCACCGCGCCCGCCCGCTCCATCGCCTCAAAGGCAAACTCCGCCTGTCCACGCTTGCGGGTGACCAGCGAGAACGGCCCGGTATTCTCCGTGATGACGAACCGCCGGGTCAGCGCCGGTGCGACCTGTGCACAGGCCCACCCGGCGGGAACGGTGCACATCGCATGAATCACGTCCGGAAGCCCGTGGCGATCGAGGTACTCTTCCAACCCGCGCTGCAGCCAACTGAGAAAACGCTTCATCTGAATGACCGGCAGGTGCAGCGCCGTGTGCAGTCCGCGCACCCGAACGACCGGGATGCCGCCGAGCGATTCGTGGGTCATGCGCGGAATCAGTGGAATCCGCGTGCCGCCGCCGAGAAAGCGCATGCTCACCAGGTCGGGCACGATCACGCCCACGCGCATGCCCGACTCCGCAAACGCCCGCGCGTAGTCTGCGTGGAACACCCCGTTGCCAGGTTGCTCGGGCGAGGGCCACCACGAGGGCACCATCAGGACGTGAAGTTTGCAGTTGAGCGCCACGCGGGCATGATAATGCACCGGGCCCGTTTCACGACGTCCGCTGCGCCACCGCGCCCGGAACCCATTAGAATGCGAAACCCGGTCCTGAAAAACGGCAATCCCGGGGAGTGCGGACCTCTGGTCCGCCGTGCAGGGGAGTGCGGACCTCTGGTCCGCCGTGCGGGCGAGGACGCCCACACTCCGCCGGATCGTGGCTCTTCATCGATCAGGGCGCGGCCACGCGGCATGCCGACTGCAGTGGGTTATCGAATCAAATGGGCCATTCAATGAATGTTCTGGTGACGGGCGGTGCGGGTTATGTCGGCAGTCACGCGGTTCGCGCCCTGCTAGGCGCCGGCCATCGGGTTGTCGTGTTGGACAACCTCTGTTCGGGCCATGCGAAGGCGGTTCATCCCGACGCCGAATTGGTCGCCGGCGACATGGCCGACACAGAGTTGCTGGACGGCTTGTTTACGCGTCACCGCTTCGACGCCGTCATGCACTTCGCCGCTTTTATTGAAGTCGGCGAGTCTGTGACCGATCCGCTCAAGTTCTACGACAATAACATCGGCGCGTCGATCAAGGTGCTCCGGGCCATGCAGAAACACGGCGTGACGCGCTTTGTGTTCAGTTCCACCTGTGCGACCTACGGCATTCCGGACCGCATGCCCATCACTGAAGACATGCCGCAGTTTCCGGCCAGTCCGTACGCGCGCGTCAAACTCGCGGTCGAATGGGCGTTGCAGGACTCCGCAGCGGCCTGGGGGCTCGGCTTCATCGCCCTTCGGTACTTCAATGCCGCCGGCGCGGCCGCCGATGGGACGATTGGCGAAGACCACAACCCGGAATCGCACCTGATCCCGAACGTGCTCAAGGTCGCCCTCGGCCAGCGCGACGCGGTGCGCATCTTCGGTACCGACTACCCGACGCCCGACGGAACTTGCGTGCGCGATTACGTCCATGTCGACGACCTGGCGCAGGCCCACGTACTGGCCATCGACGCCATCCATACCGGCGTCGGCCGCTTCTACAACGCCGGCACCGGCCACGGCGCGACCGTGCGACAGGTGGTCGACGTCGCCCGCGCGGTCACGGGTCACGCCATTCCCGTCATCGAAGGCCCGCGCCGACCGGGCGACGTGCCGCAACTGTACGCCAATGCGTCTTTAATTAGACAAGAGTTGAATTGGAAGCCGCGCTACGAGAACCTGCGCGACATCGTGGCCAGCGCCTGGGAATGGCATCGCACGCACCCCCGCGGCTACGATGATCGGTAGCGATCTGATTGAATGGCGGTCGGAAAATGGTCAGAGCCGGCCTGTCCTCAGGCCGGTAGCATGCGTATGAACGTCTGATCTACGAATGACGCTCACGGCGCGAAGACCGGGCTGAGGACAGCCCGGCTCTGATCTAAACGAATCATCTATTTCGGGTGCCATGCCGACGGCCTTTGCGTCGGCATGTCGTCCCGAGTGAAACAACCCAAGGAATGGAGCGGGCCCTTGCCGACTGAACTTTCCCAACCCTGGGCCCGACACGGCCGACCGCTCATCTCCGTCGACGAGGCGTGGGCCGACCTTGCGACGCAGGTCGAACCAGCGCCGACCCGCACGAAACCCCTGCGCGAATGCGCGGGCCTGATCCTGGCAGCGCCCGTCACCGCTCAGAACGACTACCCGCCGTTCGACAAGGCCCTCATGGACGGATTCGCAGTGCGGGCAGCGGATTGTGTTTCGCCGGGCGTCTCTTTGAGAATTGTTGGTCTCGCGGCCGCCGGCGCCGCACCCGACCAACCGCTCGAACCGGGCACCGCATTGCGCATCAACACCGGCGCGCCGCTCCCGCCAGGCGCGGATGCCGTCATCCCCATCGAGAAGACCACCGTTGCAGCCGACAACACATCGGTCACGATTAATACACCCATCGAGACCAACAAGAACATCGAACGCCGCGCCGCCATTCGCAAATCCGGTGACGTGATTGTCCACGCCCCCGCCCTGATCACGCCCGGTCGCCTCGCCGCCATCGCCGCGGCCGGCGCGAATCAGATCGACGTGCGTCACCGTCCGCGCACAACCGTGCTGCTGACCGGCAACGAAGTCGTGCCTGCTGGCACCGCGCTCAAGCCTGGACAAATCCACGACTCCAATGGCCCAATGCTCTCCGCCCTGCTTTCCCAATTCGGCGCGGCCTCCTGCCGCGTGCTGCACGCGCCGGACGACACCGAACGATTGACCCGGCAATTCAAGGATGCGTTGAAGGAGCCGGTCGTCGTGGTTGTCGGCGGCATGTCGATGGGCACGCACGACCTTGTGCCGGCCGTCGGCCAGTCGCTCGGTGTGCAGTGGCAATGGCACGGCGTCGCCATGCGCCCCGGCCGACCGGTCGCCTATGGCCGCGGAAAACACGGCCAGCACGTCTTCGGCCTGCCGGGCAACCCGGTCAGCGCGTTTGTTTGCAGTTGGCTATTTGTGAAGCCGGTGCTGGATGGCTTGGCGGGCGGTTTGATTGAACCTCCGCCAATACATCACGCCATATTGTCGGTCGATCTGAATCCCCACAGCGACCCCAGGCCGGCATTCGTGCCGGCGATCACGCGATCTCACGAAGACGGCCGGGTGATGATCGAACCCTGCAAATGGCAAGGCTCCGGCGACCCATTTGCACTTGCCGAAGCGAACGCCCTTCTCATTCGCAGAAACCCAGGATCGCATCAGTCCATCGGTTCAGCCGTCGAGTACGTACAACTCAATTGATTCTTGCATGTGTGATATGATCGCTACACGCAACGATTTTCTTTTCCGCGCCGCATACCGAGCCTTGCGCCCAAGTCATGGTTACCTCGGCCGTGTAGCAACTTCGGCCAGCAAAGCTCGATTAACAGGATGAGTCGTGCTCGCTCAATACTACGAACATACGGCGGCGCTGATCGGATTGCTCGTCTTTGCGTTCCCGGGCCTGACGCTGCTCAAAGTAGCAAGGCGCTGCAAGAGCAACGTACTGCGGGGATTACTTGTGCTGGTTGGCTCTTTGCTCACCATGATCGCCGCCTTCTGGCTCGCCTTTGGGCTGTATCTGAGTGTTTTCATTGATCTCGCATTGCACTGGACCCTCGGATTCGTGGGCGCGGCCGCATTGATTTACATTGTGTTTCGTTCGCGCTCCGCACCCCCGTCAAGACTCGGCCATTGCCGCAAATGTGATTATGATCTCACCGGCAACACCAGCGGCGTCTGCCCCGAATGTGGCCTGAAAACCTCTCGTTCTGCCGCATTACCGATGGACCGGGCTCCAGACGGCCCTCCTTGACCGAAATCCCGATCCCCCTGAAAATACCCCCTTTCGCGACGGGTCGATTCCGGCGTTTGCCGTACCCTCGCCGGAGATTCGGGCCGACGCGGCCAGTGCCGCTTCCCCCTCCGCTGCCATCAGAAACCGAGGATTTCACCACCATGCCGAAGGCGATTGATATTCGCAAGGGACAGGTCATCGATTGGGACGGTTCCCTCTGGATCGTTCAGGAGGCCACCCGCGTCTCCAAGGGCAACTGGCGCAGTTACATCCAGGTCAAACTCAAGAACTTCAAGACCGGCAACGGCACCGAGCAGCGCTTCGGCATCGACGACAAACTCGAAACCCCCCACGTCCAGGACAAGCCCTTCGAATACCTCTATCGCGAGGGCGACAGTTTCGTCCTCATGGACACCGAGACCTACGACCAGGTCCCCGTGCCCCAGGACCTGATGCCCGACGCCCACTTCTACCTCAAGGGCAACGAAAAACTGACCTGCAAACTGATCGAAGGTCTGATCTGCGGCGTGGAACTGCCCAACGTCGTCGAACTCACCGTCAAGGAGACCGCCGATCAGGTCAAGGGCGCGACCGCGACCAATCAGAACAAAGAGGCCATCATGGAGACGGGGCTGAAAATCCGCGTCCCACCGTTCATCCAGTTGGGCGAGACCCTCCGCATCGACACGCGCACCGGCGAATACCTCGAGCGCGCATGACAAACGTATCGGGTGGTACGGCCGTCTCGGCCGTGCCAACGCGCGGAACGCCCGTACCACCCTGAAGCTCACCAAGGCGAGTTCATGGACACGCCGTCGCAGCCTGTGTTCATGAGGACACGCGACGGCCAATCTCCCGCCGGCCAGAATTACTCGCCGATCTGGAATGCCGTCCCCATCCTCACCGGTCTCCTCGACCCGTTGCAGGGCGTTTTGACGCACGTCTGGGAGATCTTCCGCCATCCCCGCGTGCCCGATTCCGCCGACACGCCAGCCCGCCGCAAGCGCGGCCTCGTCCTCATCGCCGGCGGCATCGAAGGCCCCAGCCCCTACAACCATGCCATGTGCATGGGCATCCTGCGATCGCGCTGGCGCGGCGCCGTGGTGCGCTTCAAATGGAACGGCGGCGTTCCTCTCCTCCGATCGTGGCGAAATCTCACCAGCCGAACGCACCACGAGCGTCAGTCCGACGAACTGGCCCGGCTGATCGTGATGCAGAAGCGCGCCCATCCCGACGCGCCGGTGCATCTACTCGCCCAGTCCGGCGGCTGCTGGATCGTCATTCGCGCCCTGGAGAAGTTGCCGCCCGACGTTCGAATTCAGACCGCCATCTTGCTATGCCCGTCGATCTCGCCCGGCTGCGACCCCACCGCCGCGGCGGCCAAATGCACCGACCGCCTCGTGTCGATCGGCAGCCCCGGCGACTTTTTCTTCCTCGGACTCGGCACGACCGTCTTCGGCACCTCGGACCGGGTTCACACCCCCGCGGCGGGCTTTGTCGGCTGGCACCACCACCCGCCCGGCTTCGTGGAGGCCCGCTGGCACCCGGATTTCCTGCGGCATGGATACGTCGGAAACCACGTCAGCACCAGCCAGGTCTGCTTTGTGCGCAACGTTATCGCCCCCATGCTGCAGGAAATGCCGCCACCCACGCCCCCTTCCGCCGACCGGCAACCGGCATGAGCGAGGCACCCGTTGACCCGTTTTCGTACACGTCGATAGAATCGCCCTCGACTGGCGCGGTGGAAGATGTCCGGGTGCGGCACGACTACGATCGCTTTGCATCCGGTACAACTGAGATCGTCTTGCGGCCGGCAGGGCAAGGTTTCGCTTTGTCCGAAGACTGGCAGCCGTTTGCCCTTGGAAACCCAACTGATGGACCTCGAACACATTAAGACCCTGACCGACCTCATGGTCGCGAATGATCTTTCGGAAATCATGATTCGGGATGGCGAAAATCGCATCGTCCTGCGGCGCGGCGGCCGGCTGGCCCCGCAGGTCGTGATGACCCCGGCCCCGGTTCAGGCCCAGGCGCCCGCCCCGGCCCCCGCCGGACCGCCGCCGGCCGCGCCCCCGGCGCCGACCCAGGACCCTGGATTGGTCGCCATCAAGTCGCCCATGGTCGGCACGGTCTATGTGGCGGCCGATCCGGAAAGCCCCGCCTTCGTCAAGATCGGCGACCGGGTGAATCCGAATACAATCGTCTGTATCATTGAGGCCATGAAGGTCTTCAATGAAATCAAGGCCGATGTCTCCGGCGTGGTTGAGTCCATCGAAGTGAGCAATGCCAAGGCCGTCGAGTACGGCCAGGTGCTCTTTAAGGTCAGGCCCGGATGAAACTCCGCTTCACGCGCCGAGGGGCCGAAACCAATCCGAACCAATCGGGAGACAGCGTGTCCGCCAAGCCCGCTCGCACCAAGCCGCAGCCCCGCCGTCTCTCACGCGTGCTCATCGCCAATCGCGGCGAGATCGCGCTGCGCATCATCCGCGCCTGCCACGAACTGGGCATTGAAGCCGTCGCGGTTTACTCCGAGGCCGACAAGGACGCCCACTATGTGAACATCGCCGACAAGGCGATGTGCATCGGCCCGCCGCCCTCCAAGCAGAGTTACCTGATGGCCGACCGGATCATCGCGGCCGCCGAGGTCTGCAATGTCGACGCGATTCACCCCGGCTACGGCTTTCTCGCCGAAAACGCCAACTTCGCAGACCAGTGCCGGGCCAGCAAGATCGAATTCATCGGTCCGTCTTCAGAAGCCATTCGCATGCTCGGAGACAAGACCGCCGCCAAGCGGCTCGCCAAGAAGGCCCGCGTTCGCACGGTGCCCGGCAGCGATGGCGAAGTGGAGGACCTCGACAAGGCGAAGGAAGTCGCCGCCGAAATCGGCTACCCGGTCATTGTGAAGGCCGCGGCCGGCGGCGGCGGACGCGGCATGCGCATCGTCCACAACGAAGCCAGCCTGAAGACCCAACTGCCCTCGGCCAAGAACGAAGCCGAGACCGCTTTCAAAGACGGCCGTGTTTATCTGGAGAAGTACATCGAACAGCCGCGGCACGTCGAGGTGCAGATCCTCTGCGACCAGCACGGCACCCGGCTGCACCTCTGGGAGCGCGACTGCACCCTGCAGCGGCGGCACCAGAAACTCGTCGAGGAGTCACCCTGCCCGGCCATTAACGAGCGAACCCGCGAGGCCCTCTGCAAGGCCGCCCTGCGGCTCGCCGAAGCGGCGGACTATTTCTCCGCCGGCACGGTCGAGTTCATCGTCGACAAGCACGGCGAGTTCTATTTCCTCGAAGTCAACACCCGCATTCAGGTCGAGCATCCGGTCACCGAGATGGTCACCGGCGTCGACCTCATCAAGTGGATGATCCGCATCGCGGCCGGCGAGAAACTGACCATGCGTCAGAAGGACATCCCGCGAAACGGCTGCGCCATCGAATGCCGCATCAACGCCGAGGACCCGTTTGAGAACTTCCGCCCCTCGCCGGGCAAGATCCTGGACTTTCGCCCGCCCGGCGGCCTGGGCGTGCGGTTCGATTCTCACGCCTTCGCGGGATACACGATCGGCCCGCACTACGACTCGCTCATCGGCAAACTGATCGTACATCGTCCGACGCGGGAAGAGGCCATCCGGGCCATGCGGCGCTGCCTCAATGAATTCGTGGTCTCGCCCAACAAGACCACGATCCCCCTGCACAAGGAAATCTTCAACAACGCCGAGTTCATGTCCGGCGAGATCGACACCGGCTTCATCGAGCGCGACCTGCTGCCCGGCCTGGCGGCGAAGAAATAGACATATAGACGTTTATTCGAACGACCGGACTGGCTTGGGCGATGGCGCGCCGGGCAGAGCCGGATTGTCCTCAGTCCGGTGAGCGGGGCGTTCGATTCGTCCTGCGTCATTCGCCGCGCGACCCAGCGGCGTGAGGACACGCCGGCTCTTCTCTCGTTCGCTGCGTCAGAAATAGACACATAAGCGCTCGCCCGTGCAATCGAAGTCGCCGCACATCCGACATGCCGACGCAATCCGCCATGGGCGGATCGGCACGGCACCCGGCAGCGCGCTGCCCATCAAGACGCCTTGTTGGGCACCTCGCGCCATTTGATGATCTTGGTCGTGGACGGCTCGTCGATCGTGATCATCTGTGGAATGGTGTTTCCGCTGATGGTCGTCGAGGTCGCATTGGGCACGACCGTCACCACCTGCGGCGCGTTCATCGCCCCGCTGTCCCAGTAGATCTTGAGTTGATAAGTGCCCGAGGCCGCCACCCCGCCGAAGTGCAGCCAGAGCGGATCGGCCCCGCCATAGCCCCGCGCGTTGCCCACGTCGCGCCGACCCAGCAGCGTCGTGCCGGTCGAGTCGTACAACTCGACGGGAATGCCGATCGCCGCCTTGTTGGTCTTGCCCGCGCCCGCGCCGACCAGGCGCACCTTCAGGTAACTGGAATTGTCGGTCCTGTTCTCCCACAGCATGGCGGGGCTGCCGAAGCGCGTCACCGCGAGATCGAGATCGCCGTCGTTGTCGTAATCGACGAAGACGCAATCACTGCCATTGCCGGTGATCGAGATGCCCTCGCCGACGCGCTTGAACGTGCCGTTGCCCTGATTCTGAAACAGGTAACTGTTCGAGGCGGTGCCCAAGACGAACAGGTCGAGGTCGCCATCGTTGTCATAATCGCCCCAGCAGACGCTTCGCGTGCCGGGAATGGCCGGTGAGTAGTTTGTGCCGGAATTCGGACCGAGGCCGGCGGCGCTGGTGACATTGGTGAAGTTGCCGGTGCCGGTGCTGGTGGACCAGGTGACATCATTCCGCCAGAGCGTGCCGGTCTTGCCCTCATCGAGATCGGGAACGAACAGATCGAGGTCGCCGTCGTTGTCGTAATCGCCCCATGCCGCGGCGGTGTACTCG
>Ga0268299_1000307_pt1 | contig 172694 bp, 144 predicted proteins | sample NOBtaG_FD_193484 | JGI IMG/M metagenome (GOLD analysis project Ga0268299, IMG submission 193484) | Activated sludge microbial communities from bioreactor in Nijmegen, Gelderland, Netherland - NOB reactor | ecosystem: Engineered > Bioreactor > Aerobic > Activated sludge | place: Netherlands... | reverse complement strand
GTTCCCGCAGAATCGCCATCTTCTCCGCACCCGAGTAGTGCTTACGCGGCCGTCCCATGAGTTGTCCTCCATCCCGGAATCCTTATCCGAGACGGCGGAAAACTCCAGTTCCAGGAGAGGCAGGACAACGGGACTGAGCAGCCCTTATGGTGTGTTGATCATCAAGGTCTAAATGGTGGACGAACCGCATTCGGAATTGAAAGACAGACAGCCCAATTGCTCGCCAGGTAACCCCGCGGAGACGCAGCCTTTGTACAACGGCCACGCCTCCTGGGGAGCCAACGCCATAGCGGAAGGCCCAGCCCCGCGACCCCATTCATCACGCCGCCGGCGCGGAGATGCGGGGGATGCCGAAGCGCTCGATGGTGGGCGTGCCGCCGAGGCACATTACGTCGATGGCCGGCGCGCCGGGGGCGCAGCAGGCTGCCGCTGTGTCGCCGCGCGCCCGCGGCGCGACAAGTCGCCCTTCAGGCGAAGCACTGCGGCTTCTTTTGCTCGCGCCTCGACTTCGACGGTGATCTCAAGGTCACGCCACTCCCCAGGAATGTCCCGCGGGTCGATGAAGTCGGCGTGAATGCGCGGTTTGGCGGCGCGCCAGCCTCCCTCCGGGCTGGAGAGGTGAAAGAGCGGTTCGCGGGGCCACGTCGCCATTGCGCGATGCGTTGCCTCGGCAACTGACATGCCGTCCGGCAGGCAGCGATGATGATGAACGTCATAAACAAACGGAACGTGCTCGACTTCGCACAGCGGAAGCAAATCCGCCGGTGAAAACACGCGGTCGTCATTCTCCAGCGCGACGCGCGTGCGCACTGCGCTCGAAAGGGACCCAATCGTCGATCGCAGACGGGCAAGTGCCGCTTGCTTGTCTCCGTACGCACCACCGCCATGTATTGTCAGGACGTCTGCGCCGATCCACCCGGCCACCTCAGCCTGATATTCGATCTCGGCGATGGAATTCCGCACGATCCGCTGATCGGGGGAACTCAACACCACGAACTGATCCGGATGGAACGTGAGACGCACGTCGACTTTTCGGGCCAATCGGCCGCACGTGCGAAACGATGCCACGAGCGACGCCGCATCCGGCAAGTCGGTCACGGCGTAGCCCGCCTCCGGATGTGTGCGCAGCGGCAGAATCTGACTGTTCACACGGAAGCAGCCGATCTCATTCGCGGCGCAGAACTCAATCGCGGCCCTCAGCGAAGCAGCGTTGTGGCAGGCAATGTCTGCCAGCCGCTGAAGTTGTTCCTTCCTCGGGCGGCGGAGCGTCGCAGCGGCGGTCGTCGTGCGAAACTGAATCGGTGCGCCTTGAAAGGCACAGCACAATCCAAGTCGAGTGTTAATTCTTGTGACCACACATTACCTTCCGTCGGGGAGCGGGCACCAGTACGAGGCCCCCAATGGCATACGGCAGCCCCGAAGCCACGGTTTCACCCTTCTGACCCCGGCGGACTCGATTCAGAGATACTCCCTCTGAGCGCCTTCTCGCCCCGTTCCTCAACGGTCCTCTTCGCGCCCATCAACATTCCATGAAAAACGATCCGATGCAACGGAACCACGGCATACCAATAGGCGAGACCCGCAAGACCGCGAGGCTTGAAGCGTGCAGTTTGGGTGAGCGTGCAGCCGGTGTGAGTTGTGGGCGCGACTTCGAACGTAAGCGTGGCTTCGCCCGGAAGCCGCATCTCGGCCCGCAATTCCAGGCGGCGCCGTTCTTCGAATCCAGTCACGCGCCAAAAATCAACCGCCTCTCCAAAGGCTACTTTGTCGGGGTGGCGTCGGCCGCGACGCAGGCCCGGCCCTCCCACCAGACGATCCAGCGCGCCGCGCAGTCGCCAGAGCCAATCCGCCGCAAAGTAGCCGTTTTTGCCGCCGATTCGACAGATTGTCGAGAAGACGACATCACTCGGCGCGGCAACCTCGACGCAGCGCCGGTCCACAAAGACGCGCCCTCCGGCCCAATCGGGATCGCCGGGAATGGGCCCTGCATCCGACCACGCAGTTTCCACATCGCCTTGGGCACGCCTTCCCAGCGCGGCGGCGATCGCTGCACGAACGGGGAAACGCTCATTGGGCATGAGCCGAACCGCGTCGTCGTTGCGGCACACGACGCGGTTTCGCAAGCCCTCGGCCAGCGGCCGGGCGACGCGATGGCTGATCGGCGTGACCAGGTGAATCCACAGCGAGCCGAGTCGAGGTGTCAGCACCGGAACGGGCAGAATCAAGCGTCGCCGAAGACCCAGCGCGTCGCTCATCATGTCCATCAGTTCTCGATACGTGACGATGTCCGGTCCGCCGATGTCGAGTGTGCGGCCCGTGGTCTCCGCATTCTTCAGGCATGCAACGAGGTAATCGAGCACGTCGCGCACCGCTATTGGCTGACTCTCCGTCTTGACCCACCGCGGCGTCACCATGATCGGAAGCCGCTCGACGAGATAGCGCAGAATCTCGAAAGACGCCGATCCCGAACCGATGATCATCGCGGCCCTCAATACGGTGACCGGAACGTTCGTCGAAGCCAGCGCCGCCTCGACCTCGCGGCGCGACGTAAGGTGCTCGCTCAATCCCTCGCCCATCTCGCCCAGTCCGCCGAGATAAATGATCCGATGCACACCGGCCGCCGCCGCGGCCCGCGCGAACGCCGCCGCCAATTGCCGGTCTCTCAACCGGTAGTCCGATCCCGCTGCGATCATGGAGTGGACGAGGTAGTATGCCGCGGCGCAGCCGCGCATCGCCGCAATGAGACGGTCCTCGACTTCGAGGTCGCATTCTACAACTTCAATTGATGCATCCGCCGCCCAGGGTCGGGCCTCCAGTTTGCGCCGGCAGCGGACGACACACCGCACGCGGTATCCCGCCGCAAGAAGGCGCGGAACGAGCCGCCCGCCAATGTACCCAGTTGCACCAGTCACCAGGACAAGGGGCCGTTCGGTCGACGTGTTCTGCTCAAGCGTCACAAGGTTCACTTCGAATGGCTGTGCAAGGCGCCGAGTGCAGGTCGGCTCGCCGCTGCATGGCGGACGATCGATTGCGAATCGCTCCTGCCTAATACGATTCCCACCGCGCGGAGCGCCGACGACGACGCGTCCCACTTCACATCCATGTGATCAAGAAGGATCAAAGGGGGGACTGCGGTGAAATTCTACTTCTTATGGTAGCGCCATTTGGCACATGTGAATGAGGTTTGTCGCGCAAAGACCGAATGACGTTCCCGAAACCGCCCCGTCACGCCGCCGGCGCGGAGATGCGGGTCACGCCGAATCGCTCAATCGTGGGCATGCCGCCGAGGCACATCACGTCGATGGCCGGGGCCACGTGGACGCAGCCGCCGCTGATGACCGGGCCGTCGACCAGGAACCGCGCGGCGTGCGGCGTTTCCACCGCGTACTGCAGGCCGTCGCGCTCGCGCACGTGCAGCCCCACGGTGTACTCGCCCGGCGGCAGGTTGGCGTCGAACCAATAATGTACGCGCATGCGTTCGCCGGCCCGCACCGCCCCATGCTCGTGGCCCATCCGCGAACTGCTCGTCTCGAACAGCAGCAGATGATCCTCCATCCGCGTGACCGAGAAACCGTACGACGGCGACTTCATCTCCTGTGAGAATGTCACGTCAAACTGGAAGTCGACCCGCTCCCCCGGCCGAACCGCCGACACGCTCGCGCCGGACACATCGCGCAACTGAACATTGACCACGCGCGCCGTCGCGTCGCCGCCCTGCGCCAGCACCACCAGCGACCGCGAACAGGCCTCGTGGTAGCGCCCGATCGCCTGGTTCGCCGGACCTTGAAAGAGACACCGGCCTTCAGACAGCACCATCGCCCGGTCGCAGAACCGCCCCACGGCCGGCAGGTCGTGCGACACGAAGACGACGGCGACGCCCTCCTTCAGGAACGCCTCCATCTTGTCCATGCACTTGGCCCGGAAGACGCGGTCGCCCACGGAGAGCACCTCGTCCACCAGCAGGACGCGCGGCTGGACATGCGCCGCGATGGAAAAGCCCAGCCGGGCGTGCATGCCGCTGCTGTAGCGCTTGACCGGCGTGTCCAGGAATTCGCCGACGCCGGCAAAATCGACAATCTCATCAAATCGTGCGGCCACTTCACCGCGCGAGAGTCCGAGGATGCTGGCGTTCAGATAGATATTCTCGCGGCCCGTCAGATCGGGGTGGAAGCCCGCGCCGAGTTCGATGAGCGGCGAGACCGGTCCGGTCACCGAGATCGTGCCGCAGTCGGGCTGCATGATGCCGGCGAGCAATTTGAGGAACGTGCTCTTGCCCGCGCCGTTGGGGCCGATGATACCGAAGGCCTCGCCCGGCTCAACCGCGAAACTGATGTCATCGAGCACCCAGAACTCGTTGGTGCCGAGTTGGGTGCGCGACCGGCGACCGCGCAGCCGGCCGGCGAACCAGTCGCGGATGCTGTCGACCCGCTCGCCCCTGCGGAATTTCTTGGACACGCCCTGAACGTCGATGGCTGGCTGATTCATGAATCTCACGCGGCACTTCAGAACCCCCTGCGGAGGCGGGGGAAGGGTTGATTCACCCGCGGGCCTTCCAAGCCCGGAGTCGACCGGACGCGCGGGTCCGGCCTGCTGCTTCAATATCGGTCGCAATCGGGCGCAGGCATTCGCCGTGAAAGAGATCGATGGCCCATGCGCGGCGACCATGCCGGGGCTACGCGCTGAGGGAATCGGTGAAGCGCGCAATTTTGCGCATGTGTCGCGTTTCGATGGGCCGATGCGCCCCGCCGGACACGCCTTTCGCCGACGAGGGAGCATGCTTTGCCGATCGGGTGTCAGGTTCTGCGCGACCGCGACCGGCCGGCCGCGCGGGGGCGTGTTTTTCCGATTTCTGGATCGCGTCGATGGGTTCGCTTCTCGCGCGTTCCCGCCTGCTGCGTCGATCCGGTACATCGCCCTGCTCGCCGGTGAAGAGCGGCTGCAATTGCACGAGTTCCTCGTCGCTGAGACGATGACCGAATCCGTACGGGCTTGACTTGGCCATGCGCCGCAGTTGGACGAGCACGGGGTCGCGCTCGATCGCCGCCGCGGCCTCGCGCTCGAACCGCGCCTCGCAGTGCGTGATGCCACCCAGCGAGCAGCCCAGTTCCCGCGCCAGTTGTCGAATCGGCGTCCGCGCATCGGCCTCGGGAATGGTCCACCGCTCGTCGAAGCACCGGCGGATGATCTCCTCGCGCCGCGGCGATCGACCCGACGCGCCGAGCAGTCGATCGCGCACCCCGGCCAGCACCCCGGCGATGCGCGGGCCCGCCGCATCGGCCACGGTCATCCGCTCGGCCGAACGCTCCGACGCCTCCTGTGCAGCCCGCCGGCGGGAGAACCCGCGATGATCGATGCCCTCGGCGCACAGCACCCGCGGCAGACGATTCGCCGCCGCGCCGGACGCGCTCGCGTCGGCCTCCTGCAACCGGCGATCCTGCGCCCGCACCCGCCGCTGCGTGACGAAGGGCACCCGCACCAGTCCGCCGTGCTCGTGTGCATATCGACTGACGGCGAAATTAATGCGCGAGATCGCGTAGGGCTCGAAGGCGCCGTGCCGCGCGGGGTCGTGCGCCCGCACCGCCTCCATCAACGCCATCGAACCCTCCTGCATCAGGTCGGTGTATTCCATGTCGTGCCGCTGGGCGCACCGCCGCCCGCCCGACCGGGCCACGGCAAACCGCACGAGATCGATGTGCTGTTCGACCAGCCGCTGCTGCCGCTCGCTCAACCCCGCCAGCCCGATCGCCGACTGCCTGTCTGCCGCGCCATCCAAATTCCGCATGGGTCGCACCCTCCAACCGAACCGTCGTATTCCACCGGACGATACCCTAACATATACCAAACATTTGAGCGGGTCAACCCGAATCAACACCCCGCACGGGAACTCCAGCCCCGCCCGTCACTTGCGCACGGGCGCCAGCGCGAGGCATGCGGCGGAATGCGTATGACCCAACGCTTCGACCTGATCGGCAACAACAGCAGCGTTTGTCCCGAGTGCGGCGATCCGCCAATAGGGGTGGCGGATTCGGAATGCGGATTGCCCGCGGCCGCGCACGAAAAGTCGCGTCGATGACCCGCCCTATGGGCTCCTCGGCAACCCCTGGGCCGCGAGAATCTCCTTGTGCACCCGGACGATCAGCACCTCCTCGTAATACGAGCGGTTGAAGATGCCGATCCGCCCACGCTCCGGCAGGCGGCAGGTCGTCCGCCAGAGGAAGTCGTGGTCCAATTCCTCGGCGCTGGGATGGGCGAATGAAAACACCTGGCAGCCCTGCGGGTTGACCCCGGCCATGACATGGCGAATGGCCCCATCCTTCCCGGCAGCATCCATGGCCTGAAAGATGAGCAGCAGGCTGTATTGATTCGACGCATACAGCAGCCGCTGCAGCCCATCGAGCTCCTTCGTGTGAGCCGCAAGCTGGGAGGCGTATTGCGCCTTGGTCTTGAAAGGAGCCTTGACCCGCGTGGGCCAGCGCTTCAGATGGACCTTCTTACCGGGGCGCACGCGGTAATCGTTGGGTTTGATAGCCATAAGCCGTAAGCCTTAAGCCGTAAGCTCCAGCCTTGAGCCGTGAGCTGCATCTTACCGCATGAGGCACGAAGGCACGGGGCACTTAGGCACGAGGTATACTCATTTCATGCGCGGGTCCACCAAGTCTGATGGTTTTGTTCGGCGTGCACGGGTTGGCGCACCTATCGCACTCCTTACGCTCACGCTTGCAGTCTGGGTGACGAGCGTTGTTTGTATTATCGATAGAGGTGGCCAAGGTTTCGATGCCATCTTGGTGGACGGGGCATTGCGAGTTGATTGGGCAGGTGCGGCCGCGGTGCGGCGTCACTGGCATGATGTCCGGTCGGTGTATGACTCGGATAATCTTAGACACCCCGGCAACGTAGGCTTTCACTCGTTCTCAGGGCCAGGAAGCTCGCCTCCTCCGACGTCGTGGTACCTCGAGCTGGCACCCGTATCTGCTATGTCTTCGAAGGGGTTTTGGACGTCTCAACGACTCGGGTTTCGACGCCCGAATTGGTGGGATGAGTTGTTTGGCTACAAGTCCTTCGAGTTTCCGCTGCTCTGGTTGACTGCATCACCAGTGGTCTGGCTCGCGATCCGCATCGCTCGGCGGCGGCGGATCCGGCCCGGCTGCTGCCTGCGGTGTGGCTACGACCTCACCGGCAACACCAGCGGCGTCTGTTCGGAATGCGGCCTTGCGAAGAAGGGGTGACGTATGCGCCGGAGGCGAATTGCATTCAGGATATCACTTGCGGCGTTTATCGCGGCGGCAGTCCTTTTTGTCGCATCAGGTTTCGTTTACTTTCTTTATTTTCGAGGTCTTTGGGAGGTCCACCTTGGAAACGCAGCACTACAGGTAACAAAATATCAGCCGCCGACAAAAGTCGTATCGCCCTCAGAGCTGCAGGTTTCTACAAGTCCGTCGCCCCGGTTCTTATTCGACCTGCCGTCCATTCGTTTCTTTCCGCCGAGCGCTTATTTCGTTCGATTTCCGATTTGGATATTGGTTCTGGTGACCGCCATCCCGACGGCGTGGCTGTGGCATCGCGACCGGCGGCGGATCCGGCCCGGATGCTGCCTGCGGTGTGGCTACGACCTGACCGGCAACACCAGCGGCGTCTGTTCGGAATGCGGGGAGAAGAAGGCAATGGCGAATAGCGAATAGCGAATGGCTCAGAAGTCGGGGGCAAACCCGTTCCTCTCAAGAAAGTCCTCCAGAACGCTGTGTGCGTATTTGAAGTCAGGGGAGATCTCAATGGCCTCCTTCAGGAGCACCACTGACTTTGAGTGGTCTTGGATCGTTTGAGCTAATCCGGTAAGTGCTTCGGCTGACCTTCTTACGTCAAGGGCCCTTAGGAACGCGCATTTGGAACGATCCGACCTATCGCCTCGTGCCATGTATTCGAGCCCGAATTGGTAATGCAGGTCGTGCATCAAAGGCGGAGGGATGACTGACATAGCCTTTTCTGGATAGCAGGACTCACAAACGAGGTATTCGGTTCCTCCGTCCTCAATAAGTGCCAGTATCGCCGCGGACTCTGGTACCTTGATCTCATTTCCGTCGGAATCGACCCAAGTCGACATCTTATCCGGCAAGATTAGCTGTTTGCATATTGAGCATTGCTCGTCATCGACCATCATTGCGTTCCACCTAGGCCATTTTCACTGCTGCCACCGGGAATCGATCAATAAGAAGAGCATCCTATCACGCGATTGGGCACTTCGCGCTGGCCATTCTGAAGTCCGCGCTGGCCAGTTTTATGTTCGCGCTGGCCATTCTGAAGTCCGCGCTGGCCAGTTTTATGTTCGCGCTGGCCAGTTTTATGTTCGCGCTGGCCAGCGCGGAAGCCGCGCAGGCGCCTTATACGGGCGTTTGTAGATTTTCAGCCCCGCCGCAGGCCCGATTCCGAGGACCGCGCGGTTATCGGGGTTTGCCCCTGGTGCGTGAATCCCTTCTCGCACCCACCCGGGCAGGAATCCCTTCCTGCGTGCGTCGTTCCGTGCGAGGCCATGCGTGGGAACGGATTCCCACGGAGATGCATGCGAGAAGGGAATCTCGCACGAGCGACTGTGCATGCGAGATGGGAATCTCGCACGAGCGACTGTGCATGCGAGATGGGAATTCCGCACGAGCGACGCGCACCTCCAAACCGCAGGTGCATGAATCCGCTCTCGCTACCTCCTGGGCCGGTGTGCCACGGTACGCTTCGGCCGAATGAGCCGCGATGCCGCGCGGTCAGCCCACGCCCGCTCGCACCGCTCACAGAGCGGTGGCACCCCCGTCACTCCCGCAATTTCTACATTCTTCATTCTGCATTCTTCATTCTCCATTCTTCACTCCGCCCATTCCCCCCAACCAAAACCCCTATAAATCCAGTACGGACTGAACCGCATCTCGCGCTGGTCGTTCCCCCGCAGGGCGTCATCGAAGATGTGCAACGAGACCTCGATGTTGATTCGATCGCGCCAGGGGATGAGATTGAAGAAACCGCCGGGGAGCGTGGCGTAGTAGTCCTCAGGCGCCACCGGCTGGTTGTCGATCATCGGCTGCGTGCCCCGCAGCAATTCCACGACGCGCGTCTGGGCGGCGAGGTGGGCCTGCGGGTTCCACCAGTTGGCCCGGATGTCCGGCCAGCGATTTTCGTCAAACGTAATGACCGCGTCGCCGAAAGGCTGATCGCTCTCGCCGGGGCGGAAGTCGAGGGTGGTCGGGCCGACGTCGTATCCGCAGGACGTGCCCGCCATAAGCACGATCAGGCAGAGAATCGGGACTGCTTGGCGTTTCATGGTTTGTACATCCGCCCTTACGAGTTACGCTGCGGGGAATAATACCTCAACCGGGCAGGCACCCAGCGGCACGCACGCCGACGCAATCCGCCGCGGCGGATCGGCGTGGCACCCGGCTCTGGCCTCGTTCTTCATTCGCAATTCGCCATTCTCAATTCGCAATTCGGGCGGCGGAAAAGCCTCGAAACTCGCGCGCTTTGCCCCCCCCGCCGCCCACCGCTATACTGCCAACACGATCGCCGGGCCTTCCATCCAGGCGGTCGCGCACTCGGCGTCATGAGGCGTCGATGGTTCGGCCCCATGCAATGCGGGGTCGCGGCAGCGGGTCAGGCGGGAAACCGAGCAGCCCACCATGATTTTTGCATGTGCCGTGGGTCGCTGGACCGGAGCCGATTGACGCCGAGTGCGCGATCGAATGGAAAAGTGGCGAGTGGCCAGTGGATAGTGGCGAGTGAAAACCTCCCGCTTGAAACTCGCCACCGGCCTCTCCCGGTCGGTCACTATTCACTAACCACTGGCCACTATTCACTCCCATGTCCTACACCGTCCTGGCCCGCAAGTTCCGCAGTCGCAACTTCGACGAGGTCGTCGGGCAGGGGCCGATTGTCCAGACCCTGCGCAATGCCATTGCGTCCAACCGCGTTCACCACGGCTACCTCTTCACCGGCACGCGCGGGGTCGGCAAGACCTCGATGGCCCGCATCCTGGCCAAGTGCCTGAACTGCCTTACGTCAGACGGCCCGACCGCCGACCCCTGCGACAAGTGCGATTCCTGCCTCGGCATCGCCCGGGGCGAGGATGTCGATGTCATTGAGATCGACGCGGCTTCGAATACGGGCGTCGATAACATCCGCGAGCTGCGCAGCAACGCGGCCTTTCGGCCTGCCCGGGCGCGACACAAAATCTACATCATCGACGAAGTTCACATGCTCAGCACCGGGGCCTTCAACGCCCTGCTGAAGACGCTGGAGGAACCGCCGTCACACGTGAAGTTCATCTTCGCGACAACTGAGATTCAGAAGGTGCCGGCGACCATCCTCAGCCGCGTGCAGCGGTTCGACTTCAAGTCAATCGCCGCCCCGCAGATCGCCGAGCAGCTGGCGTCGATCTGCAAGGCTGAAAAGGTCAAGTGCGACGAGGCCGCGCTCAAGCGCATCGCGCGGCTGGCCAACGGCTCCATGCGCGACGCCCTGTCGCTGATGGACCAGATCATCTCCATGAGCGGCGGCGACGTGACGGCGAAACTGGTGGATGAACTTCTGCCGGCGGCGCATGACGAACTCCTGGCGAAATTGATCGACCGATTCGGCTCGCAGGATGCCGCCGGCGCACTCGCCGCCGCCGACGAGAGCCTCGCACAAGGGCACAACCTCGATCACTGGTGCTCGCTGCTGATCGGACAACTGCGCGATCTGATGATGCTCCGCGTCTGCGGCGCAAACACCGACCTCGTCGATGCGCCGGCCACGCTGCGACCGGCACTGGTGGAGCAATCCGCGAAGTTCGACGCCGGTGGTTATGTCTTCATGATCACGCTGCTGGAGGAACTGCGCCGATCGGTCAAATCGAGCGGCAGCGGACGGGCGCTGGTCGAGGCGGCGGTCGTTCGCCTGGCCGAGGCGTCGTCCTTCTCATCGGTGGAATCGCTGCTCGCGCAATTGCAGGGCGCAGCGCCCGCGGTCGGCCCCGGCGTCTCCAAGCCGGCGCCGCAGGCCGTGGTCGCACGCGGACCGGCCACCCTCGCGCCGGCCGCGCCGCCGGCAAAAAAAAAAGACTCCCTGACTGAAAATGCGGACGGACTGCATGGCGCCAATGACGCGCCGACGTCGACCGGTCCGAGACCGGTCAACAATCGCACCGCGTCCGTTGCGGGCTCGGGCACATCCGCAGGCATGGCGTCGCGCGAACAGGGTTCCTATCGCGCCGCGCCGGCCGCCTCGCCCTCCCGACCATCGCCGCCGGAAGCAACCGGCATCTTTCGCGGCGTGTCGCAATCCGATCTTCGCGCCGCGAACGCCGAGCCGATGGTCCGCGAAGCCCTCGACGTCTTCCGAGGACGCATCGTGGACGTCGTCGGGAAGGGCCAGCGTGATCAGTCTGGTAAGGCGATCGCAGATGCCGCCGAGTTTCCCGATCCATCCGCCGAGTGAACGGATCCCCGCATTCGCAGGCTCAGCGCTGTGCAGCCGCGCAGGGGTTCCATATTTCCCGCTTCCCTTTGTCTTGGCAGATCGGTTCATGCTATGATCAGGCAGTGAATGCAGGGTTAAGTCATGACCAGTTTGAACATTCAGATCTCGGACAAGGCAGTTGCTTTCGCCGCAACAGAAGCCGAAAAGCGCGGCCTCCCAAACGCCGCCGCCTTTGCCGCAAAATTGCTGGAGGAGACCGCCAACGCTCATCACGCATCAGAACCGTCAGTCCAATTTTATGCATCCAAGACGGACCTGAATGACCTGTTTGCCTTGCAGCGTGTGACGGCGATCCGAGATTTGAATGATCTCACGGCCGATTTCTGGCCGGAGAACGAGACAGCCGACGATTTTATCCGCACGATCGATGAGGTTGGCGGCGCCGCATCATCAGGTGCAACCGGACCATGAGCCGTGTGGTCGTGGATACTGATGTCGTTTCGTTCGTGTTTAAGGGCGATGCGCGCGCTCGAAAGTATGAACGCCATCTGATTGGCAACGAGGCGATCATTTCATTCATGACCCTCGCTCAACTTCGTCTCTGGGCGTTGATTCGCGGTTGGGGGAAACAACGTGAGTCCCGACTGGAAGATCACATCCGAAAATTCGCCGTACATCCCTATGATTCAGCACTTTGCACGGTGTGGGCACAGGTCTGCCACAGCGCTCGCGTTCGCGGTCGTCCAATAGAGACTGCCGACGCCTGGATCGCCGCGACTGCCAAACTACACGCGCTTCCGCTGATCACCCACAACGCGCAGGATTTCGCGGGAGTCGAGGGGTTGACCCTGATCACCGAACCGGATTGAACTCAGCGCGCCGCCACAGTCGCGTTCGCATGGACTTCTGACGGCAGCGTGAGGGTGAAGCAGTTCCAATCTCCCTGGCCGCCCCGCCCGCGACCCAACTCCAATCGTCCGCCCAGGCACTCGGACCAGTAGCGCGACATCGCCAGACCCAGGCCCATGCCGGGCGTCGCCTCGCGACCGCGACCGCGTCGAAACGGCTGAAAGATGCCGCGGCGCTCGGCGGCCGGCACGCCGGGACCGGTGTCCTCGACCTCGAACAGAATGCCGTGCTGGTCGTGCAATTTGGCGCGCAACCAGATGCGTTTGTCTTCATTGTTTCCGGCATGCTTGCAGGCGTTGTCAATCAGGTTGGAGAGAATCTGCACCAGAAACTCGCGGTCCACCCGCAGCGTCATGTCGGCCGGACACTGGTTTTCCACAATCAAATGCTTGTCGGCCGATTTGACGCGGTAGGTCGTTTCGGCGGCCACCGAATCGAGCAGATCGCCGACGTCGACATCGGCGAGGCTGAGCCGCGCCTTGTTGTTGCCGATGCGGGCGTATGCCAGGACATTTTCCACCAGCCGGGCCAGACGGCTCGACTCGCCCTTGAGCGTCTCGATATAGGTCTGACGCTTGACGGGATCGGCGGCCGCGCCGTTTGAAAGCAGATCCGTATAGAGTTGAAATGTCGTCAACGGCGTGCGGAGTTCGTGCGTGACGGCGGCGACGAATCGCATGCGCCGTTCGATCAAACCGAGGTATTTGGCAACGCCGTACGTGATTCCGATCATGGCCACGAGCGATGCGATCCAGGCCGTAACCAAAGCGACTTTCAATCCGGTAGACAGGCTGCTCTGCGCCGGACGGGCCGGCGCGCCGGGTGACAGTCGCACCGGCAGGGAACTCATCAGCGCGGAGCGCGGCTCGACGCGCGCTGACGACGTCGGAAAAACCGGCTCCAATTTCAATTGCGGATACTGCTCCCGCGGCAACAGGTCGCGAATCTCCCCCATGAGCAATTCGCGCAGTCGATCCCAGTCAAGCAGAATGCCCTGCAGCGCACAAAAGGCACTTGTCTCCACCGAGACCGATCGAATCAGCGCCAGTTGCAGATGGCCGTCGCTGGTCAGGTCCACCCAGATCGGCGCCATCGGCGCGCGCGTGACACGGACGCAGTCCTGGGCCGGCGCGGGAAAACCAACATTTGGAAAGAGCACAGCGAGGTTTTCAAGCGCCACGGTCTCGGGCTCGCAGATGTCGGCCGGGTAGTACTCGAGCAGTTTTTTCGTGCGTCGCGCGAATTCGGTCTCGGTGCGCCGATGCGAGCCGGCCTCCGATCCTGCATCGCCGACGGCCGGGCCGCGCGGACCGCGACTCGCGAGCGGAAGGCGGGACTGCGTCGCCTTCACCGCCTGCTCGAGATGGTCCAGCAGCAGGAGCGGCGTGTACCGCTCGCGCAATCCTGCAAGCCAGTTTTCGGGGCCGGCGCTCTGCGGCCGCTCCTCAAACGAAATGGCGCCAATCGGCGGGACTTCCGTCGCCGCGCCTTCAAACTGTGGACTGCGCCACTCGGTCCGGCCGGCGACTTCGGAGGCCTGGAAGTAGAGCAAAATCCAGTTTCCCTCCGGCTTGGCCGCGGTGAGCGGGGAAGGCAGGAGCACCGGTTCGACGGGAATGCGATCCGGATCCGCGGCGCTGACCGCGTGGGCTGGTTTATATAACCGTCGATATTGCTCATATGGGCGATGCTGTTCGCGACCGACGAAGGCGTCCACCGCGGCCTCCAGGCGCGAAACCGCCAGGGCCAGGGTCTCGTCATAGGATCGATCGCCGAATTCCCGCTCTTCCAGATGATCCAGGCGAATCGCCGATCGCGTTCCCCAGGCCAGGCCGCCGCAGACCAGGAGCCAGATGATCGCCAGCGCGACCATGGCCAATCGGCGGGTGGCTTGCGGTGAACTCATGGCGAGGTTGCCTTGGACTTGCCCTTGACGTTGACGCCCGAGCCAAGCATGTAGCCCTTGCCGCGCACCGTCACGATCCAGTCTTCGGGACCGCAACCCGACAGCGCGGTCAGTTTCGACCGGAGTCGCGCGATGTGCATGTCGATGGTGCGCGTCTCGACGCCCCCGCCGCTGATGCCCCACAGTCGTGTGAGCATTTCATCCCGCGAGATCGCCCGGCCCGCATTGGCGGCGACGTGCGCGAGGATCCCGCACTCGGTTTCGGAGAGGGCCATGGGCGGCTTTTTGCCGTCGGAGGCCTCGCGGCGCTCAAAATCGACCATTGTAGAATTAAGCGACACGAATTGCACGTTGCCCGGCCGCTCTGGGCTGCGGCGAAGCACGGCCTGGACCCGCGCGGTCAACTCCCTCGCCGAAAACGGCTTCACCACATAGTCGTCGGCGCCCTCCTGCAAACCGTCGACCCGATCGTCTTCGCCGCCCTTGGCCGTCACGACAATAACAGGCAGCACCGGATGGGTTTTTCGCAGCGCCTTGAGCACGCTCATGCCGTCCATCTTCGGCAGCATGAGGTCCAGCAGCACGAGATCGACGCCCGGCCGCCGTGCCGCCACCAGCCCCAGTTCGCCATCGGCCGCTTCGATCGCTTCGTATCCCGCGATGCGGAGCGCCTCGCACACACCCACACGGATGGCGGCTTCGTCCTCCACGACGACGATCTTCCCGAGGCTCATGTTGTTTCCCTTGTGTGCATCCAAACGCGCCGGCGAACCGGTCAGACACAGACGAGCAGGCGGGTCGTCGGCGCGATCCGAGATGATAATTATACGGAGATTTCCAACATTGATCGCCGGACGGTTTACACGGCCGTGACAGGGAGTCACTCGTCGATGAACTTGAAATCGCCTGATTTTCGGCGGTTCTCTCCGGCCCATTCGATGGCCCGCTCCACCTTGTCGCGCTGAAAGGGAACGAAGATGGCGCCGGCATCGACCATCAACGGCGGTTTGGGATCGGCTTCATGCAGCAGGATTCCTACCATGCCCGGCGCGGGGCTCAGGCTGCGGGCGCCGGCGATCTCCCAGGACACCCATTCGTCAAAGCCGGTGGCCTGCTCAATGAGGCATACGAACACATCGGCCCCAGCCATCGCCGCCAGGAGTTGCTGCTTGAGTTCCGTCGCTTCGGGCGACGCGGGTGGGATTCGTTGCCGCGCTTCGTATAATGCCGTCTGATCGTTGGTTCGAGGCCAGGCCGTCAGGTGAGCGGCCAGTCCGAACGCGTCTGGTTCATGGCAGATGTAGATTTTTAAGGGCGCTGTCATCGTCTCAGCCCGGCGGGTGGGCGCCGTTAGGATCGCGGTCAACCGCAAATCGTGGAACGTGCTTCATGCAAGTCTATCTCGTGCGCCATGCCATTGCCTATCCGCGAAACCCGGAATCCGCGCGAATGGACTCCGCCCGCGAGTTGACCCCCACCGGCATCGCCAAGTTCCAGAAGACCCTTCCCGCGTACGTTCGCCTCGGCATCGATCTCGATGAAGTCTGGTCGAGTCCATATACGCGTGCGCGACAAACGGCGGAATTTCTGTGCGCCGGAATGAACCTGGCACGAGCACCCCGCCTGATGCCTGAACTTGAACCGGACGGCCACATGGACCGACTGCTGCCGGCGCTGGAACTGGTCGCGGATCGACGGGCCATTGCCCTGGTCGGACATGAGCCGGCATTGGGTGAACTTGCCGGATTGCTGCTCACCGGGCGACGGTCGCCCATTCTTGAATTCGGGAAAGGCGGCGCATGCTGCATTGACGTCCAGCGATTCGGCCCGAAACCGGAGGCAACGCTGCAGTGGCTCTTGACCCCGAAGCAACTGCGATGGCTCGGCCGCTGATCCATTCCTGCGCGAAAAAACCCATCCAGCCACAACCCGATCCCATGTGTCGAACGCGTACCCAGTTTCGGGGGTTTCAAGCGGAATGGGCATTGCCTTAGCGCAATCCTAACAATTGATTCACGTACTGCAGTGCCATCTGCGACTTGTGAAGCCCGGATCGTTGCTATAATCAACTCGCGAACAGCAGAATTAACTGGCGGGTATTGCACGGTCGGAATCGCGCTTGCATCGCAGGCACCCCGCCCGGCTGCCCAAGTCGCGGAGCGAAGCCATGGGCGCTCGATCGGACCTCGCGGCATTTTCACGGAAACGGCTGGAACGCCTCGAATCCAACCTGGCGGCGGCCTTGGAGCACGGCGAGGTCGAAGCCGTGCATCAGGTTCGGGTGTCGAGTCGCAAACTGGTCGAGCCGATTCGCATCTTCAGTTCATTCCTCGGCGCCGGCTCCATTCGTCGCGCCGGCAAGACGCTGCGACGCATCCGAAATCAGTTTCGCGACGTTCGCGACCTGGACGTGCTTCAGATGTCGTTTTCCCAGGCGGAGAGCGAGCCGAATCTCAGTCCGACACACATGGCCCAACTGGAGGGCTGGTTGACCAGTCGTCGCGAGCGCGCGCTCAATCGGGCGCGAGCCAGGTGCAAGTCACCGACGCCCGAGAAGATCGTGGCCTCGATTGCCGCCCTGATTGACGACTTTGAAGAGTCGGCCGGCCGGGATGACCGCCGAATCATCGACGACGCGCGGGCTCAATGGCGCGAACGTGCCGATGAACTGATCAGCGAGACCGACCCCGCGAAGCACCGGGACAGCCTTCACCCGATGCGGATCTGCCTGAAGCGGTTTCGCTACAGCACGGAGTTGCTGCTCCGGCTGGAGGGACGGGAGGCCGATGACATCCTTCTGGAACTGGCGGCCCTGCAGGATGAACTGGGCGCCTGGAACGATTGCGTCTTTGCCGCTCGGGAGATCGCGCGCCTGGCCCGGGATCCGGATACACTGGCGACACAACCGCGCTGGGCCGCAAGCCTGTTCGCGTACGCCGGAGAACGCTGCCTTCAAATGGAAGCGAAACACGCGTCGATCGTGAGCCGACTTCCCGCGACGCACGCCTACCTCAAACGGGTGCGGGAATCGTCACTGACGAATCAACCGACGCCGCAAGCGCCGCTTGCGAATACGATTTGCTGACAGCAAGCTAAGGAACGGATTCTTGGCGGCACACGCTCACGAAATGAACCTGCCCAAGGCGCGTGGCAGCCGCGAAGACACCCCCACCGCCGACACTTCTTTGTTTGCCGCAAAAAAACCCCAGGCCGGTCATTCTCTCGCCGATCGAAACGAAGGCATTCGCCGCCCGCCGGCCGCCACATTCGGCGCGATCGACGTGGGCACCAACAGTCTGCACCTGCTGATGGTGGAGATATCGCCCGGCGGCGACTTTCACGCCATCGGCGGCGACAAGGAACTGGTGCAGATCGGGCGCGGCGGCTTTCGCGAACATCGACTGACCGCCCGCAAGATGGACGAGGCCATCCGCACCCTGATGCGCTTCACCAAACTCGCCCGGATCAAGGACATCGGCCGGCTCCGCGCGGTTGCAACGAGCGCGGTCCGCGAGGCGCGAAACGGCGGAGAATTCGTCGAGCGCGTTCGCGATGAAGTGGGCCTCGAATTGCATGTCATCAGCGCCGAAGAGGAGGCGCGGCTGATTTACCTGGGCGTTCGGCATGCGACGGACCTGGGCACGGGCGACAACCTCATCTTCGATATCGGCGGGGGCAGCCTGGAGTTCATCGTCGGCAACGTCGAAGCGGCCAAGGTGATGACAAGCGTCAAATTGGGGGCGTCGCGACTGGCCGAGACCTACCTGCGCTCGGATCCGCCCTCCGATGCCGAGTACAAGGCCCTGCGCGAGCACATTCACAGCAAACTGGACCCGCTGCTCGCCCTGGCCAGGAACCGGCGGCTGACGCGATGTATCGCCACCAGCGGCACGGTCCGGAACATCGCCGAAATCTGCGCCGAACGGCGCGGCATGCCCGATGTCGACAAGAGCACCTTCCTCAGCATGCGCCGCGGCGAGTTGAAGGCGCTGTTCAGCGAGTTGTCGTCGATGCCGCGCGAGAACCGGGCCCGAATCCCCGGCATCGATCAGAAGCGGGTCGACGCCTGTCTTCCCGCGCTCATCCTGATGAACGCCATCCTTCGCGCGGTGGAGGTCGACGAGGTGCAATGCTGCGAATCCGCCCTGCGCGAGGGCATCGTGGTCGATTACATCGCGCGCAACCGGCAGAATCTCATCGCCCGGGCCACCTGGCCGGACCCGCGCGCCCGCAGCGTCATCAGCCTTGCCGAGCGCTGCCAATATCGAAAGGCCCACGCCGAGCACGTCGCCAAACTCGCCCTGCAACTGTTTGACGCCCTTGGGCCGCTGCATCAACTTCCGCCCGGGTACCGCGACCTGCTGAATTATGCGAGTCTGCTGCACGACATCGGCTATATGATCGGCCACACCGGGCATCACAAACACAGTTACTACCTCATCCGCAACGGCGAACTCCGGGGGTTCACGCAGCAGGAAATCGAGGTCATGGCGAACGTCGCCCGCTACCACCGCAAGGAGCGGCCCAAGCGATCGCATTACAGTTATCAACATCTGAGCGAGGAGCACTTCCGGCCGGTGCGCAAACTGGGCGTGCTCCTGCGACTGGCCGAAGCGATGGATCGGACCCATTATGGCGTGGTGGACTCGATCTCTTGCAGAATCGAAAAAGACGTCGTTAAAATTGCCATGCACGCGGACCGGGACGCGGAGTTGGAATTGTGGACGACCAGCAAGCAGGCCGAGCACTTCGAACGCGAGTTCAAGCGGGCCCTGCAATTGAGCATCGAGACGACGGTTCAGGCGGAGGTCGATCGTGCAGGACGGGAATGAACAGGTGCTGTCGCCCCATGACTATCCGGGGCGGCTGATCATCGTGGAGGGCATCGACGGCTCGGGCAAGAGCACGCAGATTCGTCTGCTGCAGCGCTGGCTGGAGTCGCTCAATTACCACGTCGTCTTCACCGAGTGGAACTCGTCGGATGTCGTCAAGGCCACCACCAAAAAGGGCAAGAAAAAAGGCACCCTGACGCCCACGACCTACAGCCTTCTGCACGCGACCGATTTCGCGCACCGGCTGCTCACCAACATCCTGCCCCCGCTGAAGGCCGGCATGATCGTGCTGGCCGACCGTTACGTGTACACCGCCTATGGGCGCGACGTCGTGCGCGGCTGCGACCCCACCTGGGTGCGCAAGGTCTATGCATTCGCGCCCAAGCCGGACGTCGCCTTTTTCTTTCGCGTGCCCGCCGACATTGCCCTGGCCCGCATCCTCGCGGCGCGGCCCACCCTCAAAGACTACGAGGCAGGCAAGGACCTGAATCTGCACCATGACCCGTTTGAGAGTTTCAAGTTGTTTCAGGGGCGAATCCTCGGGGAATACGACAAGATGTCCGCCGCGCACGGCTTCGTCGTGATGGACGCACTGCGCAGCATTCAGGACCAACAGCAGATCGTCCGCCGCGTGGTGCAGGATCGCCTGGCCGGATACGAACGGGAGCCGATGATCGCATGAGCCAACTCCGCTTTCTGGGATCGGGACTTCCGTACATCGCCGACGCCGATTACCCCGGCGTGCTCATCACCATCGAGGGCACCGACGGCGTCGGGCGCACGACGCAGGTGGAAATGCTGCGCGAATGGCTCGAACTGCGCGGATTCGGCGTGATCGAGACCGGCTGGACCCGAAGCCAGTTGGTCGGGCGCGCCATCGAGGAGGCCAAACAGGCCCACACCCTCAACCGGCTGACCTACTCGCTGATCTACGCGGCAGATTTCGCGGATCGTCTTGAAAAGGAGATCCTGCCCGCCCTTCGCGCCGGATTCGTCGTCCTGGCCGACCGGTACATCTTCACCGCCTTCGCCCGCGATCTGGTTCGCGGGGCCGATCCTGCCTGGGTGCGCGACCTGTTCGGATTCGCCCCCATTCCGCACCTGGTGCTGTACCTGCGGGCCGACATCAGCACCGTGGTGCGCCGCGTGGTCTCGCGCGGGCCGATCGACCCGTTCGAGGCCGGCCTGGACATCGGCATGGGCGCCGACGTGTACGACAGTTTCAAACGGTATCAGACCATGCTGATCCGCGAGTTCGAGAAACTGGCCGGCGAATTCGGATTTCAGACAATTGACGCAAATCAGGAATACGAGGAAATCCAGGAGCGCATCCGCGAACACGTGTCGGAGTTCTTCGCCTCCCGGCCGGAATGGGATCGCTCTCGACGGCCCGGTGAATGACGCATGGTGCGCCGGCCCGGCGTTTTCGGAACCTGATGCCCGTGATGACGCGAAATCGTCCCGGCGGGTGTGCACATGCCCGCAGTCTTCTCGTTGAATCAGCCCGAATCCGGAAAAAGTGCAAAAAAGGCCCGATATGTCGGCCGCCGCCGTTCACTTCTCCGGCACAAACCGCTAACATGGTTGTAACCGTCGCTGCCGACCAGCGCAACGGTGAGGGTTCAGGCGCAATGCCGGCGGGCTGCGTTTGAAGTGGAGCGCCGCACCGATTGCATCGGATGGGCTGGAGCGGGAGCAACTTATGCCAATGGGAACGACGCCGCGTCTGCGGCGGCTGGGCGGTTTCTTGTCACTGTTCGTGGTCGCGGCGTGCCTCACGGCCTGGAGTCATTGGCCATCGCCGCCAGTCCGTAACACGGCCGTAGCAAAACACGACGACGCGCCCCCAAGCACGCTTTCACGAAAGGAAGCCGCCGCTCGCCTGATCGAATGGGGCGTCGCGCAGTCCATATACGATTCGGCCCCCCCGCTCCATCAGGAGATGCTTCTGCGGCTCGCCGCCGACGCAGCCCGACCAGACGCACCGGTCGCGGTCTGCTTCGCACCGGATACACCCAACGACTTGATTCAGACTTTCCAGACAGCGGTATTCGGCGTCAACGAGGCCGTTCCCCGCTACCAGGCGAATTCCCGCTGGTCCTCAACTGCAACCAATGGCGGCGGCCTGACCCAGGGTACGCCGACCACGCTGACCTACAGTTTCGTTCCCGATGGCACCGCGGTCCCGAGCGGGGTCGGCGAGGCCGCGGGCGTCAGCGACCTGTTTGCCTATCTGGACGGAATCTACGGCAACACCGCCACCTGGCAGGCCCTGTATGCCGGCATGTTTGCCCGATGGGGTGAGTTGTCCGGCCTGACTTATGTCTATGAGCCCAACGATGACGGGGCAACGCTGTTCGGCAACGCGGGCGTGATCGGCGTTCGCGGCGATCTGCGCATGGCCGGCAAGTTGATTGACGGCAACAGCGGCGTACTCGCCTACAACTTCTTCCCCAACGGCGGGGACATGGTGATTGATACAGGTGACAATTTCTACACAAACCTGGCAAGCAGTTCGCTCCGCCTGCGAAACGTCCTGTCCCATGAGCACGGTCACGGCATGGGGCAGTCGCACGTTTGCCCCATCCAGCAGACCAAACTGATGGAGCCGTTCGTGTCCACGGCCTACGACGGCCCGCGACATGACGACATCCGTCTCGCACAGCGGCACTACGGCGATCCGTTCGAGCCCGACAACACGCGGGCCACGGCCACGCTGGTCGGCCCGTTGACGTCCGGCCCGGCAATCATCCTCGGCACAATGCCTGCACCGGCCGTGGCCAACACCTCGATTCTCTCCATCGACGCCGACGGCGAAGAGGACTACTTTCGCATCAGCGTGGACCAGCCACGCGGCCTGACCGTCGTCGCGACGCCCCTGGGCGCCGTCTACGACTCGTCGGCGCAGAATTGCTCCGGCCAGTCCGGCAGTTGCTGCAGCGGCAACATCATCAACAGTGCCGCGATGGCCAATCTCGCGATTCAGGTGCAGGACGTGAACGGCGCGGTCATCGCGACCGTTGATGCCCAGCCCCTGGGATCCCCCGAGACCGCCGTCGCAATTCTCCCCGCCGCGGGCGACTATTTTGTGCGCGTCTTCGAATCCGGCGCGGTGTCGGAGTCGCAACTTTATCAGTTGTCGCTCCAGGTGGGGACGCTGCCACTGACGATCAACGTGCCCAACCCGCCCCCGTCCGCTATGACCCCAGGCATTGCGTCTAACTTCATCGTGGAGGTCAACCCGGGACAAGACACCGTGGTCCCCGGATCGCCCACCCTGTTCTACCGATACGCGCCGGGACCTTTCCTGACAATTCCGCTGATCCCCCTGGGCGGCAACCTCTATCGTGCTCCGCTGCCGCCGCCGACCTGCGACGATGCACCGGTGTTCTATGTGACGGCCCAGGGTGTTGCGACCGGCGCGGTCACTAACCCTCTTGGGGCACCGACCAACCTCTACTCCGCGCTCGTCGGCGAGGCGGTGGTGCTGGTCTCGAACAATTTTCAGACAAGCGGCAACTTCACCGTCCAGAACAGCACGACTCCGCTGCTGACCGATGGAGGCTGGGATCGCGGCGTACCTGTCGTGAACTCCAACTGTGCCGCGCGCGGCGCGCCGCAGGCGGATGCCGACGGTTCCGGGCAGTGCTGGCTCACGGACAACAGTTCCGCCAGCAGTTGCAACTCGGATGTGGACGGCGGTCTGACAACGCTCCTGTCTGATACGTACGACGTCAGCACGCTGGACCAGGCGACGGTCAATTACGCCCGATGGTTTGCCAACAATGGCGGCCAGAATCCCTTTACCGAGACCATGCTCATTGACGTGTCGTCGGACGGCGGCACCAACTGGGTCAACCTGGAAACCGTCGGCCCGACCACCGGCAGCCCCAACGGACAGGTCAGCGGCGGCTGGTTCTTCCGCTCGTTCCCGATTGCCGCGACGATTACGCCAACCAGTCAATTCCGAGTCCGTTTCATCGCCCAGGACCCCGATCCCGGCGCAGTGGTCGAGGCCGGCGTGGACGCCTTCTCGATCACCGGTCGCACCTGCGAGCCGGTCACCTGCACCTCGTGCGACATGAACGGTGACAGCGCGGTGAACGGACTGGACATCGCGACCATGACCGCGGTGCTGTTGTCGGGCACGCCGACGAATGCCCAGATCTGCGCGGGCGATGTCCACGTGCCCAAGGATGGCATCGTGGGCGTTGAAGACATTGAGGACTTTGTCAACTGCGTGCTGTCCGCACCGTAGTCGTCTGCCATTCGGACCGTGCCTGGAGGGACAATCCGGCGAGCCCGGTGCGCCCGGTCCGCGCTTCGACGCCCGGGGGCCGGCCGAAGCGCGGCGTATGAAAAGCGCGCCGGGGACACTACACTGTCTACCGTCCACGGGATGGACTGACAGGAGAATGGCATGCTATCCAAGAAAATCGAGACCCTGCTGAATAAGCAGATCAACCACGAGTTCACCGCGGCCTACAACTACCTCGCCATGAAGGCCTGGTTCGAGACGGCCAACCTCTCGGGCTTTGCAAACTGGATGCAGCACCAGGCCGCCGAGGAAGTCGAACATGCGATGAAGTTGTTTCAGTTTGTCTGCGATCGCGGCGGACAGGTCCGGCTGGATTCAGTCGACAAGCCGGTCATCAACTACAAGACGCCGAGCGAAGTCTTCGCCCGGGCGACCCAACTCGAGAAGAGCAACACCAAGAGCATCAACGACCTTTACGCCGCCGCGGTGGCCGAGTCGGACTACGCCACCGAAAGCCACCTGAAGTGGTTCATCGACGAACAGGTCGAAGAAGAAAAGACAACGCGAGAAATTGAAGAGTTGCTGGACATGGCCGGCGACAGCCGCAGCGCCCTGCTGAACCTCAACCATCAACTGGGCCAGCGCGCCGGCAAGTCGTGACGCGCATGGCGCAAAGGCAACACCCCGGCATCGTCGCCGCGATTCGCCAATCTCAAATCGCGGCGGCGAGCGCGGAACCGGACTGAACTCACATAGGGGTGAGCCCGAGCGCTGCGGCGATGGCGTTGATCAGCGGTGTGATAATGGACTCAAGTACCGCGGACACCAGCCCCTGCAGAATGAGGCCGGTGATGCTGTTAATGGTGCCGAGAACCAACGTAAGGACCTGATCGCCCAGTGAATTCATGTTGTCGTCTCCCTTTCATGCCCGTGCAGTGACAGTGATCAACATCGTACCGCGCCGGTTTTCGATTTGACAGATTCCCCCGTGCGGCGACGAAATCCGGTCCGCCCCTTTCCCCTTCTTTCGGTACGTCCGATTTTGCTCGTATGATGCCTGTCGTTCGCCCGGTCCGATTCGACAGGAGCCATTGCATGCCGCGACTTTGTCATGCCAGTTTCGTCTTCATGGTGCTCGTGTTTACCGGTTGCGAATCCAAACCGGCAGCGCCATCGGGCAACGCCGGCGCCGGCAATAACACGTCCGCAGCGCCGGCCGCGAAAGTGCGCCGCATCGCACTCATCCCCAAGGGTTCGACGCATGATTTCTGGAAGTCCATCCACGCCGGCGCGGAGAAGGCCGCAAAGGAACTGGGCAACGTCCGGGTGATCTTCAAGGGACCGGAAAAAGAGGACGACCGGGAACAACAGATCATCCTGATGCAGAACTACATGGGGGGGAGCGTGGATGGCGTGGTGCTCGCCCCGCTCGATGAGAATGCCCTGCTTCCACCGGTGCGCCAATTGGCCAGGGCCGGCGTGCCGGCGGTGATCATCGACTCCGGTCTCGCGGGCGAAGTGGGCAAGGACTACGTGGCGCTCGTCGCCACCGACAACCTTGCGGGCGGTCGGCTCGCAGGCAACCGCATGGCCGAAGTGCTCAACGAAAAGGGCCGCGTCCTGATGCTTCGGCATGCCGAGGGATCGGCCAGCACGCTGCAGCGCGAGCAGGGCTTCACTGAAGCGATCGCAAAGTTCAAGGGAATCGAGTTGATCGATCCGAAACGCTATTCGGGCGCGACGCGGGCCACGGCTCAGGAGGCGTCGGAGAACCTTCTGACGGCCTATTCGAATATCGACGGGGTGTTCTGTTCCAACGAATCCGCCACGTTCGGCATGCTGCTGGCCCTTCGCGGGCGCAGCCTGGCGGGGAAGATCCGCTTCGTCGGCTTCGATGCCAGCCCCGGCCTGGTGGAGGCGCTTGGCAAGGGCGAACTCGACGGACTCGTGGCGCAGAATCCGGTGAAGATGGGCTACCTCGGTTTGAAGTCAATTGTCGATTATCTGGACAAGAAGCCGGTCGAGCCGCGCATCGACACCGGCGTGATGATGGTCACCCGGGAGAACATGAACACACCGCAGGCCGCCGAACTGCTCAATCCGGACCTCAAGTCCATGCTGGGGTCGTAACCGTGAGCGACGTCGCCCTCGAAATGCGGGCCGTACGAAAGCGCTTCGGCGCGACCGTGGCACTGGACAGCGTCGGACTGACCGTCCGGCGCGGCGAAATCCACGCGCTGCTCGGCGAGAACGGCGCCGGCAAATCAACTGTGGTCAAAATCATGGCCGGCGCGATCCGGCCCGACGTCGGATCCATGAGTCTGTCCGGCCACGCCTATTCGCCGGCCTCGCCGCTGGAGGCGCGAATTGCCGGCGTGGCCATGGTCCATCAGGAACTGTGTCTTGCGCTGCATCTCACGGTCGAACAGAACATCAATCTCGGCGCCGAGCCGTCGCGACTGGGCCTGATTCACGGCGGCGAGGTTCGCCGGCGGGCGCGCGCGGCGCTGGCCGCCGTGGGCCGGGATGATATTCCTCCGGGCACCCGGGTCGGCAGGCTCCCGCCGGCGCAGCGACAACTCGTCGAGATTGCCCGCGCCCTCGGCTCCGGTGCAAGCGTGATCATTCTTGACGAACCGACCAGCAGCCTCGACCTCCACGACATCCGCCGGCTGTTCACCATGCTCCGCGCCCTGCGCGATCAGGGCACCGCGATTGTCTACATTTCGCACTTCCTCGAAGAAATCCGCGAAATTGCCGACAGCGTCACGATTCTGCGCGACGGACGGGTCGCGGCCGGCGGCCCGGTTTCGGACATGGACAACGACCAGATCGTCTCGCACATGATCGGCCGCCGCATGACCGACCTGTACGCCCGCTCACGCCGCAAGCCCGGGCCGCCCCTGCTGGAGGTGACGGGCCTCAGCGGGCGCGGGACCTATCATGAGGCGACCCTCAAATTGAGACAGGGCGAGGTGATCGGCATCGCCGGCCTGGTCGGATCCGGCCGAACCGAACTGCTTCGCGGCATCCTGGGACTGGACCCGGTGCGACGCGGCGCTCTCCGCGTGGGCACATGGGCGCCCGAGCACTGGTCGGCCCACGGAACGACCCGGCACGGCCTCGGCATGCTGAGCGAAGACCGCCGAAATGAGGGCCTGGCCACCGACCGATCGGTACAGGACAACCTGCTCATGGGAAGTCTGGACCGGTTTCATCGGTGGGGCCTGCTTCGGGGCCGTGCCATGCGACTGACGGCCCTTCGCTGGATCGACCGGCTTTCGATTCGCGCGCGCGGTCCATTTCAGACCATTGGCGAATTATCCGGCGGCAATCAGCAGAAGGTCGCCCTGGCCCGGCTGCTGGCCCGCGACGCGGACGTCCTGCTGCTCGACGAGCCGACGCGCGGCATCGACGTCGGCAGCAAGGGCCAGATTTACGCCCTGATCGACGAACTCGCGGCCCAGAACAAGGGCGTTGTCCTCGTCAGCAGTTATTTCCCGGAACTGCTCGGCACGTGCGACACGATCGCCGTCATGCATCGCGGGCGCATCGTCGAGTCGCGCCCGGCCGTCGAATGGAACGAGCATTCACTGCTGCTCGCCGCATCGGGCACGCGGGAGGCCGCGGCGTGAACGACTCGCCGACATCGCCTGCCCTCTCCCCCGTGGCCGGCTCTCGCGCCATCGGCGCGGCCGGATCGGCGATTCGCCTGCTCACGCCATTCGCAGGACTGGCGGCCGCCGCGCTGCTGTTTCAAGTCCTCGCACCCGACCACCCGCTGCGACTCATCGATGTGCAGATCATCTCCACCCATACCGTGATTGTCGGCATTGCCGCATTGGGCATGACCCTGCTGATCGGCGCCGGCGGCATCGACCTTTCGGTCGGCTCCGCCATTTCATTGACGACGGTCTGCGTCGCGCTCGCGTTGAAGGAGGGCTGGCATGTGGGCCTCGCCGTCCCGCTGGCCCTGGCAACCGGCGCGGCGTGTGGTTTATACAACGGACTGCTTGTCGTCGGACTTCGCCTGCCGCCGTTCATCGCCACGCTGGGCACCATGGCGTTCTTTCGCGGAGTCGCCAAGTGGCTCTCAAGCAGCGTGCCGGTGACCGCGCCGACCGCGGGACTGGAGCACTGGGTCAGCCCGGTGCCGCGGGCGGAGTGGATGGTGCTTTCACCCGGCGTGTGGCTCACGCTGTGGCTGGGATTTCTGACCGCGGCCCTGTTGCACTGGACCGTCTTCGGGCGATACGCGCTGGCCATTGGATCCAACGAAGCCACGGCGCGGCTCTGCGGTATCCGCGTGGGTCGCATGAAAATCTGGATCTACGCGGTGGCAGGCTTGTTCGTCGGTCTTGCCGGCCTGCTGCAGTTTGGCCGAATCACCCAGGGCGATCCCACCGTCGCCGTCGGACTGGAGTTGGATATCATCGCCGCGGTCATCATCGGCGGCGCATCGCTCACCGGTGGCCACGCGTCGGTGGCGGGCGCGCTGGCCGGCGCGGCGCTGATGGCATTCCTCCGCAACCGATGCACCGTGCAGGGCTGGCCGAACTTCGTTCAGGAAATCATCGTCGGGCACATCATCATCCTGGCCGTTGCTTTGGATCAATGGCGTGCGCGCAGTCGGCGGTAAACGTGTCTCGGGAGGCCGGGTCACTATAATACAGGTGCGGAAATATACAATTGACCCCTCACCCACTCCCCCCTGAGCGCGCATCGACCGGGTTTCCCGCGGTAAGCCCGCTCGTCACGCTCGCCGTTTCGTCGCTATTGGGATTGGCAATCTGGATCGCAACGGGTGCGTTCCGCTGGGCCGGCTTTCCAGGTGAACACGCATTGGGGACGCTGACCGCCATGCTGATCTCCGCATCAGTCGTGATCAGTCTCCATGCCGTCTTCAAATTGACGATAGGCGACAAACTTGTAACGACGCCCGAATTCTATGCCGTCGTCGCGCTGTGGACCGTGGCGCGGCTGACGCTTAGTTCGATCTTTCCGCTTGGCGGCGATGAGGCGTATCACTGGCAGTGGTCGCGACACATGGACGCCTGCTTCTACGACCATCCGGGAATGGTCGCCTGGCTGGCCTGGCTGCTGGTCCCGGTAAAAACGCATGCAACCTGCCTCATCCGACTGTCTCCGCTCCTGCTGGGAACCGGCACGGTGCTCGCAACTTATCATCTCGGCCGGGTGACCGGACACGCTGCGGAGGTTGCTGTCCGCGCCGCGCTGCTGATCTTGATCGTTCCACTGTTCTTCTTCGGCACGCTGCTCATGCCGATGGTGGCGGTGACGTTCTTCAGCGTGCTGGCCATGCTTCTGTTGTATCGGGCCATTCGGCGCAATCGGATGCGCGACTGGATAATCGCGGGGCTGGCCCTCGGCGGCGCGCTGAACTGCAACTTCACCGCGCTGCTGCTCATTGCAAGCGGCGGGCTGTTCATCGTTTCGTCGCCGGCACACCGGCGCTTGTTGTTATCGACGGGCCCCTACTTGTCGTTGATCGTCGCGCTGGCCTGCTGCGCTCCGCTGATCTGGTGGAATTCGCAGCATGAGTGGGTCACCCTCGGGTTCAACCTGATGCGGCGTCATCGGGCATCGGCGTTTCGCTTCGAGAATGTCGCGTTCTACGCGGGCGGTCTGCTGCTGCTGCTCAGTCCGTTGCTGGCCATTCGCATGCTGCATTTCGGCGGGTCGCAGTTCCTTCGCGCAATTCGCGCCGATGACGCGCCGACGCGATTCCTAGCCGTCATGGCATTCGTGCCCATCCTGGCATTCCTGCTAACCGCGGCATTTCTGAAGCCCCGACCGCACTATGCCGCTCCCGCCTTCGTGCCGCTCATGTTGCTATGTGTTCGAGAAGGTGTTCGGCGGTCTTGTCTCCAGACGCCGGGTCCGCGCGGCAATGCGCAACGCGTCTGGATCAGGTGGCCGGCGCGCGTTGCGACGGCGACAAGCATGTGCATCCCCATGCTCGTGATCGCCCCCGCGTTGATCCCCTCGGCCCGTGCGCATGCCCTGCTTGCACGATTTCTGCCGGATCGCGCTGACAAGACGATCGCCGAGGTGTACGGCTGGCCCGCACTGGCGCGTTATCTGGATCGCACCAGGATCAAATTCGACCACGACAGCGACACGATTCTCATTGCGTCCTCCTATGCCCAGGCTTCGCTCACCATGACCGCCGCCGATGACGTCGAATGTGCCTTCAGCCTCGACGAGGGCCGCATTCCCTATGGTCAGCAAATCGGAATCTGGGATTCCCTCAAGAACGTGCCGCTCAAACGTAACGCCTTCATCATTCGAGCGGGCCATCCGGAGAATCCCGAGGCGGACCTGGCGCTCTGGCGATCGCGGTTCTCGCGTATCGAAGTGGTTGGGCCGATTCAGGGAGAGCCCCTGCTGGATTACTTCACGATTTACCGCGGCTTCGAATCAACGAAGACCGACCTGCGCAAGGGCTGACGCCGCGTATTTCCGGAAACTGCTAAATGCGGACCTTGCCGGGCACCGGGCGGCCTGCGCCGGCGCGCTCGACGATGTCGCGCCGCCAGGCGCGAACGGTGTCCAGTGATGACGTGCGGCAGACAAACCCGACCGTCTCGCGCAAACGCGTCGAATCCACGACCCATCGATGACAAATGTAAGGAATGGCCCCGGGCGAACCTTCGTTGATGCCTCGAATTCCGAGATGATAGGTCAACGCAGCCAGGCCGCGAGCCGCATACAGGGGCAGCGCGATCGGCGCCCGTTTGAACTCCGCGGCCAGTTGTCGGAGCGTCATGACGTCCTGCGGCGCGACGTTCAGCGGGCCGGTCGCGTCGGACGCCATCACGGCGGCGATCGCCTCGCACAGGTCGCTGCAATCGATGAACTGCATGGGCGGATCGAAGCCGCGTACGAAAGCCACCTTGGGCTTGAAGAACATGCGGGCGACGTAGTTGTCCACCCCGGGCCCGAACACCAGCGGCGGCCTCAGCCACGCCAGCAATACGCCGCCGGGGTCGCGACTGAATTCTCCGCACGCCTCATCACACAGACGTTTGTCATATGCATACGTGAATGCCGCCTCGGCTCGCAGCGGATGACGCTCGCTCAGGCGTTCGGGGTTATCAGGATGCGCGCCGTAGGCCGACGCGCTGGACAGAACCACGGCCCGTCGAACGCCCGCCCGCCGGCACGATTCCAGAAACCGGCGGGTGCCCTCGACATTGACCGCGTAGGATCCCGCACGCCGGGTCGCCGGATCGAATGCGACCGCGAGATGCACGGCGGTATCGATCCCGTGTTCGCGAAACACCCCATCGGCATATTCGCGAACGTCGGCCCGAGTCGGCCGAAACACCGCCGGCGCGGGGTCGGGATGGTCGCGGATATCAAGCCCTACGATCCGTTCAACGGACGGGCGCGCGGCCAGTTCGGCGACAAGCCGCGTCCCGATGTAGCCCGAGGAGCCGGTGATGGCGATCCGCTGCATCATCCAATGGTATCGCCGAACGCGACCCGTCCGTAGGCCGGCGGCCGCCCCATTGCAGAACCCGCTGCCTGCCCTATCATCACAGACTTGCCGCAGGAATCGCGGCGAGACGGAGAGCAGTCCATGGAACTGGTAGGTTGCGACGTATTCGTGTATTCCGAGAACGGCACCATGCCGGATGTCCCCAAGCAGATCGGCCCGCTGCGACTGGAACTGATGAGCAATCGCGGCACCAAAGTCTGGCCGGCGACGGCGGCCCGGCTTGACTATTTCGCCGACGAATGGCGCTGTCGCTTCACCAGCGAAGGCGACAAGCCCGTGAAGCGCGGCGAGGTCGACGCGGTGGTTCGCGCCATCATGGAGACGGGCAAGCCGTGGACGCGCATTCAGGCCCTGCATCTCGCGAAAGATGGCAGCCGGGCATTCAGCAGTCCGTATTGAGAGACGGACGTCTGTAGTCAGTTGTCTGTTTTCGGTAATGCGCTGTTAGCTTATGGCTAACGGCTTATGGCTAAAGGCTTTCAAAATGGCACATCAAGCAGTCATGATTCGCGGTGACGGAACGGGACCCGAACTGATGAAGGCGGTTGAGACCGTCCTCAACGCATCTGGGGCCAAGATGGACTGGGTCGACATGCCGGCCGGCGAGAAGTGCATCCTGGATGGCAAGCCGATCGTGCCCGACGAGACCATTGAGGCCATCCGCAAGATCGGTCTGGCGCTCAAGGGCCCGATGACCACGCCGATCGGCAAAGGCTCGGTCTCGGCCAACGTCACGCTGCGCAAGAAACTCGACCTGTACGCGTGCGTACGGCCGATTCGCAGCCTGCCCGGCGTGCCGACGCCGTTTGCCGGGCTGGACCTCGTCATCTTCCGCGAGAACACCGAGGATCTGTACGCCCAGATCGAATACATGACCACGCCGACGGTGGCGCTGGCGCAGAAGTTCATCAGCGTCGCGGCGTCCAAGCGAATCGCCAAGGCGGCCATGGAGTACGCCCGCAAGCACAAGCGCAAAAAGGTGACCTGCGTGCACAAGGCGAACATCATGAAGATCGCCGACGGCCTGTTCCTCAACACCTGCCGCGAGGTCGCCAAGGAGTATCCCGACATCGAGTTCGGCGACAACATCGTCGACAACCAGTGCATGCAGTTCGTCACCAAGTGGAAGTTGTACGACGTGATCGTCACCGAGAATCTCTACGGTGATATTATTTCCGACCTGTGCGCCGGCATGATGGGCGGTCTCGGCGTCGCGCCTGGGGCGAACTTCGGACAGAACTGCGCGGTCTTCGAGGCGGTGCACGGTTCGGCACCAAAGTACACCGGCTTGAACAAGGTCAATCCCACTGCCCTGCTGATGTCGGCAGTGATGATGCTCGAGCACATCGGCGAGCATGATGCCGCGAAGCGCATCACCCAGGCAGTCGAAGTGGTGCTGGGCGAGGGCCTGATCCGCACCTACGACCTGGGCGGCACCACGGGCACGCAGGAATTCGCCGAGGCGATCGCTCGTAAAATCCAGTAATGCGAGCGGAAGAATACGTCACGTTGTGTGCCACTGCTCTGTGAGTCCGCCGCGGCGGACGAGCGTGAGTGAGCGCTTTCTGGCGTAATCACTGCTCACAGAGCAGTGGCACACCCAACACATGAGCAAATCAAATTCAAATCAGCGCTTTGGTGCGCACATGTCCATCGCCGGCGGACTGCACCTGGCGTTCGAACTGGGACATTCCGCCGGTTGCGACTGTCTGCAGATTTTTGTGAAGAACCAGCGGCAATGGGTCGCCAAGCAGCTGGATGATGCGTCGATTTCGGCATTCACCGGAGCGTGGAAGCAGTCCAGCATTTCGCCGATTGTCGCGCATGCAACCTACCTGATCAATCTCGCCGCGCCGGATGGTGACAATCGACAAAAGAGCATTCGGGCAACCATCGACGAGCTTGAGCGATGCGAAGCCCTGGGTCTATTGGGGCTTGTTCTCCATCCCGGCGCACACCTCGGCGCAGGCGTTGACGAGGGAGTCCGCCGGATTGCCGTCGCACTCGATGAGATTCACAAGGCCACCGCCGGGTTCAAGACCCGAGTTCTGCTCGAAAACACCGCTGGCCAGGGGACCACCATTGGATCGCGTGCAGTCGAGCTACGCGGCATCATTGACGGCGTGAAAGCACCCGAGCGCCTGGGCGTATGCATTGACACCTGTCATTTATTCGCGGCAGGGTATGACCTGCGCGATGCCGAGAAGTACGCGGAGATCATCGGCGAACTCGATGCAACGGTGGGCTTGGAGCGGATCGCCTGTCTGCACGTCAACGACAGCAAGGCGGGCCTAGGAAGCCACCTCGATCGGCACGAGCACATCGGCGAGGGGCAGATCGGTCAGGCCGGATTCGTTCGACTGCTCAATGATCCGCGATTGGCACACATCCCCCGCATTCTCGAAACGGACAAGGGCGACGATGGGCGAAGCGTTGAATTGGATATGAAGAATCTCGCGACGCTGCGCGGATATGTGGGTCGCACTGCATGATCAGCGGCTCTTGTTTATCCCTCACGTAAGGAGGGCTAATCAAACTCTGTCAATGCTCGCATTCTCTTAGGGGAGCATGAGCCTCCGGCTCGTGCGTCGTCGCATTTTTTCTTGGCGCGAGGGCACGGCCCTGTCATTTCTAAGGACCAAAGACGGCGCTCGGGCCTTCAGGCCCATGCTCCCCGTTATGGCCAGACCTGCTTGCCGCCGACGTAGGTGTATGCCACCCAGGTGTTGGGCAGATCATCGGGCTTCATCGACAGAATGTCGTCATTCAAGATTGCAAAGTCGGCCAGTGCCCCGACTTGAATCACGCCAAGTATTGGACTCTCACCCGATGCTGCGGCGGCCCCACGGGTGTATGCCGTCAGCGCTTCCTCAACCTTGATATTCTGCTCCGGCACGAACACCTTGCCATCCAGCGTCTTGCCGGTCACGGCGGCGTGCATGCCCTTGAAGGGATCGAGCGTCACCACGGGAAAATCGCTGCCGAAAGCGAGCGTCGCGCCGGCGTCGATCAGCGAGCGAAACGCATAACTCGACTTGCAGCGTTCCTTGCCAATGGCGGCCTCGGCGTACCGGCCGTCGTCGGCCTTGTGCAACGGCTGCATGGAGGCGATCACGCCGATCCGGGCGAAACGAGCAATATCGCCGGGCAACAAATGTTGGACATGTTCAATCCGGCACACCGGCGGTGGCGGGGTGCTTGCAGGCATTGGATGGGTCCATCGAACAGAATTCTTTTGAAACACCTCCAGCACTTCATGGTTCGCGGCGTCGCCGATAGCGTGAATGGCGCTGCCCAGTCCCGCGCCGCTAGCGGCACGGCACAATTTTATTAGATTGTCCGGCGGGCTGATGACCGGTTGCGCGAGGCCGCGATTGCCGGGCGTATCGGCGAACGGCTCGGTCATGTACGACGTCCGCGAACCCAGCGAACCGTCCGCGAACTGTTTGAACCCCGCGATGCGAACCCAGTCGTCCCCCTTGTGCTGCCTGGCCTTTTCGATGAAAGGCAGCCAATCGTCTTCCATAACAAAGACGCGCACGCGAAGAGTGAGATCGTTCGCCGACCGCGCTGCATCCAACACCGCAACGTCGCTCCATTGCGACATCGTATGCACGCAGGTGATGCCAAACCGATTGGCCTCGCGCATGGACATGGCCAGCGCGGCGCGAAGCTGAGCCATCGAGGCAGCTGGGACATGCTTGCGAACGAGGTCGATGGCCCCTTCTTTCAAAATGCCGGTCGGCTCGCCCGTGTCGGGGTCGCGCTCGATGAGACCGCCCGGTGGATCGGCCGGACCCTTCGCATCAATTCCCGCGATCTTCAACGCCGCCGAATTCGCCAGCGCACCATGCCCGTCCATTCGCTCCAGCAGTGCAGGCGTCTCCCCGGTCCCCGCGTCGATCCATTGCCGCGTCGGCTGCGCGGGATCAGCCCAACTCTCGGTCGACCAGCGTCCGCCGAGCACCCATTCGCCCGGCTTGAGCGATGCGGCGTAATCGCGCACCGCCTGCACAAACGCCTTGCGATCCTTCACGTCTCGCAGGTTAAGCCGCCCCAACTGCTGCCCCCCCGTGATCAAATGCAAATGAGCATCGATCAAGCCCGGGATGACGCGGCGGCCGTGTGCATCGAGGATGGTTGTCGTCGCTGACTTGAGTTTCATCACATCGGCCTCGCGGCCGACCGCGACAAACGCGCCGCCGGCGACGGCAAACGCTTCCGCATGTGACCCCTTGTGATCGCCGGTCCACACTTTCGCGTTCTTCACGATCAGATCAGCGGTCACGTTCACCGGGGCGACTCCTGCGGCGGGCTGCGATGCGGTCACCATGGGCGGCGCCTGGCTGACCATGCCCAACGATTCGGGCTGACTTGCGGGGGTATCGACGGATGACAACGCAACACCCGCGTCATTGACCGCCGGCGTGGCCTCCTGGCAACCGGCGAGGCTGAAAAGCGTGAACAAAGCCGCGACCGCAGCCGTCCTTGATCTCATCGATATAATTCGAGGTCCCATGGGGCCTTCCTCCGGGCTGGAGCCGCGCGCGTGCCGAATCATAATCCAAACTCCGCGTGCATCGACATCCGCGGACTCTACAAGACCTACGGCAAGGTGCATGCACTGGAGGGCGTGGACCTTGCGATTCCTCCCGGCGTGATCTTCGGATTCCTGGGGCCCAACGGCGCGGGCAAGACCACCACGCTGCGCATCCTGATGGGGCTCATGCGTGCCACCGCCGGACACGCCACGATCCTTGGTCTCGACGCCTGGCGAGATTCCACCCGCATCCGCCGCGACGTCGGCTACCTGCCGGGCGATGCGCGATTCTACGGCTGGATGCGCGGCACGGCGCTGCTGGCCTTCTGCGATCGAACCCGCGGCGCCACCCACCATGCCGAAATTTCGAGGCTGATTGACGCGTTCGGTCTGGATGCCCGCCGACGCATCCGGGACTACTCGGCGGGTATGAAGCAGAAACTCGGCCTGATCCAGGCGCTGATGCACCGCCCGCGTCTGCTCATCCTTGACGAACCCACGACGGCCCTCGATCCACTCGTGCAGGAGACGCTGTACGACGAACTGCGCGATTCCGCGAAGCGCGGACAGACCGTGCTCTTTTCCAGCCACATGCTCAGCGAGGTCGAGCGGTTGTGCGATCGGGTGGCCATCATCCGCAAGGGGCGGATCATCGAAAATGCGACCGTGGGAGAATTGCGACAGCGCGCTACAACGGAACTGGCGGTGCGCCGGGTCGAGTTCACCTTGCGGAACGGCAGATTCCCTGAATTGCCCTCGGCATTGCAGGGAGGCCCATCGGGCGACGGCCGCTGGAGCGGGCACTGGCGCGGGCCGCTCGACGGATTGCTGCCGTGGCTGACCCGGCTGGAGATCTCCGATGTGATGATCAGCGCGCCCAGCCTGGAGGATCTGTTTCGCGAGTACTACAAGGACGACGGCGCAACGTCCGCCGAAAGGAAGGCGGTATGAATCTCGCACTCATGCGCAAGACGCTTGCCGACTACGGCCTGATCTGGCTCGGTGCGCTGGTCCTGCTGTCCGGCTTCGTGATTCTCTTCGTCTTCGCGACGCACAGCGTGCCCATGGAACACAGTCGCGAGTGGCTGCAACTGCCCTGGGTCAAGGCCTTTCTGCAAGCCATGGTCGGGGCCGACATGACCGAGGGCTTCTCCCCGACCGGCATCACCTCGTTTGCCTTCAGCCATCCCTTCACGTGGGTCGTGCTGGTGACGTTCATGCTCACCTTGACCAGCGGAGTGCTCGTCGGCGAAGTTGATCGCGGCACGATGGACCTGCTGGCGGGCTTGCCGGTGAGTCGAACGGCCATTTATGCGTCCACGTCCGCGGTCATCGTGTTGATGGGTTTGCCGCTGTGCTGGGCCATGTGGAGCGGAATCGCCCTGGGGCGCCGGGCCGTCGGCGACGACGACATTGCCATGGATCGGATGCAGGCCGTCGCGTGGCACTTGTTCGTTACTTATGTCTATGTTGCATGCTTTGCCATGGCGGTGTCCGCGTTCTCCAAGCGGCGCGGCAATGCCATCGCCTTCGCATTCGCGGCAATCTTCGGCTCATTCGTGCTTAACTTTTTGTGTGCCATGTGGCCCGCGGCGCGCACGGTCGAATGGCTGTCGTTTCTGCATTTCTACACACCGCTGCCGGTGGCGCGGACTGGCGAGATTATTCAGAAGCACATGCTCATTTTGCTCATCGGCGCTGCGGCGTGGTGGACGCTGGGGCTGGTTGTATTTCGCCGCCGGGATATTCATGCGGCGTAGATGGCATTTGCGCTGGCAATCGGAGCACCTGGTGAGCCGACACCCTCACCCCGGCCCTCTCCCTCAAGGGAGAGGGAGTACGACGCCGATTGCCTGCGCAATCGCCTCTTTCCGCTTACCCGACTCGAGTTATTATTATGTATGTCTAGATCTCATCCCGGTCGGACTCCATCGAGTCCTTCCAGTCGGTGAGATTTTCGAGATAAACCGCGGTGCCGCGGGCGACGCAGGAGAGCGGGTCGTCCACCACCTTGACCTGCAAGCCGGTGGCATCGGCCATGATCTTGTCCAGCTCGCGCAACAGCGCGCCGCCGCCGCACAGGTGAATACCGCTGTCGACCAGGTCGGCGGCCAATTCCGGCTCGGCCTTCTCCAGCGTATGGGTGACGGCGTCGATGATCTGGCTGACCGGCTCGCGCATGGCCTCGCGAATTTCCTGGCTGGTGACAACCGTCTTTCGCGGCAGGCCGCTGATGAGATCGCGGCCGCGGACTTCCATGGTGAGTTCCTGGCCCAGCGGCGCGGCCGAGCCGATTTCGATCTTGAGCATTTCGGCCGTCTGCGGGCCGATCTGCATGTTATAGGTTCGCTTCATGTGGGCGATGATCGCGTCGTCCAGGTCGTCCCCCGCGACGCGGAGCGACTCGGACACGGTGATGTCGGCCAGCGACATAACCGCCACTTCCGTGGTGCCGCCGCCGATGTCGACGATCATGCTCGCACGTGCCTCGGCGATCGGCAGGCCCGCCCCGATGCCCGCGGCCATGGGCTCATCGACGAGGAACACGCGTCGCGCCCCCGCCCGCTCGGCCGATCCATACACGGCGCGCTTTTCAACCGCGGTAATGCCCGACGGCACCGCAATGACCACGCGCGGCCGCACGAAGCGCCGCGCCCCGTGAACCTTGCGGATGAAATAGCCCAGCATGGCCTCGGTGATGTCGAAGTCGGCGATGACGCCGTCCTTGAGCGGGCGCACGGCGGTGATCGAGCCGGGCGTCTTGCCGAGCATTTCCTTGGCGACGAGTCCGACCGCGTTGCCGTTCTGCAGCACCTGGTTGGTGCCCTTGCGCACGGCGACAACGGACGGCTCGTTGAGCACGATGCCCTCGCCCTTGACACAGACAAGTGTATTGCACGTGCCCAGGTCGATGCCCATATCGACGCTGAACAGTCCTAGGAGTGAATCAAGCAGCACGTACGGCATCCTTCCGTTGGAGATGATTCGACCAAGTTGCGAATGGCCGGCGCCTTGACGCCGAATCGTCCCATCGTCCCTGTTAGGGTCGGATTCTATCCAACCTACGCCGCCGCGTCACGCAGGTTTGTGCAAATGGTTTGGAATTGTGAAATGTTGCGGCAGGCGCGGGGATTCAAAGATGGAATACGAATGCCTGCCTGGGCGGTCGAGCCGTCAGGCAAGGCGAAATCGCGATGGATTTGGGATTGTCGTCCGAAGACCGGGTCAGCCGGCGAAGCCCGGGAACGGCGTCCCGAAGAGTTCATTGCTGCGGATGATGACGAAGACGAACGCGCCCAGCACGAAGGCAAAGGCAATGATCGCCATGGCGGTGTACAGGTCGTTGTCCGACGCCCGGGAGGGCTTGTATCCAGATGATGGCAGGCCGGCCATGGTCATTCCTCTCCGAAACGCGGCGCCGGATCTGCACGCCGCTCAAACTCCAACAAACCCTTGTATCGTCCGCAGGCCGTGAAACCGGGCAACTGCGCTCGCCCGGGACGGTTTCACCGCACCCGGTGGGTCAGCGCCGCATGGCCAGGCTGGCCTCGTCGCGGGCCGTATCGCCGGCCTGAATCGCGCCCTCGGACTGCTCGATGGTGCCCGCCGACTCGTTGGCGTTCACCCGGGTGATCTTGACGGTGCCCAGGTACATGGGCTTGCTGCCGCTGCGGCGATAGACCAGGAAGTTCATGCCGGGCACCACGCCATCAGCCGAGCCGACCGACAGGCTGGCCAGATTGCCCTGCACGCGGGTGATTTCGCCGCGAACCGGGGCGGTGATCGGCGTGGCCGACGACACCTGCACATTGGGGACGCCGGCTTCAACAATGGACGTGCCGCCCGGGATCTGCGTGGCCGGGGCGAGACCGGTCGCCGCGGCGCTGCGACCCTCGTCGAATCCGGTGATCTGCTGCTGAAGGGCACGAACCTGTGCCTGGGCCATGGCGACGTTGGTGGTCAGTTCCTTGACGCGGTCGTTCAAATCGACATTGCGCTTTTCGAGTTCGCTGTTGCGCTCGGCAATCTTCTTGTTGAAGCCGCGCTCGTGGTCGAGCGAGGCGCTGACGATCTGCAGCGAGTTGGTCAGGCCGGCGACCGAACCCTGCTCGGAAGAGAGTTTGTTCTGAGTCTCGGCGAGATTGCGATCGAGTTCGCCGATCTTGGCGCTCTTGGCGGCCAGTTCGCCGCGAAGGTCGTTCAATTCCTTCGAGTCGTTGCGATGCTGATCGACGGCCTGCTGCTGGGCGAGTTCGTAACTGCTGGCGTAGGTGCGGGCCTTGGCCTGCTCGGCCAGGGCGGCTTCCTGCCAGTGAATCGCCGACGCCCGCCAGTCTTCCTGGCGTGCGAACGCCGCGACGACAAGCATCGACAATGCGATGGAGAAGACAACGAGCAACACCACAAACACCTTGGTCAGGACGCTCACGGGAGTACCTCCGCTGACTTCGCTTATGCGACGGCGACCGGGCATGCAATGCGGCGCCGACTGTTTCCACCATCCCCATGGTGGGCCGTGCTGTTGGCTTTCGCCTCGCGGCCCGGCGAGTCGTGACTCGCCTTCCGGAAGAGGATTCCGGCAGGTTGGTTGGGCTGAACTGCGTCAACCCGTTACCCTGATGATTATCCGCAACGGCGCGGCGATTTGCAAGGGCCGGCTTTCAGATTTCCCGCCACGGACCGCGGATTCTGAGTGCGGGGCGTTATCGGCCGGGATGGGTTTTCGCACCGTGCTTCCATGCGACCATCCGCACGGTTTTCCTTGACCCACGCGGCAAAAGACCCTTAAATTAGATGCTGTTCCGTGCGGCCGCCTCAAGGGGGACGGTTACGCGGACGCGTGTACCCGCCTCGGTCGCCAAGACCGGCCGTACCAGAAGGGCGATCGCATCGCCGCGGAACCGAGTTTCACCCGACTTGCCGCAAGCACCGCGCGCCCCGCGACCACCAGCCGGGAAACAAGGAAAGAGCCAAGTCATGAAATTGAACGCACGCCACGCATTCATGTGCCTGAGCCTGACCCTGTTGGGCGGCGCGGCCACCGCCAGCGCCGACCTGCTGCCGCGGGCGGAACTCGAGAAACTCGGCGCCCGCCGCTACTGGGATGGCAAGTTGCAACTCCGTCCGAACGAGATGGTCTCGCGCATCTCATTGCTCGACGAGAATCTCTACGTCCTGACCGATCAGAACCGCGTCTTCGCCGTGCATGCCCTCACCGGCGTGCTGCGCTGGAGCCGGCCCGTGGCCGAACCCGGCCAGACCGTGCGCGGTCCGACCCACGCGCCGCAGTTTGTCTTCTTCAGCACGCCCGGCGATGTGCGCGTGATCGATCGCGCGACCGGCGAATCCAAGGGCGAACCGCGCTCGATTCGCGGCGTCATCATCGACGTCCAGCACGACGACGCCGAAATCAACGTCGGTCAGTTGCACGGACTCTTTGGCGGCGAAGTGTTGAACGTTCACCGCGGCTCCGGCATTGGCGCCGATTCCGTTCCGCTGGCCCAACTGAAGATCACGCAGGTCACGCCGCGTTACTCCAAGGGTCGTCTCACGTCCACCGAGGCTTCGCGCCGCGCCGTAGTCGGCGACCGGGTCATGGCCGAACTCGTGCTGCCGCTCAAGGCCGTGCGACTGCCCTTCGCGCCGAGTTCGGCGGCCGTGGCTGACGACACGCGACTTTTCTTTGGCGCGGCCAACGGTCGCTTCTATTGCATCGAGATCCTGACCGGTTTCGAACACTGGCAGGTGCGCACGCCGCGCACGGTGACCAGCACGCCCGCCCTGCTGAAGGATGACCTGTACTACGCCGGCCAGGACGGGCTGGTGGTGTCCTGCACCAAGAACGATCGCATCAAGAACTGGACCTTCCAGACCGAGGGTGCGGTGTTTGCCGACATCGAAGTCACCCCCAAGCATGTATTCGTCGCCTCCAGCGATCGCTCGCTCTATTGCCTCGATCGGGAGACCGGCGGCCGCGTGTGGCGCGAACGCATGGACATGCCTCTCGCGACGAAACCGGTTGCCGCTGGCACGACGGTTTACCAGGAGGTGCCGGACTTCGGCCTGTTTGCGCTCGATGTCGAGACGGGCAAGATCAAATGGAACCGCCAGGCCGGCGGCACGCTGTTGATGCAGAATGACGAGACCGCCTTCCTTTGGAACGGTCGTCCCGGTGAAATCGGACGGCTGGTCGCGATTGAGCCCGGCACCGGCAGCGAAAAAGGCGTCATCTCGACGATGGTGTTTTCATTCGCCGCGGCCTCAAGGGCCGACCAGGCGATGGTCTTCGTCTCGCGCCTGGGCGATCTGCTGTGCGCGCGACCCAAATCCGCCGAACCGCTGAAGCCGGCGCAACTGGCCGCGGTGCTCAAGGATGACCGTGCGGCAAAGGTCTATGCCAAGATGGGCGTCGACCGAAAGGACGCGGAAAAGCAGAAGCGAAAGGCGGATGAGGAAGCCGCGGCCATGGAACGGCCGCATCGGCTCGGACGATACAGTTACCTGATGGACGACTGGCTCCGCAGCCCGCGTGACCGGGCCGCGCCGCCCGCCGCTGAGACCGATGATGAGGAATCGGACGAATCAGAGACGACCCCCACCACCGCCCCGGCGGATGACGATGAGGAGGAACCGGCCGCTTCCGAAGACGAGCCCATGGACGAAGCGCCCAAGGCCGAGGACAAGGACGATGACGACGATGACGCCTCGGAAGACGATGACGATGAAGGCGACATGGAAGACGATTCGTCCGACGATGATGACGACGACACCGGCGGCGGTTGATTGACCGCCTGATTGCGATTCCCGGGTGAAACAGTAACCTAGCGGTCGGCTCGTCGATTCGGCGAGCCGACCGTTTTTCATGCGCCTGCCGCCAGCCGCGTGGCGGTGGTTCGATGGGTCACGCCGTCGAATCGTCGCCGGCATGGCCCGCCCCGGAGGGTCCGATGCCCATCAGCCCGATTCGCCGCGCCTTGATCGCCGTCTACGACAAGACCGGCATCGTCGAGTTTGCCCGCGCCTTGGTCGACGAATTCGGCATCGAGATCATCTCCACCGGCGGCACGGCCAAGCACCTGAAGGACGCCGGCATCCCGGTCACGATGGTTGAAAGCGTCACCGGCTTCCCCGAAATGCTCGACGGCCGGGTCAAGACGCTGCACCCCCACATCCACGCCGGCATTCTCGCCGACCGCGACAACCCCGAGCACATGCGCCAACTCGCCGAGCACGGCATCCAGCCGATCGACATGGTGGTGGTGAATCTGTATCCGTTCGAGAAGACGATCGCCGATCCGAACTGCAAGTTTGAGGACGCGATCGAAATGATCGACATCGGCGGGCCGTGTCTTCTCCGCGCGGCGGCGAAGAATCATAAGCATGTGCTGGCGCTGCACGATCGACATTGGTTTCCGTCAACTCTTAACTTTCTCGGTGCGCCGCATGCACACGACGTAGTGGCTCGACGTCAGTGGATTGCCGATCAAGCCGCGCAAGTGTTTTGGCGTGTTAGCAAATACGACGCGACGGTTTCTTCATGGTTTGGCACTCGGCCAGAGCTGGGAGAATATGCATTTGAGCGGCGCGCTTTGCACTTGGAAGACATGGCAGAGGAACTTCGATACGGCGAGAATCCAAACCAAAAGGCGCAAGTGCTGGGGTTTGACGGGGCTGTTTCACGGTTGTCGTGCGCACCGCCGTCAGCAGGGAATCCCCCGCTGTCGTACAACAACTTTGTCGACGCCGACGCGGCGCTGGGCCTGTGCGCGGAGTTGACTCGGGCGACGTCTGAACTCGGTAGGGCAAAGATCCTCTTTGCCCCGCGTACAGCAAAGTTCCACTTTGCTGACTCCCCCGCGCCCGAAGTTGTTGCCTTGCCCAACGCCCGCTTCAAACCCATCCGAAACGAAACCTCGACTCGTAGAAAACTCCCGCATTGGCAGGTTCCCGGTGCGGCGTATTTCGTGACTTTCAGTTCCAACATCGGTCCCCTCACAGAGCCGGAGCGAGACATCGTCTTTTCTGCCGTCAGGCATTGGGATGGCAAGAAACTCGATCTATTCGCAGCGACGGTCATGCCTGACCACGTACACATGTTGTTCGAACCGCGCATCGTTCCTGGTTCGAAAGATCGTTACAACCTGTCAGATATCATGCAGAGCATCAAGGCATTCAGCGGGCGAGAGGTATCCAGACTTCGCGGTGGAGGCACGCGGCAGGTCTGGCTTCTCGAGTCCTACGACCGCTGGATTCGCGACGAGCAAGAGTTCAGGGAGAAGTGGGACTACATCGCCAACAATCCGGTTAAGGAGAATCTTGCGGCAGCACCGCAGGAATATAAGTGGTGGTATGGCATTGAGTCATTGGGCGCGTATGGACCTGAGATTGGCTCCGACGAAGCGAGCAAAGAGGATCTTTGCTCTACGGTGAACAAAGTGGAACTTTGTTCTACCGGTGGGGTGCCATTGGCGAGTCAATGCGCATGTGTATTCATCAAGCACACCAACGCATGCGGCGTCGGCGTTGCGGGCGCCTCGAAAGACACATCCGCGACGACCCGTGATGCACAGGTGAATGCCTACCGCACGGCCTACCTCGGCGACCCCAATGCCGCGATGGGCGGCGTGCTGGCAGTCAACTTTCCGGTGACCGCCGAATTCGCCCAGCTCGTCATGGAGACCTATGACCGATTCGGCAAGGCTGCCGGGGCGGGCGGATTCTTCGTCGAGGTGTGGGTCGCGCCGTCGTTTGACGAGGAGGCCGTGGCGATCATTCGCGGCACCGCCGAGCCGACCGCGGACATGCCCATTCCCCCGAAGAAAAAATGGGGCGAGAACGTGCGATTGCTCGCCGTGGGCGACATGAGCGTCGAGCCCGATCCGAAGGAGATGGAGTACAAGACCATCGCCGGCGGCATGCTGGTCCAGACGCCAGACCTGCTCGGTCTCAACGAAGACCAGTGGAGAGTCGTCACCAAACGCCAGCCCACCGAATCTGAAATGTCAGATCTGCGACTGGCCTGGCTCATCGCCAAGCACACCAAGAGCAACGCCATCAGCCTTTGCAAGGATGGCATGCTCATCGGCAACGGCGCGGGGCAGATGTCGCGGGTGATGAGTTGCCGCATCGCCACCTGGCTGGCGAAGGAGAATGGCCACGCGGAAAAGTTGGCGGGCGCCGCGGCTGCGTCTGACGCCTTCTTCCCCTTCCGCGACGGACCGGACATTCTCATCGACGCCGGCATCACCGCGATCATTCAGCCCGGCGGATCGAAGCGCGACGAGGACACCATCGCCGCCTGCAACGAGCGCGGCGTCGCGATGATCTTCACCGGCACGCGGCATTTCAAGCATTGAATCTGCCCGTCGGGAACGCCCGCGCGCTGGCACCGGCAAATCCGCCACCGGCGGACCAGTGGCACCCCCCCGCCTACTCCCTATCATGCGCCCATGCCATCGGCCGCGCTGACATCGCCGCGCTTCTCCCAGGCGAAACTGCTCAGGCTGATCGTGCTTCTGGCGACGCTTGTCGCATTTCGTAACAGCCTCGACGGGGCCTACTTTCTCGACGACCTCGACGCGATACACAACAACCCATCCATCCGTTCGCTCTGGCCGCCCTGGCAGGCCCTGCAACCGCCGCGGGAGACGTCAGTGGCCGGCCGGCCGCTGACCAATTTGACACTCGCCTTTAATTACGCGGTACACGGTGTATCGCCGCGCGGTTATCACCTCGTCAATCTGCTCATCCACGCCGCGGCAGCACTGACGCTGTTTGGCCTCCTGCGATTGCTCCTGCGCAGCCCCGCGGTGACCGGCAGGTTCTCGTCCGACGCCGACCTTCTCGCCGGCATCACCGCACTGCTCTGGGCCGTGCATCCGTTGCAGACCGAGAGCGTGACCTACATCGTCCAGCGGACCGAATCGCTCTGCGGGCTGGCGTATCTCTTGACGTTGTATGCATTCGCGCGAAGCATGAACGCCCCTCGACCGCGCGGCTGGCGGCTTGCCTGCGTGCTCGCCTGCTTCGCCGGAATGGCGTGCAAAGAAGTCATGGTGACCGCTCCGCTGATGGTCCTCTTCGTCGACAGGGCCTTGTTTGCAGCCTCATTTCGGCAGGCGCTGTCCACGCGTCGCGGGCTTTACCTGGGTCTCGCCGCCACCTGGATCGTGCCGGGCATTCTGCTCGCCGGATCGCCGCGCCCGGTTTCCGCCGGCGCCGACCTCCCCTTCGGCCCCATGGACTATGCCCGCACCGAGGCCTCGGTGCTGCTGCATTATCTGCGTCTGGCCATCTGGCCGGACCCGCTGATCCTGGACTACAACTGGCCGATCAGCCCGTCGTGGTCGCATTCCGCGCGATCGATCGCAATTGTGGCCATCATCCTGGTGCTCTCCGCAGCCGTCTGGATTCGGCGGCCCGCCGTTGCCTTGCCGGCGGTTGCCTTTTTTCTCATCCTCGCGCCGACGTCGAGTTTCTATCCGATCCTCGACGCCGCATTCGAGCATCGCATGTACCTTCCGCTTGCGGGGATCCTGTTCATACTGGTGTCTACGCTCCACTGGATTCTCCAGCGAACGCTGAGGCACCGCGCCAACGCCACTCGGTACGGCATGATTGCCATTGCACTTATCGCGACGACCGCACTGACCGTGCGGACGATACGCCGCAACGCCGACTACGCGGACCCCGTCGCATTTTGGCGCGGCAATCTCGAACACGGCGGGCTGAACAATCCGCGGGCCTGGACCAACCTCAGCAGCGCCTTTCTGCAAGACGGCCAGGCCAGCGAAGCCCGTGATGCCGCGCTGTATGCCATTCGACATTCGACCGACAACGTCGAGGCGTACGTGAATCTCTGTGCCGCGTCGACGCAGTTGGGCCTGATCGAGGAGGGCATCCAAATGGGCCGCATCGCGGTGCAACTCAAGCCTCGGTCCGTCGAGGCGCTGGTCAACCTGGGCCTGGCCTACAAGGCCGCAAATCGCCTGAACGATGCCCGACACCAACTGATGCAGGCCCTCAGGGTCCAGGAGGACTGCCAGCCCGCCCTTGCGGCGCTCAAGGACCTCGATGCCCAGGAGCGGCCGGGCGCGTCGATCGGGCCGGCCTCCAATACGAGCAACGCCCAGGAACCATAAACCCAGTCTGGAGGATGGGTTGCAGGCCGAACGGCCCCGAACATTCCCGAGTTCCTTTCTTGACAGAATTCCCGAAATCGATTCGACTACTGGGTTCCACCGTGGCGGTTGGAGGGTTGTCAATTCCCGCGTGCCACGGGACCTCTCGATCGGCCCCGGCCTGTCGAGATTTCGGAGTGACGTCGTGCGTAAGCCATTTGTTGCCGGCAACTGGAAGATGAACCTCGACATGGCCTCGGGCCTGTCGTTGGTGTCGAGCCTGCGCGCGCTGCAGCCCGAATCGTCGATTGACATCGCGGTGATGCCGCCTTCGATCTATCTGTTCGGAATCGTTCAGGCCGCCGCCGGCAGCGTCATCGCCGTGGGCGCACAGAACTGCTGGCACGAAAGCAAGGGCGCATTCACCGGTGAGTTGTCGCCGGAGATGATCCGGGAAACCGGTGCGAAGTATGTCATCCTCGGTCACAGCGAACGGCGGCACACCATCGGCGGCCGGGTGAACGGCAGGGTCATTGGTGAAGACGACGCGCTAATTTCGCTGAAATGCAAAGCGGCGTTCAAGGCCGGTTTGACGCCAATCGTCTGCGTCGGCGAAACGCTGGCCCAGCGCGATGCCGGTGAAACCGAGGCGGTTCTGGCCACGCAGATCACGGGCGGCCTCGCCGGCCTCGATGCGGCGGCGGCCCAGTCGCTTGTAATTGCGTACGAACCGGTTTGGGCCATCGGGACGGGTCGAAACGCGACGCCCGACCAGGCGCAATCGGCCCACGCGCATATTCGCAGCCTGCTGAGCGAGAAATTCGGGCAACTGGCGGCCGACGGCATCCGCATTCAATATGGCGGAAGCGTGAAGCCCGACAACGCCCTTGAGTTGATGAAATGCCCCGACGTGGATGGGGCTTTGGTGGGAGGCGCGAGCCTCGTCGCGGCTGATTTCGCCGCAATCATTACGGCATGTATCCGGGCCAGGGCCAATCGCTGATCGGGCCCGACAGTGTGAGAATGGACATCATGATGCTTGCTTCGTTCTGGACGTTAGCCTTGTCGTTTGTCTTCATCCTGGTTTCGCTTCTGCTGATCGGGCTGATCCTGCTGCAGAAGAACCGCGGCAGCGGCCTGTCGGGCGCATTCGGCGGCGTCGGCGGCCATTCGGCCTTCGGCACCAAGACCGGTGACTTCCTGACCTGGCTGACCGTCGGCCTGACCGGCGTGTTCATGCTGCTGGCGATCATCGGCAACTTCGCCTTCGAGCCGGCCGACGCGGCCCGCCGGCGCGCGGCCCAAAACGCTCCGCCGACCCCGGTCGCGCCGACACCGATTCCCTTGACGCCGACACCGACGCCGGTGACGCCCCCTCCGGCCGCGCCCGTGACGTCCACGCCGCCGGCGCCTGCCGCGACGACGCCCCCCGCTCCGGCTGCATCGACGCCGCCGACGGAGTCACCCGCGACACCGACGGACGCCGCGCCGGCGACGCCGACACCTGAAGGCGGCGAGCCGACGCCCTGAGTCGTGGTTCCACGATCAGCGTTGAGCGTGGGAAGTTGAGAGCGGCGACTGCGTTTTCAAAGGGTCGGTCGGGTCATCGATTCAGGCCCTGACGCGCCGGACGGTTTGCATGATTCACAGCATGACGGGCTATGGTGACGCGCAGGCCGCCGAGAACGGCGTGACCTACCGGGTCGAGATCCGCAGCCTGAACAACCGCTATTTCAAGGCCTCCATCAAACTGCCGGAGCAGTTTCAGTTGTTTGAGACGGAGGTCGACAAGATCCTGCGGAACAAACTGGGCCGGGGGAGCGTGACGTATTCACTGCGCACCAAGGACGAGTCTCCGGCCTCGGCCTATGCCATCAACAAAGCGGCGCTGGCCCACTACGTCAGTCAGTTGCGCGAGGTCGCGGGCGGCGACAGCACCTTGAAATGGGACCTTGCCCTGCTGCTCGAACTACCCGGCGTGTGTCAGCCGCCCGATCTGGACGAGTCCATGCGGGCCACGCAATGGGCCTCCATCGAGCGATTGACTCTGCAGGCGATTGACCGATTGACGCGCATGCGCGAGAACGAAGGCAAGGCGCTGCTGGTGGACCTGACGGCCCAACTGGATGTCATTCGGCGCGGCTTGACGGCGGTTCAGGCGCGGTCGCCGCGAGTGGTGGCCGATTACCATGCGAAACTGAAGTCGCGGGTGCAGGAACTTCTGTCGATGGCCAAGATCAAGATCGACGAAGACATGCTGGCCCGCGAGGTTGCGATCTTTGCCGATCGATGCGACGTGAACGAGGAGATCGCCCGCCTGGCCAGCCACCTGGAGCAGTTTGATTCGCTGACCCGGGCGCCGGAAGAGGCCGGGCGCAAACTCGAATTTCTGACGCAGGAGATGCTCCGCGAAGCAAATACCATCGGCAGCAAGGCGAACGACGTGGAGATCGCCCGGCACATCGTGGAGATCAAGGCGTCGATCGATCGGATCAAGGAACAGGTGCAGAACGTGGAGTGAAATGAGGCGATAGCGCGAGCAATCGGGGTTGGTGTGCGCCACTGCTCCGCGAGCAGTGTGAACGTGAGCAGGCGTCCCATCACGAATGCACTGCTCACAGAGCAGTGTCACACCAAACCGCGATATGCGATTGCTCTGACCTTGCGCGGCCGCCTGTTGCTAAGGAATCATCGGTGCCATGGCGGGCGAAGAGCGAAGAAGCGGACGGTTGATCGTGATCAGCGGCCCCAGCGGCGTGGGCAAGTCCACGGTCTGCCACCGGCTGTGCAGGGTGATGAACGCCGAATTCAGCGTGTCCGTCACGACGCGAAGGGCCCGGCCCGGCGAAACGAATGCACGCGACTATCATTATGTCTCGCCCGAGGAGTTCATTCAGTTGCGGGAGACCGGCGGCCTTCTGGAATGGGCCGAGGTCTACGGGCACATGTATGGCACGCCGGTCGAGCCGGTGGACAAGGCCACGCGGAACGGAACGACCATCATCCTTGAAATCGACATTCAGGGGTGTATCCAGGTCCGTCGGAAGCGCCCCGACGCCGTGACGGTCTTCCTGCTGCCGCCCAGTTCGGACGAACAGAAGCGGCGGATCGAAGGCCGAAAGACCGACGCCGAGTCCGTCATTGCCCAGCGGTTGGCCAAGGCGGACGGCGAGATTCGATACGCGATGGAATCGGGATGCTACGACCAGTTCATCATCAATGACGATCTCGATGCAACCGTCGAGCAAATTGTGGCACTGTGCGCCAAGGAGAAGTAGAGACGATGTTGGATGCGATTAAGGACGAAGACGTGATCAATCGAGTCGGGGGACGATTCAAGTTGACCGCCCTGATTCAGAAGCGCTGGCGCGACCTGATGTTCGGCGCGCGGCCGCTGGTGGATCCTGCCAGACTGACGCCGTTGGAAATCGCGGTTCAGGAAGTCGTGCAGGGCAAGATCGGCATCGACTACGAGAAATCGAAGATTGAAAAGCCGGCGAACTAGCAAGACCGCCGCGACTGGCAAAGCGGCCCACGACGATCTGCGGGGCTACGAGGTCGTCGTGGCCGTGTGCGGAGGCATCGCGGCATACAAGGTCTGCACGGTGGTGTCGCGGCTGGCCCAGCGCGGTGCCGGCGTCAGCGTGGTGATGACGCAGGCTGCGACGAAGTTCGTCACACCGCTGACCTTTGAATCCCTCTCGCTTCGCCGCGTGTTCACCAGCACGTGGGAATCCGAGGGCTACCACGATCCGCAGCACCTGCGGTTGACCGAGCAGGCCGACCTCTTTCTGGTCGCGCCCTGCACGGCGAACATGATCGGAAAGATCGCCCACGGCATAGCCGACGACCTCGTGTCCACGATGATCATGTCGACGGATTGTCCGGTTCTGCTCGCGCCCGCCATGAACACGCGGATGTGGGAGAATCAAATCGTCCAGGCAAACGTCAAAACGCTGGTAAAGGCCGGTTACGAAGTCATTCCGCCCGCCGAAGGCTGGCTGGCCTGTCGAACCGTGGGCACGGGCCGGCTGCCGGAGCCGGAACAAATCCTCGATGAAGTCGCGTCTCGGTTACTGAGCCGACGCGCAAGAACACCCAAGTCTGAATGACGTCACACGGGAGCGGCCGTCATCAAAACGGACATCTGCAAACCGCTGCACGTCGTCGTCACCGCCGGGCCGACGCGCGAGTATTTGGACACCGTGCGTTTCATCTCAAACCCCTCCTCCGGAAAAATGGGCTACGCCATTGCACGCGCTGCCGTCGCCGCCGGGCACCGGGTGACACTGGTGTCGGGGCCGGTGGCGCTTCCGCCACCAAACGGTGTTGAGACAATTCATGTCGAGACCGGGGCCGAGATGGCCCGTGCCGCGAAGCGGGCATTTCGTTCGGCCGATGCGGCGGTGTTGTGCGCGGCGGTCTGCGATTACCGCCCCGCCGTGCGCAGCAAGCGAAAACAGCCCAAATTGACGGCGGGCCTGCAACTCACCCTCGTTCCCACCGAGGACATCGCCGCGTCGCTCGGCCGGATCAAAGGCGCCCGCGTGACCATCGGCTTTGCGCTGGAGGATCACGATGGCCTCGCACACGCCTTCACCAAGATGCAACGCAAGCGGTTCGATGCGATTGTGTTGAACGATCTGAGTAATATCGGAGGCGATCAGGCCTCGGCCACCTTCATTCTCGCAGACGGAACAATGATAGAGTGGCCGTCGAGTTCCAAGCCCCGGATGGGACACCGTATCATCCGCGAATTGGAGAAACTGGTGGCTCTTCGCTCGGACCTGGGGCGATTGTTCGAAAGGACCTCAAGAAAGCGCCGCTCAAGCAAGCGATGATTGGATTCCCGCCGCATGTCAAAATCACATGTCCGATTCGTGTGTTCGCATTGCGGCGCCTTTCAACCCAAATGGATGGGCAAGTGCCCGGACTGCGGCGAATGGAACAGCCTTTCAGAACAGGTGATCCGCGACGTGGCCGAGGATCGGCACCGTCCCCTGGTCGCGCGCGGCGACGATGACGCCCCGCTTGTCGTGCCGGTCAGCGAGATTCAGCCCGACGCCTCGACGCGATGGACGTCGGGGCTTTCGGAATTCGATCGGGTGCTGGGCGGCGGCATCGTGCCCGGTTCCGCCGTGCTGATCGGCGGTGACCCGGGCATCGGCAAGAGCACGCTGCTGCTGCAGGCCGGTCAGGCCATGGCGAGGCTGGGCCGCAAGACGCTCTACGTCACCAGCGAAGAATCTCTTGGCCAGGTTCGGCTCCGTGCCGATCGTCTCAGCGCGCAGCGTGAACAAGCCGACGCGACCGTTGAAGCATCAGTCCCCACGCCGTCCCGCAAGCCGCGCTCCCGTTCCGAATCCGCGGCCACCGCGCTGACCACATCCCACGATATGCTCGTGTCGGCACAGGCGAATCTCGACATCATCTCGAACATTCTCAGCAAAGAGCGCCCGGACGTAGTCGTGATCGACAGCATTCAGATGGTCTATCGACCGGAGGTTGCCGCCGCGCCGGGCTCCGCGGCCCAACTTCGTGACGCCGCCGCTCGATTGATATGGCTCGCCAAGCAGATGGGCTTTGCGTTGATCCTGGTTGGCCATGTGACCAAGGACGGCGCCATTGCCGGACCCAAGATTCTGGAACACCTGGTTGATTGTGTCATTTACTTCGAGGGCGACCGCTACCACGCCCACCGGTTGATTCGCGGCGTGAAGAACCGATTCGGCTCGACTGACGAAATCGGCATCTTTGAAATGACGTCGGCCGGGCTGATCGGGGTGGACGACCCGTCCCGCATGTTTCTCGCCACCCAGCGGAAGGCACGTCCGGGCAGCGTGGTCCTGGCGGCCTGCGAGGGCACGCGCACACTGCTCGTGGAGGTGCAGGCCTTGACGTCGCAGAGCGTGTTCGGGAGCGCGAAGCGGAAAGCGACCGGCGTCGATGCCAACCGCGTCTCGATGATCCTGGCGGTATTGGAAAAGCACGGCGAAGTCGTCCTGGGCGATCAGGACGTGTTCGTGAACATCGTCGGCGGTGTCCGCGTGAATGAACCCGCGGCCGACCTGGCCGTAGCACTTGCTGTGCAGGGCGCCTTCACCGGTCGCAGTCTGCCGGAGTCGACCGTCGTCTGCGGCGAATTGGGCCTCGGCGGCGAACTGCGCCCGGTCAGTCACCAGCGGCAGCGCATGTCGGAGGCGCAGCGGATCGGCTTCCGCAGCATGATCGCGCCATCGACCGCAACGCGCGGTTCGCCGCGCGAACCGCGCGCCGCGGGAGTCGACATCCAACTGCTCACCTGCGAAACTCTCGCCCATGCCATTCGACACCTGTCCTGACCTGTTGGTCGATGAGTCGCCCGCCTCGCGGCGGATCAGCGCGACGCTGTCGATATTGGCCGTGATCGGCATCGCCGGCTCGCTGTTGATCGCGTCCGCCAGCCGTTTCTCGGAACAACATCTCGCCGATCGCTCGCCGCTTCGATGGGTGGTGGACGCCCTGTCCCTCTACGGCCAATGGCCCACGCTGGACGGCAAGGAAATCCGCCTGACGATCTTCAATCTGGCGGCGGCCATGATGCTCCTGGCCGCCGGAATTCGGCTGCTGACGCAGAACGCCCAGCCCCGCATGGCCCTGGATGACCTGCTCGATTTCCGGGCGCGGGCCTCCAGTCCTGTGACATGGGGCGTCTTTTTTCTATTCTGCAGTTTCCTGTCGTCTGCATTCTCCGAGTCCAGGCGGCTGACGCTCGGCGAATCCGTTCTTCACGGATTCCAGGGCGCGTGGGTGCTGCCGCTTGCGTTGCTGCTTGAGCCGCGTCACGCACGAACGCTCGCCCGGCTGATTGTCTGGATCCTGTCCGTCACGTCCGTCATCGGACTCTGGTATTACTTCGCACGGGTCTATCCGCAGTCCGGGTTCGCGGTCCGATTGAAATATCCGACGGGCTCGGAACTGTCCCTGGCGGCGTGCCTGCTGCCCGTGCCATTCATCGCGATTGGACTTTTGGCCGGGCAGACGACCGGGGCCCTGGCTTCCCGCGTCAAGCAGATTTTTTGCAACAGCCGCCTTCTGCTGACGATCATGCTTGTCGTTCCGGTCATCGCAGCGTTTGCAATCGCAAGGTCGAGATCCGGCGCGGTCGGCGTCGCTTTCGGGGTCGCCACGATGATCGCTTTGCATCTGCGGGGCCGCGGACGACGCACGGTCCTGATCGCGACGGCTGTCCTTGTCGCGGGAACGGGGTTCTGGGTCACCCGCGAACGGCACAAGACTGACAGTTGGCTGCGATCGCATTCCCTGCGCGCACGCATGGACTTTGCCTGGCCCTATGCAACGGCACTGTGGCGCACCAAGCCGATTCTCGGACACGGCGACGGCGCGTATGGCCTGCTGGCTGGACAATTCGCGCGCGTCGATCAAATCGACGACCCGAAGGTGATGAGTTTCGGATCCGAGCAGATCTGGCTTCAGCACGCCGACAGCGAGCCCCTGCAACTGCTCGCGGATCTGGGATTCGTCGGCTTCTTCGCAGCGGTCGCGGCACTGGGGACAGCATTGATCACCGCGGCCCGTTTCTGCGACGCCGCAAGAGCAAGTCCGGCGCACGCCGGCGATCGCGGCCTCGTCATCGGACTGACGGCGGCGCTGGTGGCCATTGCGGCGGAGGAATGCTCGTCGAACGGGCTGCGCATCAACGGGCTTCCAGCGGTGTTTCTATCCACGTCTGCAATCTTGTGGACCCTGGTGCGCCGCCACCGTCCGCCGCGCGAGGTGGCGCAACCGGATCATTGGATGCCGGGCGGCGTGCTGCGGATGGCGGGACTGGGCATCACCGGCGTGGCGCTGGCACTCACCGCCGCAGCCTGGATGGACGCCGCGGCGACGCGAAGTTGCTACCGGGCCAGTTCGGCCCTGATCAGCGGACACAACGATGAAGCCGTTATCGAGGCGGACCGCGCCGCGCGCGGATCACTCGGTGCGTATCAGCAACTCAAGGCCCGCCTGTTTGCCGTATGGGCCATGTCGCAGGAATTTGACACGCGACTCAAATCTCAAGCCCTGCCCGGCAACGAAGATTTCACCGTCGCGTCCGCCGCCCTGGGCCGCCTGGCGACTCTGGAAACGCTTGCCCCGCGCTTCCTGAGAACCGCAAGTCTGCGCGTCGAGTTATTCGCCAACCTCGCACGCGCCGCGGAACGACGAAACGACCCCGGGGCCGCCGTGGACTTCGCAAAGAAGCGAAACCAGGCGCTGGCACGGCTTATCGCGGACGAGCCGTTCCGCATGGAACCCGTCCAGGCGCTCCTGCAGGCCGAACCGCAAATTGCGGTCATGGAACGACTGGCGTGGCTTCGCCGATTGCTTCGCGGCGGAGAAATGCCGCGCGGGTTTGTCGATTTGTTCATGATGCAGGCACAGACGCCTGACTTTGTCGATGCCCTGAACGACTTGATGAACGTCGCGGCCGCCGATGCGAAGCGCGTGCCGGAGAACTGGCAGGATCGGCTCAGCCCGGAGACGTTGCGACTGACCGCGCTGACGTTGGAACTTCAGGGCAAGCCGACCGATGCCATCCCTGTCGCGACCGCGGCGGTCGAGATGTACGAGGCTGCCGGCGCGCGGCTATTTTCCGCGAACGGGGCAGCCCGGCACGAATGCGTGCGATTGCGATTCGCGGCGAACCCAACGTCCGAGATTGCGCAGCGGCTTCAGGAACTTGCGGACGCCGCGCGGCTTGCAGAGATGTCGATCCGTCCGGACGGTGCCCTCCCCGATCCGATGGGGTCCACCCGCCTGGACCTCCTGCTCGCCGGCGGGCGCGAAGACCATGCGGCCGCGCAGGTCCGATTACTCAGCCCTTCCGCTTCGATTCCCGCATTCATGGCGACGGCCTACTTATCGCTGGCATCGAGCCACGCTCAACTTCACCGCGATGCCGCCCTTCAATGGGCTACGCGGGCCACGGAATTGGCGCCACAGGCGATCGGCGGCCACGCCGTGTTGTTGGAACTGATGCTGCGAGCCGGACAGGAGAAATCGGCGTCGACGCATCTGAAGTTGATGGCGAAGTCGTTTGATGTGACGGCGATTTCGGAGTTGGAGGCCGACTTGAGATCACGGTATCCGCAGAGCCAATTGTGGGCGAATCCGGCGAAAACGGGCGGATGAACGATCGGCGGCCGGCGAAAATTATCAGAGTTCACGGTATTTCCGTGACTCGCTGGGTTGAATCCCGGGCGGCGATTCGTTACGCTGGAGTCTTCGGCAGATGGCGGATTGCCAGCCGGCCGACGCCCACGGAGGCGGCGTTTGGGGGGCGATGCAAGCCCTTCAGAATTGAAACGAGAAGAGGAAAGCGGAGGAAGAGATGAAGGTCACGAAACTTATCGCAGCAATCACAGTGTTAATGGCCGTATCCGTGTCTGTAGCCGCACCGGTCAATTACTCAACACCGGGAAACGTCATCACTGAAAATTTTGACTCGCTGGCAAATGCAGGAACTCTCATCGCATGGACCAATGATTCAACGTTGCCCGCGTGGAGTCTTTACAACTCGTTAGGAAACGCTGTCGCCACCTATAATTCGGGCAACGGCGGCAGCAATGCTGGCGCTTTTTATAGTTTCGGTACCGTCGACACAACTGAACGAGCACTGGGCGGGACAGCCTCCGGTGGCGCCTATTTCGGAAGCCCAGGCTCCGGTGCTCTTGCCGGTTGGATTACCGTGGCGATCAACAACAACACCGGGGGCACCCTTTCAGATTTCACAGTTGGTTTTGATGGCGAACAGTGGCGCAACGGTGGAAACACCGCCGCACAGACAATGGTCTTGGAGTACGGCTTCGGTGCGACTTTTGGCACCGTTGGATCGTGGACCGCTCCTGGCGGCAATTTTGATTGGTCGTCCGTCGTTAACTCCTCAACTGCCGCGGCTGTCGATGGAAATGCGGCAGGCTTGGTTGCTGGCAAAGGTGGGACGATCAACAATCTGACGTGGAACCAAGGCGATACGCTTTGGATTCGCTGGATCGAAAACAATGATATTGGCAATGACCATGGGATGGGCATCGATAACTTCTCCTTCTCAGCAACTCCCGAGCCGACCAGCCTTGGCCTGCTCGCGTTCGGCGCGATGGTCGCCCTGCGACGCCGACGCTGATCGACACTCAATTCGCAAATAACTCGCACAAGACCGCGGTCGCTCCGGCGATCGCGGTTTTTTTTCGCCCAAACAAGATCGCCCGGGCATGCCTCCGACAATTCTCTTGCCGTCCGGCCCGATTTCGATAGGCTCTTGTTCATGACCGACCCCTGAAGCGTCGCCGGTCGTTGCCTCTTCAAGGACGGGAATTGCATGGCCCTCACCCTCGACCCCCAACAGCGTCGTGTTCTTGGCGTTCTCATCGAAAAATCGATGACCACCCCGGGCAGTTATCCCCTCACCATCAATGCCTGTGTCACGGGCTGCAACCAGTTGAGTTGCCGCGACCCGGTCATGCAGATGACCGAAGGCCAGGTGTCGTCGGCGCTGCATCACTTGCAGCAGGTGCAACTGGTTATTCAGGCGCCGCCCGATCGAAATGCCCGAAGCAACCGATTCATTCACCGCGTCGAGCAGCGCTTCGGCTGGGACACACGCGAACGGGCGATCATGGCGGAGTTGCTGCTGCGCGGGCCGCAGACGCCGGGCGAATTGAAGTCCAATGCCTCGCGCATGTCGTCGCTGGACGATTTGAACTACGTCATGGAGTTGCTGGGCGGCCTGGCTCGACGCGAGCCGCCCTTCGTCGTGGAATTGCTACGACAGCCCGGAAAATCGGCCAACAAGTTCGACCACTGCCTCTACGCAGAACATCCATCCGGCGTTGCCACAGCCGATGTTGGCGTTATCAGTGCAGCCGGCACGGCGCTTTCGACCGCATCGTCCGGACCTGCATTTTCTCAAAGCACGAACAACACCCTGGAAACCACGTCAGGAATGACAGCGCTGGAGGCACGCGTTGCGGCCCTGGAGGCCGAAGTCGAGGCGTTAAAAATGTCTCTGAAATCCATGCAATTGGCGGCGCAGTCCGGCGTTTAGCCTGATTGGACCACGTCTCATGCGACCGGTCGGCTTGCCCGGGAAAGCACCGGAATCGGGTCTGATTTGTCTTGCATGGGCTTCGGGGCATCTGCTAGGATAAATGCGGGTGGAACGGCTTGGGTGGCCGATCCAAACCCGAAAAAAGACGGGTGGTGTGGGTTTTGATTGCGAAGCGAATCTCGTGCTTGTTCGAGCATCGCCTTTCGGTTGATTGAATTTTCGTCGCAGTCGCCCGTCTTCGAATCGTGTTCAGCAGTACCGGCCGATTCGGGTCGGATGTGACCTGTCGTGCCGTCCAAACGCCAGTTTTTGAACTTCCGCGGCGTACCTGGGCACGCCGTGGAATTCGACCCCGTCGCGCGGCGCACGCTGCCGTGGCGGGGTCACTTTTTTTCGCCATCCCCCTCCACCAGACCGGCCAGAATCCCCTCATCGTCCGCCCGCCCGCCCCGTTTCAGTTTGCGCCCCGTCTTCGTCGTCGGAGCGCTGCGCACAGCATCGGCCGGTCCGACCAGCGGATCGCCGGCCGCAATGTGATCGAGCCGCGTCTGAATGTTCGCGGCGTACTCGGTTGATAGTTCAAACCCCACGAAGTGCCGCTTTAACTTCTTCGCGACCGCAAGCGTCGTGCCGCTTCCCCCGAAGGGATCCAGCACCAACTCCCCCTCATTCGAACAGGCCTTGATGATCCGCCCCAGCAGTTGCTCCGGCATCTGGCAGCCGTGCCAGCCGCGCCGCTCGCCGAATGTGCCGGCCACCCGCGAATAAAACCACGTGTCGCTGTCGGGCGGAAACCGCTCGGGAATATCCTGCGGCCGAAGCACGAATCCGTCGCGGGTGGGCACTTCCGGCGGCAGAACCGGGGCCATCATCCAGGTGTCGTCCGGAATGCGGCCCTCGGGCGCGGCGCGGCGGTCGCCATACACCAGTTCACGGGCCGAGGGCACCCGGATGCTCATCGAATTGAACGTGAACGTGTCAGGGTCTTTGACAAAATGAAACAAGTGCGCGTGGCTGCGGGTGAATTTCTGCTTGCAGTGCACGCCGAAGGTGTAAAACCAGATCACCCAACTCCGGCAATGCAGACCCAGTTCCCGCGTCGCCAGCACCTTCAATTCCGCCGCATACTCGTCGCCGATCGCCAGCCAGAATGCACCGGTCGGCTTGAGCACCCGCACGACGCCGGCCATCCACTGCTTAGACCAGGCCAGGTAGTCGTCCGCGGCGCGGCGATCGTCGTAGGTGTCGTAGGTGTAGCCGATGTTGAAGGGCGGGTCGGCGAACGCGAGGTCGACGCTGCCCTCGGGCATCGCCGCCATGCCGGCAACACAGTCGCCCTGATGAATACGATCCGTCTCAAATTTCATGTGATCCCTCCGTGGCCGGTATGGTAGCCGCCGCGCGGCCGCGCGCCATCACGACCTGTCATTCCGCCGGTGCCTGTTTAGAATGAGGGAATGACGCGGGCGAGACGCTGGTTCTTGAGAGTCGGGGCAGTACTGTGCGGCGGCTTGGGATCGCTGCTCCTGGCGGAGTTGCTCTTCCGGGTGCTTGAGATCGAACCACCCAGGGCGCCGCCGGCGGATGTGGTGGATGCCTTCAAAGTCAGCAACGACCTCAACAGCCTCGGCCTCCGCGAACCGGAGGGCTTTCCGCCGCCGCGCCGGCCGGGCGAATTCCGCATTGCATTCCTCGGCGATTCGATGACTTACGGCGAGGGTGTTGAGGCCGAAGAGGCATTCCCGGCAGTGATCTGGAAGCGCCTGAAGAACCTTCCGCCGTCGGACAATTCACAGCACGACAGCGTTCTCGTGGTCAACATGGGAAAAATCGGGGATGACACCCCCGGCGAAGTTGCGCGCTTTCGACACCTCGCCGACACGATCGACCCCGATCTGGTCGTCCTGGTCATGTATGTCAACGACTTCGCCGGCGCCGATTCGCCCCATGCCGCGCTCCACAACATCTACCGCCTGCGCGACTCGCTCACCTGGCCGTCTCATTACAGCCGACTGTATGAATACGCAGAGCGAAAATTCCGCATCCGCGCCGCGTTCGCCGCGACGGTCCGCTCTTACCGCGCCGACGCCGAGGGCAGTGTCGAGCCGGACGCCCTTCGACCGGTCGCCGCGGCCGTGGCGGAACTCCGCGACCTTTGCAAGGCACGCAATGCCCGCCTGGTCGTGTGCATGATGCCGTGGCTGGTGCGGCTGAACGACTACCAACTTCTGCGGATGCACGCTGGAATCAAGACCATGTGCGACGACCTGGGGATTCCGTTCTGCGACCTGCTGCCCGCCGTCGCCGATCAACCCGACGCGTCCATGCGGGTCAGCCCCGCCAACCACCACCCCAGCGCGGCCGCCCATGAGCGCATCGCTTCATTCCTGGGTGCATGGCTCGCCCGTGAAAAATTGCTCACCCGCGGGCCCTCATAAGGGGGATGCACCCCGCCGGTCTTCACCGTACAATCCCCGACCATGCTCGTCCGATTGCAAAGCGTGACGCTTGTCGGGATCGAGGCCGCGGCCTGCGAAGTGGAAGTGAATGTCGCAGGCAAGGGCTTCGCGCAAACCCAGATCGTCGGCCTGCCCGACGCCGCGGTGAAGGAGAGCGTCGAGCGCATCCGCACCGCCATCGTCAATTGCGGCATGCCCGTGCCCAGCAAGCGCACGCTCATCAACCTGGCCCCAGCGGACATCAAAAAGGAAGGCCCGGCTCTCGATCTTCCCATTGCCCTGGGCATGCTCTTCGCGGAAGACGGGGCCATGCCTGACACCGCGTCGCATTACATGATCGTCGGCGAACTCGCGCTGGATGGCCGCGTGCGTCCGGTGCGCGGCGTGTTGTCGATGGCCATGCTCGCAAGGAAACTCGGCTTTCGCGGCATCATCGTCCCGCGCGACAACGCCAATGAGGCGGCCGTCGTTGAAGACCTGGAGGTCGTCGCGGTCAGTTCGCTCACCGAGGCCGTCGGCTTTCTCACCGAGCAACTCATCATCGAGCCCACCTGCATCGACATCGTCGCCGTCTTCGCCGACGCCGCGCGGTACGATGTCGATTTCGCCGACGTGCGCGGACAGGAGTTCTGCAAGCGCGCCCTCACCATTGCGGCCGCCGGTTCGCACAACCTGCTGCTCATGGGCCCGCCCGGCTGCGGCAAGACGCTGATGGCCAAGTGCCTGCCGACCATCATGCCGGCGCTCACCCGCGCCGAGTCGCTGGAGACCACGCGCATCTGGTCGGCCTCGGGCAAACTCCCCGCCGGCATGGCCCTCATGGCCACCCGACCGGTGCGCACGCCGCATCATTCAGCCAGCGCGCCCGCCTTGGTGGGCGGAGGCACGGTGCCGCAGGCCGGCGAGGTCTCGCTGGCCCATCATGGCATACTCTTCCTCGATGAGTTCCCCGAGTTCCCGCGTCCCATCCTGGAGACGCTTCGCCAGCCGCTCGAAGACGGCTGTGTCACCATTGCCCGCAGCCACAGCGCCATCCGCTTCCCGGCCGAGTTCATGCTGGTGGCAGCCATGAATCCATGCCCATGCGGCTACATGGGCGACCCGCGCCGGCAGTGCAAATGCACCGGGCCCCAGATCGAGAAGTACCTCTCCAAGATCAGCGGGCCGCTCATCGACCGCATCGACATTCACGTCGCCGTGTCGGCCGTGCCGTTTGACGATCTGCGGCGTCAGAAAGTGGGGACCGATTCCGCCGCGATGCGCGAGCGCGTGAATGCGGCACGGTCGGTTCAGCGCGCCCGCTTCGGCGAAGAGAGCACCCTGCTGAACGGCCGAATGGGCCCGCGACTCGTGCGAAAATACTGCACGCTTACCGAACCGTGTGAACTCATCCTCAAGCAGGCCATCACCGAACTCGGTTTATCGGCTCGCGCGCACGACAAGGTCCTTCGCCTCGCCCGCACCATCGCCGACATCGAGGGGCAGGCGACAATCGGACCGGAGCATCTGTCGGAGGCGATTCAATATCGCAAACTCGACCGTCGGGCGTGACATCGCGTCCGGGCAAATTCTCAATGACCGGTCGCCCGGCGAATCACGCGATAAAAGACCGGCGTCAAGAACAATCCAAAGAACGTGACGCCGATCATGCCGTAAAACACGACTGTGCCCAGCGCCTGCCGCATCTCCGCTCCCGCGCCCCTGGCCAGAATCAAGGGCACGACGCCGAGGATGAAAGCGAAACTGGTCATCAAAATCGGCCGCAGGCGAAGCCGGGCCGCATCAATGGCCGCGTCGAAACTGTTCAGCCCATGCTCCTCCTGCTGCTTGGCAAACTCCACGATCAGCACGGCATTCTTCGCGCTAAGACCCGCGAGCACCACGAAACCGATCTGTGTGAAAATGTTGTTGTCCAGCCCGCGAAACCAGACCCCGGCAATGCCGCACAAGAGACACATCGGCACGATGAGGATGATCGCGGTCGACAGCGCGAAACTCTCGTACTCCGCCGAATGGGTCAGCCACACGAAGAAGATGCACAGCGGAAATACAAACAAGGCCGTGTTTCCCGCCAGTTTTTCCTGATAGGTCAGTTCGGTCCACTCATAGGCGTAGCCCCGCGGCAGGACCTCCTGCGCCAGATTCTCCATGATCTCGATGGCCTGTCCGCTGCTCACGCCCGCAGCGCCGTTGCCGTTCACTTCCGCCGACTCGTACAGGTTGTAGCGGTTGATGCGATCCGGACCGGTGATGTCTTCCAGATCAACGACCGAGCCGAGCGGCACCATCGCGCCGGCCCGATTTCGCGTCTTGAGTTGGGCCACTTGCGAGGCCGTGGCCCGAAACGGCGCGTCGGCCTGGGCCATCACCCGGTAGGTGCGCCCCAGGTAGTTGAAGTCGTTGATATACAAACTGCCAAGATAGATCTGAAGGGCCTGAAAGACGTCGGTCACCTGGATGTCCTGCGCCTTCACCCGCGCGCGGTCCACGTTGGCGAAAATCTGCGGGACGCTGGATCGGAAAGTCGTGAACAGCGTTGAGAGACGATCGTCCTTGCGTGCTTCGGCAATCAGCCGGTTGACCACGCCCTCCAGTTCCTGCGGCGAGCCCGCCCCGGCGCGATCCTCGATGACCATCTTGAACCCGCCGGAGTTGCTCAATCCGCGAATGGGCGGCGGCGACAAGGCCACGGCGACGCCCTCTTCAATCCCGGCGTACGCCTTCATGAGTTTTGCCCGAATGGCATCCGAAGACTGGTCCGGGTGCTTCAAGCGCTCTTTGAAGGGATTGAGTACCACGAACATGGTCGCCGCATTGGGTTGATTGGTGCGGGTGAGGATCGAGAACCCCGAGATCGCGAAGGTGCTGTAAACGCCGGGCGTCGCCCGGGTCATTTCCGCCACGCGCGCGACCGTCGCCTCGGTGCGATCAATGGACGCGGCATCGGGCAGTCTCACAGTCACGAACATGTATCCCATGTCCTGCGTGGGAATGAAGCCGGTCGGCACCGTTCGGAACCCGAAGTAGGTGAGTCCGACGAAACCGGCGTACACGAGGAGCGCCAGGGCCGACAGTCGCACGACGCGACGCAGGGCTCGCGCATAGGCGTTCGTCGATGCCTCCATTCCGCGATTGAACAGGCGAAACAGCCATCCCAGCGCGAAATCGAGGATGCGGGAAAACCAGTCTGTCTTAACACCGTGCGGCTTCAACAACAAGGCGGCCAGCGCCGGGCTGAGCGTCAGCGAATTGAACGCCGACAACAGCGTCGAAAACGAGATGGTCAGGGCGAACTGCTTGTAGAACTGGCCCGTGATCCCGCTGATGAACGCGACCGGAATGAACACGGCGGACAATCCAAATGCGATGGCAATGACCGCCGCGGTGACTTCGTCCATGGCCTTGAATGCGGCGTCGCGCGGGGCCAGGCCCTTGGCGATCCACCGTTCCACGTTTTCCACCACGACGATCGCGTCGTCGACCACAATGCCGATGGCCAGCACCATGCCGAACAGCGTCAGGTTGTTGATCGAAAATCCGAATGCCCACATGACGCCGAACGTTCCGATGAGCGAAACCGGAATCGCCAGCAGCGGCACCAGCGCGGCCCGCCAGTTCTGAAGAAAGAGCAGGACCACGATCACGACCAGACCGATCGCCTCGAACAGCGTTTTGATCACATCCCGGATGCTCTCGCGCACGAAGATCGTGGTGTCGTAGGGAGTGGCATAGTCCATGCCCGGCGGGAAGTTCTTCTTGAGTTCCGCCATCTTCGCGTACACGGCGTTTGCGGTCTCGACCGAGTTGGAGCCGGGCAACTGAAAGATCGGTACTCCGACCGCAGTCTTGCCGTTGAAGGCGACGGATGTCGAATAATCCGCCGCGCCCAGTTCCACACGGGCTACATCGCGCACCCGCGTGACGCGTCCGTCGTCGCCGGTCTTGACGATGATCTCCGCAAACTGCCCGGGTTCGACCAGGCGGCCCTGGGCCTTCAGGCTGTATTGATAGTCCACCGTGCCGCGCGGCAGCGGCGGCCCGCCCACCACGCCGGCCGCCACCTGGATGTTCTGTTCGCGAATGGCGGTGACCACGTCGCCGGCGGTCATGTTGCGCGCCGCCAGTTTCTGCGGATCGAGCCAGATCCGCATGGCGTAGTCCCGCGCACCGAACACGCGCAGATCGCCCACGCCCGGCAGGCGGGCCAGTTCATCGCGCACCTGAAGCGTCGCATAGTTGCTCAGATACAGCGCGTCGTAGCGGTTGTCCGGCGAGTAAAGCATGACCGACAGCGTCAGGTCGGGCGACGCCTTCTTCACCACGAGCCCCTGTCTGCGCACCTCCTCGGGCAGGGTCGATTCGGCGATGGCCACGCGGTTCTGCACCTGAACTTGTGCAATGTCGAGATTGGTGCCCAGTTTGAACGTGATCGTCAGGTTGTAACTGCCGTCATTCGTACACTGGCTGGACATGTACAGCATGTTCTCGACGCCGTTGATCTGCAGTTCGATCGGCGTCGCCACCGTGTCCGCGACGACTTTCGCCCCCGCCCCGGGGTAGGTCGCCGAAATCGTCACCGTCGGCGGTGCAATCTCCGGATATTGCCCGACCGGCAGCGTGAAAATCGCAAGCCCGCCGACGACAATCGTCACAATTGATAGCACGCTGGCGAAGACCGGGCGGTCGATGAAGTAATGGGCGAGTTTCAAGGCCGGACCTCCGGGACCGGCATCGACGTCGCCGCCGGATCGGTTGTCGCAGGCTGCGACGCCGGCTCGAAGATCTCCAATCCGAATGACGCCTGTTCGAACAGTGACGCGGGAATTTCGGAATCGCGCGGCGCGACCTTGCCGCCGACCTGGGCCTGCAGGAGACCGTTGATCACCACGCGATCGGAAGGCTCGATTCCCCGTTCAATCACCCGCAGGCGACCCAGCAGCGAGCCGAGCGCGACCGGTCTGGTCTCCACCACATCGTTGGCCCCCACCACCATCAGGACCTTCTGATTCTGATCGGTGAGGATGGAGGATTCCGGCACCAGCGTGGCCGTGTAGCGCCCGCTCCCGGGGATCTTGACGCGCCCGAAGAAGCCGGGTGTCAGCCTGCCGTCGGGATTCGGAAAGACACCGCGACCGCGAATCGTGCCGGTGCCGGAATCCATGCGATTGTCGACAAAGTCGACCACGCCCCCGATGGGCGGACCGTTATCATGCGACAATTGCAGCAGGCAGGGGATCTGCGCATCCCGCGCGCTGGTCCGCTTTCCTTCGCGGGCCAGGCGCTGATACTTCAGCACCGATTGCTCGTCCACGTCTATGTAGCAGTGGATCGGATCGACCGAGTTGATCCGCGTCAGCAACGTGCCGGCCCCGCTTCCGCCGGTCACCAGGTTGCCCGGCGTCACCAACTTCCGCCCGATTCGGCCGTCTATCGGAGCCGTCACCCGGCACCACTCAACATTGAGGCGAGAGGCCTCCACCGCGGCCCGCGCGCCCGCGAGGAGCGCTTCTGTCCGTTTCAGCGCCGACGCCGATGTGTCGAACTCGACGCTCGAACGCGCCTCCGGAGGAACGCCCTCCATGCGCTTCATCTCGATTCTCGCCAGTTCGACATCCGCCAGCGCCTTCGCCACATCGGCCAGTTTCGTGTCCAGTTCGGCTTGGAATGGACGCACGTCGATTTCAATCAGCAGATCGCCCTTGCGGACGATGGAACCCTCTTCAAATGGCGCAGCCACGACCAGGCCGCTCACCCGGGCCCGCAGATCGACCGTCTCGACCGCCGCAAGATGACCGGTGTACTCGTCCCATTCGAACACCTCGTGCCGAACGGGATGGGCGACCGTCACCGACGGAATCACCGGGGGGCGCGGCGCGGCCGGCTTGCGACAGCCGCCGAAAACAACGCATCCGACCATGGCGACGAATGGAAACAAGGGTATCCGGATGCGCCGAACGGCGCGGGCGGGCGAGGGCATGGTTTCTCCTGGAGCAGAGCGTCTGTCGCCGCGATCATGCGTGAGTCGTGCAGTTCACGCATGCCGCGCCGCCATTCGGACGGACCGCCCTGGGCGGCGCACATCCAATCACGGAAGATAGTTCCACCGGACCGGCAAACCAATAGGACAAATTGGACGTGTTGAGATGGGCATGACAGCGGTGTCACCGGCCGCCACCGGCGTGCGCCCCCTTGACGCCCGCTGACGTTCGGGGCTCTGTCATTGCTATTCGCAATTAGTCATTCGCCATTCACCCACCCACCGCCGCCAATTCCTCCACCGCCTCGCTCGGCCAATCCGCCTCGGCGCGCTGCGGCAGGGCGACCGGCTTGGGCCGTCGGCGCATGCCCAGAATCTCGACCGCATGGTCCCCCACGATCTTCGCCAGGTCCGCGCGGAACGACTCGTCTGGTCGAATGTTGTATCCATCCTCACAACGGATGATCGTCGCCAGTTCGTCCGGCGTGGTCACCTTGATGTAGACCGGCCGGTCGCCGGGATGGGCCTTGAGCGCCTCGCGGACCAATTCGAGCCGGGTGCGATCGGCGCCGATGGTCGAGATCGAGATGATGACCGCCTCGGCCAGCCGGGCCGGGCCGTCCTCCAGGGCGATGATGTCGGTGACTTTCAGACTGGGCGTCTCCCGCTTGCGGTCGATGCGGCCGCGGAGAAAGAGCAACTTGTCCACGCCGATCAGATCGCGGTGCTTCTCCAGATCCTCACTATAGACAATCGCCTCGATCGATCCGGTCAGGTCCTCAAAGTTCAGCGCGGCCATCTTTGAGCCGGGATTGCGGCCGAACTTGGTGACCATGCTGCGCATGCGGCTGATCATGCCGCCGAGGACGACCTCGGTGCCGTCGCCCATGTCCACGATGTCGGCACAGTCGGCGGTGGCGAACTTGCGCATGGCGTCGGCATGACTGGCCAGCGGGTGTTTGGTGACGTAGAAGCCCAGCACGCTTTTTTCATGCGCGAGCATCTCGGCCTCGGTCCACTCCTCGCGGCCGATGCGATGCGACGCCGAAGACGCGCCGGCGTCATCACCGCCGCCGAACATGCTCATCTGACCGCTGGCCCGATCGCGCTGCGCCGCCTGGCCGGCCTCCAGCGCCGACTCCAGCACCAGCGTCAGGGCCTTGCGGACCGCGCCGGTCGAATCAAACGCGCCGGCCTTGATCATGGCCTCGATGACGCCCTTGTTGACGATCGACACGTCGACCCGCTCGCAGAAATCGAAGATGTCGCGGAATGGCCCGCTATCGGCCCGCGCCGCTGAAATGGCATCGACCGCCTTGACCCCGACGCCCTTGATTGCCGCGAGCCCGAACCGCAGAAACGCCGGCCTGCCGGCTTCGCGCACCACGGTGAAGTCGGCATGGCTGCTGTTCACGTCCGGCGGCCTGACGTCAATCGACAGTCGTCTGCATTCTTCGATGTACTCCACGACCTTGGGCTGATTGCCCATTTCAAAGGTGAGCACGGCCGCCATGAACTCGACCGGGTAATAGGTCTTGAGGTAGCCGGTCTGAAAAGCGACGAGCGCGTAGCCCGTGGAGTGGGCCTTGTTGAAGGCGTATTCGCCGAACGGCAGGATCTGATTGAAAATCTCCTGAGCGGTCTTTTCAGCCACGCCGTTGGCCACGCTTCCGGCGACGAAGGGCTCCCGCTCCTTCTCGATCATGTCGGTCTTTTTCTTGCTGATCGCCTTGGCAAGGCGGAAGGCCCGTTTGCGCTCGATTCCGCCGAGTTGATTGACCAGCCGGGCGACCTGTTCCTGATAGACGATGATGCCGTAGGTCTCCGCCAGCACCTCGCTCATGATCTTGTGCGGCGTGGTCCAGCGTTCGCCGTGCTTGCGCGAAACGTAGGCGTCGATGTTGACCATCGGCCCCGGCCGGTACAGCGCGTTGGCCGCAATGAGGTCTTCGATCCGGTTGGGCCGCATTTTCATAAGCACGTCGCGCATGCCGCCGGACTCAAACTGGAACACGCCGGCGGTCTGCCCGGCGGCGAAGATTTCGTAGACCTTTGCGTCTTCGAGGTTCAACTTCTCCAGATCGATGCGGATGCCGTGATTCTGCTCGATCAAATCGCAGGCGCGGGCCAGCACGCTGAGGGTCTGCAGCCCGAGCAGGTCCATCTTGAGCAGGCCGACCTTCTCGACGATGGTCCCTTCGAACTGGGTGATGACCTGATCGCTGCCGGCCGGTTTATACAGGGGCAGCAGATTGTCCAGCGGTTGATCGGCGATGACGATGCCCGCGGCATGGACGCCGGCGTTGCGGGCCAGACCCTCCAGGCGGCGACCGACATCCATCACCTTGCGGACGCGCGGGTCTTCGTCGCACAACCGCTTGAGTTCCGGCTCCTGGGCGAGGGCCTTGTCCAGCGTCATGCCGAGCGTCTCGGGCACGAGTTTGGCGATGCGGTCGGCCTCCTGCAGGTTGATCCCGGTAACACGACATACGTCTCGTATCGCCGCCTTGGCCTTCAGCGTGCCGAAGGTGATGATCTGGGCGACGTGGCCGTACTTCTCGCGGACGTAGCGGATGACGTCGTCGCGGCCATCCTGGCAGATGTCGATGTCGATGTCGGGCATCTCGTCGCGATCCGGATCCATGAATCGCTCGAAGTAAAGGCCATAGCGAAGCGGATCGGGCTGCGACAGATAAAGACAATAAGCGACGACGGAGGAGCATCCGCTTCCGCGGGCCCCGCAGGGGATGCCCTTTCCGCGGGCAAAGTGGACGAAATCCCAACAGATGAGGAAATAACTGGAGAAGCCCTTGCTCTGAATGACGCCGAGTTCGTAGTCGATGCGCTCCTGCAGTTCGGCGCTGATCTCGCCATAGCGTTCGGTTGCGCCCTTCTGCACGAGGTCGCGCAGATAGGCCTCGGGCGACTGTTTGGCGGGTGGATGATAGACGGGCGTGTATCGCTTTTTGAGATTCAATTCGACGTTGCACCGCTCGGCGATCGAGACCGTGTTGGCCGAGGCCTCCGGATGATCCGGAAAGAGCATGTGCATCTGGGCCGGCGTCTTGAGAAAGAACTGATCGGTCGGAAACTTGAAGCGATCGGTGTCGCTCTGCAGGGCCCGCGTCGAAATGCAGCACAGAATGTCATGGGCCTCGACGTCGGTCGATTTGAGGTAGTGCACGTCGTTGGTGACGATCATGCCGACTCCCTGGCGTTTGGCGATGTCGATCAACTCGGGGTTGATGGTCCGCTGTTCTTCGATGCCGTGGTCCTGCAACTCGATGAAAAAGCGATCGGGGCCGAAGACCTTCAGATACCACTCGGCGACGGCCTCGGCCGCGGCGCGATCGTGCTTGATAAGCGCCTGCGGAATCTCGGCGCCGAGGCAGGTGCTGGTGCAGATCAGGCCTTCGCTGTGGGCCTCGAGCACTTCTCGATCGATGCGCGGCTTGTAGTAAAACCCCTCCATGAAGCCGATCGAGGTGAGTTTGAGCAGGTTCTGGTAGCCGATGTTGTTCATCGCCAGCAGGAGCAGGTGATAGTTCGTGTCACCGGTGCCCTTGCCCTCGCGCAGGCGGCGATCGCCCGGCGCAATGTAGGCCTCCAGCCCGAGGATGGGTTTGACGCCCGCCGAGATGGCGGCGAGATAAAACTCGACCGCGCCGAACATGTTGCCGTGATCGGTGATGGCGATGGCCGGCATGCCCATTTCCTTGGCCGTCTTCACCAGGTCGGTGATGCGGGTCGCCCCATCGAGCAGGCTGTAGTGGGTGTGGCAGTGCAGGTGAACAAACGAATTGCTGGACATGCGCGGACCTCCGTGTGCGACGCATTGTATGGCGGCGGGTGAAGGCCGGGCATTGTGCCGCTCGAATCCCGACTGCGTTTGTGTCATCGGAATTCACAAGCGGGCGGCGGCAAATTCAGGACGCATGTCGAAATCAATTGCAGCCTGTTGCCCAACTGATTCCCTCGGTTCGACCACCGAAAGCCTCCGCCGACTGCGAGCAGTTCATCAATTTTGAAAATGAAAATCGAAGCGTTTGAGCATCCAGAGAGTAGGTGCCAACGTACTTCCCAATGTCGGCCGAATCCAAAGGAGCGACCATCACATGACCGGTGGTTCGAAAGAGGATGGCCAGATTGATTTCGAGATATGAGATATCCTAAAATGCGCATGCCGGCGAGACTTTTCGCGCACCCACCGGCCAATATGGCATCCGACCTGCCATCTTTGACCGCCATTTCGATAACGGAAGACCGAATTTGAGATAACGGGGCGCTTATCTGTTTCACAGGCAAAGTTCATAAGTTTGGTGTATTAATGCACTTAGCGGCGTTCGAGCATTTCCGAGGTCGGAAAAAACCTTGACTGGTCCGGATATTGGTAGTCATGAGGTGTGGCCGCGTCGGCTCCCAGGCTGTTCCTGTGCGTCAACGCCCGGTTTTATAGGGCATCGGAAAAAGCCTTACATGAACAAGTTGTTAATACCGAGAACTTGTGACGTTGGAATCGGTATACAAATGGGACGGATTGCGGTCAGAGGTCGCAAACGACGCTTCTCCTGCGAGTGCCAATGAGGCGCTCAAGCGACCGAATGACAGACGCCCTCGGAGGCGTCGAGATTGGAGTTGGATATGCTCCGGATAACCACTGAAGTTTCGTCGCGGAAGGCGCTGGAGTCCTGGCTCCATCCCCCGCCTTACATCATGAACGACGAACTGCGCCGCCGCGAGACCGAGCGACGCCTGTTCGTCGACTGGCCGGGCGCTGCCGAAGGTTCGGGTCGCGTCACCGCCGCCGAGGAACTACTGCTCTTCAAGCAGTTGCACTACTGCGGCTACCGGCTCAGCAAGATCTACAAGGCCGCGCACAAGAAGCCGTCCGTGGCGCTGAAGAAGCAGTACGCCATGTGGGTGCAGCGGTACAACCTGATCCGCGCACGCCTGATCGAGGGCAACCTGGGTCTGGTGTACGACCTGATCGGACGCAGCCGCTTCAACAACCTGGAGCGCGACGAGATGTCGAGCGAAGGGATGATGGCGCTGCTCCGCGCAGTCGATACATTCGACCCGTGGCGCGGATTCCGCTTCAGCACCTATGCGTGCAATGCGATCATCCGGGCCTTTGCCCGCGCCGCAATGCACGATTCCAAGCGGCGCAACGTGATCGTCGGCACCTGGGATCCGGAGTTCGAAAAGAGCGACTTCCCCGAGGTGCGCCGCGGCGATCAGCGGAGCCTCTTCGTTGAGCGGCTGACCCGCATTCTGCGCGAAGGCAAGGCCAGCCTGTCCGATGTCGAGAAGACCGTGCTGGCACGGCGCTTCCCGGCGGAGGACTCGGTCCCCCGCCAGACGCTGGAGGACATCGGTCGCCAGATGAAGGTCAGCAAGGAGCGCGTCCGCCAGATTCAACTTTCGGCGATTCGCAAGTTGCGTCAGGCCATGGCCGAGGACGTGATCCTCACCTGAGTCGCGCCGCTTCAGTTCAAGGTCAACCGGCCCGAGCCGTCTTAACGACGACTCGGGCCGTTCCTTTTTTCTGAACCGTGCGAATACGCAGTCATTGCCCCGGTCGGTCGACGGCCGCACTCGCCGCGAATACCATGGTGCGATCAAACCCACGCAGGAGCGAGTTTTCTCATGCCCATCGATCGCGTCGCCGTCATCGGCCTGGACTGTGCGGAGCCGTCGCTCGTCTTTGAGCAATGGGCCGCCGACTTGCCCAACCTGTCCGCCCTGCGCCAGCGCGGCGCCTGGGGGACACTCACCAGTTGCATGCCGCCGATCACCGTGCCGGCCTGGAGTTGCATGGCCTCCTCGAAAGACCCCGGTCAACTCGGCATCTACGGCTTTCGCAATCGCAAGGACCACAGTTACGACGGACTCGACATCGCCATGAGTTTCGCGGTGAAAGAGCCGCGCATCTGGGACATCCTCACCAAGTCGGGCATCCCGTCGATCATCATCGGCGTGCCCGGGACGTTCCCCATTCTGCGGCCCATCAACGGACAGATGATCAGTTGCTTCCTGACGCCGAACCCGATGGACGCCTACGGCAACGACGACGCGGCCAGGCAGTTCACCCACCCGCGCGAACTCAAGAACACGCTCAAGGATCTCGTCGGCGAGTACATGGTCGACGTGAAGGACTTCCGCACCGACGACAAGGCCTGGCTGCTGGAGCAGATTCAGGTCATGACCGACCGGCGGTTCAAGGTAATCCGTCATCTGGCAAAGTCGGAGCCGTGGAAACTGCTCTGGTTCGTCGAGATGGGGGTCGATCGCATTCACCACGGCTTCTGGAAGGAAATGGACGCGGCCCATCACCGCCACGTGCCCGGCAACCCGTTTCAGGACGCCATCCGAAATTACTACAAGCGACTCGATGCACAGATCGGCGAGTTCATCGCGGAGAATGACCCCGCCCGCACCGCCTACTTCGTCGTCTCCGACCACGGCGCCAAGCGCATGGACGGCGGCATCTGCTTCAACGACTGGCTCATCAAAGAGGGCTACCTCGTCCTGAAGGAGCCGGTCACGACCACGACGAAATTCTCCAACAAGTTGATCGACTGGACCCGGACCCGGGCCTGGGGCGACGGCGGCTACTATGGCCGATGCTTCATCAACGTGCAGGGTCGCGAGCCGCAGGGCATCGTTCCGCGGGAACAGTATGACGCCCTGCGCGACGAACTGATTCGCAAGATTGAGGCCCTGCCCGATCACCACGGGAAGCCGATCGGCACGCGGGTGTACAAGCCCGAGCAGGTCTACAAGCGGGCCGAGCGCGTGCCGCCGGACCTGCTGGTGATCTTCGGCGATCTGCATTGGCGCAGCGTGGGCACCGTGGGCAACCCGAGCATTTATACATTCGAGAATGACACCGGCCCCGACGACGCCAACCACGCGCAGCAGGGCATGTACATTCTCGCCCTGCCCGAGGGCGGCCCGCGCGGACGCATCGACGGGCCGACGCTCTACGACGTGGCCCCCACGATTCTGCGGATGCTGAACCAGCCGGTCCCGGCCGACATGATCGGCAGGCCCCTGGTCTGACTTAGACAGGAGACAATTGTCCATGCAAGCCCATCGCCGCCTGACGCTGGCCGGACTGATCGCATCGGCCGTCACGCTTACGGCCTCGTCGGGTTCACCGGCCCAGGCGCCGCCCCCGCCCGCCAAAAAGCCGCCCGCCGACATCTACGACAAGCAGGCCGACGGCGAGAAGCAGATCGCCGCCGCTCTGGCCGAGGCCAAACGGGATCACAAACGTGTCCTGCTTCAGTTCGGCGCAAACTGGTGCGGCTGGTGCCACAAACTGAACGGCCTGTTCAAGTCCAACAAGGACATCGCCAACACCCTGCTGTATGAATATACGGTTGTCCACATCGACGTCGACAAGGTCGACGGAAAGCAGCACAACGCGAAGGTGGTCGAGAAATACGGCAACCCGGTCAGGCATGGGTTGCCCGTGCTCGTGGTGCTCGATGAAGACGGAAAGCAGATCGTCACCCAGGAGACCGGTTCGCTCGAAAAAGGCGATCAGCATGACCCACTCAAGGTGCTCGGCTTTCTCAAACAGTGGCAGGCCACGCCGCCGACCGCCGATCAGGCCCTCGCCGCCGCGCTCGCCCGGGCCAAATCGGAATCAAAGTCGGTGTTTGTCGATTTCTCGGCGCCCTGGTGCGTCTGGTGCCGCGTGCTGGACGGCTACCTGCACCGTCCCGAGATCGCCCCGGTCTTCGATTCCGCATTCGTCACGGTCAAGATCGACGTCGATCGCTTCAAGGGCGGACGCGAACTGTGCGGCAGGATGGGCGGCGACAAGGCCGGCCTGCCCTACTTCGTGGTCCTCGATTCCGCGGGCAGTCCAGTCGGCACGTCCATTCCGCCCGGCGGCAAGAACACCGGCTTTCCCGGCACGCCCGACGAGATCAAGCACTTCCTGACGCTTGTCAAAAAGGCCGCGCCGAAGTTGACCGACGCCCAATTGAAGGTCCTCGAAGACGGCTTTGCCAAGAAGCCGCCCGCGACCGGCCATTGATCGGTCGCGCTCCCGAAAGAAAAGCCGCCGGCCCGGGCATCGGCCCGCAACCGGCGGCTGTCTATTTCCAACATTCAACCCCGACGGGTCGGATCATTCATAGACGTTCGTGCTCTCGGTTTCATTCACCGGCGTTGTCAGTTGATCGCTGGTCATCGCCACCGCGAACCGCGAGTCGCCCGACTTGATGCCGCGCGCCGTGACCGTGTAGGTCGCGCGACTCTTGGGGGCCAGCGACGGCAGCGGCGCGAATCGCACCGTCTTGCCGCTGTGCGACCCGGCCGTGGCCCCGCCGGCGGAGATGAACTCCAACTCCGGCGGAATGATGCATTCGATCACGATGTTGGTCGCGGTCTGGCTGCCCTGGTTGGCCGCATAGATGGTGTATGTGGTCTCGGCCCCGACTTCGACCGGATCCGGACTGTCGACGCACTCCAGCAGCATCGCCGGGATGCCGCGCACCGGCACCTCGCAGGCCGCCTCGGCCACCACGCAGTAGGCCACGCGCGCCGTATTGCGAACCGTGCCGATCTGGTTGCACTTCACCGTGACGTGGAAGGTCATCATCTTGCCGGCATCCAGCGTGCCGACATTCCACACCACGCGATCGCCCTGCCGCTGTCCGCCGCCGTCGGCATTCACGAACTGCGCGTTGGGCGGAAGCATGTCCGTGACCACGACGTTGTTCGCCGCGGCATTGCCCTTGTTCGAGACCACGATCTCAAACGTGGCGTCGCGGCCGAGGTAGCGCAGATTCGGACACCGCTTGGTGATCTCGACCATCGGCGATCCGACCGGGGCGCTTGGCATCACGTCCGCCTGACCCGATCCCACAAACCCGGCCACCGCCAATCCCAGCCCCACGACGAGAAATCCGATTGAGCGCTTCATGTGTTCACCTCTGCAAGTTGCGTATCACCCCGCGGTCCATTCGTGCCGCGTCTCGACGAGACCGTACCGGACGGCGCTCGAGACTGTCAAACCGAGCCGAAAGCGCGTGGGATTGGGAGGGAGAGTGGCGAGTGGATAGTGGCGGGTGGCGGGTGGCGAGTAGCGGGTGGCGAGTTAAGCCGAGCCGGAACCCCGAAGGCATCCGGCGAGGGTGATTGCTTCCTCTCCATTGAGGGAGAGGGCCGGGGTGAGGGTGATGCCGGGGCGTGGGTGATACCGCGGCGAGCGTGCTGACTCCATTGCTCGTGAGACTGAAGGCGCCCAAGTAGGAAGCCTAAAGTGTTGGCGTCCCGCCACGCGCGGATGCCTGTGGCAGAGGGTGTTGCGCAGGTCTTTCTTCTCCTGAGGAAGAGGGCCGGGGTGAGGGTGTCTCGCTGGCAGCAGAATCGGTCCACCCTAGCCGAATGCCTGCGGCACCCGCGTCTTCGAAAAAGACGCCGTGAATGCTGAAAACAGCCGCAGCGCAAGTCTTGCGTCGAATTATGAGGCGTTATCAATCATTGATCATCGATGATCAATCGTTGATAATCGGTGTTCGGTCGTTGATCATCGGTGTTCGGTCGTCGGTCATCGGTGTTCAGTCGTTGATCAAGGGTGATCGATCGTTGATCAAGGGTCGCCTACTGCCGCTCAACGGCGATCGAACGCTGAACAAGGACCATCGAGCCTTGAGGACCCGCGAATTGGCAAGTCGGTGACCCGCTCTACCGAGCCGAACAGCCTCAATCCCCTCCAAACCCCTTCAGTTAAGTTTTTGAAGCTCTCCACAGCGGTAGATCAATTGGGCCCTCAATTCGATAGGGGTCGTAATTCGAGATCCTCACCTGGTCGGGGTCAAAGATAATTCGACGTATGCTGCGCTTGTCGTCCAACGGCACGATAACACTGGCATCGTCGAACTTCCCGCCATCGGGTGGCAAAAAGATGTTCTCATCGACTTCGTTTGCGGTTCCTCGAAGTCGGGCAAACGCTCCATAGTCCACAGTAAATAGGTCGTACCTAACCCCAGGCCGATCCTTCGTGGAATACGTGCCGCTAAGTTTATGTAGGATTCTCTCATTGAGTAGACGAATAAGGCGATGGTGGTCGGATTTTGACTCCTCCACCATAAAGGTACGAGATTTGTAACTCTTAAGTACATGGTCCATTATGTAAAGCAGCGCACTAACGATATCAGGTTCGGATCGAATATTTGCCAACTTCTCGGCATCAAACCAAAGCGTCGCTGCTGTAACAATATTGGGCTTGCTAATTAAATTGCTCGCAGTCGATTGACAGTATTCGTCAAAGTATGCCTTTCCAAATACACAAAGAAAATCACGAGCGTTTCCCTCTGCTGCCCGCACCAACTCCGTAAACGTATCCCGCTGTGTGAATAACCCCTCTACAACGCGAACCTTTTCTTCGATTGCACGCTCCATTTGCCAGCCGAGTTCGATACCGAGATGGTTATACAGGATTTGGCCGAAGTAATTATTTGCGGATTCGGTGCCTTCTGCGACAATAAGGTATTCGTCAAGATCAACAACGTCGGGGATATCTGCACCGCGCTGAAGTCCGATCAAAGTCTCCCCGTCGCGTTCGCTGAACTTGCATTGGTAGTTTACAGCCAAGAGCTTTAGCGATATTTGAGGAACAATAGAAATAGCTCTTTTAAGAAACTCAGCGAGATGTGATTGAGCAAGTCGATGAACTTGAGCCCATTCGTCTAATACAACAAAAACGCGATTTATGCCCAAGTCGCGTAAGACGTTTTCTAAGGTCCGCGCAATCTGCTGATAATTGAATAGTGAGCCAATCGACCCGGCACTACGTTGTGACATCAACGGAACTAACGAGTCGACTAGCTGGCGCATTATACCAGTCTGTGCACGTATGCTCGGAAGCTCCATCCGCATTGATGCATCATGAAGATCGGTGCCAATCTGGTTTAATAGCGAGATGAAGTACTTGGCAGCGATTGCGCGTGGTTCAATATCAAGACCGCTATATCCGCTGCCCAGCCTAGTACAATCGTTGAAGAGGACGAGATCGCCATGCCGCTGAGAGTCCTCTTGGAAGGCGCGGATTAGGTGTGTCTTCCCTGTTCCGCGTCGCCCCAATATCAGTTGTGTGTCAGTGGTCTCAACGCGTGTACGGACGTCACTCGGGACGAAAATCTCCGCAAGCCTAGCTTGGTCGCTAATCTTGTCCGCCCGTTTTTGAATCCGCGCCACAGCCTGTTTGAACGCTGCTGATTTCAGATCTTGTGGAGTCATTTCTTTCGCTCTCAGTCGCCGCCTCGTGTTCAACCGCTGCGCTTAAACATTGAACCGAAAGTTGATGATGTCTCCATCTTTTACAACGTACGCCTTCGCCTCCAGCCGGACCTTGTTCGCGCTCTTCGCCCCCTTCATGTCCGTGTGCGTCTTGATGTCGTCAAACGCCACCGTCTCGGCGCGGATGAAGCCGCGGGCGATGTCGGAGTGGATCTTCGCAGCCGCCTCGACCGCCGTGTCGCCCTTGTGGATGGTCCAGGCCCGCACCTCATCCGGCCCGCAGGTGAGGAAACTAATCAGCCCCACCGCGTTGTAGGCTGTCTGAATCAGCCGGATGCCCGCCGGCTCCTTCAGGCCCAGATCCGCCAGGAAGGCCAGCCGGTCGGCGGCCTCCAGTTGGGCAATCTCGGCCTCGATCTCGGCGCAGAGCGCGATCGTGGCCCGTGAGTGCGAGTGTTCAAAAGGCGGCGGCTTGAGCATGTCCGCATCGCCGACGTTCACCACCACGATGACCGGCTTCAGGGTGAGGAAGCCGAAGCCCGCGGCGATTTGCTTCTCCTCGTCGTTGGTGATCTCGCTGCTGACCGGGGCCTCCTTCTCCAGGGCGTGCATGACCCGCTTCATCATGGCCAGTTCGCGGATCTCGGCATCGCGGGTCTTGGTCGGCTTGAGCACCGCCTTCTCCAGTTTCTCGATGCGGTTGGTGACCTGCTCCAGGTCGGCGAAGATGAGTTCGGCATGCAGTTCGTCTAAATCCGCCTTGGGGTCGATGCGGTTGCGGTATTCCATCACGCTGTCGGATGCGAATGACCGCACGACCATGACGATGCCATCGCACTTCCGCACGCTGGCCATCGAGCGGCGGAATGCGGCCTGACCGGCGGCATCGGCCAGCGAGACGCCGGGGATGTCCAGGAAGTCGAGGTGCGTTGGCGTGTATTTTTTGGGGCTGTAGAGCGACGCAAGGTAATCCAGCCGGGCATCGGGCACGAGCACGCTGGCCAACTGCTCCTGCATGGCCTGCGCGGGATCGACCTTGCGGCCGGTGATGGCGGCGAAGAGGGTGGACTTGCCGGACTGTGGCGGACCGATGAGGGCGAATTTCATGCGATGGGGTTCCTGTTGGTGCGATGCCCCAATGGGGCGACGTCAAGGCGGGGATTCTAAGGGAAGTTTCGGGTGGTAGCGTCCCCCCGGAGTTTACCCGCCGCGGCGGGCGGGGGACGACGAGGGGATTAGGTAAGAACTGTCGGGAAAGGGAGTCGTAAGATCAACATGGCACGCGACCGAATCACCGCTGATCCGGGCCTGGCCCGCAAGTTTCTGGTTGCCGGCGCAGTGTTACATTTCATGATCTGCCTGCCGCTCTTCGGTCGCCGGGGCTTCCCCGAGGTGGACCCGTTTTTCCTGGGCGCGATGTGGCTGTGGATTCCGCCGGTATGCATCTCCGCGGTATTCTCGCGCTTCGATCGACCTCGTAAGCTCGACCTTCTGTGGTACGCCTTTGTCGTTGGATTCGTCATCAGTTGGGGCACGATCTGGATGGTGCCCAGCTACAAGAACCCGATCTCTGCGTTTCTTGGACTTGTCTATTACGGGCCATTGACGCTCGGCATGGTTGTGATTGTGGAACTCTCGATCCGCGCAGTGCTAGGCAAGTTGCGACGGTTTGTCGCCTCGGATCAGACTTGCGAATCATGCGGCTATTGCCTGCGCGGCCTCGTTGAGATGCGATGCCCGGAATGCGGAACGCCGTTTGATGCTGATGTGCTCGAAGACGATTACAAACCCGCAGTCACGAGCACACGCCGCCGTCGTTCGACCTATTTCATCGCCGTGATGATCATCGCAGGCGCGGCCTGGCCGTTTGCCTATCGCCAACATGCATTTGAGAGTAAGCGGCAATTTGGCCGCGCACGCGCCGAAGCAGACTGGCAAGCGGGCACGCCACACTGGTATGTCTCGCCGGAGGAAATGGATGCATTTTCTGCTGAACAACATGACGCCGTGCTCGACGCCGAGTTTGGCATGAAATCCATGCCGGGCTGGACCGTCCGGCGGATGTGGCGGGATCGGGAACACGTGGAAGTCCAACGGGCATATCGCACGATAATTGAGAGAGAACTCAAGGCAGCGGGCCGAAAGCCGCCGACATTTTGACGAAGATCCATCAAGGAATTGAGCAATCAGCCGCCATGCCATGCGAGGCCATTGGGCAAATCGAATGCGGCGAATTCCAGATGCACTACGCGGCGGTGGCTCGGAACGGCGGCTGGGCTGGACGCGTGAACGAGCAGTGGCCGCATCATCAGGCAATCGCCAGCCGACGCGGGACAAATCCTGAAATATGCATCACGGGTTGTGACCGCCATTTGCTCCGCGATGAGAATGCCATTTCGATGACTGCCGGGAATGACGCGGAGCGCGCCGGCGTCAGCGTGACAATCGTCGATATGAATGCGAAGCGTGACCATGGACTCCAGCACTTCGCGTGGCGGTTGGACATGCGGAATGCCGGCCTTTATCGACCACGGGCCGAAGCCCGGCGTATCGATCCGATCGCGCACGGCGATAGTCGTGTCTTGGTGCGGCGGGACGGCCCAGTTGGCCCCTGGCGTCTTGTCGAAGAGGATGCTGCGAACGAGCCGGGCATCATGACCAATTACGTCGCGGACGATTTGATTGACGCGTGGATGGCCGTCCAATTCCGCGATACGCGGGACAGCCTCGGTCAATCGACGAATGGCGAACCGCTCTGCGCCCCGCAAACGGCCATGGACGTTATCAGCCGATTCGATGGCGGCGATCAGCGTCGCGACTTCGTCCGCCGACAACATGCCACAAATAAGTTGGAAGCCGTCGGAGGCAAACTCAGGGCGTACTTGCGTCACGCGCCGGCCTCTTTCAGACGTCTGATAAGGAGGAGCGTTGTCATAACAATGCAAAGTGGAACTTTGCACTACCCTCCCCGCGGGCCGGCGGCTTTCACGTCCTCCGGCGCGTCGGGGAAGCGTTCGAAGTTTTTGATGAACCGCGCGGCCAGGTCGCGGGCCTTGGCGTCGTAGGCCGCCGGGTCCTTCCAACTCTTCTTGGGGATCAGCAGGGCCGAATCGACGCCGGGGACCTTGGTGGGGATGTACAGGCCGAAGATCGGGTCCTGGATTGTTTCGACGTCCGTCAATTTTTCATCCAGCGCCGCGGTGACCATCGCGCGGGTCGAGGCCAGGTCGATCCGCTTGCCGACGCCGAACGGCCCGCCCTGCCAGCCGGTGTTGATGAGGTAGCATGTCGCGTTGTGCTTGTTGAGTTTGTCGGCCAGCAGTTTCGCATAGACCATCGGGTTGCGCGGCAGGAAGGGCTCGCCGAAGCCGGTGCTGAAGGCAGACTGCGGCTCGGTGACCCCCGCCTCGGTGCCGGCCAGTTTCGCGGTGTAGCCCGACAGGAAGTGATACATGGCCTGCTGGGTGGTCAACTTGCTGATCGGCGGCAGGACCCCGAATGCGTCGCAGGTCAAAAAGACAACGGCCTTCGGATGGTTGTTGGCCAGGCCCTCGGGGATGGCGTTGTCGATGTACTCGATCGGGTAGGCCGCGCGGGTGTTCTCGGTGAATTTCACGCTGTCGTAGTCGGGCTCCCGCATCGCGTGGTGCACTTCCACGTTTTCCAGCACCGAGCCGAATCGAATTGCCCGGTAGATCTGCGGCTCGCTCTTTTCGGTCAGTTTGATGCACTTGGCATAGCAGCCGCCTTCGAAGTTGAAGACGCCGCGATCGCTCCAGCCATGCTCGTCGTCGCCGATGAGCCGCCGCTGCGGGTCGGCCGAGAGCGTGGTCTTGCCGGTGCCCGACAGGCCGAAGAACAGAGCCACGTCGCCCTTTTGACCGACGTTGGCAGAGCAGTGCATGGGGAATATGCCGCGCGGAGGCAGCGTGTAATTGAGCGCGGTGAAGATCGACTTCTTCATTTCGCCGGCATAATGGGTGCCGCCGATGATGACCAGACGTTTGGCGAAATCGCCCGCGATAAATGTCTCGCTGTTGACGCCGTCCGCGGCCGGATCAGCCAGGCATTCCGGTGCGTCGATCACCACCCACTGCGGCACCGCGGCGCGAATCTGATCCGCCGTGGGCCGCCGGAACAACTGCCGCACGAAAAGCGCATGCCAGGCCTTGGTCGTGATGATCCGAACCGGCATCCCGTACTCCGGATCGGCGCCGGCCCATGCGTCGGTCACGAACAACTCCGACTTCGCCAGATGGCTGAGCATCTTGGCGTGCAGTTTGCCGAAGGTCTCGGGCGTGCAGGGCCGGTTCACCTTGCCCCAGGCCACGCTCGTGAGCGTCTCGCCTTCCTGCACGATGAACTTGTCGTTGGGCGAACGACCGGTGCGCTTGCCGGTCAGGGCGCACAGGGCGCCCTGGGCAGTGAGATGTCCCTCGTCGCGGCGAATGGCGGTTTCGATGAGCAAAGGAACGCTGAGGTTCCAGTGCACAGTCTTGTTGGTCTTGATCTGGTGATGTTCGAGGCCGTGGTTGCTGACGATCACAGTCAAATCCTCTCTCAAGAACCGTCGCACTTCGGCGACGAGACGTGTTTTCCGCCAAACCGCGCATTATCGATCGGCGACCCGACCGAGACAAGCGATGAGCCGCCGGCGCTGAACCGCGTTTTCGATATAAGTAAAGCGTTTTCGCATCGAGAACTGACCGGCTGTTATCAGGCCAGCAACTTGAAGACCAGCAGCAGGCCGACGCCGATTGACATCATGCCGGCCAGGATGCTGAAACAGAGCGTGAGACTGGCAACGGGAATGTCGCGCAGGCGCTCGCAGTGAATCGTCTTGTAGGTGACGGCGATGGACAGGGCCAGCGGCGCGAGCAGGCCGAGCCGCATGAAGCCGCGAATGGGGATGTCGTTTTCGAACAAGGCGAGCAGATTCACGTGCGACCCCGGAAAATAGACCCAAATCCATGATCAATGAACGGCGACACTCGTCGCCTTGACTCCGCAGCGCGGATCATGCGGACTGACCGGCGCGACGATCGGCCGCCTCACGCGGCGGGCCGCGGGCCTGCTCGCGACCGGAGGAGGCGTCGGCTCTCGCCAGGGCGTCTATGATGACCAGCAGGTTCAGCAGTCCGGCAACGCCGGCGTAGACAACTGAAATGTTCGACGCGGGCCAGGAGGCCTTGTACTTGGTGGGCTTCTGGCCGGGCCCGGCTTCGCGAATGGCCCGTTCGGCGAGGCGCTCGCTCCAGTAGAGTGCGAGCAGCGACTGCGGTCCGACGCACAACTGCGCCGCGATCCACGGACCATTGTCCCGCGGGGTGATGGTCGAGCGAACGCCGCCGATGGCCACGCCCGCCCAGAAGGTGACCGACATGGTGACGAAGAAGATGATGGCCCGCTGCCGATGGCCGAGGTACCAGTGGCCCAGGCCCGGCAGGACCCACGCCAGCATGGCGGCGATGGCCGCGCGGGCCGGCGAGTCGGACGAGGATTGCGTTTTTGCGCCCATGCATGCTCCGGAAAGGCCCGGCTTCCGATCACAGAGGCCGGCGGGAGGTTAAGCCGTGTCTACATTCCGCACGACCCGTTGGGGTCGCCGCAGCGGCCGCATCCGCCGGCGGGCCTGTCCATCCGCGCCGTTGCCGCCGGCGCGGAAAACACGCTCAGTTTGCGATCGGGTCCGCGCTTCCCGCAGGACGGACACTTGAGCGCGCGCTCATCGTCACTGCCGCGGACCAATTCCTCGAACTCGTGCTCGCAAGCGGCACACCGGTATTCAAAGATCGGCATATTCGTGCATTCCAGCGAAGGCGAACGCCGGGCAAACCCGGCTGCTGAATGACCTTCCAATCGCCTGGACTATAAGCACCGCATGGGCCGAATACAATCGGTTCTGCTCCCGAGCGGCGGCTGGCGTTGCAGGGCGCCATTTGTTTGGCGGTACGAACGCGCGTGGTCGCCGACCTGCGCGACAGGCCCGCGGCCTACAAGAGACCTTTGGCCGTGCCACCCGTGCCGCCCCCCTTGCCAAACGGTATCGAGGTCGCTACCTTCCGCAGTCCCTCTTAAGTCTGCTCCGGCGTCGCCAGCAAGTCGGCGTCGGGGAATATCCGGCCCCCATCGTCTAGTGGCCTAGGATATCAGGTTCTCATCCTGGAGACCGGGGTTCGAATCCCCGTGGGGGTGTATAGACACAACGGCCGCGAGTCGCCGAAAGGCGACTCGCGGCCGGTTTTTTACGGGCGACGAATCCCACGGGGAGTGCGGACCTCCGGTCCGCCGCCATTCCACTTGTCATTCAAGATCGACCAACCGGTCCACTGGTGGGGGAACTGAACTGAGCCATGTCCGCAGAAACCGCTGAAGCTGCACTGGTGTCACGCGCCGCTGGGCCAGCAACTGTCCTGATCGTAAGGTCACCAGCCAATCGGCATCGTTCAGTTCAAGTACGCAGGCGACCGACTTGCGGCGATCGAAAAGCAGATTGTCGACGCCGGCCCTGGCCCCCCTGCTGCGCCGCAACACGACGCCGCCCGGCACCAGCAACCATCGATCCCGAATGAGCAACCCGCGCAGGCCCCATATGGTGATTCCGGTCAGCACTGTCACTGTCAGCGGAAGCAGCATGTCCGTTAGCCATTGAATTCGCGGGGATTGGGCCAGTTCGGCTGCGACCCACAGAATAGACGCGGCGATCATGGTGATTCCGAGGAGGGCCATCGTCCGGCGAAATCGCTTGCTTCCGTCTGTTTTCGATGAATCCGAAACGCCCCCGTCCGGGCCGTCACCCGAAGCCGCCGAATCACCGAACAGTTCGCCGGCCTCCGGCAGCGGATCGTCTGACTCAATCGGTCGTGGTTCAAAGGGCGTATTCACCGGATCGACGGCCGCGACTTCATCGTGCCAGTGAACCACATAGACGCACGCGGCAGGGCTGTGCTCCTGAATCCAAGCACTGAAAACGCGACACCTGTCCCACATGTCGCCCGTGGACATTCTTCCAAGGATCCGTTCGGCCGCGATGTCGTCGGTCCAACCGGACTCCCATTGCCTGACCGCGCGGCCGCGTCGCCGACAGAGCAATCGCCATGCACCGTATGCGACACCGAAGGGAAGCGTTGTGGCAAGCACGCAAGCCACCGCTAATGCAACTTGTTCCAGCGTCGTTGCCGCCTGGAAGAACGGCTTCGAACGCAGGAAACTGCCGGTCGCAACGTTGGCTGCGATTGCGAGAAAGACAACCGGCGTGCTCCAATCGCTAAACGGGCGGGGAATGGAGATGCGCGTGACGCCGTCAATGGGAGAGGATTGTCCCGGCGGATCGGGCAACTGAGCCATGACTTCAAAGCATGGCCGAACTCACTGCCAGCGACAATATCAAAATGCCGCGTGCCCGGTCAGTTCGCGTCCGACAGCCAGTTCGTGGATCGTCTCGGTGCCCTCGTAGGTGATCACGCTCTCAAGATTCAGCATATGCCGGATCGGGCAACATTCCACGCTGATGCCGCCGGCGCCGAGGATGTCGCGGGCGTCGCGGGCGATGTCCAGGGCCATGCGGACGTTGTTCCACTTGGCCATCGAGACCTGGGCATGGTGCATGACGCCCTGATCCTTGAGGCGGCCCAGTTGCAGCGAGAGCAGCCGCATGAGGGTGATCTTCCGAGCCATGTCGGCGAGTCGGCGTTGAATGGTCTGGGTGTGCGCGATCGGCCGCTTGAAAACGATTCGGAGCTTGGAGAACTCAAGGGCCTCGTTGAAGCAGGCGATGGCCGCGCCGATGCCGCCCCAGGTGATGCCGTACCGCGCCTGCGTAAGGCACGACAGCGGGCCGCGCAGGCCGGACACATTGGGCAGCATGCTCGACGCCGGCAGTTTCACGTTCTCGAAGAACAGTTCGCTGGTGATCGATGCTCGCAATGAGTATTTTTTCAAAATGTCGCGCGTGGTGAAGCCGGGCATGCCCTTTTCGACGAGGAAGCCGCGGATGCCCTCGTCTGTGCTGGCCCACACGATCGCGACATCGGCGATCGAACCGTTGGTGATCCACATCTTCGCCCCATTAAGCACCCAGTCGCCGCCGCGCTTAACCGCGTGCGTCTTCATCGTGCCGGGGTCGCTGCCGCCATCGGGCTCGGTCAGGCCGAAGCAACCGATGATCTCGCCCTTGGCCATGCCGGGCAGGAACTTCTGCCGCTGCTCCTCGCTGCCATGCGTGAAAATCGGATACATGCAGAGGCTGCCCTGCACCGAGACAAAACTGCGCACGCCGCTGTCGCCGCGCTCCAGTTCCTGGCAGACGAGGCCGTAGCAGACGTTGTTCAATCCCGCGCAGCCGTAGCCCTCGATGTTGCAACCGAGCAGACCCATACCGGCGATTTCGGATATCAACTCGCGCGGGAAGCGATGCTGGTCGAACGCATCCGAGATGACCGGAAGCACGCGCTCGTCGACGAACCGCCCGACCGTCTCCTGGATCTGCTGTTCATCTTCCGAGAGCAACGCCTTGACGTTGAAAAAGTCGTTGGAAACCAGGGACTCGATCTGCTTATCCACCACCGTACTGGCCATGAATCCATGCTCCGCGGGTCATCGTATTGAATGTCAGTTGACGGCTGCCGCGGGCGGTATTCAACGCCGCGCCGCGCGAATGGGGCAGTATATCATGATGTCCGCGGCTTGACACGAACGGCCGGTCCTGCGGGCGGCGGCGGCTTGCGATAGAATGACCCATCGCCCCATCGGGCGATTGCGCACCGCATCCAACCCCTTCCGGAGTCTCTGCGAATGGCCTCGGCCGATATCGAACTGCAGAATGTCAGCAAGGTGTATTACAAGGACCGCCTGGAGATCCCCGTCATCGCCGGGCTTGATCTCAAGATCAACCCGGGCGAATTCGTGGCCATGATGGGTCCGTCCGGCTCGGGCAAGTCCACATTGCTGCACCTGATGGGCGGCCTGGATCAGCCGACCGGCGGCACGGTCCGGGTCGGCGAAAATTACCTTGAGAACATGACGCAAATACAACTGACGAAATGGCGCAGCCAACACGTCGGTTTCATTTTCCAGATGTACCACCTGGTGCCGGTGCTGTCGGCCGCGCAGAACGTCGAACTGCCGCTGCTCATCTTCAAGGGTCTGTCGTCGGCCAACCGCAAGGAGCGGGTGAAGACCGCCCTGACCGTCGTGGGCCTCGCCGACCGGATGGACCACCGGCCCAACCAGTTGTCCGGCGGTCAGGAGCAGCGCGTGGCCATCGCCCGCGCCATCGTGACCGACCCGGACGTGATTCTGGCCGACGAGCCGACCGGCGACCTGGATGCGAAGACCTCGCAGGAGATTCTCAACCTGCTCAATTTGCTGAATTTCGAGTTCGGCAAGACCATCGTGATGGTGACACACGACCCCAAGGCCGCGGCCCACGCGACGCGCACCCTGCACCTGGAAAAGGGCGAACTGGAGCGCGACGAAGTGAACGCGCCCCGCCCCGCCGCCGGAGCCTCCGCATGACGATGGGCTACATCGTTCTGCAGAACCTGCGACGCAATCGGCTGCGCACGGCACTGACCCTGGTGGCCTTCGCGCTGCCGATGGGCGTGTTCGTGCTGGCGATTTCGCTGCTCGCCGCGCTCATCGAAATCGGCAACATGAACGAACGGGAACTGCGTCTCGGCGTGCACCACAAGGTCACGTTGATCAACTTACTTCCCGACGCCATGCGGCGAAAGATCGAAGCCCTCGACCCCGAGCGAAAGCGCCTCACCGCGGTCTGCGGCATGCGCTGGTTCGGCGGCAAGATCCCCGAGGAGCCCGCTCCGATCCAGAGCCTCGCGGCCGATGCCGATACGTTTCCCATTGTCTATTCCGACGCCGGCATGACGCCCGAGGACATCGAGGCGTGGAACAAGGACCGCCAGGCCGCCGTGGTCGGATACGGCGTGATCGAACAATACAAACAGAAATATCCCGACTTCAAACTCGGCGGACGCGTCTCGCTCAAGAGTTCCGTCCCGCCCTACCTGGAACTCGAGTTTCACATCGTCAAGGTGATCGAGAAGGCGAATCGGGCGCAGACATTTTACTTTCGACGGGACTACCTGACCGAGTCGCTGAAGGAAGCCGGGGTTGACAGCCCCAAATGCAACATCTTCTGGGTGAAGTGCAACGGCGCTGATGAACTCCGGGAACTGCAGACCGCCATTGACCAGGAGTTCTCCAACAGCGCCGACGAAACCAAGAGCGAGGACGAAAACGCCTTCGCCGCCAGTTTCACCCAGGCATTGGGCAACCTGCCCGGTCTGATGAACGCCATGGCCATCGTGGTGCTGGTGATTGTCGGCCTGGTCGCGGGCAACACCATGATGATGAGTTTCCGCGAGCGCACCCGCGAGTTGGGCGTGTTCAAGGCGATGGGCTTTCCGCCGATTCGCATCTTCACCATTGTGCTGTCCGAAAGCGTCATGCTGGCGGCCATCGGCGCGATCATCGGGATCGCCCCGGTCTGGATCGGCCTGACGTTTTATCCCCTTCCGAAGTTGGGCGTACTGCCGATTGCCTCGCTGAAAGCGTCGCCGGCGGCGGCCTATATTTCGCTGATCATCGCTATTGCCATCGGCGCCGCCGCGGGATTCTGGCCGGCTTATCAGGCCATGCGCCTGCGGACCGTGGACGCGCTGCGGCGGGTGGCCTGATTTTTGACGAGATGAGTTGATTCCATGGCCCTGCCGCTGACCTACAACTGGAAGAACCTGTTCGTCCGCAAGTCGACGACGGTTCTGACCTGCCTCATCATTGCGTCGGTTGTGGGCGTGCTCACATGGCTGGTCGGATTCAAGTCCTCGCTCGATCGATCGCTCTCCTTTGCCAACGACCGGGCCAAGATCATCGTTCTCAAGCAGGGTTCCACATCCGAGACCAACAGCGCGATCGCGCCCGAGGACGCCAATAAACTGACGCAGTTGCAGAGTCTTGCGGTCGACGCCAAGGGCGAACCGCTGAAAAGCCCCGAGATGGTCGTTCAGGTTTCGCTTCCTCGAAAGCGCGACAACGGCGTGACCTTTGCCAACGTCGCGGTGCGCGGCGTCACCGACACCGCGTTTGCCGTCCATCCGAATATTCGACTGCTAAGCCGGCCATTCGCGCAGGGCCAACTCGAAGTCATCGTCGGCGTGCAGGCCGCCAAACAGTTCGGCGGCCTCGAGGTCGGCGACGTCGTCCAACTCGGATACGGCGGGAACCGCGGGTTCACCGTCGTGGGCCACTTTTCGGCCAATGGCGCGCCGGTCGAAAGCGAAATATGGGGACCGCTCACCGTCCTCATGAGCAGTTACAGCCGCACCGCATATTCATCGGTCTCGTTGCGACTGCGCGACGGAGTGGATGCCAAGGCCGTCGTCGCCGAAATCGAGGGGCCCGCGATCGAAATGACCGGCAAGACGGAGTCCGACTACTGGACCGAGCAAACCTCGAACATCCGCATTTATATGATGATCGTCGGCGTGCTGGTGGGCATCATGAGCATTGCGGCCATCTTCGCCATCGCCAACACGATGTATGCGTCGGTCGCGGGTCGCACGCGCGAGATCGCCATGTTGCGCACCATTGGTTTCACGCCCAACCAGGTGCTGCTTGGTTTTTTATATGAGTCTGTATTCCTGTCGCTGATCGGCGGCGTGCTGGGGTTGCTCGCCTGCGCGGCCTGGCTGTCGCTGGCCGGCAACACCAAGGACATGTTCGGCTCCAACACGTTCACGACCATGGGCTTCGAGATTCGCCTCGGTCCGGCGATCGTGGTGAAAGCCCTGGGGGCCGTCGCGGCCGTGGGCCTGCTCGGCGCGCTGTTCCCCGCATGGCGGGCGTCGAAACTTCAGGTCATCAAGGCGATGCGCGAGGCGTAGCGGCCCCGCTTAACGGGAGACGACGAATACACTTCAGGCGTCAGCGCGTGAATGCACCGTCCGCCGCGGGGCGTAGACGCAATTCTCGTCTTATTTCAAATTGCCTAGATTCGGCCGCGTCAGCAGTTTCTGCAACAGCAGATAGTTCACGCCGTGATACTCGGTGATCTCGCCGCTGACCACGAAGACGACCGGTCGCGTGCCGCCTTCGCTGAAGTCCTCCATGTCCTCGAGCAGACGATTGGGCAGCAGCCGGAGCGGCGCTTCGGCCTCGCCTTCACTGCGGCTCTCGAACGCAAAGACGTAGTAATCGCCCTCGCGCGTCAGGCGACCGGTGCGGTCGACCAGCCGGTAGCCGTCGGGCAACAGCCGATTCGAAACGGGTCGAATCGCATTCGCGGGCACCGCCTCGGGCGCGATGACGGTCGATCGTATCTGGTTCGGGCGATTGGGCAGCACGACCGGCCGCGGCGCGGTGTTCTGCTTGTTGGTCAGTTCGCGCAGGACGGCGGTGGGATCGGGCTCGCGGCGGGGCTCCGGATCACCGGAGACGCTCGTATTGGACGCACCGCCGGACGACGATGCCGGCGTTGCCGCAGGCGGCGTGCGTCCTGCGTCTGATGGCGTCGTGCCGGCGGCGGGCGCACTTGGCGCCGCGGGCTGCGTGGTCGAAATCGGAATGAGCGAATCGGCCTGCTGCGCCCGGGCCGACGGCATGGACGGCCACGTAATGCACGCCAAGGCCGCGATCACGGACAGACCCAGAACGACTCGAACATAGACAGAATAAGTTATTTGTGACATGACCAGTCATCCTCCCTGCTGTGAGACACACACAGCATAGGCATCTTGCTTCAGTTGCTCAACTGCCGGACCAACTCCAAGGCGTCGCCCGTCGGCTTCTGGCATGCGAAATTTCGGCAGACATGGGCCGTCGCCTTTCCACCGACCAGCGACTTGTCGGCCAGCAGCGGCACTTGGACGCCCGCGCCGGCCGCCCCGCCGATCTTGCTGAAGGCCGCGGCATATACCGCGTTCGGCACATAGGTTCGCCACGCAGCGTGTACGAGTTGATTGAATGCAGGATCGTCCGTTGACTCTGCGACAAACGCGATCTCTCGTGGACGACGGTGGTGAAAGTCGATCGCGCTGAGCATCCGTTCGGATCGGAACGGGTTCTCGACCAGGTTGCGACTGAACACCCGAATCGCGCGATCGGCCTCCGCGGAGAAGTCCTTGCGATCCAGCAATACCGAAAGCCGCAGCAGGTTCATCAGTTGCACGCTGTTGCCCGATGGTATTGCCGAGTCATTGGCCTCCTTGGCGCGGAAGAGCGGCTGCTCGCCCACGTCCGACGTGAAGAAAAATCCGCCGTGATCGACGTCGCGAAAGTGGGACATGACGTAGTCATTCAACATCGCCGCCTGTTCGAGCCGCTTCCACTCGAACGTGGTTTCGTAGAGGGTGATCAGCCCGTCGATCATGAAGGCATGATCTTCGAGGAACGCCGGCGTGTGCGTTTTTCCCTGGCGGTAGGTCCGCTGCAGGCGGCCGTCCACAACCATGTGGGTCATCACGAAATCCGCGGCGCGCTGCGCCGCGTCCCGATAACGCACGTCGTCCAGCACGCGATAGCCCTTGGCCATACTGGCGATCATCAAGCCGTTCCACGCCGAGAGCACCTTGTCGTCCAGATGCGGCTTGACCCGCTTCTCGCGCACGTCGAACAGCCTCTTTCGTGACACCGCCAGGCGCGACTCGGCCGCGTCGACGGTGATGCCGTGCTTCGTCGCCAGCGATTCGATCGTACCGGGCGTGTTCAGGATGCTGGTCCCCTCCCAGTTGCCTTTTTCGTCCACGTCGTAATAGTCACAGAACAGGGCCGACTCATTTCCCAGCACCGCGTCTACTTCCGCCCGCGACCAGACGTAGAACTTACCCTCGTGGCCCTCGCTGTCGGCGTCGCGCGTGCTGTAGAAGCCGCCCTCGGGGCTTTGCAGATCGGCGATGACGTAGTCGAAGATCTCGCGGGCCACGCGGGCATAGTGCGGCTTGCCGGTGACCCGATAGGCGTCGAGATAGATGTTGCTCACCAGGGCCTGATCGTAGAGCATTTTTTCGAAGTGCGGCACGAGCCAATCGACGTCTGTCGAATACCGCGCGATGCCGCCTCCGAGATGATCGTAGATGCCGCCCGCCGCCATCTTGTCCAGCGTCAACGTTACGGCGTCGAGCAGGTCGCGATTCGGCTTCGTCGTCGCCTCCGGGTAGGGCAAAGATCCTCTTTGCCCCTGTGCCGCCGGTTGCGTGCTGGCTGCCAGCGATCGCTCAAAATGATTCACCCGCAGCATCAAATCCATGGCCATCGACGGCGGAAACTTGTTCGTCCCGCCGCCGGAAAGCCCACCCATGCGCCGATCAAACGCTCCGGCCAGCCGCGCCGCCGCATCGGCCACCACCCGGAACGGGACCAGTTCCGTGCCCGGATCGACCCGCGTGTGTTTCTCAATCGCCGCGGTCAGGGCCGCGGCCTGTTCGAGGCATTTGTCGTGATCCTTCTCCCACGCCTGGGCCAGAAACTCCAGCACCCGCTTGAACCCCGGCCGGCCGTAATGGTCCTCCGGGGGGAAATACGTGCCCGCATAAAATGGCCGCCCGTCCGGTGCGAGCCACACGCTCATCGGCCAGCCGCCCGAGCCGGTCAGGGCCTGGGTCGCGGTCATGTACAGGTCATCGAGATCGGGCCGCTCCTCGCGGTCGACCTTGATGCAGACAAAATGCTGATTCATCACCGCCGCGATGTCGTCATTCTCGAAACTCTCCCGCTCCATGACGTGGCACCAGTGGCAGGCCGAATACCCGATGGACAGGAAGATCGGCTTGTTCTCTCGACGCGCCCGGTCGAGCGCCTCCGGACCCCATTCGTACCAGTCCACCGGATTGTGGGCATGTTGCAACAGGTACGGGCTGGTGGCGCTCGCAAGCCGGTTGGCCGGTCGGGTGGTTGAATGCGTCATGGATGGCTCCAGTTGTGCTGTCGTGGTCCCAACAACAGGTGCTGAAATCGGTCGCGATGATGGAATCGCGTTCGGTGATTTTCGACACGCCGATAGACCCCAGCCCGCCCCGCATGCAAGGAGCGAGTACGCGAGGCTGACCGGCCAACGCGCGCGGATCATCGTGACGTCACTGTCGATTGAACGGGCTGTCGCATCGAACGAGAGTGTAGGTCGCGTGGGGTCCGTGAACAACACGGAGCCAAATTGCGGCCCTTCGTTCGAACTCGTTCCGTCCGCGCACAATGGGTGACAGCGCGCATGACCGCAGTTTGAACGAAACTGGGTGCCATGGCGACGGCCTTTTCGTCGCCATGCTGTACGCCATGTGTCACGATCTTGGCGTGACCGCTCGAAATGCCAAGTCGGCTCACGGCAAGAGCAATCTCCCGATGAACCAGGCCAGGTCGTTCGGGTCGCGAACGCCGTTGTGGGTCAGATCGACGGCGCAGTCGGATGCTGGCGTCGAGGGGGATGTCCACAATTCGACGAATGCCGGAATGTCCAATCCGTCCACGTGTCCATCGGCGTTGACGTCGCCATTCGCCAGGGTCGCGCAGACGCGCACCCGCGTCGGACCGCTCGGAATCGCACCGCAGGCGTTGGTCGCGATGCACTCATATTGACCGCTGTCACTCATCATCACCGGATCGATGATCAACTCCCGCGTCGTCGCTCCGCTGACCGCCCCGCCATCGGCCAGGGTCACGCCATCGCGCGTCCACGCAAACGTCATCGGCTCCTGCCCGCCGGTGGCGACTTTGAGCGACAGGCGATCACCGGCGCCGATGGAGCGGTCCCAGGGGCGGGCAAAGTAGTGGGGCTGCCGCGCCCCCCAGGTGGCGATGCCGGCGGCAGGCAACGCGTCGAGTGTCGGCGAGAGAGATCTGATAACGCTGGTAAATCTCCCCCCAACGACCAACTGGGGCGCATTGGGCCCTTGCTCGTCGAAGTCAATCGCTGACAGGCTGTTGATCGTAATGGAGCCCACGGTCAGCGGATCCCATTCCTGTCCGTTCCATCGAATGAGCGCCCCGAGACTGACGCCGTACAGTCGACTGGTCGAATTGGAATCCACGCCGATTTCATCGATTATCATCTTCGATATTGAGCCAGAAGTAGTTGTCGAGCCCATCGGAATCCAGCGTCCATTCCTCCAACGCGCCGCGCCAATTAGACCGTTGCCCGTATTGAAGTCGCCGCCGGCACACAGCGTGAGCCGTCCCGGCTCCTCCTCCAATGACACAAGCGTGGCGACAGGATTCGGCGTATTGACTTCACCCGTAACCACATCCACAAGCCCATGCCACTGATTGCCGTCCCAACGACCGATTCCGTTGATTGCCAGTTGACCGATGTGCATGGGCCCGGCGGCGTACATGGCGGGCAGAATTGGGCCGGCGCCATCGTCATCCTGAACGATAAGGTCCGTCACAGCGCGATCGAGTTGTCCTGCAGCCTGCAACCACCCGATGCCTGCATTCCAACGCAGAAGGTAAGCCGTCTCGCCATTCAATCCGGCCCCTGGAAAGGTGCCCCCCAAGAAAAGCACTGGGGTGCCGGGACCCTGATTGTCTTCGTCGAATTCGGCAAGACAAACACCCGTACCGGTATTGGGAGACCCCAGTGGAACCCATTCGTCACCGATCAGCGCTGCTGCAACATAGCGCTGTGATCCGAAATTGAGACTTCCCGCGACCACCAAAGAGGGTGGCGCAGGTCCCGACCCGTCAAAATCAAATAGTTCAATCGCTTTGAAGGAGACCCCGTTCAAATCATTGACACCGAGTCGCTCCCAACGACGACCGTCCCACGCCGCGATGCACTTGGAGACACCGCCATTGATCGCTTCGAGATACTGCGCGGCCGCGATGACCTTGCTTCGCGCCGGCCCCTCGCCATCAAGATCGAGTACGCGATGCGTTACATCAGTACCAATAAGGTGATTGTAATTGAGCCGCCATTTTGTTGAGTCTCGTACAAGGTAGTTTCCAGGATCCTGCGCGAAACACCTCGCGACGGTTGCCCCGTTAATGTTCAAATTGCCGACAAAGAACCCGCTTGTAAAGACGCTGGCTGAAAATCCCAGTCCCTCCCAGCCATTTCCATCCCATCGACCCAGACCAATTGCAGAGACTGATGTCGCACCGGGCACGGTGAAGTTACCCGAAATGAAAAGCGACTGCCGCCTCGGTCCCTTGCCGTCATCATCGCCGACGGCCAGGGATCGGACGCTGGCACTGCCCAAGAGCGGTTGTTCAATTGGCTGCCATTGTCCGTCCCGCCACCTCGCGAGCGCGCGAACCGGTTGTCCGCCAACCTGTGAAAATGACCCCCCGACATGGAGCTCCGCGTCACGCGGGCCGGACTGATCGGAATCAAACATCGCCATGACCGACGTTTGTCCTTGAAATAGCGCGCCAAGTCGCAGCCATTCAGATCCGGTCCAGCGATTTACTTCTCCAACCTGGGTTGTAGTGCCACGATAGCCGCACCGTATGAGCACGGTCGGTTCGGGCCCTGGACCATCCAAATCACCGGCCAGGATGTCGGTCTCCCTGAAATCGGTGGAGGCCACCTCACCAACGAGAACCCACTGACCTTCGACCAATTCGCAAAGGGTGTTACCCAATGCGAAGAGCCTTGGAGCCAGTGAGCCGTCGGTGTCGATCGAAATGAGTTTCGTGATGTCACCAAACGGAAATGCCGGCACGCCTGCTGCCGTGCCCAGCCAGGTTCCGTTGACGTACTTTGCGAATTTGCCTGCCGCAACGCCGCCAACCGACTCGAACCTGCCCCCTATGAAAAGCACCTCCGGCAGCGGCCCCGGTCCATCCTCATCGGCGACCGCCATGGCAAAGACATTTCCGATCACGTCGGACCCGCCGGGAAACGAGTGCCAAAGAGTACCGTCCCAACCTGCCAATCCCTGCGTCAACACGCCACCGGCCTGGAACAACCAGCCAGAAAATAGACTCAATTTGGGCTTCGGGCCGATTCCGTCTTCGTCGAATTCGACGCCCGGGCGCGGCGAATGAACAGGCCAATCAAACACGACCGGATTCGACCAGCCGATTTCGCACTGGGCGTGCACATCGCTTGTCGAAATAGCCAACACAATGAGGAGGGCGGACATTGGGGTTACGACACGGGTTAGGCGCGACATGAGATACTCCAACTGTGCTTGCGTCAAATCGCCGTAAAGCGGCGCTTTGTGAAGACAATGCCCATCGGTTTGGCCTCGAACGTCGCGCTCAAGAAGCGCCGAGGATCAAAGTCGCCCCAGTCTGTAATACACTTGGCTGCGACCACCTCGATTCAGGAAACTCTCGTTAATCAGGCCTAAGGCGACAGTAGCCGCCCGATGAACCATGCGATGTCATCGGGGTCGCGAACGCCGTTGTGGGTCAGATCGACGGCGCAGTCGGCGGCGGGCGTCGATGGCGATGTCCACATTTCGATAAATGGAGGAATATCGAGGCCGTCCACGTGTCCATCGGCGTTGACGTCGCCATTCGCCAGGGTCGCGCAGACGCGCACCAGCGTCGGCCCGCTGGGAATCGATCCACAGGCGTTGGTCGCGATGCACTCATATTGACCGCTGTCACTCATCATCACCGGATCGATGATCAACTCCCGCGTCGTCGCTCCGCTGACCGCCCCGCCATCGGCCATCGGCACGCCATCGCGCGTCCAAGCAAACGTCATCGGCTCCTGCCCGCCGGTGGCGACTTTAAGCGATAGACGACTGCCAACGCCCACACTGCGATTCCATGGTGCGGCTCGGAAGAACGGTTGTCTTTGTCCCCATGTGTCGATGTTTTGCGTCAGAAACGATGTTAGGGGCGAGATTGACTCAAATAGCGTACCGAAGCCGCCGGCCACCACCAGCTGCGGAGACATCGGTCCCGCACCGTCGAAGTCAATGGAAGTTAATGAGTTGATCGGCGTGTTTTTTTGCGCCAGTAATTCCCAATCGTCGCCATTCCAACGAAATACGCGATTCGACCCGAGTCCCAAGAGCGAAGCCGTCGAGGAACCGTCAACACCGGGCTCGGATCGGATCATTGCAGTCAACGGGTGTGTAAGCGAGGCGCCCATGGGAATCCAATGGCCGTCGCGCCATCGGGCCGCGCGAAAGGACGCGCCGCCCGCGCAGAGAGTGAATCGATCAGGACTTTCTTCCAACGAGAATAAACAGGAAATGACCCCAGGTGGAAATGCGTCACCTGTTTCGACATCTACCAGAGGACGCCATTCAACACCGTCCCATCGCGCGATTCCATTGACTTGTATTCCGTTAACGAAGTTCGGGCCGCTCAGATAGAGGGCTGGCTTGATTGGTCCGGTGCCATCGTCGTCTTGAACGTGAAGCACACGAACCGTGCTACTCAGTTGCGATTCCACGGGCGTCCATCCGAGTTCACCACTCCAACGCATCAAATAATCTGCCTGCCCGCTGGCGTTCACTTGAGGGAAATTCCCCCCCAGAAACAACGAAGCGCTTTCGGGTCCTTCATGGTCAGAATCGTAAACCGCTAGAGTAAACCCGGTTCCGGAATTCGGAGGCCCCATGGGGGTCCATAGATTGCCGATCAGCGCCGCGGACGTGTAACGTTCGGTTCCGAACAGAAATCGCCCGGCCACGACCAAACTTGGCGGCATCTCGCCGATGCCGTCGAAATCAAAGAGTGTGAAGTCCGTAATCATTAGTATGCGCAGGTCATTCGAGCCTAGGCGTTCCCAGTGGCCTCCGTTCCAAGTGGCGATCGTGGGAGCCACCCCATGATCGATCGGCGCCAGATTACTGGCTGCCGCGACGATGACCGGTGGTTGCGGGCCTGGGCCATCAAGGTCCATCGCACGGGCGATTATGTTGGAACTGGAAAGTTGATAGGTTGTACGCCAGCCGGTTGAATCGCGAACTCGAGAGAATTCGCCGAATTGACTGAATAAATGTAACAAGGGCTGTCCATGGACGCTAAGCTCCGCGGGTCGAAATCTGTAGCTGTATGGACTGGCGTAAATATATCCAATGCCCTCCCAACTGTGGCCATCCCATCGGCCGAAATTATGGCCGGTTGACTCGGGAGCGCCTGGAACCAAGAAATTGCCGGCTACAAACAATGAGTGGCGTCGCGGCCCGTCGCCATCATCGTCGCCAGCACAAAGACTATTAACGACCGTTGTATTAAGAAGTGGCACAGCAGGCGGCCCCCACTCGCCGTTCTTCCAGCGGGCCAGCGACCTAATGCTCTGCCGTCCCACCGTGGAGAATATGCCGCCAGCATACAATTCCGGAGCCAGCGGGCCGGCTTCGTCAGGGTCATAGACCGCTAGACACCAGATACTGTTGTCAAACGCCTCACCCATTCGTTCCCAAGTACTGCCACTCCAAGTCTGGACTTCGCGTGTAAGTTGCCCAATGCGATGGCCGGAACGAATCAGCGTCGGAGGAGCGGGTCCGACACCATCAAGGTCCGCGACGATAAGGTCCGTCGACGAAAACGTGATCGGATCAACATCGCCGAGCGGGATCACCGTGTTTTCGGTGATTTCGGCCACAACACTTGCACGTGCGATCAAGCGAGGCAAGCTCGGTCCATCACCGTCTTCATCCAGAACGATCAGCTTAGCTGGTATGCCGTACGGAAATTCAGGGACGCCATCGCCGGTTCCATACCAGACGCCGGCGGAGTATCGCGCTAAGTGATTTGCGGCAACTCCTCCAATCGATGTGAAGTTTCCAGCAATGTACAGTGAAGGGGAGAGCGGCCCTTCGCCATCGGTGTCAATGACTGCGAATGCCGTAATGTTTCCATTGATGTGGTTTGCGCCCGGAAGGCCGGTCCAATAGGTTCCATCCCACGCAGCCAGTGCCTGAGATGGGGGCGACGTGAAATCGTACCAACCTGAAAAAACCGTGCATGGCGGGATAGGTCCGTCGCCATCCTCGTCAAAGACCACGCCTGGCAAGATGCTGTGAAAGGGAAATTCGAGCTGAATTTGGTTCGCCCAGCCGACCTCGCATTGCGCAATTGCACGGCCGCTGGCGGGCAAAAAAAGGGAAATTGAAATGATAAAGCGGGCAAAATGAGAGCGCGGCATGATGAAACTCCAAATTTCATCGCGACGGCGCACACCTCGACGCGGATTTGAGGCGGCCCATCGCAATAGTGCCCCGGTCGCTGCGCTCCATAGCACCCGGGCGTAATCCATTCTAACGAGATCACTACGACGCCGCCACCGATTCGGTTCGCGCAAAAGGCAGGCACCCCCTTCTTGACCGGTTGGAAACCAGTGCCAACTGCTCTTATTCTCCCCCCATGACCCCAAACGCCTTCACCCCCCGCTGCCTTCTGGTCACCGGCGGGGCCGGTTTCATCGGTTCAAACTTCGTTCACCATGTGCTGGAGACCACGCGCGACGTGCGGATCGTCAATTTCGACGCACTGACCTACGCCGGAAACCTGGCGAACCTGACGGCCGTCGCGAAGGACCCGCGGTACGCCTTCGTCAAAGGCGACATCTGCGACACGCAAGCCGTCATCGACGCATGCAAGGCCCACAATGTCGACGCCATCGTGCACTTCGCCGCCGAGAGCCACGTTGATCGCTCCATCGTCGGACCGGGCGTGTTCATACAGACAAATGTCGCCGGTACACTCAGCGTGCTGCAGGCGGCCCGGCAATGCGGCGACCTGCGCCTGCTGCAGGTCGGCACCGACGAGGTCTACGGCTCGCTCGGCAGCGACCCGAACGACCTCTTCCGCGAGGACACCCCGCTCGACCCCCACTCGCCCTACAGCGCCAGCAAGGCCTCAGCCGATCACCTGGTGGCCGCCTACTTTCACACCTTCGGCCTGCCGACCCTCATCACCCGCTGCTCGAATAACTACGGGCCGTATCAATTCCCCGAGAAGATGATCCCGCTGATGATCAACAATGCGCGCCACGGCAAGCCGCTGCCGGTCTATGGCGACGGCCTGAACGTGCGCGACTGGCTCTACGTCCGCGACCATTGCTCGGCGATCTGGGCCGTGCTGACGCGCGGCGCGGCGGGCCGCGTGTACAACATCGGCGGCAACAGCGAGAAGACCAATCTCGAAGTCGTCCGCGCCATCCTGCGCCATCTGAAGCAGCCGGAAAGCCTGATCACCTATGTGAAGGACCGGCCCGGCCACGATCGGCGGTACGCGATCGATGCATCGCGCATCCGCGACGAACTGGGCTGGACGCCGTCGGTGGATTTCGAAACCGGTCTCAATCAGACCATCAACTGGTACCTCGCCAACGGCGACTGGCTCGACCAGGTCGTCTCGGGTGAATATCAGAAATATTACGACGCCATGTACGCCGGACGATAGCAACCGGTAGGAAACGCATGCCGCGTCTACACTTGTGGGCGATGCGTGCTTCCACATTCCGGGCATCGCGCACTCGAATCACCCGTGCGGCAATAGCCGCAATGCGGACACAAGCCCTGACGTTCCAGACCAGTGCGAACGCCGCGGCCCAGTGCGAACACCCCCATGCCCGCGAGCGCCGTCCACAAAAAGTTCATCTGTCGATTTGGATATCCGCCCGTCTTGTGGCCGAGATAAGCCGACTCGCAACTCGAGCACGACCGCGAAAAATACGCAGTCGGCATCATGCCCGCGCCCCAGTATGAACCGATTGCGGCGGACCGATCGGAAAACGCAACCCACGCGCTCCCGATGTACCCGCAGACGCCGACGACCGGTGTACGCACATGAATGATGCGAAACTGGGTCGTCACCCATGCGGCAGCGCTTAAGGCGAGGACCGTGCCACCCACGATGGTCGCCATTCGACCCGTTGCCGGCGAAATTCGCTTCGTGAATCGACGAGTTAACGGTCCGAGGAACAGCGCCGCAAGCGCGCCGCCCCAGACCGCACCGAGTGGAATTCTCCCCGGGAAACGGACGATGGCATCGGCGGGCAGGAACTTGATCGTTCCCGGCGCCAGCATGCCGAGGTCATACTCCGGGACGTCATATTCGTGCCACCAATCCACGGTCCCGAAACCGAGCGCAAACACATGCGCTCCGACGCGCGTGTATGCGGCTTGCGAAAATGAGGAATACCACCCTGCGGCGACGGCCAGGGCAACGATGAGCAGGACCAGTCGGAGCGATCGTGAAAAGGCGCGGCGTGAGCGGTCAGACCACATGGCGAGGCCTCCAGCGCGCTCCTACACACCCTGTTGAATGCTATTCACGGCACAAGGCGGAAATCAAACGGTCGCGGGTCTTTTGTTTCGGCCGCCCGCTCCGGTATCATGGTTTCGGGTGGACCGTGGGAGTCAAAAAACTATGACATCAATGGGTGATCGTGCGCGCCGCAATCTGCTCGGCGTGGCCGGCGTTCTTGTATTTCTCGCCGGGCCGGCAATCGCAGCCGGCCCGACCCAACTTCGGATCGACACACATCCCAAGTTGCATTTGCCGATCATGGCAAGGGCTTCTGGCGGCGGCGCCATCGACGTTCGCGGGGCAAACCTGGCCGCACAAGGGCCGATCGACCCGCTCGCGTTCTTCACCGCCTATCCGGAGGCGTTCCATGTCGGCGATCCGGCCGCGAACCTGCGGCTCATTCGCACCGAGTCCGACACCCTCGGCACGATCCATACAACCTATCAGCAATTGCACGCCGGCGTACCGGTCTTTTCCGGCACGTTGAAGGTGCATCAAAATGCCGCCGGCGACATCATCTGTGTCAATGGCCGCTACTACCCCATCGCAGCGGAGAAGTTTGACCCCAAGCCATCCATGCAATCGGACGCGGCGGTCAACATCGCTTCGGCGGCGCTGCCGGTTGGCAATCTGACCGCAGTCGAGAATGAACTGGTGATCGTCGATCCCGGCTGGTACGGCGATTCGCCCATGGGCCCGCACCTCGCCTATTACATCATCCTGTTCAATTCAGATGCCGCGGTTCGCGAGGCCTTCATTGTCGATGCCCACACCGGCGAGATCCTCGATCAATGGTCCACCATTCACACCGCCAGGAACCGCCAGATCTACGACGGCCTCGGCGCAACCGCCATTCCCGGATCGCTGGCGCGGCCCGAAGGTCAGCCCGCGGTCGCCTCTCCGGAGGACGTGAACCGCGCGTACGACTACTACGGCGACACCTATGACTTCTATCTGCGCGCCTTCAACCGCGACAGCATCAACAATGCCGGCATGGCCATGGTCGCGACGGTCAATTCCACCTCGCCTTCATGCCCCAACGCCTATTGGAACGGCGCCCAGATGGTCTTCTGCACCGGCACGGTCACCGACGACATCGTCGGACACGAATTGACCCACGGCGTGACGCAGAACACCGCCGGCCTGGTCTATCAAAATCAGCCAGGCCAACTCAATGAGTCTTTTTCCGACATCATGGGCGAGTTGATCGACCTGTACAACGGCAACGCGGCATTCGCCGGTTCGCCCGGCGGCACGCCGTGGCCGACCCATCCGACCGGCGACGGGCTGGACGTGGCGAATAACCTTCGCACGACCGGCTGCTCGAAGCGAGCCGACGGTTTTCCCGATGGCGTTCGATGGCTGATGGCCGAAGATGCCTATGCGTTCGGCAGCGAGATCCGCGACATGTGGAACCCGCCCTGCCGCAATCATCCGGATCGGGCGCTCAGCCCGCTGCAAACCTGCGCAGCCGGCGACAGCGGCGGCGTGCACAGCGGCAGCGGCGTGCCCAATCATGCGTTTGCGATGATCACCGACGGTAAGACGTTCAACGGCTACACCACGGTCGGCATCGGTCCGATCAAGGCGGGCGCCGTCTGGTATCGCGCGCTCACCACCTACCTCACCCAGGCCAGCGACTTCGCCGACGCCTATGTCGCGTTCAACCAGGCCGCGGCCGATCTCATCGGAACCGCGCCCAACGACCCCCGCACCGGTCTGCCGTCGGCCTCGGTCTTCACCGCCGACGACGCCGCCGACGTCGATCGCGGACTGCTCGCGACGGAGATGAACACCATCGGCGCCTGCGGAAATGTCGACGCCGTGATCGAGCCGGGCGCAGCGCAGCACTGCTTGAATCTGACACAGATCTATTTTGATCCGGCCATCGCCGTGGGCGGCTGGACCGTCAGCAACTCCGCCCCGCCCACGCCGTACAACTGGCAGATTCGCGGCAACCTGCCTGCCGGCCGGTCCGGCACCGCATGGTTCTGCCAGGACCCCTACTTTGGAGATTGCAGCAACACCGATGAAACCGGCCTCCACTCCCTCTTCAGCCCGATCATCAACATCCCCGCCGGCGCGACCGGCCTGACGCTGACGTTCGATCATTACATGGCGACCGAGGGCGGCTGGGATGGCGGGAATGTGAAAGTGTCGGTGGGCGGCGGCGCATGGCAGGTGATCCCCCCTTCGGCATTCCGGCTGAATCCTTACAACGCCCGCATCAACAACGCCCTGCAGGGCAATACGAATCCCCTGAACGGCGAAGACGGCTGGACCGGCGCGGGCTGGAACTGGGGCGCGAGCATCATCGACCTGCGTGCGTTTGGCGCGGCCGGCTCGACGCTCCAACTCCGCTTTGACTTCGGCAAGGACGGCTGCACCGGCAACAACGGCTGGTTCGTTGATGACATTACTTTGTATAATTGTCCCGACTGCGACGGCAGCGGCGTGCCGGACGTCGATCAGTTGACCTACCACGATGCCACCGGCCCGCTGGGCGACATCGGCGCCGGCCTCCCGCAATTGGCCGCAATCGGTTCGCCGCCGCCGGCCGCCGGCGATGTGACGCTGGCCTTCACGGCACGGGGCGATTTTTCGGCACTCAACGAATACCTCGACGTCGACATCAACGGCGTGCCGTTGGGCCGCGCCTTCGAATTCGGCGGAGGAGACTGCCCCGCCACGCCTGACCGGGATTACCTGATCGTTCCGGCAGCGCTGTTCAACGCGGCAGTCGGTGGCGGACCGGCCGTCCTGACGCTGACCGCGACGCCGGCCGTGGCTTCAAACATCACCAGTTGCAACGGCGCCACCTATGTCACGGCCGCGCTGCGCTACAACCAGGCCGGTGCGGACTGCGACGGCGACCGGCTGCTGGACGGGTGTGAGCGTTCGACCGCGGGAATCGGCGCATTCGTGGCGGCGGCCCTCGATCCAATCTTTTATGAATGTATCTTTGACCTGCTGCCCGACGGCGTCATCAACGGCCGCGACATCCAGCCCTATGTGCAGGCGATGCTGGGACCGTAGGCCGAATCGCTGGGCAGCGTAATTCAATCGTCATCGCGATCGCGCCGGTCCTTGTATTCATCGCGCTCGCGCTTCGCCTCATCCTTGTCGCGTTCCAGTTTCGCGTTGCGGTCCTCCAGGTAGCGGATGTACTGGTAGGCCTTGTCCAGTTCCGCCCGCCCCTGTTCGACCGTGCTGATGTACGGCACGTTTCCGGGGTCAACCCGCGCGGGACGGTTGCTGTTCACCGTGATGCGCTCCGGCGCTTTGACGCTGACACAGCCGAAGGCCGGGAGGACTACGGCCAAGACCGGCAGCACCATGAGCCGCCAGCGCCAGTTCAGTCGCGCCACTGTCATCGACTTCGCCGGATCAATCACCACACGTGCGTTGATTTGCATGTCTAATTCCTTTCAGCAGGGCCGGGCGCGCGGGGCGCGCCGGCAACCAGACCGGTCCATCGGCCGCGACCAATGGCCCAGATGTTAGCGCGACTCAGTCGCCCCGTCCAAAGGACCGCAAGATCGGGAGTGCCGTCGCCTTGTGCGGTATGATCGTATTGCGAGCCAAGTCCGCATTGCCCGTGCACCGATTCATCCATCGGAGGTAATTGATGTTCATCACCCGACGATCCATGCTATCGACCGCGTCTGCCGGCGTCGCATCATTGGCCGCCGCACGACTCTTTGCCGAGACGCCGACGACCCAACCCGCCGCGCCACAGGTCGGCCCGACGTATCCATCGCAGGACCCGGCACTGGCCAGGGAGATGGTGGGCGTCTCTCACGGCAACACTGCCCGCGTGCGCGAACTGCTGGAAATGCACCCCACGCTCGCGAGGGCCGCCTACGACTGGGGATTCGGCGACTGGGAGACGGCCCTCGGCGCGGCCAGCCATGTGGGCAATCGCGAGATCGCCGAACTGCTCATCAAGCATGGCGCACGGCCGGACCTTTTCACCTTCGCCATGTTCGGACAATTAGACGTGGTCAAAGCATACGTCGCGGCCAATCCCGGCATCCAGCGCACGCCCGGCCCGCACGGCATCTCGCTTCTGTCGCACGCCAAGGCCGGCGGCGATGAAGCTGTCGGTGTCGTCAAATACCTCACCGAGCTGGGCGATGCCGACGAGCGGCGCGAACCCCATGCCCTGTCCGAAGATTCGAAGAAGTTGTACCTGGGCGACTACCGATTCGCCCCGGACGCCGATGGGCGGCTGATCGTGAAGACCCACCGGACCGGTGTGCTCACCATTCAACGGGGAGAAAATGGCTCGGCGCGAAACCTCTTCCCCACCGGGCCGCACGCCTTCCATCCGGCCGGATCGCCAAATGTCGAGATCGTATTCGAGATGAAGGGCAATTCAGTGCGCGCGGTGCGCATCACCGACGGACCAATGAAAGTGCTGGCTCAGAGGCTTTGAGTCGTCGACGCTGTTCGGCGGCGATGCAGAATGCAAATCCCGCCAAGGCCGAGCAGGGCGAACGCACCGGGCTCAGGGACCACGGTCCCTTCTATCATGAATGTGTTGATGGTGGGCGAGCTGACCCAGGTCGCCCCACTGGTGTCGGAAAACAGGTTGCCGGGGCCAAAGTCCGCGATTCCGGTCGGCGTGATGGGCGGAGACGATCCTCGCCAATTGAAGTTGTTGGCGGATGGCGTCCCGGCGCCGTAGAGATAGAGCCAGTACTTGGTATCCGCCAGCAGATTGATCGTGCCAAAGGGCGTAAACACGTAATCGGTGAACGTCGAACTGGTGCCCGGGGGAGCGGTCAGCAGGCCGACGATACTCGAACCGGGGGACGTGCCCGTCCCATTGTGACTTCGAATTTGCAGGTTCGCGAAATCCGATCCATCGTAACTGCTCAATCGAAGCGTGATGGAATTGACGACGTAACTGAACCCAGAGGGAATGGAGAATTCAATCGCCTTCCGGCGCTGACCGCTCAGGAGCGAGGAAACGTCCACGTCGTTTGCGGGCGGGTAATTACCAAGCAGCAAATCCGAGCCGATCGCGGTGGATGACAGCCCGATCGCGATGCCGACGGCAGCGAGGAGACGGCACCATCGACTACGAAGCCGGCGCAGATCCACCCTATCATTCCTCCCGGAACAAGACAGCATGACGAATGAGCCGTCGAATTGCAAGCCGCCACGCCCCCAAAAACCAGCGAAATTGTGGTTACTTGTGCAATTCAAACAGGCGAGACCTTCCTCGAAGGCTTCGCAACCGGCGCTGAGCAAGTAGCCCCGCCGCTGCCCGCCACCCGGATCGGTGAATTAAGAAAAACATGCACTGCCGGATCGGCGGCCGGATTGCCGGTCATCCGCCTCCAGCATCGGAATCGCCGTTGCCGCAGCCCGGGTGCCGAACCCCATCTGAAGGCTGCGCATGATCGGCATTCGTCATTTGAACCGGGAATCCCGTCATTGCACGGGGCGCGAAGAATGCGCGAACCGCCATCACGACAAAAACAAATATCGCCAATATACAGCAAAATAACATTGCCAGGCCGCAATTGGCGAAAAAGACATGCCGTTGCTGGTGGATGCCCGAAAATCCGGCCTGCCAGGCATGAAAGACGTAGAAAAGCAGGACCCAATAGGCAGAAATGCCGAATGCCGCGGCCAGGCTGAGGTATATCAGCGGCATTCCGAAGCGGCGCTTCATAGACACCCTGACGCGTTTTTCGGCCTGGGCAAGATCGACGCGCACTGAATTCGCTGGCTCAGGCGGGTGTTCACCCTCCCCGCTTGAGATCAACATGCAGTGTATTCTGCCGGCGATTCACCGGGGCTTCGAAGCATTTCCAGCCACCGTCCGACAGACCGAGAATCCGCGATTACAGCGGCTTGAGTTCCAGCAGCACCTGCCCGATCCGCTCCATGGCCCAGTCGATGTCCTTGCGCTCGATGATGAGCGGCGGGGCGAAGCGGATGACGTCGTCGTGGGCGTCTTTGCAGAGGATGCCGTGCTTCATGAAGGCCTCGCAGAAGCGGCGGGCGTTGCCGTATTCCGGCTTGATCTGCACGCCGATGAGCAGGCCGCGGCCGCGGACTTCCTTGACGGCCGGCGAGTTGACCGCGCGAAGCTTCTGGCGGAAGTACTCGCCCTGCTCCTTCGACTTGGTCTCCAGCCCCTCGGTGCGGATCATCTCGATCGCGGCGCGGCCGACGGCGCAGGCCAGCGGGTTGCCGCCGAAGGTGCTGCCGTGATCGCCTGGCTTGAAGACGCTCATGATCTCTTTCGAGGTGACGATCGCGGAGATCGGCAGGATGCCGCCGCCCAGGGCCTTACCCAGGGTCATCATGTCGGGCTTTGCCTCGGGACCATCGTGCTGCCAAGCGAAGCGGTCGCCGGTGCGGCAGAGGCCGGTCTGAATTTCGTCGGCGATGAGCAGAACGTTGTGCCTGGTGCAGATCTTTCGGACTTCGCGCATGTAGCCGTCCGGCGGAACGAGGATGCCGCTCTCGGCCTGGATCGGCTCAACCAAAAAGGCAACCGTATTCTTGGTGATGGCCTTCTCCAGGGCCGCCGGGTCGCCGAACGGAACCAGCGGGAAGCCCGGCGTGTAGGGACCGAAGCCGTCGCGGTACTGCTCGTCGGTGCTGAAACTCACGATGGTGATCGTGCGGCCGTGGAAGTTGCCTCTGGCGCAGATGACCTCGGCCTGATCCCTGGCCACGCCTTTCTTGTAGTAGCCCCACTTGCGGGCGGTTTTGACGGCCGTCTCCACTGCCTCGGCACCGCTGTTCATCGGCAGGACCGACTCGTAGCCGGTCAGTTCACACAACTCCTTGCAGAACGGGCCGAGTTGGTCGTTGTGAAACGCCCGGCTGGTCAGCGTCACCTTGTTCAGTTGCTTGGTCGCAGCCGCGATCAGCCGCGGGTGCGAGTAGCCGAAGTTCAGGGCGCTGTAGGCGCTCAGCATGTCCAGATATTTCTTGCCGTCTACATCCACGACCCAGCACCCCGCTCCGGACTCGACGATCACGGGCAATGGGTGGTAATTGTGTGCGCCGTATTGATCGGCGATGCGCAGGTGTTCGGCAGTCTTGGTGTCAGGCCGGGTCGAAGCGGGCGTGGCGGTCGCGGTGGTCATGTGAAAGGGTCCTTGTTTGTTTCGCGGCCTCACATTGAAGCCGTGGCGAGCGTCCGATTCTATCGCCGTCGGGGCGCACCCTCAATGTATCGGGGATTGAGACCCGAACCTCGAATTGTCACGTAAACACATATTTTATAATGACTTACGGCATACCGATGCGGCCCGCTCGCGCACAGTTACCGGCAAGCCGCGTTGCTTTCGCATCGGGCTGGGGAGCCGATCGTGCTTGGGCTGTGCGTTATTCGCTACTTCAACTTTGGCCGTTTCGGCAGGCCGCCGTGCTTCGCGACGAACTTCATCATGCTCTGAAAATGATGCCAGCCGGCGGCGTTAAAGGGGTTTGCGCTATGGCGTCGGTGATGATGGCGACAAATCAACTGCGGACAGTACACGACGCGGCGACCCTTGCACCACATCCGGTAACACAGGTCGACGTCCTCAAAGTACAGAAAGAACCGCTCGTCGAAAACGGTATCGTTCTCGCAGTCGGCCCGTCGCATGAACATGGCCGCGCCGATGCCCCAGTCGACGTCCGCCGGACGAGATCGACCCACGTCTACACAAAGGTGATGACGGAAGAATGTCGGCGGCGGCAGCAACGCTCGCACCGGCGATCGTGCGTACAAAACGACCGGCCAGGTGTAAAAGCGTCGAATCGAACGTTGAATCGTGCCATCGGGGTAGAGCAGCATCGGCAGCACGAGCCCGACGTCGGCGTTGGCATCGAGGTAATTTGTCGCGCCGCGAAGCGTGCCCGGGGTGACGCGCACATCGGGATTGACCGCCATGATCATGTCACCGCGACTGTAACGGAGCGCACGGTTGATTCCCGCGCCGTACCCGACGTTTTCCCCGTCGTGAATCGATACATGCAGATCGGCGTCTGACGCCAGGTCGATGCGATCCTCGGGCGAGTTGTTGGCAACGATCAACTCAACCGTGAGGTCGTCGCGGTGGGCGCGCAGCGATTCCGCCAGTTCCACGACATCCTGCGACGATCGATAATTGACCGTCAGGACGCTGATCACCCGCGACCCATCCATCGGTACACTTTGGATAGGCGGGGCCGGACGTGCAAGCCCCACCAGTCCCGGACCAGCAGCGCCTCAATCTGCTCATCGGTGGCCCGGGCAATCGCCGCGTTGGCCCGCCGTTTCTCGCGAATGTGCTCCAGGTGTCGCAAGACCTGCCATTTTCCAGCGATGAAGGCAAGCCCCTGGCCCTGGATCACTTTGTTCAAACACTGAAAGAGCAGGAACGCCATGTGGGCGGGCAGAAATCTCCGGCGCATCCGTCGCGGGAGATGGGACCACCAGACGATCTCGGCATTGCGCGACGAATTGAGGTGATACTTTCGGCTGGTCGGCTTGTAAGACGCACTCAGATGGTGGTAGCAGATCGAGGCTCGAGCGAAGGCGCAACGGTAACCCGCCCAGGCCAGCCGAAAGCCAAGATCGACATCCTCGTAGTAACTTTCGAATCGCTCGTCGAGGTAGCCGACCCCGGCCACTGCCGCCCGCCGGTAGAACGCCGACGCACCGCAGGGTGAAAAGGCGCCAGCGGACAAATTCTCGGCGGATTCGCGCGGCATGAGGTGATTGCGCTTCAACGCCCCGCCGGCCACCGAATACACGTCTCCCGCCGTGTCGATCGGATGCGGCGCTTCCGCGAGCAGCACCAGCGACGCCACCGATCCGACATTCGGATCGTCAAACGGACTGACACCGGCGGCAAACCAGTTTTCATCAAGATGTGTGTCGTTATTCAGGAGGACGACCAGCGGCGTTGTCGCCGCCCGCATGCCCGCGTTGCAACTGCCGGCGAATCCGAGGTTCTTCGGGTTTTCGATCAGCCTGACGCCGGGTTGATTCGCCTTCAACCACGCGGCACTTTCATCCGTCGAACAGTCGTCGACCACGGTGACGACAAATCGCCGATCGGACTGGGCGGCCAGCGACGCCATCAATCGGGGCAGAAACCGAAGCCCGTTGTAATTGGGTATGACGACAGTCGCGATTGGATCGGACATGCCCGGCGGGCCTTTTTCGCGCCCCGCCGCAGGTGAATCCCGCGCTCAAGGAGGCAGGGCGATTCTATCGCGGCCGCGCGCTGGCACACAGGTCAGCCAGGCGGCGAACCTGCTCGGTGATGGCCGCCACGTCGGTGGCCCCGGCCGCATGCTTCTCCAGGATCTTCGCGACATCCGAAATGATGGGGAAGCCGTAGCCGCCCGCCGCCCCCTTCAACTGATGAGCAATGCGTTCGACCTCTGCGTAGTTCGCCGAATCCAGCGCTTCTTCCACCGCCCGAACGCGCTTGGACAATTCCGCGACAAACAAGTCGAGGATGTCGGCGAGGTCGGCGTCATCGGCCAGTTCACTCACCATGGGCGGCAATTTGCTTCTTGCGATCGACATAACAGACCCCTTCCGGAAAGCAGCGTTGCCCCGAAGGGCCTCGTATGCTGTTTTTCGGTGCGCGATGGCGCCGTCTTCATCTGTCCGTTGCGAGGATTTCTTCCGTCCGCAAATCAGCCTGTTAGCGCGGCGACGGGAGCGGACGCCATCCACCGGCCGGCGGCGGTTTCGGCAGCGGTCGCGTGGCCGGCGCCGGCATCACTGCTGCACGACTGGATTCAATCGCCTCCAGCCCGTCCTGGGTGAGGACGCGTCGCGTCATGATGCGCAGGGCGACGGTCAGTCCGACCATGGTGACCATAAGTTCAAGGTACTCCTCGTTGTGGAAAAAGCCGTGAATGGCGAACGCCACCAATCCGAGCAGCAACCCGCGCGCCCAATAATACGCCCATCGATATTGCGCCGGCAGCAGCCTGGCCCGGCGCATGAATCGGTACATCGACAACGGGACGCCGAGCACCAGGGCGAGCCAGATGGGATGGCCCAGTACCCCAAGTTCCGCGAGGTTCTGTAGGAAAATGTTGTGGGCCTCGCGCTTGCCTCCGTACATCGCCCGGGCGGCGGGTTGGTACTGATTGAAGCCGACGCCGAAGATCGGGTGGGCCGACCAGACGCGCATCGCCGCATTCCAACTTCCAAGTCGACTGCGGGCCGACTGGTCAGAATCGTAGTAGATGATGGATTCCACGCGCTGCTGAATTTCGGACCGGGCCACGAACAGAATGCACACGCCCAGCATGCCGACGGCGCCGAGCACGCGGAAGCGATAGCGGCTGCTCCAGGCCATGCAGACGGTGACGAATGCCAGGGCCACGAACCCGGCGCGGGACTGCGAGCCGATGATCGCCAGCGAGATCAGCGCGGACGCCGCGAAGAGGGCATAGCGCCAGCGGGCGTGCCGCACGGTCATCGCATGGTAGAACACCATCGGAAGCACCATGACGCTCGTCAATGCAAACAGATTGTTGTCGTAGGTCTTGCCGTAGACCTGATGCGGCCCGAGCAGCACCACCTTGATGCCGCCCTTGATCGCCCAGAAGGCCACGGAGAGCGCCACGACCACGTAGAGAATCCGAAACCGCCGGAAGTCCGTGGCCATTCCGGTCAACAGCGCGGTCACCAGGAAGACCTTCCACAACGCACGAAAACTCTCCGAAGTGTTTTCCATCGGAAATCGCGACATGAGCCGGTTGAACGTCAGGTAGAGCATCAGCAGCAGCAGCACGCCGACGGGCCAGGCAATCTCGAACAGTCGTGCGCGCGTCAGGCGGGACTCGGCGCCAATGACCGTGCCCGAGCGGGCGTCGATGCGCGGTTCCAACACACGGCGCCGGACACCGACGGTGATGGCCCCCAGAATAAGCGGCACGCCGACAATCATGGCGTCCTGAAAATCACCGCGCCAACACAGCAACTTGGGCTGAAGCAGCGACACAACGTAATACAGGCAAAGCCCAAAGAATGGCCGCGTGAAGACCAGCGGAACCAGCGCGCACAAGACGGACAAGTAAATGAAGAATCGCATGAACGATCATCCCTGAAGGGCCATCACGGCCCGCGGCGCACAGATCCGCGCCTCCATTTCCTCGACCAGCGCGGCGATTCCGACGCCGGCCCGGGTCCAGGTGTAGCGTTCGAGAATTCGCCGACGCGCCGCCTCGCCCAAACTCGCGCAACGCGTCGGGTCGTCCGCCAAGTTTGCCAGCGTCCGGGCCAGGTCGTCCGCGTCCGGCCTGCACAAGAGGCCCGAAACGCCGTCCTCCAGAATCTCCGCATTTGCATTCACGACATGCCGGCCATCGGGTCGCAGCGCAACGCACGGCAACGCGCAAGCCATGGCCTCCACCAGCGCCGCACCAAACGACTCGCACAGTGAAGTGAACGCGTAGACATCGGCGGCATGCAGACAGGACGCGACATCATCGGTCATGCCGAAAAAGCGAATGGCCGCACCCCGGGGCTCCGAACGTGCGAGATTCTCCAGCGTGGTCCGCCCGGGCCCGTCGCCGACGATGAGACCGCTGAATCGCCCATCGAGTTGCATCAGCGCGCGAATGAGAATCGCGAATCCCTTGCGCTCCACCAGGCGGCCCGAGCCCATCACGACAATCGCATCGTCTTGGATGCCGAGTCGTTCTCGCGCGACCTTTCGCTGCCGCGGTGTCGGTGGCGCAAAGATGGCGGGGTCCACGCCACCCTCAACCGTGATGAGCCTGTCGCCGCGAACGCGATAATGGCGTTCGATGCGTTCGCGCGTGTGCCGGCTGTCAAACACGACCCGATCCGCCGCGCGACAGGCGGCAGACTCATTCCGACGTTTGATCCCGCGATCGAGCGCGTGAAACACCCGCTGAATGCGGCCCAGTCTCCCCTGATCCGCGCAATCCGCCCCGTCAAACAGAAGCGTCGATGAACCGCAGACAAAAATGACGGCCGTCTCGCCGCTCCGCGCCCGGTAGGCCGACACAACCTCGGCCTGACAACTGATGAACATGTCATGCGGCTCGTCGATCTGAGCCACCAGCGACCGCGCTGCACGCGCGCGTTCCGTGCCCTGCAGGGACCAGTGCAGGGGCCGCCGCGCGTTCGGCTCCGGCAATCGGACGATCGGAAACCCGCGGACCGAGGTGCCGGTGACGAAGATGCGTGCAGCGGACGCACAGAATGTGACCGCGTGTCCGTGCCGGGCCAGTGCCGCGGCGAGCGCAAAGGCACGCATCGACAGCCCGTCCCCGTACTCGTGCAGCGCCGGCATGTGCCACAAGATCCTCACGCACCCGCCTCCAGAGCGACGGGTTCAGAGCCCTCGGACGCCGACCGACTTCTAGTGTTAGGAGCGCCGACCGAGATCTCGATCAACGCGGCATATCGTCGCGCCAGGTAATTCCAATCGAATGCGCCGACATCGCGAGGAAAACCGGAACCGGCGTCGTGTCCTGCAATCCATGCGTCGAATTGCCGCTCAATTGCTGCCGAGAGCGATTCGGTCTGGCCATGCAGAACGCACTCAATGCCCGGTCGACCGCCGAGTATTCGCGCCGCGTGGGTCTCCGGATGCACCAGTGCGACCATCGCCCCGCCGAATGACAAATATTCAAACGTCTTGCCTGGAATGCAAAGCCGTCCGCCGGCGTTGGGAGGCGTCATCAGGAAGAGGCAATCGCTGTCCGCCAGTTCGGCGAGCGCCGCATGGTGGGTCACATACCCCTTCTCATGGACGAACGCAGCGTCAGCCGCGCTGATGTGCGCCCGATCGCCGGTGGAGATCGCGCCCACCACGTGCAACTCGAGCGCCGCGGCATCGGGACGGCGGGCGCGCAGGTCGCGAAGCGCGCTCAGAATGGGCCCGATCGACTGCTGTCGATAAAATCGACCCATGTAGGTCAGTCGAAATGCCCCATCGGGCACGCGCCGACGAACCGGCCGATCGTCGGGATCAAAGCCGTTGGTGATGACCGAGATTCGCCTGCGAATCTCCGACCCGAATCGAAGCGCCCAGTCCGACGCAAGGTCGTCGCAGGTTGTCACGATGTGACGCGCGTGGCGGATGACCGCATCTTCGATTTTGTGCCAGTATCGCTGTTCGCGGAGCGACCGCGGGCCGTAGGCAAAGTGGCCGGTGATCGGATCGCGCAGATCGGCGATCCATGCGACACCGGTCGTCCGGGCCAACTCCGCGCCGACGTGTTGCACCGAATGCGGCGGCGACGTCGTGATAACGGCATCGATGTCATGCGCGGACATGATCGCTCGCGCCGCGCGGACGGCGGCCTTCACCCACCCGCGTTCGAGTTCCACCGTGCCGAGCCTGCAGGTCAACCGCGAAGCGCGCCAGTAGGCCCGATCTTCGAGGCCGGTCCAATCGGCCATGCCCGGGGCCAGTTTGCGGCCGACATTGGCCATGCGCCCCGCAAAGGAAGCAGGATCCCACCCGGCCACGCGGTGAACCGTGACCTCTGACGGAATGTCCATCAACAAACTCTCGTCCATCAGCGTGTAGCGCGGATGGGCCGCGGTGAGCACGAGAACCGAGACGCCGTTGCGCGCAAGGTGCTTGGCCAGTTTCAGGGCGCGCTGCACCCCGCTGCCGCCGACCGGCGGCCACTGATGCGTCACGATCAAGACTCGGCGCGATATTCTCATTCAATCCTCACGCCCGTCCGGACACGGGCAGGTAGGCGTTTGCCGGCGCCTCTGCAATCAGGGAATCAAGCGTTTCCCGCGGACCGTGCGGGGCTGGCCTGCGGCTGAGTTGGAATGGATCGAGTTTCCCCGCATTGATGCGGCGACGCATGTCCAGGGCTGCCGAATGACCCGTAACTCGGACAAGCCGCTGCGATTCGTCGTTGTAGTGCCGCTTCAATCCAAATGGAAAAGCGAATGCCAGCGGCTTCACGCCGGTGATCTCGGTGATGACCCGATGGGCCCCGCGAATCTCGTATTCCTGTCGATCCGGGGTGAGCGCGGACAGCACGGGGTGGGTCAGGGTGTGATTGCCGAACTCCACAAACTCCGGCTCGACCGCGGCCATCTCCTCGGCCTCAAGGTAGGGCCGCAGCGATCCGGCCAGCGCGGACCCGGATTGACCGGCGTCGCGCAGCGCGGATTCCAGAAGGGACTGCAAGTCATCGCGGTAAACACGGCGGGCGTAGTCGGGCCAGGCCTCGTCCGGCTCGCGCTGTGGATAGACGGCCTTGTGCATCAGGTGCTCCAGCCGGTCGCCGTGACCGCTGCGCGTCAGCCAGGCGAGTTTGTGCGTCCACATCAGGTCGGTGTTGCCGATGACGCCGGCGGTTGGAAAAATCGTCATGGGGATTCGGCGGCGATACAGAATCGGCATCGCCCGCCGCAGGTTGTCCGCAAAGCCGTCGTCGAACGTAAACACCACGGCGCGTTCCACCGTCCGCCCGGCCGAGATGGCCTCGATGAGTTTGCGGAGCGAGATCGGCCGGTATCGGTCGGCGAAATAATCGATCTGCCGTTCGAAATCGTCGATGCCGTGGCTCAACGCCGTGCCTTCGGTGAGGATGCTCTGCGTCCGCGCCACGCTGTGGTAGCAGATAATCTGCACGCAGCGGTCCTGGTAACGCTGCTGCCAGCGCCGCATCAACCGGCCCGAAAACAGGGATGAATCCGCTCTTCGCAGCAGTTGTTTCATCGGACATGACCTCCGAGGGATCGATCGGACCTGGCGGCGAGACAGGCACGACGTGATTCCGTGATTGCATCCAACAGCCCGGCAAGGCGTCGCGTCTGCTCGCGACGCGTGATCGACGCGAGCGCGGCCGTCGCCGGGCGCGGCGTGAGTGTGCCCATGAGCCAGCGGCGGTACAGATCGCCGATGGCCGTCGCCGTCGATTCGACATCGTCCGGGTCGCACGGCCACACGCCATCGAATTGCTTCAGCGTTTGCGCGGCGGCGCCGCGCTCGGGAACCAGCGCCAGCAGCGGGCGCCCGCTTCCAAGACATTCATATATTTTAGCGGTCGAATCCAGTTCGCCGCCGGGCACGTTCGGCAGGATCACGACATTGACGTCCGCCTCCGCGGTCGCCCGCGCCGCCGCCGCATGCGACAACTGGCCCAGTATGCGGATGCTGTCGCCGGGCATCGCTGAGCGGATGGACGCGACGTGGTCGCCGACCCGACCGGCAAATGCAAGACGCGCGCGCGATGCGGATCCGGGCGTTCGCTCGACAAACCGGCGAAACGCGGCGAGCAGCGTCGCCGGGGTGCGGCGCCCGTAGAACGAGCCGGCATGCAGCAATCGAAATTCGGCGTGGGCGCGGGTGTCGGCGGCGCCGGAAAAATCATCGGGATCAAAGCCATTCTCGACGGTCACGAATTTCGACGGCTGTACACACCGATACCGCGCCTGGAATCGCCGGGTCATGGCGTCGTTGACGCTGACCACGCGTGCGGCCCGGCGAACCACGGCCGCCTCGGTCCAGGCCGTCAGTCGGCGTTCGAGCCGGCCCGCCGACGTCCCCGCGTGAATGTACTCCACCCACGGATCCCGAAAGTCGGCAATCCACGGCAACCGCAGCAGTTGCCGGACCGCCAGCGCGATGACGTGGTCGGAGTACGGCATGCCCGACGAGATCACCGCGTCAAATCGATGCCGGCGGTTTAATTCGACAATGCGCTGAATCGCCGCGCCCATCCGCCAGATGTTGCGGTCGGGGAATGCAAGCAGATTGAACACACGCTGAAATCGCCATTCCAGGCCCGCGCGAGCGCGCCGCGAATCCACGCCGGTCGCCCGGTGAATCACGCCGGCCACCCGACGAGACATGACACGCGGCCATCGGTCGCACCACGCCGGCAATCGGATGATCTGCTGATCGAGTGGAATGTCAGCCGGCGCGGCGTTGTCAGCGAAGGCGGAATCACGCGGATCCAGCGGAGCCGTGACGACCACGGGGTCCCAGCCGAACGCTCGCAGATACTTGACGAACTTGCGAATCCGAATGGCGCCGACCGCCGGCGAAGGAGGGAATCGGGTTGCAATGAAGAGCACCTTGCCGCGGCAAGCCGTGGGGACGGTCGACGCAGCCGAAAATTCCGAGATTCGGCTCTCGCACGCATCGCGCAGGGCGGAGTCCGGGCGGGTAGCGCCGCGGAGCGCACGAGCGATCGGAATCGGCGTTGGATGAGCGGACGACGACAAGGCAGCACAAACTCACATTCCGGGGGCGCAATCCGCATCGAGCCGATGAACGTTCATCCGCCGCCGCCTGCGTCCCATATCCCCGGCAGAGTGTGTATCGAGCGGTAACGAGGTAAACTGAAGGGAAGAAACCGTGTTGTTGCGGCGTTATCGGTCGCGTTTGGAAGCCACGCATGTTGTCGAGGGATACCTGGCTGCACTTGTCTGACGACGAATTGCTCGGCCAATGCGAACTCGACACCTACCGCGCGAGCGGTCCCGGGGGCCAGAAGCGGAACAAGACCAGTTCGGCGGTGCGTCTACGCCACCCGGCGAGCGGACAGATGGTCATCGCTGAAGAGAGCCGGTCGCAGCACGAGAACAAGGCCCGCGCGGTGAAACGAATGCGGATGGCGATCGCCGTTAATTGCCGTGCAGCGTTCCCATCGGAGAACGGACCGCCTCCCGCCTTCAAGCAACATCAACAATCTGACGGCTCAATCACTTTGTCGACCCGAAATCCGGATTACCCGCTGTGCATCGCCGTCGCCCTCGATGCACTGCACACCACGGGTGGACGGATGAAGGATGCCGGCGTACTGCTCGGCATGGGCACGGCCGCGTTGTCCGCGCTTCTCACCTCAGACCCGAAAGTCATGGACCAGGCCAATCGGATTCGCAGCGACCATGGCCAGCGTCGCCTCACCGTTTGACCCCGCCGAATTGCTCAATTTGCCAAGTCACGCCCTACCCGGATAATCCCGCCCATGAATCTCCTGAACCGGCCGTTTGCTTTCCTTCAACGCCATGGCTGCAAGGCATGGCTTTGGTGGGCGATGCCGGTCCTGCTGCACCTCTGGACCGTATCGATCCCATTTGTCTTTGATGACATGCACCTGGTGAACCGGGCAGAGCGCTACTGGGCCGGCGCGAGCGACGAGTGGGAACTCTTCCGATTCGCGCCCGATGAAGCCACGTGGCGATCGCTGCGAAGCCGCGGCACCGTCCCCTGGTGGGCACATGAAGAGACACGCATCGACTTCTTCCGCCCCTTGCCGGCCGCATCGCTGATCATGGATGTGCGCCTGTTCGGCCGAAATGCCGTCGCCCATCATGTCGGAAGCCTGGCGCTCTTCGCGCTCGTGCTGCCCTGCATCTTCTCCGCTTTGCGCGCCGCGGGCGCGGCACCGATGCATGCCGGTCTGGCCACGTTCTTCCTTGGAATCTCGCAATCGCTGGCCCAGCCCGTCGGCATCATTGCCAACCGGAGCGACTTGTTCATGCTGCTGGGGTTGGCGATCGCAACGCGCGCCTGGTGGCAGGCCCGCGATCGCGCACAATTTGGCGATTTGGTTCGCGGCGGCCTGGGCTTTCTGGTCGCGTTGTTATCGAAGGAACCGGCCACCGTGTTCCTTGTCGTCGTCCTCGCCGATGCGGTGTTGACGCGTCCGCTGGGCAGCGGACGCAAGCGACTTCTCGCGCTGTTCATCCTGATTGCGACCGCCTACCTGAGTTTCTACCTGCACAGTCGCAGTCATGCCCTGGTCCCCACGTCCGACGCACCCTCGCACCTCCCCAGTCTTGCGATGGCCCTTTGGAATCTGCCGCTCTACCTCTCGGTGTGGACCATTGGCTTTCCGATCGGCGCACTGCTCCAGAAAGCCGTTGCCCTGCCGATCGCGGTTCGGATTCTCGGCGTGGTGACGACGCTGGCACTGCTGCCGGCCCTGCTGCGATTGCAACGCGGTCGCCCCGCCATGCGGTTCTTCCTCATTTGGGCGGCCGCCTACGCGGCATTTGCATTGCTCACGCTGCCCGAGTCCCGCGCTCTGTCCGTGGCGACGGTCGGCTGGTCGGTCCTGCTGGTCGCGCTGATCATCCCCGTTGAACTTCCCGCGGCCCGGCCCGGGCGCGCACGAGATACATCCGACTCGCGGACCAGACCCCTGCTTCGTCACATGCTGCTTTGCGCCAACGGCATCGTCAGCGTGGCATGCGGCATTGCTACTCTTGTCGTCATGGAGCGCGGCGAGAAGGATGCCCAGGCCAGCCTGCGCGCCGGCGTGGACGTTGCCGGTCTCAACAACGGCGACGCCGTGGTGTTTCGCCGGGCAAAATCGCCGTTTGAGATGCTCTGCGCGGGCGATCGGCTCGAGTTCATATCCGGACGACAGGATCTCTCTGTCACCTTTCTGGAAACGCCCGACCTGCCCATTCGCGTCGATATGCCCGATGACAAGACGCTTGTCCTGACCGCCCCGCCCCCCGGACCGCTCGGCGCCGCGGCGCACACGGTCCTGCTGGGCCAACGCTTCAAGCCAAACGTCGGACGTTCCTTCAGGTTGCGCGACTTCACCGCGACCATCGACGCCCTCGACGACGCCGGCCATGTTTCGGTGATGACGCTGCGATTCAAGGATCCGCTGGTGGGCGGACGCATTCATTATGTCGAACCGATTGAGCCGCCTGACCGACTCGGCGCTCGCGCTGCGCCGATGGTCAAGGGCTGAAGGAAGTCAGGTCGCTGCGCCGACAATGCACGACCCGCGCACCCGGTAGCGACTGGTCCCCCATCGAACCCGGCCCACGCCGAGCATCACCAGAAGCGCCCGCGCCGTGACCAGTGAGACCAGCGCGGCCCCAATCGGAAAATGCCACAAACTGCCGCGTTTGGCGAAAATCAGATCGAACAGCGGGCGCAGTGCCAGTACCATGACCAGCCAATGCAACACGCCGATCCCCAGGCAGGCCCATGCCGCGATCAGGCCCCGCGTCATGGCGAAATAGCCGGCGATCGGAATCACCCACAGCGGCATCACACAACCGCCCAGCAGCAACTGCTGACCCACGACCATCCGCCACGGTTCGACCAGGCTGCCAATCAAGACGCGCGTCAACGCATTGATCGTTGTCGCCGGCCGGTTCTCGCGGGTGGTGACATAAACGCCCTCGCCCGGAAGCGTCCGGCAATTCAGGCCGGCGGCCGCGGCGCGGTTCGCCAGAATCGCATCCTCCGCCAACTCGGCTCGAACGGATTCATGCCCGCCGATCCGGCGATAGCCGTCCAGCGACATCAATAGAAATTGACCGTTTCCGACCGGCACATCGTCTCCGCCCTTGCGCCGCAGAGATTCAATGGCGGCCCAGGCGCCCAACAGCCAGATCGCCGGCGGCGTCAACAGTCGTTCAGAAGGGCTGGCAAGTTCGAGACGCGGCCAAAGCGTCAGGAACTCGATCCGCTCGGAGATCACCTGGCCCATCAGTTGACTCAACACACCCGGCGTCAGACGGCAGTCGCCATCAACGAACAGCAGATAGTCGGCGTCAATCTGTTTCGTAGCCGTGGCCAGGGCATGCGTCTTTCCGATCCAGCCGGCTGGCAGCGCGTCCACTTCCACCAATCGAACGCGAGGATCGGCACGCATGATTTCGCGCACGCACTCCGCCGTTCGATCGCGGCTTCGGTCGTTGATGACCGTGATGGTCATGCCGGGATAGTCCTGTTCGAGCAATCGGTTTACGCAACTGGCGATGCGGCGTTCCTCGTTGTGGGCCGCCACGAAAACGGCGAGTGAAACCGTCGGAGCAGACGGGTCTTCGCGGAAGGCGGTCTGCGGCTTGACCCGCGTGAGCCTCCGCACCAGGCCCAGGCCGACAGACCATGCCAGCAGAATCAGCGAGTTGAGCGCAAAGAGAATCCAGAAGAAGAGGACAATGGTCATGGAAGGTCCGGCTCGGATGGAGATCCGGGGGCGGTGGGTCCCGTGCGAAGGGCGCGAATCTAACAGACACCTCAGCGCTTGCCAAGACGACCCGGACGCCGTGCAATGCGTTCTCAGCGCGGGACTGATCGGCCACGGACGGGCCGCGCCGCCACGACCCACACTTGGCGTTGCCATGCCGGCCGCACCGCGTCGATTCCCACTTAATCCCTGCGACTACCTCTTCTATGCCCACCACCGCAATCAGGAGCGGCGAATCGGCGGCGGCAACGTCGCGTTCATGATGCTCGACTTCGCCGGCCACGTCAGCCTGCAGCGGATGCGATCAGCACTGACCGGGGCTCTGGCCGCCCACCCGGCCGCCGCCGGCGCACTGCGCATTTCACTGTTTCGCGGTCGCCCCTACTGGCGGGGCCCCGGGTCCACGGATGAGTACGAACGCGCCGCGGCCCGTGCCCATGTTTACCACGACTTGCGAAGCGACGATCAGGCGGACGTCACGATCGAACGCCTCACGCAGGAGCAATTCACGCCGCACTGGAATTTCACGCTGGGACCGGCCATTCGTCTGGAACATTATGCCCTGCCGGATGGAAATTCGCGCATCTGTCTGCGTTGGCCGCATGGGTTCACGGATGCCGAAGGGGCCCAATGGCTCTTGAGCGAGATCGGACGCGGCGGCGATGCGAACGCATCACCCGCTCCGCTTCCACCCGATCACGCCGCGCTGGATCCGCTTGCCGGAATGAGTGGCATCGAGCGCTTCCGCCTGATGCGCAGCGCGCCACGGCGTCCCAGTCCGTTGAGCGGTCGAAGCGACCTGCTTCTGGCCGCGCCCGCCGGGGCTCGCGTCGTTCGCTATCGCTACCTGCATCGAACGTGGTCGCCCGAAGACAACGCCCGACTGACTGAACTGGCGCGCCGTCGTACCCCGCCCGGCCAGGGCATGCACGCTCGATACCTCGCCGCCTGCGTTATCCGCGCGCTGGACCGGCTGTATGTGTCGAACAAATTGGTGACGGATGTCTATCGAATTCCGATCCCGGTGCGGCCCTCCGGCACCGGCGCAGTCCGACGACCGATCCCCGGGAACTACCTGGCCGCGCCGGCCGTCTCGATTCCACGGACATGTGTCGCGGACTGGGCGCTGCTGGGCGAGTCGATCGCCGCCCAGTTGGAGACATATGTCAAATCCAGGGCTGACCGGGCCGACTGGGCCAAACTGTGGCTGGCCTCGCAACTCCGCCCCTGGCAGTTTGAACGCGCCCTCGCCCTGCCGCTCGGACTTCCGGAATTTTCCACGGGGTTTTCCTACTACGGCGAGATTGATCCGCCGATCCGAACATTCCTGGGATGCGCCGTTTCAAACCTCTGGGGCTGCGGCCCCATGGCGATCCCGCCGGCCCTCAACCCTGTCTTCAACCGATTTGAAGACCGGATCAACCTGTCGCTGGCTTGGTCAGAACCCCACATCAACCCGGATTGGCCCCTGACGCTGACCCGTTTCATCGAGGCAGAGGCTCTGGACCGCCACGCTTAAGACCCCAGCGTCGGTCGATTTTCGGCAAACGGTGCCATATCGCAGGCGGCAGGCTTGCCTTGTTTCGCCACTCCGCCGATCATGTCGCCGCAGCCATGACAATGCTGCAATCCTAAAGGAGAGGCCAGGAATGGAGCCAAGAAACGGCGACCGCCCGATTGTGATCGACGAGACCCCGGGGAAGAAGGCTTACTGCCAGTGTGGGCTTTCTGAGAAACTGCCCTATTGCGATGGTGCGCATGCGCGGCACAACACCGGCCTCGCGCCACTGGTCCTTGAGGTCATGGAGCCGGGCAAGCGCGCGGTCTGCCAATGCCGCCGTAGCGAAGAGAAGCCGTGGTGTGACGGATCACACAACCGAAAATAGCGTCGCTCCAAAAACAAACGTGTGTAATTGCACAGCATGGCGGCTCGCCGTCCGGCAAAATCCGCGCGCATTTCGTTACTTTTCGCTTGTTTGAGGTAAGATCAGGTCATCGCGCAATTGCATGCCATACTTAAGCAATAGGCGGTCGATGATTGCGTTGAGTCACGTAATGCAGGCGCCGCGCGGACGCGGCTCGCCTGACCGGGGTTTGGGGGCGTTCGAAAAAAGGAGATCAGTGATGCGCCGGACCAGTACGTCCCTCGTGGTATGCGCGATGGCAGGCCTGACCATCGGAACGACCGGTGGATGCGGCCAGAACATCACGGCAGACACAACCCTCGCGGAGTTGTTAAATCAAATTACCGTCGGCGACGTCGTCGAGGCGTTTCAGCGATTTGCCGCGGCGGTGGGCGAGCGGCACGGCGGGCTTGGCCATTTGAATGCCCACCTGACCGATGACCAGCGCAGCCAGATCGAAGCGCTGCAAGCCCAACTCGACGCGGGCGAAATCACCCGTGAACAGTTCGTCGAACAGGTTCGAGCCATCATTGGGGACGCCCTGCCGAATGAGCCGTTTGTCGGCTTTGGCTTCGGCGGCGGGCCGTTCGGCGGACACCATGGCCTGCGCGTGGGCGGATACTTGAACCTGACACAGGAGCAGGTGGACGCCGCGAAAGAGATCTTTGAGAAGGCGCACACGGACATCACCGCCCTCCGCACCCAGGCCCAGGCCGACATTCTCGCGGTTCTCACCGATGAGCAACGCGCCCGCCTCAACGAACTGGTCGTCGGACTGTTCGTCGGCCTGCCGTTCAGTGCGAACAACGGCGATGCGAACAATGCGCGAAATCGCGGGCCGGGCGGATTTGGATTCGGATTTGGCCGACCCGGACATGCGTTCGATCGGTTTGCCGATGCGCTTGAATTGACCGACGAGCAGCGGGCGCAAATCAAGGCCATCCGCGATGCACTGACCGACGCAGTCCGTGCCCGCCATGAGCAGGCCCGGGACGAATTTCTGGCACTTCTGACCGACGAACAACTCGCGAAGTTGCCGGGGCGACATGGTAGTGATGATGACGACGACGACGACGATGATGACAATGATTGACAGCGTGCGGCCGTTGTGGCCGGCGACATAGTCGCGCGCCGCGGCCAGGTAAAACGCGAACGCCCCGATCCATCACCGGACCGGGGCGTTTTTTTGTTACTGTTCTAGCGACGTCACCTGGCGAGGCGAATCGCGGCATCGATGAAGGCCGTCATCTTCGGATCAGCATCGCCGCGGCTCTTGTAGGACTCGAACGCCGCCTTTCCATTGACCGGATCGCCGCCAAAGATCTGCGTGAAACCGGCCACGAACAAGGCGTTCATGTCGTCCGGATTCGATCGCAGGTACTGGTTGACCGCATCGATGTGGCGGAGCATGTCCTCGCGCTTGCCGTAGGCCTGCGACAGGTCGAATCCGCCCTCAGCCAACGCCGGCGCCAGGGTGATGCCGTTTCGCAGGGCCTTGCCCGCCTCGCTGAAATCGCCGAGTGCAAAGAGCGTCAGGCCCATGGCGATGTGACCGCGGGGGTCATTCTGCTCCGCAAGAATCGCCCGTGCATACTGATTTCGGGCTTCCTGGTAATTTCCCTGGTTGAAAGCCTGGTCGCCCCAACCCAGGGCAATATCCGAGGCTGACTGCTGATCGCTTGCGTTGCCCTGCGGTGCGACAGCCTGCGGATTCGTCTGGGCCGGCTGCGCCTGAATCGGCTCCGCCGTCATCGGCGCGTAACCGGTCTGATTCTGCGGCTGCGTCGGGATCTCGACCAACTCGTTGGGGCCGATGCCCTGCTGGACCACCTGCGGCTGAACCGCGCCGTATTGGGCGTAGTCATCCACATAGACGCCGGTATCAACCACTGCGCCGGTGTCCACGTAGGCGCCGGTATTGACATACGTCACGTCATCGAGGTAGGTGACCGGATAGCCGTACACGACGGGTCCACTGTCAATGTAGGTGATGGCGCCGCCCAGGAAGAAGCCGGTTCCCCAGAACGGACGGTAAGCGGGTCCACACCAGCGATTGAGGAAGAAACTGGGACCGCAAACGCCCGGATAGAACGGCCTGCGCCACATCGACGACGGACCCCGGTACCCGCCGACCCAGCCGCGCGGCCCGAAGCCGCCACGATGTCCGAATCCTGCGCCGGGACCCCACCGATTGCCGCCGGGACCGCGATTAAAGCCGCGATTCAGATTCGACGGACCACCCGGACCCGGTCGATTGAAGTTGCCGCCCCGGTTCCCGTTGAAGTTCTGGCCAAGTGAGCGATTGTTGTTGATGCCGCCGTTGTTCAACGACGACGGTCCACGATTCGAGAATCCCGACTGGGGACCACCCGGGCCCCGATTGTTGCCGTTGTTGGGTCCAAAATTGCGCGGCGTCATTCCGGCGTTGTTACCGCCGAAGCCGCGACCGACCGAGGACCCCTGGGCCGGGTTGCCCTGACCGCGACCGATCAAGGAGCCGCCGGGATTCCGACCGATACCCGCGCCGCTTTGATTCGGACTGAAGTTCGGCCGACCCGCGGACGACTGCGACCGGGGCACGGCCGTGCCCATCGATCGACCAGGCATCGACTGCCTGGGCGTCGAAAAAGACTGGCGTGGCGTTGTATTGAACGCGCCTGCTCCTCGCGAACCCAGGCCACTGGTGCCCGAGTATCGCGGCGTAGACATGGCCGGCATGCGCGATCCGCCGGATCGAATGCTGCCGCTGCTTCGCGGCGTCGAAAATCCGCTCGAGCGGTTGCTCATGCCACTGAATGAACTGCGGCCCATGCTGCTGCCGCTGCTCCGCGGCATCGAAAAGGCGCTGGATCGGCTTCCCCCGCCACTGAATGAGCGGCCACCGCTGAATGATCGAGCCCCACCGCCACTGAAGGAGCGGCCGCCGCCACTGAATGAACGCCCGCCGCTGGAACCGCCACGACTTCCGCCGCCGCCGCCGCGACCACGGCCTTGGGCGAATGCGGACTCCGCGATTCCAATGACGGCCGAAAGAGCGATTACAAACCCGATCCAGCCAGGACTCTTGCGTTTCATGGCAAATCTCCAGCCAACTGCGCAGCATGACTTTCTGATCATACTGATTGCACCGCAATTATAGACCCGCCGGTTCTGCGCGGGTTAGCACACGGTTTGCCGATTAGGGCGAAATTCAGCCCCGTACACCCCCCAATGGCTCGTTCTCGGCGCACATTGGCGGACGTGGCCCCACACGCTCCAGATCCCGGTCTCGGCAGACCCGCTACGCGCGCCAAAACCCTCAGCACATGAGCAATCACACGCTGGAAAACAAGCCCCGGCTTACCAGAAAGCGTGTGCTTTTGCCTGTAAATGCGAGTGAATCGGGGTGCTTGACGAGACGATGAAATCCAAAATCGACGCCCCGTCGCAGGGTCAACTCGCGGTTAGCGAGAGTCTGTCGAACAGACTTTGCGGCACGGGCGCCTCATTTGCGATGCCCGGGGTGGGATAAGGCTTTACGACATGGCGCAACGAAAAATCACGTTTGACACCCCCAACGATGCGGTCACTCCGCACCCGGGACGATCGTCACCTGGCGGCCCGTGGTCGCCCGATGCCAAGTCCCGTGTCCGTATCGTCGTGATTGTCTGGGCGCTGGTGGCCGGGGGCGGTCTCATCGGCATGAACCTGTTGGCGGCGCGACCAGGCGATCCCGGCAAGCAGATGTCCGGATGGCCGGCAAAGTCGGCTTTGAATTGCGACGCCGAGCGATCAACGCTCTTCCTTTTCGCGCACCCCCAGTGTCCGTGCACACGGGCCAGTTTGGAATCCGTGATGCGCCTGCAGGCACGGTGTCACGGCCGATTGAAGGTGACAATCGTATTCGTCGAGCCGTCGGGCGCTGCGTTCGATTCGGCCGACTCCCCGATTCTTGCCGCCGCACGCGACATCCCCGGCGCCGACGTCCACGTCGACCCGGATTGCAGTGAAGCCCGCCGATTCGGTGTGCGCACGAGCGGACACGTGCTCTTGTATGACAAGCACAAGAATCTTCTTTTCTCAGGCGGCATGACCATCGCCAGGGGACACAATGGCGACAACGCCGGCCTGGCCGCGGTCGAGTCGTGGGTGCTGACCGGTCGTTCCGATATGAGAAGCGCGCCGGTGCACGGTTGCTCTCTCTACACCGACCGGGTGACTGAGGGAGACCGTTCTTGAGCGCCGTCGCCCTCCAACCCGTCATCACCAATCCGGATCCGACGGCACGTCGGGCGCTGGCGATACTGAACGCAGAGACGCTGGCCCTCTACAGTCGCACCGACCGGATGTTCGCGGCGCTGATGCTGGTGCAGTGGGCGTTCGCGATTGTGATGGCGTGCCTTCTCACCCCAAGAACCTGGAACGGCGCCGCAAGCCAGATCCATCCACATGTTTACCAGGCAGTTTTCCTGGGTGCGCTGATCAACTCGCTGCCCGTGTATCTTGCTGTCCGCGCGCCCGGGCAGGTCCTTACACGGCATGTGATCGCCTCGGCCCAGATGCTCTGGTCCGGCCTGCTGATTCACGTCACCGGCGGCCGAATTGAGACTCATTTCCACATCTTCGGGTCGCTGGCGTTTGTCGCTTTCTATCGCGATTGGCGGTTGTTCATTCCGGCAACGACCGTCGTAACGCTGGACCACCTTTTTCGCGGGCTATTTCTGCCGGAGTCAGTTTACGGCGTTCTCGTTGCCGGCCCCTGGCGAACAGTCGAACATGCGGGCTGGGTCGTGTTTGAGGTCATATTCCTCGCGCAATCCTGCCGGCGCAGCATGCGTGAAATGACCCGCATGGCCCGCCAGCATGCCGAATTGGAACACACCAATGCGACGATTGAATGCGAGGTACTGAGCCGCACCGAGGAGTTGAAGCGCGTCAACGATGAGTTGATGGCACGGAGCCATGACCTTGAATGGGAGCGGCAGCGCCTTGTCGCCGCGAACACCCATCTGGCCGATGCTCAGACCAAGATCGAAGCGGCAGCACGCTCGAAGGACGAGTTTCTCGCCAACATGAGCCACGAAATTCGCACCCCCATGACCGCGATCCTGGGGTATGCGGACTTGTTGCTGGAACCCGGGACAATTGACCCGAATGCGCGCGAACAGGTGGATGCCGTTCAGACCATACGTCGCAACGGTCACTATTTGCTGCGGCTCATCAACGATATTCTCGACCTGTCCAAGATTGAGGCGGGGCGAATGCTGGTCGAACAACTGGACGTTGATCCGATCTCGGTGCTTGCCGATGTGGCGCGATTGATGCAGTTGCGATCCGCGGAGAAAAAACTCGCCGTCTTCTTCAGGATCGACGGCTTGATGCCCTCCCTGGTGCGCACCGACCCCACCCGCCTGCGGCAGATTCTCATCAACCTCGTCGGCAACGCCATCAAGTTCACGGACAAGGGCAGTGTTCGCATCTCGATGCGACACCTGATCCACCCCAAACCGATTTTGCAATTTGACATCGTCGACACCGGCATCGGCATGACCCCGGTTCAGGCCGGACGGCTGTTCGAACCGTTCGAGCAGGCCGACGGGACGTTTTCAAGGCGGTTCGGCGGGACCGGACTGGGGCTGGTCATTTCCAAGCGGTTTGCCCAACTGCTGGGCGGCGACGTGACATTGATCGCCACCGGACCAACCGGCACCCGCTTTCAGGTCGTGCTCGATGCACCGCCGGCAACCCAGGCCACAGAGCATTCCGAGCATGCCGCGAATCAACTCCTGCGCGATGCCGGTCAGCGTACTGAATACAACGCTGCGATGGACCTTCCGGAGCGGAAATGCACGGCCCGCCAAATCCTGCTTGCGGAGGACGGGGTCGACAATCAGCGCCTGCTCATGCACATGCTGTCCCGCATGGGTGCAACGGTGGTACTTGCGTCAAATGGCCGCGAAGCCATTGACCTTGCGATGGATGCGCGGCAGGTGGGTAAGCCGTTTGACTTGATCCTGATGGACATGCAGATGCCGGAGATCGACGGCTATGCCGCGACGGCGGAACTGCGGCGCCTGGGGTTTGACACGCCGATCATCGCGCTGACAGCACATGCCATGGTCGGGGATCGCGAGAAGTGCATCGCATCCGGATGCACGGATTACACCAGCAAGCCCGTCTCCAAGGCCAATCTCATTTCGCTCGTCCACCGCTACGCGGGTGGAGACGCGATCGCGCCCTGCGCGCCGGGCGGTTTGACTCCCATCCCGGCGCCGGCTGACATGAAGACACAGGTATGAACACTCAAGGTCGGGCCTTCTCGACTGCCTGCGTTGTGACGACCCGGGCCTTTTCGATGGCCTGGGTGGTCAGCGTCTTGGCGGCATCGACGGCCTGCGATGTGGCGACCTTTGCCTGATCCACGTAGGGCTGCGCCTTTTCCGCCAGTTCGGCGCCTTTTTCCCTTGCCTGATGCGCTTTCTCGACGGCCTTGTCCTTCACTTCGACGGCCGTCTTCTTCGCCTGATCGGCGATCTCGAGTGCGGACTCCTTGGCACGCTCGCCGACCTCGCGGCCTTTCTCCTTGGTCTGCTGCCACGCCTCCTTTGCGGCCTCGGCCCCCTGCTGGAGTACCGGCTTGACAGCCTCCGACACCTCCGCCGCTTTCTCGCGCGTCGCCTCTTTTGCGTCCGCCGCGGACTGGGTCGCGGCCGTTTTCGCCCGATTTACGTCATTCGGATCGCAACCCCAGACCCCCACTCCGACCAGCAAAACGAACATCCATAAGCGTTTCATGATTCTCGCACCTCGTACGTCACGCCGCAGCCCCCAGGACTGCCGCTGATTCAATCATAATCACTTCAGACCGCCGCCGCAGGGCGCGCGAATTCGCCAGGACGCAAGTTTCCTGCGCGCACCGGCACTTGCCGGCCTCAGCGATTCAAAGTTGGATTGCCGGCTCAGGGCGAGATTATTTTGTGGGTCAGGGCCTGGACGTCCCGGCCATCGATGAACCCATCCGCGTTGACGTCCGCCCCGTTGCGATTGCAGGTCGGATGGGCCGTCTGGTATGCGACGGGGTCCAGCAGGGCCTGAGCGAATGGCGCCGCATCGGCCGCATTGACCTGCCCATCGCAGTTGAGATCGCCGGACGCGCAGGCGGTGGTGACGCCGCGGAACGTGGGCACATAGTCGGGGAAGATGACGGAAAGGTTGTTGTTGCCGAGACGTTTGACCACGACTTCGGCCAAAATGTCGCGCCAATCTGTCGTGACGGCCAGATCGATTCCCTGGAACAGTTGCTCCGGCGCAAGGCCGGGCCATTGGGTGAGCACGCGGCCGCCGGCGATGTCGCGGCCCATCAGCATCATGGTCGAACCGTGGCCGTGGTCGGTGCCGTCGCTGCCGTTCTCGTCGAGGCGGCGGCCGAACTCGGTCATGACGACGATTGTCACATTCCGTCCGCTGCCGATGAGGACGTCCGCATGGAACGCCGCAAGCCCCTGGGCGAGCGTATTCATAAGTCCGTGCATGTATCCGCCGATAAAAGGCTGCTGATTGCCGTGGGTATCCCAGCCCTCAAGGTCGATAGCAATTGCCTCAACGCCGACGTCGGCCTTGATGAGCGCAGCGGCCGACTTCATTTGATAGCCGAATCCAAAACCCTGGGCGAGATTCGGATAGATCGCGCCTTCAGCCGGCGCGTAGTTGGCAAAGTCGATCTGATGCAACAGGTCCATCGTCGCTTGCGTGGAAGCGGCGGCAGACCGGAGTGGCTCGCCCACGGCCGCATAAAGATCGGCGAGCGCTTCTCTTCGGGCAGGAACAGTGCCGGACCAACCAGCCAAACCGAAGGAGGCGAGATTGGGCACGGGAATCGTCAAAGGACCGCCCTGCAACGTCTGGTGCAGACCGTAATCGATTTGCACGGCTCGAAGAATCGAATTGACCGTAAACGGCGGACTCGTGAGCAGGTGTCGTGCGAGCCAGCCATCGAAAATGGTGCTGTCGTTTACCTTGCCGACTTCCATGAAGCGCATTGCGTCAAAGTGCGAACGGCTCGCATCGTCATTTCCACAGGCGTGCACAAACAACAGATGCCCGGCCTGGTAGGCCGACAGCAACGGTGTCATCGCCGGTGGCAGGCCGAAGAAGCCGTCCAAGTCGGTCGCACGGTTGGGATCAGACGAATCTGGTGGAGGTACGGCCAATGACGGCCTGGATGTGTAGTAGGCAGGCTCCAGGTAAGGGGCGCAGAGGGTAAGTCCGTCGGCGCCGCCCCGCAAGAAAATTGACAATATGACATCGCGAGACGAGCAAAAATCCTGCGCGAACGCCACTCGCGGAAGGACGCTACTCAAGCCCGCAATGGTCGCTGCGCCACCTGCGGCCTGAATAAACTGGCGACGCGACAGTTGCATATAATCGTTACAGCCGCGGCATTCGTGCGAACTCATTTTGTTCCTCTCACCCGGCTCCACTGTTCGCCCGAGAGCGGACAGGTTCCGTTTAGTACCACTGGAAAGTAGGCGTCGAGAGCGCAAGCGCCGTTGCCTCGCGCATGCGAAACTCGGTCGGTGAATCTGGAAGCATGTACTGCTTAACGCGATTCTTTTCAACCGTGGGCATGGCACCGCCGAAACAGATCGAATCAAGTCGGTCGATCGCCGCCTGCGCCGTTGTCGCGCCGGCAAACAGCGTTGCCGCGCTTGTGCTGGTGTATTGGATTGCATCCATGGCCAGCAGATGTGCAAAATTCCATCGCGGCAACAACAGCCCGGCCCAGTGATTCAGTTTGTCTGGGAAGCCGTCGGGCGGCGCCCAGGTATGCGGCAACTGACCCGCCAACGAAAAGTGATTCAGCAGAGGCTGCGGATCGGCTATGTTCGCCCCCGTTGCTCGCATCATGGACACAAGTGCGTGAAACGGTCGCTTCAATTTCGGCGGGGCTGCCGCAGGATTACAGGTATTGAAGAGCGTACGCAACATCTCCTTGATATCGCCTCCAGTGCTGAGGTAAGTCGAAGCAACAGCGGAAACAAGGGACGCCGGTGGGGAATAGCTGTAGAACCACTTGCACAGCTTGGAGGCAATGAACTGAGCCGTGCCGGGATGAGCGCCGAGGATGGCAAGCACGGTCTCGGCATCACTCTGTCCGCCGCCAGCGGGGATTATGTTGCCGAGCACAACCTTCTGCCCGTTGTCATGCTTTGCGGCATTAAAACGGAATGAAAGACCGAGATTGGGAACTGTGTAGTCATACCGCGTCCAGCCGGTGAAACAACGGGCCACCTCCACGACATCCTGCTGAGTGTAGCCGCCGTTGACACCAAGTGTATGCAGCTCAAGCAACTCTCTGGCGTAGTTCTCGTTCTGATTCCCGGAAACACTGGTGTCATTGTCAAGACTCATCAACATCGATGGGTCACGTGCGACTGCTGCCAGCAGAGCAGGAAATGTCCCCAGGGCGTTTGGTCGAATCGCCTCGCGGTTCAGAATTGTCCCAACCCAAGGACAATAGGTTTTCGTAATGTCGATATTAAAATGGTCGCACCAGAACTCCACTATGCGCTCAAGCAACTGACGCTTGCTATTGACCGCCCGATAGATCGTCGCGATTTGCAGTTCCCTCACAATTTGGGACGGTTGGGGAAGTTGAGACAACTGCCATGACTGGTAATTCACCGTCGGATACAAATTCACGAAGAACGTCGTGGCGTTGTCGTTCATCGCCATCGGGTTCAGGTGGTATTCCAGATACCCGGCGTAACCCAGACTGTTGGCGAGATTCAATTCCGTCTCTGTCATTCCCTGCGTGATCCGGCCCACCAGCCAGCGAGTCGCAGAAAACGGCAGGTCTTCGGCTCGCGCACGGCCCGCCGCCAACAGCGAGCCCAGAACGCCGCCGGCCGTGAGCAACCTCCTGCGGGACGGCAGCGGGCCAAGCCGCTCCAACTCATCCATGACTCCCGTGCTTCGAATCAGGTTTGATAGAAGACTCATAGGCTGTCCCGCGCCCCCGAATTCCCGTTCAACCCCGCCCCATTTCGATCGGCCGTCGGATGTTATGCCGGCAACCGGCCTCGAATCCTGACGGCGGCGACCTACCGGCCGTTTCGATAACCGGACTTCTCTGCAAGCCCCATAAGGTCATGCCGTCTTTGATCGTGCCCCCACAGCATTCTCTTATCTTACCACCCCGCCCCCGGAAATATCAATGATCCAAGGTCCCATTCTGTCAACTGTTATGTGTGCCAAGCCTTCAATCCTTACGCGATAACAGTGTCATTCCGCACAGGTTTCCGGCATGGAGACTCGCTCAATCCGAGGGGAGGCCCGCCAGATCCGGAGGCACGAATGCGGCCTTCGCTTCAAACGTCCTGATCCGCTCGCGGGAATAGAAGACGCGGAGCAACGTTCGGCACAGCAAGTGCGGCATTTCCCGGCAGAACGTCTCTGAGTCAACGCCGGGCCCGTGGTGCTTCATGGCGGAGGCCACCAGCCGGATCCAGGCTGCTGTCATGGTCTCGTGGTAGCCGCGATCGATCTCATCCGGCACGCCCAACGCCATCGCGAATCTGCGAAGTCCCGCCCGAATGGTCACCAGCGCCTCTTCCAGTGGCATCAACCGCAGGTAGATCCACGCCATGCGAATGTGGCATGGGTGATTCCAGTCCGCGGCAGCGATGGCGCACGCTTCAAACGCCTCAATGAAATCCCTGTCAGCGGCCGTCAACATCGAACGATCCATGACGCTTTCCTCGGCAGGAATGAAAGCGGCCCCGGGGACCAAGTCTCCGGGGCCGCGAATCTCCATTCTGGTAGCAATCAGCCGTTGGCTGACGAAGACGTCGCACGGTCAACGGTGCGAGATCGCCATTACAGGCCCTCGCCTCCGACGCTGACCACGTTCACGTCGATCGAGTCGCCCTTGGTTCCAATGGTGAAGAGCATTCGCCCCTCATACTTGGACTGCGCCTCGAGCACTTCCGGCGTCATGCCGGGACCGGCGCCGGCCAGCATCATCGGCAGGAATCCGCTGATCATGTTGCTCAACGGCTCCTCGTCGTCGGACTTCTTCGGCTCCTCGGACTCGGGCTTGTCGCTCTGCTTCATGACGGCCAGCAAGAATCGATTGATGCGCGTCCCGTCGGCATAGACGGTGAACCAGCCCTCCTTGGGGACATGCTGGGCAATCGACTTGAATGCCGGCGAATCCATCAGGGGGTCGGACTTGCCGGTTCCGCTGCGAATCGTCGCCTCAATGGAGCGCTCGCCGCCCACGGCGATCAACTTGTCGGTGACGGCCATCGAAATGCCCTGCACGGGAAGTTGGCCGATGTCATACACCTGCTGGCCCAGAAGTTCGCGCTTGACGAACAGGCCCGGCGGCGCGAAGCCCATCAACTTCTCAATTGTGGCCCGGTTCTTGTGGCCCTGCGTCAACAGGAACCTGAGCGATCCGGGACCGAACGGCTTGCGAATGCCCAGAGCGAAACTGAAAGGCGCATCCATGCTGCCCAGGATGTCGTTCCGCATGCTCATCTTCTCTTCTTTTTCGCCCATCTTGATTTCATCGTCGGCGCGCATGCTCTTGGCGGCATCCGGGTCGACCTTGTCCATCAGGGCGAGCATGTCGTCATAGAACTGGCCCGGCGAGATGTGGACGTTCATGAGCATCGCCGTGTCCGCGTCAACGTGAGCCGGCGGTGCAATCGGGCCGTTCTTCATGGCCAGCAATTTGGCGAGGCCCTTGCCCGAGGAACCCATGGGGACATTCAACTGCATGCTCATCTCGGCGCCCTTGGGGCTGCCGATGCGAACCGTGCCGACGACGGCCTTCCAGTCCTTGAGACCCATTTTCTCAATGGTCTTGGAGCCGTCCTCGTCCTTCTCATACTTCTCGATCAGCGTCAACAGTTTGGGCAGGTTAAAAAAGATGCGAACCTGTCCGACCGGGGCGCATGCCCGCTCGACATGGGCATAGTCGTCGCTGCCGGCGAGGCTGTCCGACTGCTTCTCCTTCATGCGGCGGAGCGTTTCCTTGGCCACGTCGACGTTGGAGCAAATCAGAACGGTCTTGTCCTTGTAGGCGTAGGTCACCGGCGGCGGCGCGCTTCCGCTCGAACCGGAATCGTCCGATTCATCATCGCCGTCCTCGGAATCGTCGCCGGACTTGTCCTCGTCGGAGGACTTGGCGGCGGCCTCATTGGAGATGGTGATGATGCTGACGTCGTTGTAATCGGTCGTCTCTTTCTTGCCGCCCTTGTCGAGACGGGTCTGAATGAACTTTTCGAACAGATCCTTGAACTTCTCGAAGTCCTCGCCCATTTCGGCGACCAGCGCCAGGTCCGGTCGCGGTCCCTTGTCTCCGCCCTGGTCCGGGCCGGCCGCGGCAAACAGGCACACCGCCCCGCGCGGATGCAACTTGTCCGACATCATGTCGGCCATGCCCATCTTCTCGAGATCCTCAAGGGAACCGAAGCCCATGTCCTCGAGCAGTTCGCTCATCTGCGGCTTGAGCATGTCCATGAACTGACCCTGGGCTTTTTCAAGCTTGGGGTCCTTCATCTGCTTGTAGCCATTTGTATTTTTATAGGCCTCGTACAGTTCGTGTGCGTTTCCACAGCCGACGTAGAACAACGCCTCGGCCGGCGCCCATTGCGAGCCCTTGTCCGCCTCTGCCCGGGCCGGCGTTGCCGAGGCCATCAGGCCCAGCGCCGACAAACAAACCGCCACCCGCGCGGCGCGCAACCGCGCCGAGTGCCTCGAATACTCTGACATTATTTCTCTCCTTGGAATCAACCGGCCGGCGGCTTCGTGCCGCTGTTCTGACCGCTCTTTGGTTTGATAAACGCCGGCGCCTCGCTGAGTTTTCGCGCCACCGGCTGCAAATAGTGATGCCCCGACGAGGGGTTGTCGCTGTCATAGGCGAAAGCGTCGCGGTTTCGCAGGAATTCCCGCACATGACGCACAGGAATGGCAAAACCAAGACCCTCGCCGAACATCAGTTTCATATTGGTGACGCCGACGACCTGGCCGCGCGCGTTGAACAACGGGCCGCCCGAGTTTCCGGGGTTGATCTGCGTCGTGGTTTGAATGTAAACCAGCCCGCCTTCGGTTCGATTCACCTTGCTGACGATGCCCTCGCTGACCGTCCGCTCCAGGCCCATCGGGTTGCCGATCGCGAAGACCTTTTCGCCGTCGCGCAGGCCGTCGCTGTCGTCCAGGAACACCTTCGTCACCTTCATGCCGGGCGGCGGCTCCATCTTGACCAGGGCCAGGTCCAGAAACGGGTTGGTCGCCACGATCTTGACGTTGTCGATCTTGTCGCGCTGAAACTGGTCGCCCTCCTTGCGGAAGATGACAATCGTAATCTTGGTTTCGCCCTCGATCACGTGGAAGTTTGTGACGATGAAGCCGCGTTCGTCAATGATGAATCCGCTGCCCAGTCCGCCCGGCGTGCGCACCATCACCACGCCCTCGCCGAACCGTTCCGACAGTCCCCGTACCGTCGATTCGGCCAGGTCCTTGGTGCTGTAGAGATCGTCGGACTTCGTCTCGGCGGCCTCGGCCGTCGCCGCCGCCTCCTCCTTGGGCTTGTCCTTTTCGATCGCCTTGATGTTCGACCGCGGTACCGTGAGGATCGTGTATCCCAGATCGATGAAGACGTCGCTCGCGTTTTCCTTGACGATCGTGCCGGTCAGCGTCCCCCCATCCCGCAGGAGGATGGTCTCTGCGACGGCGGCGGAGGCCACCGCCCCTGAAAGACACAGCGTGATTCCCAGCCAGGCGGCACGATATCTCATTCGCGTCATCTTCCTGTCTCCATCAATAAACGTGGTAATCCAGCACCGGAAAGGGTAATGCCCCAATCGGGTCAGGACAAGTGAGCCGCCAGATGGGCGTAAACCGCGACAAATCGCCTGTGTTGTCCACTGTGGGGGCGAACTCAACCCATCGACCGACCGCGTTTGCCGGATTACCATGGATTCTCTGTGCGGCATGCCGCCCTGATATCGCCCAACTCAACCGGAAGGGGATGACCCATGAAGCCAGATTGCCTCCAGTTTTCACGATTCCTTGCCGCCGTGGCCGCACTGTTGTCGGCGGCCGCAACACCCTGCGTCGCAGACGACAGTTCGGCTGCCCCGCTGCCCCCCGTCGTCACGAGGCCGCCGCTCTCCGACTACTTCGGGTTCGGCCCCATGGAAATCTACAAACTGGACGACGGCATCGGTCGGCCGGTCGCGGTTGATTTGAATGCCGACGGCCTGAACGACCTGGTCGTCGTCAACAATCGGCGCAGCAAGATCGAATTGCTAATCCAGCGCAAACCCGGCGAGGCGGTCACCGAGTCCACCGAAATCGCGGACAACGTGAACGAGCTGCCCGACGCCACCCGCTTTCGCCGCGACAGCATTTCCAGCGTCTGGCGGATCGCCAACATCGACGTGGGTGACGTCACCGGCGACGGCAAGCCCGATCTGGTCTTCTTCGGCGACCCCAAGGAACTGGTGGTCATCGCCAACGCCGGAGACGGCAAGTGGGAGGCGCCCCACGCCATTCGCAACCCCGAGGGCACCTTCTTCAACGCCGGCCTGGCCATCGGCGACATCAACAGCGACACCCGGAACGACGTCGTGCTGCTCGGCGAAAAACATCTGTTCGTCTATTTACAGGAGACTGACGGGACGCTCGGCCGGCCCATCCGCTACTCGCACGCCGGCGCCGATACGCGGGCCTTCATGATCAACGATCTCGACGGCGACGGCCGCTCCGACATCATCACCTTCGGCACCGACGGGCGCTACCCCATCTCCTTCCGCCTTCAAGATGCCTCCGGCAAACTCGGCCCCGAGCAGCGCCTCCGCCTGCCGGCCATCCGCAGTTTGACGCCCGCCATGATCCTGGGCCGCAAGGCCGCCGACCTGTTCGTCATCCAGCAGGTCAGCAACCGCGTTGTTGACTACAGTCTTGACAGCATCGCCGCCGCCAAGGGCAAGGACGACTGGCTTGGTCTGACCTACGCCTACCCCGTGCCCGGCGAGGCCAAGGTCCGGCCGACCGTGGTGGCCGACGTCGACGGCGACGGCCTGGCCGATCTCGTCTCGGCCGACCCCAAGAGCGCCCAACTCATCTGGTTTCAACAGCGCCCGCAACTCGGCCTCTCGCACGGCGAGACGTTCCCCGGACTTCTTCAGGTCACCGCCATCGACGCCGCCGATCTCGATGGCGATGGCAAGTCGGAGATCCTGCTGCTCAGCAAGGAGGAGAAGTCCATCGGCCTGTCAAAATTTGACAAGGGTCGCCTTACTTTCCCGCAATCGCTCTCGATCGACGGCGAGCCGGTCGCCATGACCGTCGGAAAGTGCCTCAAGGACCAGGACCACAGTCTCGTCTATGCGACAAAGGTGAAGGATGCCGACGGAAAGTTCGAATTGAAGATTCAGAAACTCGACGCGAGCGGGACCAAGAGCGCCCACCTGCAGGCCGAACTGCCCAAACTCAAGGACACGCCCTCGGCCCTGCGTCTGGCCGATGTGAATCAGGACGGCCGCATGGATGTGCTGGTGTTCGTGCCCTACGAAGCGCTGACCACCATGCTGCAGACCGAGGACGGCAAGTTCACCGCGATGTCCGCCGACGAAGGCGCCGGTCTGGGCCTGGTGAAGGAGTCGAACCCCGCCGGTTACTGCCTGGCCGACGTCAACGGCGACGGCAAGCCCGAGATCCTGCTGGCCCAGAAGAGTTTCGCCCGGGCGCTCAAGGTGGTGGAGAACCGCTGGACCGTGGTCGATCAGTACAACGCCTCCGGCAGCGACGCCAACGTCGTCGGCGTCACCGCCTTGTTCGAGGAAAAGCAGACCTATCCCCGGATCATCCTGTACAACAAGGACAAGAACGAACTGCAGACACTCGCCCGGCGCGAAGACGGCACGTTTGAAGAGAAATCATCGCAGCCGGTGGGCGCGTTTGATCTCTCGCTGATGACCGTCGCCCCGCTGGCCGGCGACAAGTGGCCGACCGTCATGCTGGCCGATGGAAATCGGTTCAGCCTTTTCTGCCCGAACAAGCCGCCCTACCGCCTGGTCGAGCGCAGCCAGTTCGAAACCAAACTCAAGGACTCCCGCTTCAACGACTCGGTCGTCGGCGACTTGAATCACGACGGCCGGCCGGACATCGTCGTCTCTGACACGGCGGAGAACTTCATTCACATTTTGACGTTTGACGAACACGATCAATTGACGTTCGCATTGAAATTCCGCGTCTTCGAGACCAAGCAATATCAGCGAGGTCGCGGCGGCGCCGAGCCGAGGGACATGGTGATCGCCGATGTAACCGGCGATGGACACGACGACCTGCTGCTGGTCTGCCACGACCGGCTGCTGCTGTATCCGGCGCAGTAGATTTGTCAGAACCCCGGTTCGACGACCGGTGCAACACGCGCGATTTCAGGACCCCGGACGGAATTCCAGGGCGGCATGTTCATGTGCGCTCGAAGCCGCGACCTTGTCCAGGCCGGCAAGTACGTCGAACGACGGATTGACCGGTGTGCCCCGGAATTGAACCGTCATTGGCGACACCCAAGAGTCCGCATCGTACTTCAATCGCTTTTCATTGCATTCAGGTTATTCCGACGATAATCTAATGCCCGGGAGATCGATATCTCCGCAAGTCTCGCATGCTTCGCTTTTCTGTCTCAGTTCATTCGAATGAAAGGCTCTTACCATGGGTCATCGTTTCTCCTCAAGGATCGGGCTCTGCGCCGCCGCCCTTCACCTATTGGTCGTCGCCGGATGCGGCACTTTTGACATGCTCACGGTGTCCGGCGATGCAACCATAGGGGGTACGGTCAACACTGACACCGTCTCCAGCGCGACGCCCATGAGCCTGGTGGTCGGCGGAACGCCCCGCATCTTTGTGGATGCCGCCACGGGCAACGTCGGCATCGGAAATGAGACGCCGATCTTTAAATTGGACGTGGCCGGCTCCGGCCGCTTCGGCGGGACATTGTTCGCCGATGCTTTTTCGAGCAACAGCCCGCTGTTGCTGCAAACCAACAGCACAACGCGGGCTTTCATTTCGGACACCACGGGCAATGTCGGCATCGGCACCCAGGCGCCGACTCACCTGCTGCATGTGGCCGGCCAGGGCATCTTTGACGACGGCCTGAATTCAGACTTCCTCGCCTCCCGGACGAACAACACGAGTCTCGAACTGCGCACGGGTAGTGCATCACGCGTCTTTGTGGACTCGGACGGCGATGTCGCCATCGGACACACGGACCCGAGGAGCAGACTGGATGTCCGCGGAACCATTCGCACATCCACCATCAACGGAAACGAAGTGAACTCGCTTTCGATCAGCGCAGGCGGCACTGTGGCCGATTTGACCTACAGCAGCGCCGTGGGCAACAACTCCACCGTCTCAACCAAGATTCGATTCGATCTCAATACGTCCCGTTTCTTCGGCGACACCGGCTTCGGTCGCGCCCCGACGACAAACCGCCTTGAAGTCGCCGGCAACGCATCCAAGGATGCCGCCGGCGACTGGCTGGCCAACTCTGATGCCAGAATCAAGACCGATGTCAAGACAATTGAGAACGCCCTTGAGACGCTCGACAGGGTGCGGCTGGTTTCGTTTAACTATACGGAGGCCTATCTTTCGGCGCATCCGTCGCTTACCGAGCGCGCCTACCTCAATGTCATCGCCCAGGAGTTTCGCGAGGTCTTTCCGGACTTCGTCCATGAGAGCAATGATCGGCTCCCCGACGGCGCTCGCATTTTGCAGGTGGACACTTATCCGCTGACCATCTACACCGCCGCCGCCGTGCAGGAGTTGCACAAGCAACTCCAGGACCGCGATGCAGAGATTGCGGATCTGCGAGGCAAACTCAGTGCATTGATTGAGCGGGTGAACGCCCTGGAGAGCGGGAATTGACCGGGCCGAAGTGAACGGCTCGCCGCGTCGGCTTGACTCAATCCGGATTACCGCGACGCGTTGCTTTGCCGATTCGACGTGTTCAAAAAAAACAGGGAGCCGCGAGGCTCCCTGTTCTTGCTTCTGCTTCCGCGGCTCAGTGCAGCCGCCCCCTGCCCGACGGAGCATGCTCCGCCGATTCAGTGATTAGTAACTGCGCCGACCGCCGCCGCCGCCGCCCCCACCGCCGCTGCGGTTTTCCTTGGGCTTGGCCTCGTTGACCTTCAAGGCGCGACCGGAGTGGTCCTTGCCGTCGAGGGCGGCCACGGCGGCCGCGGCCTCCTGGTCACTGCCCATCTCGACGAAACCGAAGCCCTTGCTGCGGTTGGTATCGCGATCGATGATCACCTGCGCACTGCCGACGTTGCCGTGCGCTGAAAACAACTGTTCAAGATCCGAGTCGCTAACGTCATAACCCAGATTGCCGACATACAATTTTCTGCCCATGTCAAAATTCCCTTTGGAAAACGGGCCGTTCGACCCACGGTTTTTACTTTCAGGGTCAAAGTGAAAGGATCCGAAGTTCCGGATCGGAAAGATGGGATGGGCGAGAGAGAATCGAAAGCGAGGAGGCCGAAAGACTTGGTCACCAGGTCGAGAAACTCGGTCGTCGAAACCAACTGCCCGAAATATAGTCCGACCTTCGACGCTTGTCAAACGCCAAATTATTTTGCCATTCCGCTCGCCGGGCTCAGGCCCCGCCCGCAGTCCGGCCGCGCCAGACGGGCAATTCCTGAAGCCGGGCCATGATCAACTCGTGCGTGGTGTCGCGTTCGTCGTTGAAATCAAGCAATGACGACATCGCGGCCATCGACTGGCCCCGAAAGGCTGAATCGAGGTGCCGCTGGTGTGCGATATGCCGGCTCAGGGCCTCAAACAACTTCAACGCCCGCGGCCAGCCGAACAAGTGGCACACGCCGCCCACCAGGTCCCACGCCACGGCCTGTTCGTCGTCGTAGTGAACCGGCTCGCCCTGCTCGTCGATGGCGTCCAGACCCTTGCACCACCGATTTTCGTCGGCGAAGAACTCAATAAGCCGGTCTTTTTCTTCCTGCATCATGACAACAACCGCTCCGGCGCAAGGGATCACGTGCGCTCGCCTGCTACGCGGCATTCCTGGTGACGGAATTCAGCCGCCATCGTGGGCATCCGGATACACACCGGGCAATTCGGGCGGGCGGCAGGACGGGAACCTACTCCATTGTATCCGAATCAAACCGGTCGGGACCGGAGATAATTTCAGCCCAGAACCGGGCTCGAATGGCGGGTCAAGTCGGCAAAGGCGTTGACGCCCGGTTTCCCCTCATTTATCACGCACGCATGCCCCTCCACCTCGCATTGCTTCGGGCCATCAACGTCGGCGGACACAACAAGATCGCCATGGCCGATTTGCGCGATCTTGCCGAGTCGCTTGGTTTAAGACAGTCCAAGACGCTTCTGCAAAGCGGCAACCTCGTCTTCGAGGGTGGCCAGCGCGCGCCGTCCGCACTGGAGGCCCTGCTCGAATCCGAGACGCACAAGCGGCTCGGCGTCGCCGTGGACTACCTGGTGCGCAGCGCCGCCGAATGGCGGGCGATCATCGCGGCCAACCCATTCCGCCGCGAAGCACGGTCCGACCCCAGCCACCTCGTGGTCATGTGCATGAAGGACGCGCCCAGGGCCGCCGCGTTGAAAGCGCTTCAAGCCGCGATCAAGGGACCGGAAGTCGTGCGCGCCGATGGGCGACAGGTGTATATCACCTACCCCGCCGGCATCGGCACGTCGAAACTGACCAGCGCCGTCATCGAGAAGCAACTCGGCACGCGCGGCACGGCGCGAAACTGGAATACCGTTCTCAAACTCGACGCCATGCTGTCTAATGAGGCCTGACTCGGCGCAGGCCCCGGTCGCTGAACGCACGGCGTCCGGCTAACATGCCCCGACGGATCCTCTCTCTGCCGGAGACCTGCATGCCCCGTTCTGACGACGCGCCGCCGCTGCTGAAACTGCCCCTGGACCGGTTCCTCTATCGCCTGCTTGGGGCGATTTCCCTGGGCATCGCCCTGCTGCTCGGCGCGTTCGCCGCCAACCAAGCATTCCAGCGCATCCCGATTGCCATGGCCGTCAAATCTGATCATGGCATCGACTCGGTCGGCCGCGCCGGCGAGTTGCTGTTCGCGTATCAGTATGTCTCGCTGGGTGTCGCGGCCGTGGCGCTGGTCGTCAGTCTGCTGGCCTTCGCGTGGGTCAACCGCACCGTGCTGACCGCGGCCTTTCTGTGCAACTTCGCCGCCGCCGCCGCCACCGTCGGCACCGAAGTCGCCCTGTCGCGCGTCTGGACGTGGCTGACGACGTCGCTGCGACCCTAATAGGATCCGCACAACTCCATTAGAGCAAAAAGGTATTTTGCCATGGCAAGTCTGGGCATCCTGCTCGCGTTGCTGATTCTCTCGCTCCTCATTAACGGCGCGGTGCTTGCATGGGCCGCACGGGCCGTCGGTTCGATTCGTGGGCGCCTGTCGATCGGTCTGCTTGCCGCGACATTGATCCTGCTCGTTTCGCTGGCTGGGATAGCGCTTCCCTCCGCTGGCCAGTCCCTCCCACGGCTGACTTCGCTGGCGCTGACATTGGGGACGCTGATTCTGGAGATGGTCATCATCTTCGTGATTGTGAAGCGCGCGTTCAGGCTCCCAGTCGCCCGAACATTCGCGCCCCTGGCAGCACTGTTCGCCATTTCAGTCGCACAATGGGTTGCAACGATGCTGCTGTTTCGGCCACTCGTCATGGAAGCCATGGTCTTATCCGCAAACAGCATGTCGCCCACGCTCAATGACGGTGATCGATTCATCGCAAACAAACTGTTGACTCCGCGCCGCTGGGATCTCATCGCCTACCGCGACAGCGGTACCATCTTCTGCAAACGACTTATCGGTCAGCCGGGAGAATCCATCCGATTCGTCGACGGCGGTATCGAGATCGATGGAAGAACCGCGACGGTCCCGGCGGTCCTTGCCGGCCGATGTCGCGCCACCCTCCCGGGCATGCCGGAGCAGGATGTTCGCTATCAGGAGGGCGAGACCATCCGGCTCGGCGCGAAAGAGTACTTTCTATTGGGCGATAACATTGATCGCTCCGTTGACTCTCGCATGCACGGGCCGTCTGACGCATCGACTTTGGTGGGCGTGGTCGACCTGATCTACTGGCCACCGGGGCGATTGGGTGTGATTCGATAGAATCTCGCCGCAATCGCCTTCGGCACCGAGGTCGTCCGGTCGCGCGTCTGGACATGGCTGACGACGTCGCGGATCAGATGACCGGTAATCAATCCCGGCGAGATGGCGAGATCATGCTCGCCGACCGCTCATTCTTGCTATAATTGACTTGGAGACCTCTGTGGCCACACTTCCGCTGACACCGATTGCCTCACCGTTACGCATGGATGACGCGGGTACCGTTCGCGTTGGCACGTCGCGCGTCACGCTCGATTCTCTGATTAGCAGCTACCTGGACGGAAACACGGCGGAGGAGATCGTTCAGCAATTCCCGTCCATGTCACTCGCGCAAGTCCATGCATCCATCGCCTATTACCTGCTGCACCGGGCTGAAGTCGAGGCGTATCTGCACGAGCGCCGCACCATGGCCGAAGAGACCCGGCGCGCTGTTGAAGATGTTTGCGATCAGCGCGGAATCCGAGAGCGGTTGGTGGCCCGGGACACTGCGCGACACGATCCATCATGATTCCACTGCTCGTGGACGAGGATTTCAACGCTCGCATCATCCGGGGCCTCCAGCGACTTGCGCCAAACGCAAACTTTCAAATGGTTCGCGATGTCGGCCTCGCTGGTCAACCCGATGCAGCAGTCGTCGAATGGGCGGCCCATAATGACCGTGTGCTCGTTACCCATGATGTCAACACGCTGATCGATGCCGCCTTGCAACGCGTCCGCGCCGACCGGCCCATGGCGGGCGTGATCGCGGTACCGCAGCGATTGGCGATCGGTGCCGCTGTCGCGGACCTGTTCCTCATTGCAAATTGCGCCAAACCCCAAGAGCTGCGCGGGCAGATCTGGTATCTCCCGCTCTAGCCCGGCAATCCCCCCTCGCACGCCGCCCGCCGTTCCATATAATCTTCCTCCATGGCATCCAAACAAAACGTTGCAATCATCGGAGGCGGGCTGGCCGGACTGGCTGCCGCCATGAAACTCGCCGAAATCGGCATCCATGTTGACCTCGTGTCGATGAGCCCCGTCAAGCGCTCGCACAGCGTCTGCGCCCAGGGCGGCATCAACAGCGTGAACACCATCACGCGCGACCAGGGCGACAGCGAGTGGAAACACCTCGACGACACCGTCTACGGCGGCGACTTCCTGCAGCACCAGCCGCCGGTCAAGGAGATGTGCGACTGGGGTCCCAAGGTCATCGACCTGCTCGATCGCCTCGGCGTGCCCTTCAACCGCACCAGCGAGGGCAACATCGACCGCCGTCGCTTCGGCGGCACGCTTTACAAGCGCACCGCTTTCGCCGGCGCGACGACGGGCCAGCAGTTGCTCTACGCGCTCGACGAGCAGGTTCGCCGCTGGGAGGCCGAGCACCTCATCAACAAGTACGAGTTCTGGGAGTTCCTCGGCATCGTCAAGGATGAGACCGGCGCCTGCCGCGGCTGCGTCATCCAGGACATGTTCTCGATGGAACTGAAAGTGCTCAAGGCCGACGCCGTGGTCATGGCCACCGGCGGCTGCGGCCTGATCTTCGGCAAGTCCACCATGTCGATGATCTGCACCGGCGGCGCGAACAGCCGCGTCTATCAGGCCGGCGCGAAGTATGCCAACGGCGAGTTCATCCAGGTCCACCCCACCGCCATCCCCGGTCAGGACAAATTGCGCCTCATGAGCGAGTCCGCCCGTGGCGAAGGTGGCCGCGTGTGGGTGCCGCGCAAGGCCCAGGACCCGCGCGACCCACTGACCATTCCCGAGAGCGAGCGGTACTACTTCCTCGAAGAGCGCTATCCGACGTATGGCAACCTCGTGCCGCGCGACATCGCCACCCGCGAGATCTTCGACGTCTGTGTGAATGGCGGGCTCAGCGTCGAGAAGGGCGACCTGTGCGTCTATCTCGACTTGACGCATCTGCCCGCCTCGGCCCATCACAAACTCGAGGGCATCCTGGAGATCTACGAGAAATTCGCCGGCGGCGACCCGCGCAAGGTGCCCATGAAGATCTTCCCCGCCGTGCACTACACCATGGGCGGCATCTGGGTCGATTACGAGAAGGACAACAAGACCGGCGGCCTCGTCCTCGGCTCGCCCAAGAACCAGGTCACCAACATCCCCGGCCTCTACGCCATCGGCGAGGCCGATTACCAGTACCACGGGGCCAACCGCCTCGGGGCCAACTCGCTGCTCTCCTGCATCTTCAGCGGCCTGCTGGTCGCGCCGGGGATCGAGAAGCTCTTCAAGGGCATCAAGAAGCCGGCGGGTGATCTTCCCAACGGCATCTTCGACAGCGCCCTTCGCCACCACAAGGACAACCACGACAAACTCGTGGCCCGCACCGGCAAAGAAAACGCCTACATGCTGCACCAGGAACTGGGCCGCACGATGACCGAGAACGTCACCGTGGTGCGTTACAACGACAAGATCAAGCAGACGCTTGCCAAGATCGACGAACTGTCCGAGCGGTACAAGCAGGCCCCGCTGGCCGACACCAGCGCCTGGACGAATCAGAACCTCTCCTTCACACGTGCTCTGGGCGACATGCTGGTGCTGGCCAAAGTCATCGCGCTGGGCGCACTCCAACGCGACGAGTGCCGCGGTGCCCACTACAAGCCCGACTTCGACATCGAAGGGTTGACCGCCGACGGCAAGGGCGACTTGACCGAGAGCGCCCGCGCCTGGTGCCGCAAGTTCAAGGAGCGGAACGACAAATACGTCAAGACAACCATCGCCACGCACACCGGCGATGGCCCGAAACTGACCTACGAGGATGTCGACACCAGCCTCATCCCCCCCCGCCCCCGCACCTACGGCCTGAAGGGCGCGGAAGAGATCGAGCGGATCTGGAAGACGGAGTTTTCGAAGCCGGCGGCAGCGCCGAAGATGGAACCCGCGATGGCGTGAATGAGCCCGAGCGCCTGCGAACAGATTCCTGCAAGGGCGGTAAGGCACGAATGCGCTCATACCTTGTGCACCCGGACGATCAGCACCTCCTCGTAATACGAGCGGTTGAAGATGCCGATCCGCCCACGCTCCGGCAGGCGGCAGGTCGTCCGCCAGAGGAAGTCGTGGTCCAGCTCCTCGGCGCTGGGGTGGGCAAATGAAAACACCTGGCAGCCCTGCGGGTTGACCCCGGCCATGACATGGCGAATCGCCCCATCCTTCCCGGCGGCATCCATGGCCTGAAAGATGAGCAACAGGCTGTATTGATTGGATGCATACAGCAGCCGCTGTAGCCCATCGAGCTCCTTGGTATGGGCCGCAAGCTGGGTCGCGTACTGCACCTTGGTCTTGAAAGGAGCCTTGACCCGCGTGGGCCAGCGCTTCAGGTGGAGCTTCTTGCCGGGGCGGACGCGGTAATCGTTGGGTTTGATAGCCATAAGCTGTAAGCCTTAAGCCGTAAGCTCCAGCCTTGAGCCGTGAGCCTTGAGCCATGAGCTATCGTACCGCCGAGGCACGCAGGCACGAAGGCACGCAGGCACGAAGTGAAATCAGAACCCCTCGCGGAAGCGGGGGGCAGCACGCGCGCAGGTGTTAGAATGTATGAATGCCTCGACCTTCCCGCGCCCGCCGCATCTTCAAATGGATCGGGACCGGCTTGTCGGTTCTGATTCTCACGGTCTGGATAGCTAGCATTGGCAGGCAAGCGACGGTTTATTGGTCGGCACACGGACTCGTACACGTTTTGAATGGGGCAATTCACCTTGAAAAGGCGGAGTCCACTGCTAGCGCCGGTGGATTCACTTATCGATTGCTAGATTATCCTTCACGCGGGTTGGGTCTAATTGCACCAAGGATGTGGCGCCGGCACTCATCGGTACATTTCTGGCGTCTCACGGGACTAGGACCTTTTGTCAGTGCAAGCGCGTTGGTGCCTCTTTGGATGCCATTTGCACTCACCGCCATCCCGACGGCGTGGCTGTGGCATCGCGACCGGCGGCGGACCCGGCCCGGCTGCTGCCTGCGGTGTGGCTACGACCTCACCGGCAACACCTCCGGCGTCTGTTCGGAATGCGGCCTGGCGAAGCCGCCGCCTGCGATTGTGTAGGATGTCTATATGCCTCGACCTTCCCGCGCCCGCCGCATCTTCAAGTGGACCGGGGTAGGGCTGTCAGCAGGCATCCTCGCCGTGTGGGTGGTGAGCTTGTGGTGTGACATTCAGTGGAGGGCGACTCCCCACTTGCTTGTAGAGCTGTCCTCAGGTGAGTGCGGCACAATCCATTCCAAAGTAGATTTGTCGCAGCTCACGCCGACGTTTCACGTCCAGACAGGTTTGGTTTGGCATGAGTTCAAGACGAATGATCTCGTTCCGCCTTGGGGCGTGCATAGCGAACGGCGGCCTGATTACCAGGGCCCTTGGGTTAACTACGTCTGGGTTGCACTTTGGCTCCCGCTGCTCCTCACCGCCATCCCGACGGCGTGGCTGTGGCATCGCGACCGGCGGCGGATTCGGCCCGGCTGCTGCCTGCGGTGTGGCTACGACCTCACCGGCAACACCAGCGGCGTTTGTCCCGAGTGTGGGGACAAAGTTCATCCGCCGGTCGTGTTGGCGGACTCGGAATGCGGGGAGAAAATGACGCCCGTCTCGCAAGCCCCGTCCCGGCAGGGACGCGTGTGAGAATAGCCCACCGTTTCAACGGTGGGTACGCATCGCCATCCATCCATTGCCATCCCGGAGGGATGGCGCGAATCCTGCGCGGAGGTGGCTCCAAGTCCCCGTTCAACCCGTCCCTCCGGGACGGGTATGCTTGGGGGTCACGCCAAAACCCACCGTTGAAACGGTGGGCTATTCTCAAATGGTCCCTCCGGGACCGACGTGCGCTAACCATTCTCATGTCCGAAGTGGCCATTCGCGCTTCCGCGCTGGCCATAAAATGTTCCGCAGTGGCCATTCGCGCTTTGACAATGGCCATAAAATGTTTCCCAATGGCCATCGGCGCTCCTTTTATGGCCATAAAATGTTTGCCACTGGCCACAAAATGTTTCCCAATGGCCATAAAATGTTTGCTGCACGTCGATTATTCGGTCGTTTGTAGATTTTCAACCCCGCCGCCGGGCCTATTCCGAGGACCGCGCGGTTATCGGGGCTTGGCGCGGTCGCGTTTGAGGCCCGAAGGGGTGGGCCGGAGGGGGGCTGCGGTCGGGACTCCGCCTAACGGGCCAACTCCTCCTCTGTGGTGGCCGACCGGAGCAGCCCGCAATTGAGGCAACGGCGGGTGAGGGGGTTTCCGTACAGGCGGCGAATGAAAAACGTTTTCCGGCAACGCGGGCACCGAGACCAATTGTGGACAACGAATGATACGCCCCAAAGGCCCATGAGACCGAACCCTATGGAAGATTGAGCAGTTTCGTTCCAGGGGGCTTTTCCGGCCGAGCTTGCAAGTGCATATGCGAAAAATGTGACGGGAATCAACAGGAAGCAAATCAGCAGGTAGAGGGCTCTGCGTCGGATGGTGGCCAGTCCGCGCAGACACTCATCGGCGTTCGCCCCTGTAGTGAAGTCCACCACGCTGTCTTCTTTTTCAAACATGCGATCGCTCAATCTCACATTCCACCAAACCGGCCTGACAAAAGCCATGGTACACGCGCCGCGTTTACGTTAGACTGGTGATTCAGTCAGCGGCCACGCTGCCGGTTCTCTCGCGATCTCCGCGATCGACCCGCCTGCGACTCCGACGGCCGATATCGCCCAACACGGTAGAGCCTGGAGAACCATTCCATGCCCCGGTTCATGCTCGCGCAGCGCCGCGGATTCACGCTGATTGAACTGCTCGTCTGCATTGCGGTCATCGCGCTGCTCATCAGCATCATCATGCCGGCCCTGAGCGGCTCGAAACGCAAGGCCCAATCGCTCATCTGCCAGACCCACCTGCGGATCCTGGCCGAGGTGATCGACCGCTACGTGCAGACCAATGACGGCTGGTATCCCGACACCAGCGCCTTCCCCGTCGGCAATACGCCGCTCGACATCAACACCCACAGCACCTGTCTGCCCCACCGCATTCACAAGGTCAAACTCAGTTGGGATGACCCGAACCGCGTCTACCGCGCGTGGTATTGCCCGGTGAAGGGCGCCATTCCCGAGCCCTACGGCCTGGCCTCCAAAGGCCACGGCACCTATGTCTACAATACGCGCGATCTGTCAAAATACACGCCGCCCGGCGGCACCCAGATCAAGGGACGACACCAGTCCCGCCGGACGCGGACCTCGGACACTGGCCTGCTGCGCGATCTGGTGGCCCTCGACCGGCTGGCTGCGAAACCGAACGACCCCAAACTGCTTGCCTGGTACGACTACGCGCATGACAAGGGTCAGAACATCGTCTTCCTGGATGGCCACGTCGAATACAGCAAGGACCCGCGCTGGATGAAATGGCCGTCCTCCGGTGTCCCCGAGTTCCCCCGCTGGTTCAGCGGAACAAGCCCGCCAAATTGACAACGCGGGCACGATTTGGCTCATGGCTCATGGCTCATGGCTTTTCTCACTGAACCGCAAATCCCCCTGATTGTTGCACCGCAGATCGATCAGATAATCCAACGCGAGCGCCACGCCTTTTCGCGTCGGCTCGCTGCCGATGAACACAACCGCCGCCGCCAGGGTGACCACGATCTGGCCGAGCCGCTTGTTGGCGGGCTCGGGGAATACCCACAACAGGCCGGCGATGAACAGCCCGGTGATGAAGGCCATGCTCATGTACATGGCGAACCACGCATCCGGCTCGCGTGAGCGCAATGCCAGGTCGCAGGCCTCGCAGCGCTCGCGCACGGTCCACCAGCCGTGGAAGATTCGCTCGCGACCGCACTGCGGACACCGGCCCCGCAGGCCCCGCCAGAGGATGGTCAGGTTGACGCGGGTGTTGGACATGAAGGAGCCATCAGAGTGCTTGGGGGCTGAACGCCATGCAACATCTGCCCGCCCTTCGGGCGACGTTCACGGTGCCGCGACCGGCGTTGTATCCCACCCGGCCATTGTCAGCGATGTGGCCGTGAACCGACAAGCCGGATGCCGGGGGTGGCCGTAACGCCGCGAGGCCGGGTTAAACATTCCGACCGGATGGCACAATACACGTTCGAGCCGCGCGGCCCTGTTACCCGCGGGGATCGACAGGTCAGGAAAGGTGGAAGCACCATGCGACGATCGACGCACCGAATTGCAACGATGGGACTGGGGCTGTTCGCCGTCATGTCGCCCTCGGCGCCGGCCCAGGACGACATCGCCGACGTGCCTTCGCAGGACATCCGGATCGCCGAAAATGACAAAAAACGGTATTTCCTGATCGGCCCGACCGCGGACGCCAAACCGCCCAGGGGCGGGTTCGGGCTGGTGCTTGTGCTTCCCGGCGGCGGCGGCGGGGCCGATTTCAACCCGTTCGTGCGGCGGATCTGGAAAAATGCGATGCCCGACGGCTATGTCGTCGCGCAGTTGGTCGCGCCGACGTGGAGCGAGGAGCAATCGAAGAAACTGGTGTGGCCGACGGCTAAGCGAGCGGGCGGTGAGATTAAATTCGACACCGAGACGTTCATCGCCGACGTCGTCGCGGATGTGAAGACGCACCACAAAATCGACGCCTCCCGCGTGTTCGCCCTCGCCTGGTCCTCCGGCGGGCCGGCGGTGCATGCGGCCATGCTGCAAAAAGACACGCCGCTCAAAGGTGCGTTCATCGCCATGTCGGTGTTCCGTCCGGCCGATCTGCCCGACCTCGCCGCGGCAAAGGGCCGGCCGTATTACCTCTATCAATCGCGCGGCGACAAGGTGACGAGGTTCTCCTTCGCACAGACGGCACGCGAAAAACTGCTCGCGGCCGGCGCGAAAGTGACGCTTATCGAGTACGAGGGCGGCCACGGCTGGAAGGGTGACGTGTTCGGCAGTATTCGCCGCGGCATCGAGTGGCTGGAGTCGCCGGAAAAGAGCGGCGAAGCGAAACCCGCGCTCACCAGGAAGTCCAAACCCGCCTCCAGCAAGTCGAAGACCGCAGCGAAAGAGCCAATGGGAGACACTGCCGGCGGCCGGAACCTGCTGGCCAACGGCGACTTTGAAAAACACCTTCGCGGCTGGACCATTCTCAACAACTCCGGCCGCATGACCGCTGAGCGATCCGACGCCGCGGCCCACACCGGCACGCAATCGCTGGCCATTCGCAAGACCGGTGGCATGCCGATGGACGTGGTCCGCTTCGACATCGACAAGGTGCCTGCGGGCAGGACGGTCGTCGTGTCTGCCATGGTGAAGACCAAGGCCCTGCGCAACACGTTTTTCAAGTTCTTTGTCTACGACGCAGCCGGTGAATCGCTCGTCAACGACGTCGATGTGAAGCGACTGACCGGCACGTCAGATTGGACGCGGATCGAGAAGTCGTTTGCGTTGCCCGACAACGCGGCCAGCGCGGCGGTGATGATCGCCGTGGTGCTGGACGGCGAGTTATGGGTGGACGATGTGCGCGTGACGCCGAAGTGAATTTTGCGCGTGCCGCCCATTCAAACGGTGTTGAAATATAGGCTGGCCCCCCGCTGAACCACCGATTGAGGCAACGGTGCTCATCCAGTCGCGCGTATTGGTCAAGCCAACACAATCGAGACAACCGAACTCACCGGCCCCAGCACGGGTAAGGCCGCTACCGGCGGGCGATTCAGTCATCCGTCGGAAACGGCTGCGGCGTGGGCATGTTGAAGTCGTCCGGTGGTTGGGCCTGCCGTTTGATCTTGCAAGCCGCCCGCTTTGCATCGGGAAGTGACAGGCCCCCGGTGTCGCGCAGCCGCTCGATGGCGGTCGAGACCTTCCCTTGCGCGATCAACTGACGCACCTCATCCGGCAACTCGTCTGCGGAGAACGTCCGCGTGCTGGTGGACACATGCACCGTCCCGTCGTCGCTGGTCCACATCTTCACCTCACCGCGCGGATCGGGCAGTTTGATCCCGGCGCGCTTGCGGATCATCGCCATCGCCTCGTCATGACGCCCCGCCCGCATCAGCGACTCGACCTCCGGTGAGAGCGGCAGATTGACGGACGTTTCCTTTTGTATGAGGGTGGATGTGACCGGCGAGAGGCTGTCGCCGCGTCCGCGGTGGATGCTCAACCGGATGTGTAGGCGGCTCAGCACCCATAGGAAGGCAATCAAGGGCGAGATGATGAAGAGCAGCCACATGAAGTCCATGAACGCCTCCCGCTTTCGCGCATTCTACCGAGCGTCCTGATCGAAGACGGCCGCTTCGCTGACCGCGCCATCTGATTCTATGTCACAGTCCCAATTCCTGACAATCCGGCCGCATTCGTTTATGCTGCGAACTGTCATACTCCATCACCACGATGCAACGGGGAACCGCTTTATGACCACAACAACCGCTACTCCGACGGCCGTCTCGCATGCAGGCATCGAGACCCTCGAACCCAAGGGTGTCTGGCAATTCTTCGCCGGCATCAACGCCGTCCCGCGATGTTCCAAACGCGAGGAGCAGATTCGCGCCTACATGTTGAAACTCGCCGCCTCGCTCAAACTCACCGCCCGCGAAGACCGCGTCGGCAACATCGTCATTGAGGCGCCCGCGACGAAGGGCCTGGAACACGCCGCGCCGATCGTCCTGCAGGGCCACCTGGACATGGTCTGTGAGAAGAACGCCGGCGTGACGCACGACTTTGATCGCGACGGCATCCGCATGCAGATCATCAAGTCGCCCGACGGGAAGACCATCGTCAAGGCGATGGGCACGACCCTCGGCGCGGACAACGGCATCGGCGTCGCCCTGGCCCTGGCCGCCGCGACCGATCCGGCCGCAAAGCACGGCCCGCTGGAAATCCTCTGCACCATCGACGAAGAGGCCGGCATGACCGGCGCGAAGAACGTCGAGCCGTCTTTTTTCAAGGGACGGTGCATGCTCAATCTGGACTCGGAGGAGGATGACGCCCTGTACATCGGCTGCGCCGGCGGCACCGACTCGACGCTGTCGTGGACGCTGCCGCGCACGGCACTCGGCGCGGCGGATCAGGCCTGCACGCTCCGCGTCGCCGGCCTCAAGGGCGGACACTCCGGTTGCGACATTCATCTCAATCGCGGCAGCGCGATCGGGCTGATGGGGCAGGTCCTGCGCGAGGTCAATGAGCCGGGATTGCGCCTCGCAACCATCAGCGGCGGCAGCAAGCGCAACGCCCTGCCCCGCGAGGCATCGGCGGTGATCGGCCTGCCCGGCGGGGCGGCTGAGCGTCTCAAGAAAATCGCAGCGGCAACACAGGCCGAGGCGATTGCCAATGGCGAGGCCGACTGCCGCATCACGATTGAACAGGCCTCTGCCGCATCCATGCTGTCGGCAAGCGACACGCGTCGCATTCTCTCGGCCCTGATGGCCCTGCCGCATGGCGTGCTCGCGGTGGTGCCGGAGATTCCCGGCCTCGTGCAATCATCCAACGGCACGACCACGATCGTGAGCACCGAATCGGGCTCAAACTTGCGCATCGACATCGGCTGCCTGTCGCGCAGTTCGTCCGAGAGTGACATGCGGGCCATGCTGCGCAAGATCGCCGCCGCGGCCGAACTGGCCGGCGCCGACGTCGTACGGGCCAACGAGTACCCCGGCTGGGCGCCCAATGTGAAATCACCCGCACTGGAGACCTGCCGCGGCGTCTATGAAAAGGTATTCGGGCACCCGCCCAAAGTGCTGTCCATCCACGCCGGGCTTGAGTGCGGCATCATCGGCGGGCGCGTCGAGGGCATGGACATGATCTCCTTCGGCCCCAACATCCGCGGCGCGCACAGCCCGGACGAATGCGTCGAGGTGGAGAGCGTGGCGCGGATGTACCGGTATCTGCTGGCGGTGCTGGAGGCGATGGCGAAGGAGTGATTACGAATGGCGAATGATCCACGTTAGGCCGGCGGAAATACACCCTCAGCAATCAGCATCGAGCGAACCGCAACATATTCCAGGGCATTGAGGTTCAGCAATGCGACGGTCACCCGCCCGACTGGCGTTTCACCGCGCAGATGCGGTCCATCCCATGAAGAGTGATCGACCCAACAGTCGATGCGTGGATTGAAGTGCGCCGTCAATTGACGTGTCATCGGATCAAGGCCGGCGATGTTAGGCCCCTTGTACCGATTGCACGGCCCGCAGAACAACGCGAGGTTGTCGAGCGAAGTTAAACCTCCATGCTGTCGCGCGATGATGTGGTCGATGGGAAAGCGCCCGCAATAGTACGCCTACGGCATCTTGCAATACTCGCAGCAATCCACAGCGCGCCGCCGAACTTCCGGTTCGAGGAGCGAGTCCATGCTCAGGCCGTTTGCGTACCGTTTGACTTTTTCAGTGTGATGCGCGCCTTCGACTGCAGCATGGCCAGAGAGCGCCACATGCTCAGGTCGCTGTCGAGTTCCCGTTCCTCGTCGGCGGACAACGAACCGATCTGCGCCCTGTCCGAGAGCAGTGTCATTCGCTCGTGATCGGACGGAATAAAGTCGAGCGAAAGCAGATACTCGGACAGCGCGTTATTAAGAGTCGGCTTTTCCGGCTCAACCATTCGTTCAAGGATGGCCGCTTCGCAGTTCATGGCACCTGATTCCAGCACTTTGGGCCCATTCCTGACAATCCGCCCCCCTTCGTTTATGCTCCGACCGCGCCTGGATCGGGGACTGCCCGCGTCCGGTCGCGATGGGCCTTGCGTGGCCCTTCGGAGAAACACATGAGGCCTTTTCACGCCATCTGGATGGGAACCTGCTGTATGACGTTGATGACTTTTTCGACCGCCGTCGCCGAGCCTGCCAAAGTCGCCGCCGTGCCCAAGCGGGCCGAGATTGCCGAAAAGTATCGCTGGAACCTCGCCGACATCTTCACCGGCGAAGATCAGTTCGAGGCCGCCTTCAAGAAGGTCGAGGCACTGACCGGCACGCTGTCGGCACTGAAGGGCACACTCGGCAGGTCTTCCGCCGGCCTGCTCACCGCATTGAAGACGCGGGACGAATTGCAGAGCGAGTTCGACCGGGTGCTGGTCTTCGCCGGACTGACCTACCACGAGGACATGTCGCTCAGCACGGCGCAGGGGCGCAACGACCGGGCCGAGGCCCTGGGCACGCGCGTCTCACAGGCGGCCAGTTGGATCATGCCGGAGATACAGTCGATTCCCGGCGCGACGATCAAGGGCTGGCTGGCCAGAGACGCCGACCTGCTGGTGTACGCCCACTTCCTCGATGACATCGAGCGCATGCGCGCCCACACCCTCAGCGCCCGCGAGGAGGAACTGCTGGCCATGGCCGGCGAGATCGCCGCGGCGCCCGGGAACATCTACGGCCGCTACACGAATACAAATCTCGATTTTCCGATCATCAAGGACGAGGAGGGCCGCGACGTGCAACTCAGCCCGGCGCGGTACACGTCGTTCATCTATTCGCGCGATCGCCGCGTCCGCAAGGATGCCTTCCTCGGGCTGCACCAGATCTACGCCGACAAGGCCAACACCCTGTCGGCGACGCTGTCGTCGCAGGTCAAGCAGCACATGTTCTTCGCCAAGGCCCGCGGATACCCGTCCTGCCTGGCCGCCGCGCTCGACGGCCCGAACATCCCGACGGCCGTCTATGAAAACCTCGTGACCGCGGTCAACAAGGGCACTCCGGCCCTGCACCGCTACGTCGCCCTCCGCAGGAAACTGATGGGGCTCGACACGATTCACGGCTACGACCTCTACGTGCCGATGGTCGATGTGCCGGAGGAGAAGATCCCCTACGACGACGCGATCGGCACGATCCTCAAGGCGCTGCAGCCGCTGGGCGCCGAGTACGTCGCAACCCTGCAGAAGAGTTTCGACTCGCGCTGGATCGATGTCTACGAGACGCAAAATAAGCGGAGCGGGGCCTACTGCTGGGGCGCTTACAAGACGCATCCGTACCTGCTGCTCAACTACAACGGCACCATGAACGACCGGTCGACCATTGCCCACGAGATGGGCCATGCGATGCACTCGGTCTTCACCCACAAGACGCAGCCATTTGTCTATGGCGACTACGCGACGTTTTGCGCCGAAGTGGCCAGCACGGTCAACGAGGTGATTCTCGCCAATTACCTGCTGGAGCATGCGAAGAGCGATGCCGAGCGCCTGCTCATTCTGCAGCAGCAGATCGACGGCATTCGTACAACCGTCTTCCGCCAGACGATGTTTGCTGAATTCGAGAAGGCCATTCACGAGCAGGCCGAGGCGGGAACGCCGCTCACCGGCGACGGATTGCGCAAGACCTATGGCGACTTGGTGAAGAAGTACTACGGACCCGAACTGGTGATCGAGGATGTCGCGACGGCCGAGTGCCTCCGCATCCCGCACTTTTACAGCAATTTCTATGTGTACACCTACGCGACCAGCCACTGTGCGGCCACGAACATCGGACGCCGCATCCTCCGCAGGGAGCCGGGCGCAGTCGAGGGGCTGACGAAGTTCCTGTCAGCCGGCAGCAGTCTGTATCCGCTGGATGTGCTGAAACTTGCGGGCGTCGACATGACCACGGCGCGGCCCGTCGACGACACCATGGAACTCTTCAACGACCTGGTGGGCCAGTTTGAAACGCTCTATGCGAAGGTGAAGAAGGGTTAATTCGCCAGTTGGAATCGACTGAATATCGCCTGCGTTGCACAAGAAATGGCCGCCAACGCAAGCCCCGATACCGTGTCGTTACATTCCGGAGACATGAATATTTGAAACCGCGCCCCCGCCGCGGCACTATAGTAACCGGTCGTACATTTGCAAATCGCGCGGTCGCGTGTGCCGACCGCCTCGCAGTTCTCGAAGGAGCATCCCATGAGTATCCGTTTCTGGAAGGTCGCCGCCGTGGCGACAGCGCTGGCATTTGTCTCAACCGCGACCGTCGTCAACTCGGAGCCGCCCAAGGGTGACAAGGGCGCAAAGTCGGGCCATTCAGAGTCGAAGGACGAGATGAAGGGCCCGGAAATCGGCAAGCCGGCGCCGGATTTCACGCTCAAGAACTTCGATGGCAAAGAGTACAAACTGGCCGACCTCAAGGACAAGGTCGTCGTGCTGGAGTGGTACAACATCGGTTGCCCGGTGTGCGTGAAATACACCGAGCGCATGAAAGAGTGGAGCGAGGCCTACGCGAAAAAGGGAATCGTCTGGCTGGCCATCGACAGCACCAGTTACGGCGATGATACCAAGAACGCCGCGTATGCCAAAAAGCACAAGTTGGCCTACCCGATTCTCAACGACTTCAGCGGTGACATCGGCCGCGCCTACGGCGCCAAGACCACGCCGCACATGTACGTCATCAATAAGGGCGTGCTGGCCTACGCCGGCGCCATCGACGACAGCAACGGCCGCGGCGAAGCCAAGAAGAACTATGTCGCGGAAGCCCTCGACAGCATTCTCGCCGGCAAGGAAGTGGCCATGACCCACGCCAAGCCGTTCGGCTGCTCGGTCAAGTACAAGAAGGGTTAATCGCCTTTTGTCAGTATCCCGCACGGAAGTGCGGGCTCGGCCGCCGCCCGCCCATTGCATGGCGGAATCGGAATCGGCCTCGAACTAGAAACCAGACAATCCGCTTTGAATTGTGAAGGTCTCGTCGGGCGAATCCCGGCGGGGCCTTTTTTATTGCGCACCGGCCTTAAAGACCCAGCAATTCGGCCCCCGCGGCCACGCCGCATCACATTCGCCTTACACCGCGTTCAGACGCTATTCAAGGCCAAGATACCTGCGACGTCCATAATTAAGGTGTCGCCGGTGTATCGCGTCATCGATGCCGCCTCGCCGGCGTGACAGAAAGGTGCGTGTGTCATGTTCACCATTTTGATGATCATCCTGATCCTGGCCCTGATTGGCTCCTTCCCGGTTTTTCCATACAGCCGCAACTGGGGCTACCGCGGAAGCGGGTTGCTGGGCACCGTGCTGATCGTGCTGTTGATTCTCTATCTGCTCGGCTACGTACGGTTTTAAAGACAGAAATGGCAACGCGGAAGAAAATGCAAGAAGGAGAAACTCAGCATGAAATGTCACCTGACAATCTTCCTGACGGCAGCGCTGGCCGTGGCTGCCGGGTGCACCGAAAACTCAGGCAGCGCCCTCTCGGATAGCGGCAACGGCCCCAAGCGCGATTTCTGGGGCCGACAAACCACCGTGCGTGGTGAGCGTGGAGAGAAACTCACACTGGTCCGCCCCGCATCGCAAACCGTGCGCCGCGGCGATGCCGAGACCATGACGATTCGCCTCAAGCGAAGCGGCATCAGTGAGCCCGTCAACATCACGGTGAGCCAGTTGCCGGCAGGCATTGAGGCTGTCGACATGCCCAAGTCCACCCAGTCTGACGCCGTCGAGGTCGTGCTTCGGGCAAGTCCTTCGGCGGACCTGGTGGCGAACCAGCAGGTCATGGTGACCGCGACCGGGCCGAACGGCATGAGCGCGACGGAGACCTTCAGATTGACCGTGAAAGATCGCAGTTGACAGGCGTTGCCGGTTAACGGCGAAAAAGTAGAAAAGGAGAATGCATATGAAGACGTTTGCAAAACTGATGTGTGCATCGTTGTGCGTGGCCGGACTTTCCGCGGGTTGCGAAAAGACCACGGTCGAGAGCACCTCGGGCAAGAAGTTGACGCTCATGAAGCCGACGGATCAGAACATCAACCGCGGCGACACCGAAAAAGTCATGGTGGTCGTGGCTCGATCCAACTTTGATGCGCCGGTCATGGTTCGATTCAACGACCTGCCGCGCGGCGTCAGCGTCGTCGATTCAACCAGTAACATCGACGGCAACGAGCGGACCTTCGTCCTCAAGGCCGCGGCCGACGCAGACCTGGTCACGAACCACCAGGCGAGCGTGACCGCGACCGGCCCGGACGGCATGGCCGCCACGGAAAAATTCGAGATCACGGTCAAGGAGAAGTCCTGATCCGGCGAACCCGCCTGATTCGACACCGTTGATGCGGCGAATTAGATGATCGATTGACCGCACCGCGAGGGGTGAACGTTGCCGGCAACGGTGGCGTTTGCCCCTCGTCCCGGTTTACGACGGGCTGATACGGCGCACCGCCGCGTCCAGTGCCCTGCCGTGGTGGTCATAATGCTCGATCAGGGCCGCATCGACATATTCACGCAGCGGCGTCTCGCCGATGAGGTGCTGCGGATCGACCGCGCCAAGCACCTGGAGGACGCGCTCCTCCGCCGAGCGCAATTGCGGCAGCAGCATGACGTACGACATGCGTCGATTCTTTCGGTAGACCTCGTCGTTGATCGCGTCGAAGTTTCCGAGGGACGTCACCGCCTCGCCCCTGCCCAAACTCCTGAGCCGTCCCACCGAAAAATCCGCCCAATGGGCCATGTGGCCGGCCAGATCGCGGACATTCCACTTCGGCCCGACCATTTCGCGCTCGGCGGTGTCGTTGTCGAATCGCTCGAATGCCGTGCGCATCTTCATGATGCGCTGGGTCACACGCTGAATGATGGCGTCGCGGACGTTCATGGTTTCTCGCCTACTCTACTTAATTCGATGCAATCGCTGTCGCCATGCGGCGCACGCGATCGAGATCTGGCGCGTTCGCCCAATAGCCATCGCGCTTCAGATAACTGCCGACGATCAGCCCGTCGGCGTGCGGCGCGACTTGCGACGCATTCTCCGGCGTCACCCCCGAGCCCACGAACACCGCCACGGGCCGCTCGAAGCCGGACTTCGCCCCCACTGCCTTCTGCACCGCCGCGACATCGGCAAGACTCGTCGGCTCGCCCGTGGCCGTACCTGTGACCACGACGCCGTCGGCGCCGAACCATGCCGCCGCTTTCGCGGTTTCGGCCAGGTCGACATCCGCCGTGATCGCGTGCGAACTGTGTTTTTTCTTGATGTCCGCGATGATCGCAATGTGGTCAGCGCCGATCATCCTCCGATAGCGCAGCAGTTTGCCCGCGTCGGCCTCGGCCATCAGGCCCTCGTCGGCGACGTGGGCAAACACGAAACCCTCAGCCCGAATGAACTGACAATCGGCGGCCAGCGCGACGGCCAGCGCCGCGCGGTTGGCCCCGGCCAGCACCTGGACGCCCAGCGACAGCTTCGTTGACGCTCGCACGCGACAACAGATAGCGGTCATCGCCGACACGATCTCCGGCCCGACGCGCCGCCGCAGGTACGGCAGATCGTGCATGTTCTCCACGATGATCGCATCGACCCCGCCGGCCTCCAGCACGCGGGCTTCTTCAGCCGCGGCCTCCGCAATCGACGACACCGGCTGCGACGCCCGCGGCGTGCCCGGCAGCGCGCCGACGTGTATCACGCCGATAAGGGCCGGGCGATTCAGACCGACTAAAAATGACAAACCGCCGTCACCCATGCGACATCGCCCCCTGTCCTGCGCCGCTCGCACGCGCGGCCCCGGTTGCGCGCATGCCGATCCAGTACGCCGCGAACGCCACGGCGAAACTGATGAACCATGCATAGTGGTACAGCGTCATCCAGAATTGCGGCACGGTCGCAAGTTTGACCGTGCCGAGGAACCCCGGGATGCACGGCGCGATGCCCAGGGCCAGCGCCACCAGTGCCACGATGTTGAACCCGCCCGAATACCAGTACGCCCCGCCGCGCCAATAAAGCCCGGATAGATCGAGCCGCTTGCCGCGAATCGCGAAATAGTCAGCAATCAAAATGCCGCCCACCCCGCCGAGCAGCGCGGAGTAGGCGATCAGCCATGTGAAAATGTATCCCGTCGGATCGGACACGAGTTTCCACGGCATCATCACGATGCCGATGATGCCGGTGATCAGCCCGCCGGTGCGAAAGGAAATCCCCTTCGGCCATAAATGGGCGAAATCATTGGCCGGACTCACCACATTCGCCGCGATGTTGGTCGCCAGCGTGGCGATGCAGAGCGAACCCAGCCCGATGATCAGCACGACGGGATTGGTGAACCGGCCGATCAACCTGACCGGATCCCATTCCGGCGCGCCGTAGATCACCACGGTCGCCGAGGTGACCGCGACGCCGATGAAGGCGTAGAGGCCCATGGTCGTCGGCAGGCCGACCGCCTGACCGACGATCTGGTCGCGCTGCGAATAGGCATATCGACTGAAGTCGGGAATGTTGAGCGACAGCGTGGCCCAGAAGCCGATGTTGGCGGTCAGTGCGGGAAAGAAAAACGCCCAGAATTGCCCCGCCCTGGGGCCGCCGGGGGCAAACTGGGACGGGCTGGACAACATCGGCCCGAATCCGTTCGCCTTGTTGTAGGCCCAACCGAGCAGCAAGAGGCCCATGATGATGAGCAGCGGCGCTTTGATGTTCAGCAGAATGCGGATCGACTCAATGCCGCGGTAGATCACCAGCATGTTGATCGACCAGAAGAACAGGAAGCACGCGAGTTGCGCCGCGTTGATGTCCAGGACCGCAAGGAGCGGCAGCGTCTTCCACGACGGGATGAACACGCCCAGAATCTGAAAGATCGCCTGCCCGCCGATCCAGGCCTGAATGCCGAACCAGCCGCAGGCCACAAAAGCGCGAAGGAGTGCGGGGACGTTGGCGCCGAGGATTCCGAACGATGCGCGGCAATAGACGGGAAACGGAATTCCGTAGCGTGTTCCGGCATGGGCGTTGAGCACCATGGGGATCAGCACGATCACGTTGCCCAGAAAGATCGTGGCCACCGCCTGCCACCAGTTCATGCCGTCGTTGATCAACGACGAGGCCATCATGTAGGTCGGCACGCAGGCGGCCATGGAGATCCACAGGACCGCCATGTCCTTCATGGCCCATTTGCGGTCGGCCCGCGTGGTCGGGGCCATGTCGGCGCTGAAGTACGGCGACTCAACGGGAGGATGGGTCAACTCTACGATGCCGCCGGATTCGCGCACGCCGCCGGTCACATAGGTGGCCTTGCCGGCATACGGCACCAGGCGGGAGGAATCAGATGGCAGCATCGTCTCACTCCGGGACATCAATAGACAGGCGACTCAAAAGCGAAGTTCAAGGTAGCGCACGCCTTCATGCGGATTGGAATAATACGCCGGAATGTCGCGAAATCCGAGCGCGTCATACAGCCGATTTGCCTCGATCATGCGTACGAGCGTGTCGAGCCGCATGCCGCGCGCCCCGCTGCCCCGACCCGCCTCGATCGCAGCCGTCGCCAGCCGTCGCCCCAGCCCGGTCCCCCGCCAGTCGGGCCGCACGTACAGCCGTTTCATCTCGCAGTAACCGTCGTCGATCATGCGCACCCCGACGCACCCGGCAGCGGCCTCTCCGTCCAGCGCGATCAGCAAGGCGCCCTTCGGCGGCGCGTAGCGGCCGGGCAGGCTGTCCAATTCCTGCTGGAATCCCTGAAAGCACAGGTCAATATTCAACCACTGTGCGTATTCGACGAAGAGTGCGCGAATCTGAGCGAGTTGGGCGGGGTCGGCGGCCTGGACGATTTCGACCATTCGATGAGTTTACTGCAAGCCCGGTCGCCTCGGCACGGCCGATACACTATCATGTCGCCGTCGCCCAATGGTCGCCTGTTCGGCCATACGACGACGCCGGGGCAGGCCGAAGGGAGCGTGCGCGATGGTTCAAGTCTGTGGTGGGTTGGTTGAGTGTCTGCGCTACACGCTGCAGAATCCGTTCGACGCCGTCAGTCTTGCTCGCCTGGTCTTCGATCCCTTTGCCGTCCTCGTGCGCGTCGCCCAGGCGCTTGCCCTGAGCCTGTTCGGCAACCCGTTGTTCTGAGTGTGCCCTCTTATCCGCATGCCGACGCAATCCGCCACCAGCGGATCGGCATGGTACCCCGCACATCACGCATCTACGGCCTCGTGCAACTAGCCGGCACGTCGTCGGCCCTTCCAATTCCCATGCTCTCGCGCAGCCCCGCCAGTTTGGCGATCTCATTCGCGGGCAGATTGCGCACGCCGCCGAGTTGATGCGCCGCCAGCAGCACCTGCATGCCGTGCTCGAGTTTCTCGAGTTTGAACAGGGCATCCAACGGGCTGGTCCCCACCGTGAGAGACCCGTGTCGATCGAGCACCAGGACATCGTGCCGCTTGATGAGGTCGCGCACGATGACCGCCCCCTCGGGCGTCGCGGGCGTGGCATAAGCGGTGACCGGCACCTGGCCGAACGAGAGAATCACCTCGGGCAGGGCGCACTGTGGCATGGCATATCCGGCGACGGTGAAGGCCACGGTGATCGGCGGATGGGCGTGAAGCGCGGCCATGATGTCGGGTCGCTCGGCATAGGCGGAGAGGTGCATCCACCGCTCGCTCGACGGCCGTCGATTTCCAGTCAGGGCACGGCCAGCCATGTCGATCATGACGAAGTCGCCCGGCTCCAGCATGCCGATGCACGAGCCGCTCGGGGAGATGAGCACCCGATCGCCGCCGACGCGGACCGAGAGGTTGCCGTCGGTCCCGCCGACCAGGCCGCGGGCGTGGACCCGTCGGCCCACCTCGCACATCTCCCGTCGCAATTGCCAGTCGGACATTTGAATCGACCTGCGTCAATATCTGAAGTGCTTGATCTTTTCGCCCTGCTGGCCGATCTGGGTCATGGCCTCGATGCCGATCTGAAGGTGCATGTCCGACCATTCCCGCGTGACATAGGCGTCGCTCTCCTCGGTCTTGACGCCGTCGGGCGTGATCGGCACGTCAGACACCAGCAGCAGCGCGCCGCGGGCGATTTCGTTGCGATGGCCGACGATGAACACCGTCGCGGTCTCCATGTCGATGGCGATCGCGGTCATGGCCTGCAACCGCGCCTGGAATTCGGAGTCGTGCTCCCACACCCGGCGATTGGTGGTGTAAACCACGCCGGTACGATAGTCGAGGTCGCGCTTGATGAGTATTTGCGAAACGAACTTGTGCAACTTGAACGACGGCAGGGCCGGAACTTCGGGCGGGAAATAATCGTTCGAGGTACCCTCGCCACGAATGGCCGCGATGGGCAGGATGAAGTGGCCGATTTCGCTGGTGGTCTTCAGTCCGCCGCACTTGCCGAGAAACAGGCACCCGCGCGGCTTGCGCGCCGAGAGCAGGTCCATGATGATCGCGGCGTTGGGCGAGCCGATGCCAAACTTCACGATCGACAGGCCGCTCGAGTTGGTCGCGGCCTGCATGGGCCGGTCTTCGCCGAAGACATCGCAATTGAACTGCGCCGCGAACCGGGTGATGTAATTCGAGAAATTCGTCAGCAGGATGTAATCGCCGAACCCATCAATCGGCATGCCGGTGTATCGCGGCAGCCAGCTTCTTGCCAGATCGAGCTTGGTCGGCACCCACGGCTCCAAGTTAGACGAGCAGCGTATTCCGGAAGCAACCGATCTTCCGGCGATTGAATCCGTATTGTAACAGCACGCCATTCCCCGCGAAACGTCCGCGATTCCCGGGCCGTTCGCCAGGGTGCTGCGTCGCAAAATCGGGAACCGCCCCGGCTGGCTTGCGTCCAACCCTCCATGCCGGCCGCAGCCCTGCCCGGCAGTGATGTCCGTCCTTGTGGAGAACCAGATCATGACACGCCACCCCGCCCGACTCGTGAACACCCTCTCGCTCACCTTGCTGCTCCTGACGCCGGTTGCGGCGCTCGGACAGGGAATCCTCATCATCTGCCCCGGCGACCGTCCCATCCCCCTGCCGCGCATTGCGTACCGCCCGCCGACCCCCACGCCGATACCCCCGGCCACCTATCGCATCAAATCGCTGGACGTCCGCGCCAACATCGTCGACCAGATCGCCCGCGTTCAGATCGCCCAGACGTTTCTCAACACGGGTTCGCAGCCGCTCGAGGCGCGGTTCATGTTTCCCGTCCCGCCCGACGCGGCCATCGACCAACTGACGCTCATGGTGGACGGCAAGGAATTGACCGGACGCCTGCTGAAGGCCGGCGACGCCAGGCAGATTTATGAGGACATTGTCCGCCGCAGCCAGGACCCGGCCCTGCTGGAGTGGGTCAGTTGGGGCCTGTTCCAGACGAGCGTCTTCCCGATTCCAGCCGGCGCGGAACGCACCGTGCAGATTCGCTACTCTCAGGTCTGCAAGAAGGAACACGGCTTGATCGAATGCGCCTTTCCCCTGGGGGCCGCGCGATACACCAGCGAAGCGCCCGAGTCGATCAACATCCAGTTCGCCATCGACAGCACCGGCCCCATTCGCAGCATCTACAGCCCGACCCACAATTTGAACATCGAACGCACCGGCAACCGCAATGCCATCGCCAAGTACAGCGCCACGCGCGAACTGCCCACCGGCGATCTGCGGCTCTTCTACGACACCAGCGACTCACCGGTCGGCGCAAGCCTGCTGTCCTACCGGCCCACCAGCGGCGAAGACGGCTACTTTCTCCTGCTGGCCACGCCGGAGGTGAAGGCGGACAAGCGCGATCGGGTCGTCAAATCGATTGAACTCGTCCTCGACAAGTCCGGCAGCATGGAAGGCAAGAAGATCGAGCAGGCCCGGAACGCCCTGAAGTACATCATCGAGCGGCTCAACGAAGACGACCTGTTCAACATCGTCACCTATGACGACAAGGTCGAGTCATTCCGACCTGAGTTGCAGCGCTTCAACAACGAGACTCGTCAGGCGGCACTCGCCTATGTCGACGGGGTCTTCGCCGGTGGCAGCACGAACATTGACGGCGCGCTGGCCCATACTCTCAAGCAACTCAACCCCGACGGCAGCAGCCGCCCGGCGGATCGCCCGCAATATGTCGTCTTCCTCACCGATGGCCTGCCCACCGCCGGCGAGCAGAACGAAATGAAAATCGTCGAGAACATCAAGCGGCTGAATACCACGAAGGCGCGGTTGATCGCCTTCGGCGTCGGTTACGACGTAAACAGCCGCCTGCTCGACGGCCTGGCCCGCGGCAACTTCGGCCAGAGCCAGTATGTGCGCCCCAACGAAGACATCGAGGCCCACGTCAGCCGGCTCTACAAGCGGATCGCCAGCCCGGTCATGTCCGACGTGGTCGTGACCGTGTCGGTGGACGCGCCGGGCAACACGGCGGTCAATCGCGTGTATCCGCGCGATGTGTATGACCTGTTTGAAGGCGACCAATTGGTGATGGTCGGTCGGTATCCCAGGTCCGGCGAGGCATCGATCGCCATCAAGGGGCGCATCGCCGGACGCGAGGAGCAGTATCGCTTCGCATCGCGCCTGGCAGACGCGTCGTCCGATCCGAGTTTTGCGTTTGTCGAGAAGATCTGGGCCTCGCGCCGCATCGGAGAGATCATTGATGAAATGGACCTCAAGGGAAAGAACCAGGAACTGATCAACGAACTGGTCGCGCTCTCCACCAAGCACGGCATCCTGACGCCCTATACCTCGTTCCTCGCCGACGAAGGAAACGACATCCGCGCCATTACAGCAAATGCCCTCACCTGCAAAGACAACCTGTCCAACCTCGCCGTGGTCGGCGGCGCCAGCGGGTTTGCTCAGCGCGAAGCCAAGGCGGCCTTCAAGAATGCGAGCGCACCGGCTCGGACGCCGCCGCCCTCCGCCGCCACCGGCGGACGCGCGGTGCAGGTCTATCGCGATTACGACGACAAGGAAGTGCAGATCAACACCGTCCAGAATGTCCTCAACAAGACGCTCTACTGCCGCTCGCAGGGCTGGATCGACTCGACCGTCACAGCCGAGCAGGAGAAGAAGGCCGTGAAGTTGGTTCGTTTCAGCGACGAGTACTTCAAACTGGCCGCAAAGAACGGCCAACTGCTCGCACAACTCCCGCCTGTGGATCGACCGTACTTCCTGAACCTCGACGGCCAGTGCTACCGCCTCGAACCGGGGCCGACAAAATAGTCCGACCCATCAATCGGACCCAGTTTCCACGCGACAGTGGCTCACGGGGCGTCAGCGACTTCCAATCGCTGACGCCCACTCTCTTGCGCAGCGGCGGGTTCGTTGCGTTTTCGAATCAGCGGGTATTATTCTGCAAAAAGGGAGCCACTATGCGAATCAACCGCTTCATGGATGCTTCGGGCGCCATTCGCCACGGACAGGAATTCGACTCACGGCAGGCCCGACCCATTGTGGGCAGCCCGTTCGGGGCCTTCACGCTGGCCGCCGAGCCTGTGGCAATTCAGCGCCGCCTTGCACCGTGCGATCCGCCCGACATCATCGCCATTGGCCGCAACTACCGCGATCATGCGAAGGAGATGGCTTCGACCGTGGATGAAACCGAGCCCCTTGTCTTCTTAAAGGCGACCAGTTCGGTCATCGGGCCTGACGATGCCATTGAATTGCCGCCCCAGGCCGCGGATGAGGTGGACTATGAGGCCGAGTTGGCGGTCATCATCGGCCGCACGGCGCGGCGTGTCCGTGAGGCCGATGCGCTCTCCTTTGTCCTGGGCTACACGTGCGCCAATGACGTTTCCGCCCGCGACTGCCAGAAGCGCCGCGACAAGCAATGGGCCCGCGGCAAGAGTTTCGACACGTTCTGCCCGCTCGGTCCGCACATCGTCACCCGCGACGAGTGTGGTGACGGGCCCTTTGTGGTCCGATCATTCCTGAACGGCGTTCAAATGCAGGAAGGCTCCACCGCGGATCTGATCTTCCCCATAACAGCGCTAATCAGTTACTTGTCGCATCAGTTCACACTGCGGCCCGGCACGGTGATTCTCACCGGAACGCCGGCCGGCGTGGGCGCCGCGCGAACGCCTCCCGTCTTTCTGCGAGAGGGCGACACCATCGAAGTCGACATCGCCGGGATCGGCCGGTTGACCAACACCGTGCGTCGTCGCTGATGCCGCCTTCGCTCCTTACATCGCTCGTCTGATCCGGACCTTGTCGGGTCCGAATCGGATATCGGTCCCAGACATTTCCCCGCGTTGTGCGTGGGTACTCAGGTCGTGCGCAGTGACACCCGATACGGGAACCAGCGTAGCCCAGCGCCATGCCGTGTTTACATTCGCAAAGAGGGAGACTGAAAGCGGGTTTTGGAGTCCGGCTGCGTGCACAATGCATTTGTAGAATATCTGCTTGAGAGCGACCGCCTGACGCCGGCCGGCGCCTCCATTCTGGAACAGCGCCTCAAACATGCCCTCTCTCCCATGGGCATGATCGCCATGACCCACGAAATGCTCACCGGGCATGCCGTTGAGGAAATCCTGATTCGCCAGGACGAGACCCGCGAGCCGTTTGGCGAGGCCGCCGTGCGGCTCTCCTATCTCACGCCCAACCAGGTAGAACAGTTACTGGACATCCAACGGTTTCGACGCCATGCCACCGTCGTGGAAGTGCTCGTCCTGACCGGCCTTATGCGAATTGAAGAGGCAACCGACGCCTTTGCGGAATTTCTGCGGCGCGAGCCGCACGGCCAGGTCCTCTTTGACGACACGTTTGCAATGGAGAGGTAAAGCGCCGAATGAATCCTGCCGAAATTGAATCGGACAGCAGGCAATGGAAATCAGAATTTTACTGAGTTAGCCATTGCAAGATTGATCACAAACAACGCGATCCGGCAGGGCAAACCCGCTGGTTGCTCCAAGAATCCGAGAAGACACGGGGGATGAGTGTGGCTTCTGCATTGTTTGAAAAACTCGTAAAGACGCGAAGCCTGCCGACACCTTCGGCGACTGCGCTGCGCGTCCTGGAACTGGCCGATCAACCCAATTGCTCACTGGTTGAAGTGGCCGATGTCGTATCCGCCGATCCCGCGATCTCCGCTCGCATCCTGAAGTTTGCCAACTCCGCGCAACTGGCCGGCGGCGGCCCCGAAGTGACCACGATCCGGCACGCTGTCATGCGGCTGGGCCTCCGCGCCGTCAAGGTCACCGCGCTGAGTTTCTCGCTTGTGACCGACAAGGATCAGGCGAAATGCCCCGGTTTTGACCACAATCTATTTTGGGCCCACTCCCTCGCGACGGCAACCGCCGCGCGTGCCATCATCGATCGGGCCGCCCCCACTTCGGGTGACGAGGCCTTCATCGCCGGCCTGCTCTCGCGGCTTGGAAAACTCGTGTTCGCAGTGGGCTGTCCCGCCGAATACCAGTCGGTCCTCAAACCCGCTGGCGGTGTGCTGAAGACCACCATCGAAAGTGAACGCAGCATTCTGGGTACGGACCATGTCGAGTTGGGCAGTTCACTCATGCAACAGTGGAAACTGCCCCGCGTCCTCGTTCAGGCCGTCAAGCACCAACTCGATTCAAACGGTGCCGGTGACGACGCGACCGTCCGGTGCCTCGCCGAAGCCATCATCCTGTCGCACAAAATCGCGGATTGCCTCGTGAACGGCGATACCAATGTCGGTTTCCTGATCGGACCCGTCGCGCCGGGCCTCACGCTGCCGTCCACCGAACCTGAGTTGCTCGCCTGGATGGAGCGCCTCAGCGCCGCGTTCCGTGACACCGCCAGTTCGCTTGCCATTTCACTCGACGACGTCCCCGAAGTCTTCGAAATGCAGTCGCGTGCCGCGGACCTCATCGCCGAATTGAGCATGACGGCCGAAGCGGACATGCAGAACATTCAGGCCCAGAAGCGCGACCTCGAGCAGAAGGCCACCACCGATGCGCTGACCGGTCTCAACAATCGGGCCGCATTCGACCGGCAACTGGGCGCGGAATTGGAGCGAAGTTGCCGTTACGGACGGACCCTGACGCTGGTTATGCTCGACGTCGATAAGTTCAAGAGCGTGAACGATGTTCACGGGCATTTGGCCGGCGACGTCATACTGCAGAAAGTCGCGCGGGTGGTGCGCGAAGTGGTGCGAGACGCGGATTTCGTGGCCCGCTACGGCGGCGAGGAGTTCGCGATCATTGCACCGGAAACCGACCTGCGGCAGGCGGCCTTTCTTGCCGAGCGAATTCGCAAGGCCATCGAGTCAGCCTCGTGCCTGCATGACGGCAAGAAACTCGCCGTCACCGCAAGCCTGGGAATCGCCTCGATCCTGGACACATCGAAGCCCACGAAGCCCAATGTGCTCATTGAGAGTGCAGACAAAGCGCTCTATGAGGCCAAGCGCACGGGACGCAATCGATGCTGCTTTGCCAAGTGCGGCCCCGCGACGGCCGCCGAACCGGCCGCGGCGCATTGACCGGTCCCCACACTTGATGACTGCTCGAATTTCAGACGATTGGCCATTCGGCCATTTGAAAGTGCATGGCCTGGTTCCATGCAATGATCTCGGCCGACAGCCGTCTGCCTAACTCGCCATGTTGCGAAGGAACTCTTCGTTGGTGGGAAACTTCCCCATGTCCTGCAGCATGGTCTCCATCAGTTTCGTCGGCTGCATCGACACCCAGCGGCGGCGCAGGCGGGTCATCTTCTCCATCACGTCGGGACCCAGGAGCAGTTCCTCTTTCCGCGTGCCGGATTGAAGAAGGTCCAGGGCCGGCCAGACCCGCAGATTCGCAAGTTCGCGGGAGAGCACCAATTCCATGTTGCCGGTGCCCTTGAACTCCTGAAAGATGAAGTCGTCCATCCGGCTGCCTGTCTCGATCAGCACGGACGCGACAATTGTCAAACTTCCGGCATCCTCGATCTTGCGCGCCGCGCCGAACATCTGCTTCGGCAATTCCAATGCGCGAATGTCCAGGCCGCCTGTCATCGTTCGGCCGCTGGAACCCACCAGGTTGTTGAATGCACGTCCCAGCCGCGTGAGCGAATCGAGGAGGATCAGCACGTCCTCGCCCATCTCCACGTGTCGCTTGGCCTTCTCGATCATCAGTTTGGCGATGCGTCCGTGACTCTTGGCGTCGTTGTCGTTGCTCGAGTACACCACCTCGGGCGCGCCGTGCTGCCAGCCCGAGCCCTCCGCGCACAACGACCGGCGCATCTCCGTCACTTCCTCGGGCCGCTCATCGATGAGCAGCATCATCAGAAAAATCTCGGGGTGATTCGCCTTGATGCCCGTGGCGAGTTGCTTGAGCAGCACCGTCTTGCCGGTCCGCGGCGGAGCCACGATCAAACCGCGCTGGCCCTTTCCGATGGGCGTCACCAGGTCGACGATGCGCGTCGACATCGGCCCATCGGGCGTTTCGAATCGAAGCGCCTGATTCGGACTGACCACTGTCAGTTCTTCAAACGGAACCAGTTGCGAATATTCGGCGGGCGCCTTGCCGTTGATCGTCTCAATTGCAATCGCGGTCGCGGGACCGGCGCCCTGCTGCGGCCGGCAGCGCACCACCAAAGACTCGCCGCCTCGAAGCCGGAATCGTTGAACCATGTCGCGCGGGATGATCGGATCGCGCTGCCCCACGGCGTAGTTTCGCTTCGGGTCGCGCAGGGCGCCGCCGCCATTCTGCCCGATCTCAAGCGTCCCCTCTTGCGTTGCGGTATTGGGTTGGGTCATTCAGCGGTATTCCATGGGATGATCATGTCGAATTGGGTTATGCGGAATCCGACAGTCCAGCCTGTGCGGGGGGTCCAGTCCGGGCATCCGATCCCGGTCTGAGGCCTAATAGCGAACGGAGAATCCGGCGTATTGCGCCGCCGCCGGCTCATCTTGAACGACGACGTTACGGATGTGCCCCGCCATCTCGTTGCTGAGCCGTTTGTAGAAGTCATCCACTGTCGCGACAGCGCCCTCGGCGACCGCCTCGACCCGCCCGTCGGGCAAATTCCTGACATACCCGGTGATCGGAAAGTCGCGGGCGATTTGACAAGTCGTGTATCGAAAGCCGACACCCTGAACGCGCCCCGAGAACAACATGGTTCGCCGGATTGTGTCGGGCGGAATCGACTTGTGGGGAGAATCACCCAAACCAAGTTCTATTGTAGTCGAAACCGGGCTCAACCGCAAGCAAGGCCACAACCGCACGGCTGCGCGTTGCGCACGGTGCAAACATAACACTCCCATGACAATTAACAAGACCGCTGTATTGGAGTCCCGGGGCCGCGGGCTGCCGGCCTGGGCGTTGCCCGGTCGCCGGGGAGCAAGTGCGCCTCGGGGCGTAGGCAAAAAAAAATCGCCCGTTGCAACGCGGGGTCGCAACGGGCGATTGAGTATCAAGAAACAGAGATCGACGACGGCGGGATTTCTCCCACCGAAACCACGGGTCGAATAAACGACCCGCTGTCCGGGAGTGCGCTGACCTATTTCCGATCGGGGGTCGCCAGAGGCGACCGTTGATCGGTCTAGGGATCCCCTAGAAAGGAGGTGATCCAGCCGCAGGTTCCCCTACGGCTACCTTGTTACGACTTAGTCCTAGTCACCGGTCTTACCGTCGGCCGTCGCCCCCTTGCGGTTGGCTAAACGGACTTCGGGTACTACCAGCTCCCATGACTTGACGGGCGGTGTGTACAAGGCTCAGGAACATATTCACCGCGCCATAGCTGATGCGCGATTACTAGCGATTCCAGCTTCATGCAGGCGAGTTGCAG